>Ga0247727_10015488_pt1 | contig 12498 bp, 9 predicted proteins | sample WisWelCaveWW1625_FD_202498 | JGI IMG/M metagenome (GOLD analysis project Ga0247727, IMG submission 202498) | Biofilm microbial communities from Wishing Well Cave, Virginia, United States - WW16-25 | ecosystem: Environmental > Aquatic > Deep subsurface > Groundwater > Cave microbial mat | place... | reverse complement strand
ATGCGACCGCATCCGGATCTTGCCTGCTGCATCCGAACGCCGCACCCGCGAGTTCGAAGGCGACCACCGCGACGCGCCACGACGCCCTCACACCGGGACCGCGCTCGCCGCGCGCAGCGCCGCGCGCGCCACCGGCGGATAGCACAACCCGTGCGCGACCACCTGCCATGCACCGTGACCACGGGCGAGTCTCAAATTGAGCACCACACCCGGAGCCAATGCACGCACGACATCCTGCGGCAGCGCCACCGGTCCCACCGGGATGCCAGCGTGCAGGTCGCGTAGGATCGCGTGGGTTTCGCCCAGCAGAACGACTTCCCAGTAGCCGTCGGCGTCGTCACTCGTCGCCCGGTGCATGGGCGTATCTTGCAAGAGTTCCGACACCCGCGCCGCGCGCGTGGTTTCGCGCGCGACGCGTTCGGTCTCGGTGCGCAAGCGCGCGGCGCGTTCCGGCGTGTGCTCGCGACCCAGCCATCGAACCAAAAGTCGCAAGGCGGCTGCGAACCGTTCCGCGTCGCGGCCACTTGGAGGTTGGACGTGTCGCAGATACCAGTACGAAAGGAAGACACGCAGATCCGCCGGACGGACGGTGCGCAAACGCCGGCGCCGGTGGCGCAGGAAATGATCGAGCGCCCACGCCACGTCCTCGAACACCGACTTGTGCTGCTTGTGGGCTTTGGGCAGAGCCAAGTTGATGAAGCGCGCCAGATGAGCGTCCATGGGAAGCCTCCCGTCGCATGACCGCACCAACACCCCCTCGACTGCAAGCTGAAAGACCTCGGCGCACCATTCGGATGCAGCCACACGGCTCGCCAACAGGACAGGCCTTGTCTCAACGAGAGGACGTTGGATACGGCGGGCCATGGTGTCGATCCGAGCTGGAGTCGATGCGCCGAATCGCCTTTGCGCGCCAAGTACTTGCCATTGTTGATTTTATGGATATCGCCCAAAACCTGGCGAGGAGCTGAATCGCTTGGCATCGGCTCTGCATAACGCCGTCGCACGAGCGATCGGAACCGGAGAGAGGCTCAGGGTCACTCGGAACTGACAGATGGTGGCGGAGGTTCGACCCCCCTCGAACCTCCGCCTTTGACTTTTCTAGCGACTACTTGGAGCTTCGAAACGCCGGCCCGGTTCGGGGTCCACGTCGCGTCCTTCCCGCGTCGCTTCCTCCATCGCTTGCTGCACCACGTCGCGCAGTCGCAAGTCGGTCATCTGCACGTCGCGCGCGACCTCGAAGCCGGTGAAGCCGTCGCCGCCGCCGAAGATGAAATTATTGGTCACGAAGACGTAGGTCGAATCATCGCGGAGAGGCGTGCCGTCGGCATGTTCGAGTTGCACGGCGGCGGCATCGCGTGCAGCCGTCGCATGTCCACGTGCGCCCCCCAGCCGCACCTTGTCGGGCTTGGAACCGAGGATGCGTTTCAATTCCGAACCTCGCAGCCGCATCGTCACCAATACATTTTCGAACGGCAGCACCTCGAACACGTGTCCGACGGTGATCGGTCCGGCGGGAAGATCACGCCGGATGCCTCCCGGGTTGGTCATCGCGATGTCGGCGCCGCTCGCCGCGCGCATGGCATCGGTCGTGTAGTTGGCAAGATCCTCTGTACCCAACGGCCGCGCGGCACGTCCCACGACCCGCGACACGCGCGGCGCGACCGCGCGCTCGATCGAATCGACGAAGGCGGCGATGGGATCCCCCGGCATGACAACGATCGAGTCGGCCCAAAGCGTTTGCAGCACGACTTCCGCACCGCGCACGCGATGACCATCCCACGCGAGTTGGATCCGACCCAGAGCGCGGCCGCTCGACGCCGCGATGACGACCGGCACGCCGTCCACCTGGCCGGCCACGAAGGTGTGCGAGTGGCCCCCGATCACCGCATCGACGCCGGGCGCGGCACGCGCCAGATCGGCGACCGCGCCCTCGATCACGCCATCCTGGCGCTGATAGCCTGGAATGTGCCCGACCACCACGACGACCTGAGCGCCGGCGCGTCGTACCCGCCGCACCAAGCCCGGCAAGAGTTTCTCGGGCGGATCGAATCGCAGGTGGGCGACGTTCTGCGGCAGCGTCGTGGTCGGGGTCTCAGGGGTCGCGAAGCCGATCACGCCGAGCCGCACGCCGTCGCGCTGCACAATCGTCCACGGCTGCACCCACGCGGGACGCTTGCCGCTCACGCGCTCGAAGACGTTCGCGGCCAAGAGCGTGTAGCGCATCTCGCTCCGGCGCACGGCGAGCGTATCCACGCCCCAGTCGAATTCATGGTTGCCGAGCGCCGCTGCATCGGTGCCGAGGCGATTCAAGATCGCGACCGCTGGACGCCCGCAGTCGAAGTTGGAAGCCGGCGTGCCTTGCATCTCGTCGCCGGCGTCGAACAAGAAGCAACGGTCCGGTGCGGCGGCGCGCGCCCGGCGCACCGCGTTGCCGAGCGCGATCGCTCCACCCCATGGGCGTTGCGTGACGCGATCCTGTCCGCCGGACGACAGCGCGCCATGGAAGTCGGTGATCGCGAGCAGCGTGATCGGCCGGCGCGGCCGGTCGGCGTGCGACGGCGCAACGAGGCCGAGCGTCGCGACGCATGCCGCGACGGACGCGACCATGCGACGTTTGCGATGCAATTCGAACCACGTCATGGCTGCATCCTAGGTGAACCCATCGCCACGGCTCAAGAACGAAGGCAGCTCTGTTCAGCGCAACGCAGCCGCGATCAGGTCGCCGCGTTGCGACCCAACGCGGCGGGTGGGCGGGCGCGGCCGACGACGCCGACCAGCGCGATCAAGGTCACGACGTAAGGCAGCATCTGCACGAGTTGGGTTGGGATGGCGCGTGATGCGTGCGCCTGCAGGTGAATCTGCAGCGCTTCGGCGGCGGCGAACAGCACGCACGCGCCGGCTGCGCCACGCGGCGTCCAACGTCCGAAGACCAGCGCCGCGACGGCGATGAAGCCGCGCCCGCTCGCCATCCCGGCGGTGAATTGATGTTGGTCGAGTGCGAGGTGCGCACCGCCCAAGGCTGCGAGGACGCCGGACAACAGGACGCCCGCCGTTCGCACCCGTGCGACGGCGATGCCGGCGGCGGCGGCGGCTTCCGGATGTTCGCCCACCGCATGCAATCGCACTCCGAAGGGCGTGCGGCGCGCAGCGAGATCGCACGCGAGCACGGCGATCACCGCGACCAGGACGAGCGGTGTCGCGAGCAACGCGCCGCTGAAGCCTTCGCCGCTCGCAGACGTTCCGGCGATACGTGACGAATTCGCCGCGCTCCCGAAAGCGAGCGTCAGCAAGAACTTCGTGGCGCCCGCGGCCAGCAAGTTGAGCGCGATGCCGCTCACGATGGCGTCGGCACCGAACCGGATGCACACCAGCGCGTGGATCGACGCGAAGACGGCACCCGCCACCGCGGCGGCGGCGATGCCGAGGCTGGCCGCCGCGCCACCGCTCCAACCCGCGCCTTCCGCCGCATGCGCCACCCACACGCAGGTGAACGCGCCGACCAGGAGCAAGCCTTCGAGCCCGATCTGCACCACACCGCCACGTTCGCTCGCCCAACCGCCGAGCGCCGCCAACACGTACGGCACCGCGATGCGAAGCGTCGCTGCAAACAACAACAGACCTGCGTCCATCACGCCGCCTCCGGTGCGACCCGGCGCGAGCGCCGCCGCATCGCAACCACCACGCTCAACAACACCAAGGCTTGCAGCACATCGACGAATTCCTTCGGCACGTCGCCACCGATCACGAAAGCGCCGCGATCGAGCGCGCCGAACAACAAAGCCGCCGGCACCAGTGCGATCGGATGGCTGCGCGCCAGCAACGCAACCGCGATGCCTTTGAAGCCGGCTTCGGCGGTGAAACCATCCTCGAAATAGTGTTTGTAGCCTTGGACGAAGTTCGCGGCCGCCGCACCGGCCAGCGCGCCCGACACCACCATGGCTTCGAACATGCGCCGCCGCACCGGGATGCCGGCGGCGGCGGCGGCGCGCTCCGACATCCCGACCGCGCGCACCTCGAATCCCCAGCGGGTGCGGGCCAGGACGAACGCCGCGAGAACGCACAGTGCGAGCACGATCACGAGATCCAAGTTCACCGGCGCGCCGCGCAGCGCCGGGACGAGCGATTCGAGCCGTGGCAATCGTGCCGCCACCGGAATCGCGGCCGTGTGCAGCGTTTCGAAGTCAGCGAGATACCGAATGAGCACGAAGCCCGCGAGCGCGAAGGCGATGAAGTTGAGCAGGATGGTCGCGATGACTTCGTGCACGCCGCGCCAGGCGCGCATCCATCCTGGAATGGCAGCCCACGCGGCTCCCGCTGCCGCACCCGCGAGCAGCGCTGCCGGCATCGCGATCGCCGCCGGACACGCCGGTCCGAGCGCGAGCGCGGCGCACGCTGACGCCAAACCGCCGAGCGCCATCTGGCCTTCGACACCGATGTTGAAGAGACCGGCGTGACGCGCCACCGCGACCGCGAGGCCGGTGCCGAGCAGCGTCGTCGCTTTGAACAACACTTGCCCGAAGCCATAGCCGCTGCCGAAGGTGTCGGCGAACAACCGCGCGTAGAGCGCGAAGGGATCGTGACCGAGCAATGCGAGCGGCACGGCACCGGCGGCGAGCGCCGCGAGCACCGCGACGCCGGGAAGCGCGGCGGCGCCGGCGGCACGGCGCACGCGATGCACGACGGCATTCATGTGCGTGCGCCGCCGGTCATCAGGACTCCCAAACGGCGCGCGTCGGCGCCGGCCGCGTCGAGCGTGTCGGCGACTCGCCCCGCGTACAACACGACAATGCGATCCGCGAGCAGCAGAATCTCGTCGAGATCAGCGGAAACGAGCAGCACGGCGGCGCCCGCGTCGCGTGCCGCCAGGATGCGCGCGTGCAAGAACGCCGCGCCGCCGACATCGACCCCGCGCGTCGGTTGCGCCAGCACCAACCAGCGCGGCATACGCCCCAGCTCGCGCGCCAGAATCAATCGTTGTTGATTGCCGCCCGAGAGCGCCCGCGCCGGCAGCGTCGCGTCGCGCGGGCGTACATCATATTCGGCGAGGCTCGCAGACGCGCGCACCTGCAAGCGGGCGCGATCGAGTCGTCCCCAAGGATCGAATTCCGGCGCCCGACCTGCCAGCAGCAAGTTCTCGGCGAGCGAGAGATCCGGAACCAAGCCTTCCTCCAACCGATCCTCGGGCACGTAGGCGAGGCCGCGCGCGCGGCGCGCCGAGACGCCGAGTGCCGCGACATCCTCGCCGTCGAAACGCACCGCGCCTTGGACCGTCGATTCGAGACCGACCACGGCGCGCACCAGGCCCTGCTGCCCGTTGCCGAGCACGCCGGCCACGCCGACGATCTCGCCCGCGCGCACGGTGAGCGAGACGCCGCGCAATGCATCGCGCTCGCCTGCCGTGTGCACGTCCTCGAGTGCGAGCGCGACCGCGCCGGGCTTGCCCGGCCGCCGCTCGAGCGCCGCCATGCGCCGGCCGACAATGAGTTCGGCGAGCTCGGCTGCGTCGGCTTGACCCGCGGCGCGCTCGGCGACGACGCGACCGGCGCGCATGACCGTGATGGTGTCGGCGAGTGCGCGCACTTCCGACAATCGATGCGACACCAACACCACCGCATGACCTCGAGCGACCCAGGCGCGCAACACGCGGAAGAGATCGTCGACTTCTTGCGCAGTGAGCACCGCGGTGGGTTCGTCGAGAACCAGCGTGCGCGCACCGCGCGCCAGGGCGCGCACGATCTCGACGCGCTGCTGTTCGCCGACCGAGAGATCGCCCGCGCGCGCATCGGGATCGAGTTCGAATCCGAGGGTGTGCGCCGCGTCGCGCACCCGCGCCGCCATCACGGCGCGGTCGAGCCACGCACCGCGATGCGGCTCGTATCCCAGGCTGACGTTCTCGGCGACCGTCAGCGTCGGCACCAGCATGAAGTGCTGGTGCACGAGACCGAGTCCGAGCCCGAGCGCCGCCCGCGGTCCGCCGCGTCCGAGCGCGCGTCCTTCGATCGTGACCGTGCCGGAATCCGCCAGCACGAGCCCATAGGCGACGTGCGCCAGGGTGGATTTGCCGGCGCCGTTCTCGCCCACCAATGCGTGGATGGTGCCGCGCCGCACCCGGAGCGACACCCGGTCGTTGGCGACGACCGCGGCATAGCGTTTGGTGATGTCGTGGAGAACGAGCGCTTCGATGTCTGCTTCCGCCGCGCTCACCGCTGCGGAACCTGAATCGTGCCGGCGATGATCGAATCGGCGAGCGCATCGAGCCGGGCGCCGATGGTTGGTGTGATCCATTGCGCATTGCCGGCATCGCGCACCAAGCGCACGCCGTTCTCGCGCAGACCGAAGGTCCGCACGCCGGGCTCGAAGCGATTCTCCTTCACCGCGCGAATGGTTTCGAAGACCGCGACGTCGACATCCTTCACCATGCTGGTGAGGACGAATCCGGGCGCCGCGTCGGCTTGATCCGAATCGACGCCGATCGCGAGCCGGCCGGCGGCGCGCGCCGCCTCGAACACCCCGAAGCCCGTCGTCCCCGCCGCGTGGAAGACGACGCCGGCCCCGCGCCCATACATGCTGGTCGCGAGTTCCTTCCCCTTCGCCGGATCCTTGAATGCGTTCGGCGTCACGCCCGCGTATCCCGACAATACTTGCACGCTCGGGCGCACGTGTTTCGCGCCCGCGGTGTACCCGGCTTCGAACTTGTGGATGAGCGGGATATCCATGCCGCCCACGAAGGCGATGACGTCCGTCGGCGACACGAGTGCAGCCAGCGCACCGGCCAGGAAGCTGCCTTCCTCTTCGCGAAAGCGCAGGCCGACCAGATTCGCCGGCAATGCGTCCGCCAGTGCATCCGGTTTCACGGTGAAGTCGACGCAGGCGAAGCGCACCGAGGGATACTCGCGCGCCATCTTCTCGATGTCGTCGCTGAACATGAACCCGGTGCCGATGACGAGGTCGAAGCCGCGACTGGCGTATTCGCGCAGACCGGTCTCGCGGTCGGCGCCTTCGGCGGGTTCGATGTATTGGAAGGTGGCGCCGAGTTCGCGTTGCGCGCGCTCGAGACCGCGGTAGGCGGAGTCATTGAACGACTTGTCGCCGCGCCCGCCGATGTCGAAGACCAAGCCGACACGCAGCGCGCCCGCGGGCTGCTCGGCGGCGCGCCGGCCGCAGCCCAGGCCCGCGAGCCAGAGCGCGAGCGCGATCCCAACGAGTGCAATGCGCACGTGAGCCTCCGGCCGCGGACATTAGACGGCGGTCGGTGCGGCGACAAGCCTGCAGGATTGATCGAAGGAGTCCGGCGGTCGCTGCATCAAGCGGCGATGCGCGTTCCCGCAGCACCGTGCAGTGCGGCGCCGGCGTGATCGGGATCGGTGACGACGACCTCGTGGCCGCCCGTACGCAGGAAAGACACCGCGGCCTCGATCTTGGGACCCATGCTTCCGGGTGGGAACTCGCCCGCGGCCAACAACCGTTCGGCATCCTCGGCCGACAGCGCCTGCAAGGGCTCTGCGGCCGGCGTTCCGTAACCGCGCATGAGATGTTCGACCCCGGTCAAGAGCAAAAGTCGAGTCGCGCGTAATTGAATCGCGAGCACGGCGGCGGTGCGGTCCTTGTCGACCACCGCCTCGACACCTTCGTAGGCACCGTTGCGTCGCACCACCGGCACGCCGCCGCCGCCGGCGCAGATGACCAGCACTCCCTCTTCGACCAGGAGTCGCACGACCTCGGCTTCGAGGATGCGCAGCGGTCTCGGGCTTGGGACCATGCGACGGAAGCCGCGGCCGGCGTCGTCGCGCACCACCCAACCGCGCGCCGCCGCGAGCCGTTCGGCTTCCACCGGTTCGTAATAGGGACCGATCGGTTTGCTGGGATGTGCGAAGGCGGGGTCGCGGTGATCGACTTCGACTTGGGTCACGAGGGTTGCGACCGCTCGTCGCACCCCACGCCGCGCGAGTTCGTTCTGCAGTGCTTGCTGCAGCACGTAGCCGATGCCGCCTTGCGAATCGGCGCCGCAGACATCGAGCGGCATGGGTGCGATCGTGCCCGCGAGCGCCTCATTGCGCAGCAGGATGTTGCCGACGATGGGACCGTTGCCGTGCGTGACGACAAAGCGCACGCCGCCAGACGCCGCATCCGCCAGCTGGCTCATCGTGCGGCGCGCGACCGCGCGTTGTGCCGCGATCGTCCCGTCGCTCCCGGCCGGCATCAGCGCATTGCCGCCCAAGGCCACGACCGTGAGATCACTTCGAGTCGCCATCCTGCCACCCCGGCCTCGAACCCAGGGATTCTGACGCGACTTATGTGCCACGCAGCCGCGAGCCGCCTCCAGACCCGACACGACCAGACGCCTGCGATGCGCGCGGTGTGTCTTCGTCCGTACGCAAGTAAATGATGCGGTGAAGATTCGACTGCCGCAATTCACCGCCAGCGGCGTCGGAACTTCGGGCGAGCGCGCCGCGCAGGTCGGCGGGATAGAAGACCGGTTGCGTCTCCTGAGCGCCGCGCACCGGAACCAGGATCGCGCGTCGCATCGTGGTTCCCAAGTCGCCGAGCGCGTGGATGAGCGCACGATCCGAAGTGGGGGTGCCGATCAGCAGCGCGAAACCCGGTGGCACGGCGCGTGCCGCGGCCCGCAACGCGCTTCCGGGCCCGCGACCGGGATCGGTGACGACACGCACGGGAATCCCGGCGCGTGCGGCCGCCACCGCCGCGCGCGCGGCGCGATCGGGCGCGTCCCGCGGCACCACCACGACGAGTGCCGCGGGTCGAGCACGCAGCCAAGCCGACAGCGCGGGCCGCGGGTGCATGCGCTGTCTTCGCCCGCGCGTCGCGGGTCGAATCGATACGACTGGTTCGGTCGTCAGGACGATCGCGCAGACGCCGTGGAGCGTGGCACGCGGGCGTCGCTGCACATCGGATGCGAGGATCTCGAAGGCGCCGGTGTCGACTTCGGGCGTGACCACGACGCGCACCGCAGCGCGAGGATCTAGCAGCAACGGATTGCGCCCGCGGACATGCTGCACGATGTGTTCGGCCAGCGTGCGCGCGACCGCGACTCGACTCGGTGTGACGCCGGTCAACAAGACCGTGATCGGGGTCGAAGGCGGACAGACATCCGCATACGCCGACAGCATGGCAGCATAGTGTGCGGCATTCACCCGGGTGGTCGAGCGCGCCGCGAAATCGGCCGGGCGCGGCGCGACTTCCCGCAGCGACATGCCGAGTCCTTGCAGGTTCGCGACCAACACGACCCGAGCGAGCGCCACCGGCGGCCATGCCGGCACGCGGTCGCGCGGCAACACCAGCGCGCCGCGGTCCGCGGCATCGCAGGCGTACACGACCAAACCGCGATCGCGCGCCAGTTGTCGCAAGAAGGCGACCGGCGGTGCGACGAAGTCCGCCGCGCCGGCGTCGAGGGCGAGCGTCAGCGGTCGCACCGATCGTGCCGCGCGCGCAAGCCGTGCGAGCGCCGGCGTGTCGGTTGCCGTCAGCAGCAACCCGATGCTGAAGCCGTGGCGATCGAACTGCGTCGTGGTGGTCGCGATCGCATCTGGTCGTTCGTGCAGCAGTCGCCGGATCGTCGCCGTCGTGCCGCCGGGGCCCGCGAACGCGATCGCGCCCTGCTGCGGCAGACCCAATGCGCGATGCAATCGACCGGTGACGCGCTGCCGCGCGCCGGTCGCGCGGCGGGGTGGGCGTGCGGCGCGAGGCGTTCGACGCGCGGCGCGCTTCAGCGCCGCGCCTCGACGTAACGCGCGACGCGCGAGAGCGCTTCGCGGATGTTCGCCTGTGAGTTGGCGTAGGAGAAACGCAAGTAACCCTCGCCGTGCGCGCCGAACGCCGTGCCGGCGAGCGACGCGACGCCGGCCTCGCGCAACAAACCGTCTGCGCACGCCGACGATTTCATTCCCAGTCCCTTGATGTTCGGGAACACATAGAAAGCGCCGCGCGGGCGCCGGCAGGTGATGCCGGGAATGGCGTTCAAGCCATCGACGATGAGGTCGCGCCGGCGTTTGAATTCCGCCACCATCGCTTCGGCAGCGGTCTGCGGCCCCTGCAGCGCCGCGATGCCCGCCTTCTGCACGAAGGTCGCGGTGCAGCTGTTGCAGTTGGTCATGAAACGCGACATCATTTGCGCGACTTCGAGCGGCGCGATGCCGTAGCCGAGTCGCCATCCGGTCATCGCCCAGGTTTTCGAGTGACCATCGAGCAGGATGGTGCGCTCTGGCATGCCCGGCAACGACATGATGGAAACATGTTCGCCCTCGTACAGGATGCGGGCATAAATTTCGTCGGCCAGCACCCAGAAATCGTGCTTTTGCGCCAAACCGGCAATCGCCTCGAGGTCGTCGCGCGACAGGACGCCGCCGGTCGGATTCGCCGGCGAATTCAAGATCAACATCTTGGTGCGCGGCGTGATGGCGCGAGCGAGGTCGTCGAGGTTGAAATTGAAATCGTTCTCTTCGCGCAACGCCACCGGCACCGCGCGGGCGCCTGCATAATGGATCACCGATTCGTAGATCGGAAACCCGGGATTCGGATAGATGACTTCATCGTCGGGATCCACCAGCGACAGGATGCCGAAGAAGAGAATCGGCTTCGCGCCCGGCATGATGACGACGTGTTCCGGCGGAATGTGGATGCCGCGCATGCGTCCGGCGTAGTCGGCGACCGCGGCGCGCGCTTCCGGCAATCCCGCCGACGGACCGTAGTGGGTGAAACCATCGCGCAACGCCTTGATCCCGGCTTCGATGATGTGCGGCGGGGTGTCGAAATCGGGTTCGCCGATTTCCAAGTGCACCACCGAACGGCCTTCGGCTTCGAGTGCGCGCGCCTTCGCCAACACTTCGAATGCGGTTTCGGTGCCGAGTCGCGCGGTGGCCTTGGCGAGCATGAAGTCCTCCCCCGGCCGGTGCGCGCGACGCGCGCGCCGCCGCGGCCGGCGACGAGCACCGTAATGGAAGCCGCGCGCGGGCGTCAAACGCAGGACTTCGAATGTCGTGGCGCACGTGGGGGTGGATTGCGGTCGTGCGCGGCGAGCGAGTGTATCAGCGGCGATCGGGTGCGCGGCGCGCACGCCGCAGGTCGAGCGCGAGAGCGACATCTGCGACCGTGCGCGGCGGTTGATTGCCGGCCCACTCGGTGCGCATCCCCCCACGCCATTCGAATGGACCGGTGCGTCCACGCATTTGCAGCGTCGCGCGCACGCGGTCGCCGTGCAGCGCCGGCACCGCGAGCGCACCGGAGCGCGGGGAGCCGAGCCCGGGACTCGCGCCGGTGTGGGATGCGATCGCCGCGAAGGGACGCCAGGCACCGCTGCGCCGCTCGATCCAGGCTTGCCAGGTGTGCGCGGTCGCGAGGCTGTCGGCGTGTCGGGCTCCGGCGTGGACTTCGACGCCGCCCCACCAGGTCGGATCGAGGCGCCGTTCGACTGCGATCGACGCGGTGAGGGTGGTGCGGGCGTCGTCCGCGAACGGTGCTTCGAGATCGATGCCGGTGCGTTGCGAGCGTTGTACGGCGACGTGTGTCGCGGCCCGGTGGTGCGTGCTGCAATGGGTCGCGCGGGCCGACAACATCGAGCGCGCCGTCTCGGTCGCGTCGCGGCGCAGCGTGTGTGCGGCCTCGAGCATGAAGTCGAGCGCGGTCGCGGTGTAGGTCCAGGCAACCGCGGCGTCGCGCGCCGCGGCGCGCGGTGCCGCGGTGAGCGGCGATGCGAGGTTGCCGGGCGAGACGAGCGCGCGCAACGCGAGTTGCGATGTGCGACCGCGCCAGGCGGCGGCGGCGGCGCAAGCCGCTGGCGCCGAGGTGACTTCGGCGGCGAGCGCGACCGGGCCGCGGGCGCGGGTGAACCCCGCGCTCGCGGCCCGCGCCGCGCCCGCGTGCACGGCGCTCGCGTGCAATTGCCACGCGCCGTCGAGTGCGACGGTGGTCGCGAGTGCGGTGCATGCGGTGCCGTCGCGCAGGCGACCGTGGATCGCGGTGCCGTGCAACGCGTGCGTGTCGAGCGCGGCGCCCGCGCCGCGCACGACGCGCGTGCGAGTCGATGTCGCGGCGCCGGTCAAACCGGCGCCGCGCGCGATCGGCAACACGGCGCCGCGCGCCGCGGTCGCGAGTCCGAGCCCTTGCGCCTGGCCGAGCCGGAGATCGCCCGCCCAGATTGCCGCCCGCCCGTGCGCCATCCGACCCCAGCCCGAAATGTCGGCCGTGCCCGAGCTGCCGCCCGTGGTGAGGCTCGCAATGCTGGCGCGATCCGCGACGCGGAACGCCGCGGACACCGGGCCTGCCGCTGCACGTGCGCGCCACGCGCCGCGGCTGCGCTGCACGTGCAGCGCACCCGCCGGCGCGCGGCGCGGTGCGAACGTGACGAAGGGCGCCAACCGCCGCGCCGTGTCGCGGCTCCACCCGGGGAGCCGCGACACGGCCGCGATCGACGCCGCGTCGCCTGCCGCGCGCAGCGCGGCGAGCGCCGCGGCGTCGATCCATGGCAACGCTCGCAACCGTTCC
>Ga0247727_10015487_pt1 | contig 12498 bp, 12 predicted proteins | sample WisWelCaveWW1625_FD_202498 | JGI IMG/M metagenome (GOLD analysis project Ga0247727, IMG submission 202498) | Biofilm microbial communities from Wishing Well Cave, Virginia, United States - WW16-25 | ecosystem: Environmental > Aquatic > Deep subsurface > Groundwater > Cave microbial mat | place... | reverse complement strand
TATCCTGCTCTGTTTTCTTGCGCAGAGTGGGTTTATCCGGGTCTTCACCCTTCGCCTTGTTGCTGAATTGGATGCCGCGCAAGCGAGCCTTGACGAGGTCGAATTCCGAAGTGGAAACAATATACTCGGCCCTGGCCGGCAAGATGGTGGCAATCTCCTGCTGAGTATTCTGAATGCGCTCTGGAGTTGGCGGGTGGCTGGAAAACACTTTTGGAATCGAGCCGGGGCGACGCCTCTCCTCCGCTTGAACCTTTTCGAAGAAGCTCACGTAGGAGTTCGGATCATAGCCGGACTTGTACATGTATTGCAGTCCTAAGTAATCTGCTTCGCGTTCCGCTGATCGTGAAAACTTCAAGAAGGTGAGCGGGAGGGCGAAGTTTAAGCCCTGGTAGATTCCGTATCCCGCCCAGCCGCCGGGGCCCAGCAAGATGAGAGGGATCAGAGCCATCTGCGTGATTTCGCCCTTGGTTGCATTCTTCGTTCCGTGGCGCGCCGTCACGTGCGCGATCTCGTGGGCCATCACACCTGCCAACTCTGATTCTTCATCCGCGCGGAGAACCAGCCCACTATTGACATAGAAAAAGCCGCCGGGAAGGGCAAAGGCATTGATCTCATCCGAATCGATCACTTTGATGGTGAAGGGAACGCGCGCATCCGAATTGCGAACCAGGTTTTGTCCAACGCGGTTCACAAATTCAACGACAATCGGATCATCTACAAGCTTGGCGGTTCTCTCAATCTCCTGGGAGAGTTGTTTCCCGAGCGCAATCTCTTTCTCCAGGGAATAGAAATTGATGCCTTTTCCAACGTCCCGATTCCCGATGGCGTCGACGTCGTCCTTTGGCTTCTTCTTACTGTCTTGAGGCGCGGCAAAGGCGGGGCCCACAGCCAACAACAAAGCCAGTGTTACGGCCAGAATTCTTTCGGAAATCGGTTTCATATGCGCACCCCCGAAGCTCTTGAAGCCATTATACACCTCGTCCCAGAAACTGAATCCAATTCGCGTCCAAGTTCTTTGATGTAGTAGGAAACAAAAACGTTTCCCGCAATACTTGAAGTTCGCAGCTAAGGCCAGTTTGCCGAAGAATAATCCCGAGTGCTCCTGTAACATACTGAAACAATAAGTACTTACGGAGAACGCCCACGGAAGTTGCCTGACCCTGCATCCTGCGGCTTCCCGCTCCTTCTTTGGAATTCTTGGGGGGCCGCGGAAGGCTATTTTTACCGTCGTCTTTCGGCAGGCGGTCCAAAAGAGATTTCGAAGTCGATCAGAGCACGAAGTCCGGTTTGACGGGTTGACATTCGATGAACCCATGCTTAGATTGCTGGAATGCACCAAAGAAAGTCGAGTGAACGAATTCAAGTCGGCCAGGTGTGGAGCAAGAATGAGACCGGAGAGTCTTTTCTCGTAACACAACTCTATACCGAGGCACTGGCGACATTTGTGGTTTTGCGCAAGGCCGGAGCAGAGAACGAAAGCAGAGTACGAGTTCGGGTTGAGCGGTCTGCAAAAGGCCAAACGATCCCTGGGTTCTCTCACTCCTTGGAGTCCGACGACTTCTAGCATTCCTCTTCAGATGGAGCGGACGGGCATTTTCACCACGTCTTCAACCTGCATGATCTCTTTGACCAGGAAAGGCTCGGCATAGCGAACGCCAAGCATCTGTCCATGGTAGCGGGCGATCAAATGGACTTCCTGTTCCAAATCGTCCAGTGGAATGTGAACCTTTGATTGTCGGCCGCGTTTCGGGGGCCTGAACTGTGATGCGTAGGCCAGAATCGCGCGGCGTCTTCGTTCAAAGTACTTGCTGATATCCACGGCAAAAGTCGGCCGAACCGCGCAGTACACGGTCGAATAGAGAATCTTGAAGGGCCGAAAGGGATCGCCGTCAATCGGCAGTCGCTTCAGGCCAGCTAAGAAACATCCTTCGTAGGCGAGAATGGAAGCGGTGTAGTGATCGGGATGGCGACCTTCCCAATACGGAAGGATGACCGACTGCGGCTTGAGTTCGCGAATCTTTCGGGCCACCGCCAGTTTGCTTTCCAGATTGGCCTCCAGGCGTGCGTCGGGGAGGCCGAGGTTTTCCCGGAGGTGAACGCCGAGGATTCGAGCGGCAGCGGCGGCTTCGCGACGTCTCGTGCTCACATTACCCCGGCTCCCCATTTCGCCTTCCGTCAAATCGAGGATGCCGACCTTGTAACCCATTTCAACCATCTTCATCAGGGTCCCGCCACAGGTCAGTTCTACGTCGTCCGGATGCGCGGCGATTGCGAGCAAGTCCAGTTTCATCTGTCCACCTCAGCAGGAGGATTGTAGGCAGCCAATCAGGTGCCGTCAAAGACTTGGTTGACAAGTCAAGGTGGGATGCTATGTTGAGCGGCGATTCGATCTCAAGAGACTTAGGACGCAAATGCGATTCCGTGGACAGGTTGCGCTCGTGACCGGGGCTGCCCGACGGATCGGGCGCTCGATTGCGATGGCTCTGGCAGAGGAGGGTGCTGATCTGCTCATTCACTACCGGCGATCGAAGTCGGATGCGGAACAAGTGGCAATGGAGATCGAGGGAATGGGTCGGCGGGCAAGCACGTACGCCGCGGAGCTTACCAGAAGGCACGAAATCGAAGCCATGTTCACCCACGTGAAGGAACGCTACGGGCGATTGGACATCCTGGTCAACAATGCGGGCATGTTCGAATCGGCAAGCATTGACCAAATGAGTGAAGAACAGTGGGACACCATGCTGGACACAAATCTGAAGTCCCAGTTCCTCTGCGCGCAGGCCGCAACGCCACTCCTGAGGCAAGCGGGTCGGGGACGGATTGTCAACCTCGCTTCGATCGGGGGAATACTCGCCTGGCCCAAGCACACCCATTATTGCGTCTCGAAAGCCGGAGTGATCATGCTGACGCGTTGCCTGGCGCGCGCGCTGGCCCCGGAAATTACCGTGAATTGTGTTGCGCCCGGGACGATCTCATTTCCCGGTGAAGTGCCCGACGCGGACTACATCAAAAAGGCTCCCCTAGCAAGGACGGGGAAGGGAACAGACATCGCGGAAGCCGTGCTGTTTCTTTTGAGCGCGGAGTACATCACGGGACAGGTGATCGTGGTTGACGGCGGAAGAACGCTGGTGTGAGAGGGCCCAGCTTCTCACTCTTGGACGGACAAGCTGATGCCGGATGATTCTAGCATCTTGTTGAAGAATCCTTCGATCTTGGAGCCACGACGAGCGGCGATTGTGCACACTTGCTGTTAAGCACTCACACCAGAGGGATTCTTCGCTTCGCTCAGAATGACATCCGAGGCGACGATTGAGACATTCGGTCGTTGGGCCATAGAGGAAGAACCAAGAAGGCGGTCCCGCAGACGGGGCCGCCCCTACAAATAGTCGAGATGCCGGGGCACCTGCCCCGGCGCTACAGAACGTTTCGTGAGAGTAAGCTAGTAGGCGGCGAGGCGCTCCATGGCGGCCACAATCTTTTCGGCATTGACCAGGAAGAATTTCTCGAGGGGCGGGCTAAAGGGAATGGACGGAATGTCCGGCCCGGTAACTCGAACCACCGGACCATCCAGAGAGTCGAACGCTTCTTCGGAGACGATGGCGGCAAGTTCGGCGCCGATTCCCATGGTGCGTTTGTCTTCATGCACGATGAGGCATTTGTTGGTCTTTTGGACTGAAGCAAGAATCGTCTTCTTGTCGAGTGGTGAAAGAGTCCGCAGCTCAACCACCTCGGCGTCCACTCCCCGTTTGGCCATGGCTTCGGCCGCTTCCAGGGAGACGTGGGTCATATATCCATAGGTGAGAACGGTCAAGTCCATGCCCTGGCGACGAACCACGGCCGGCCCGATGGGAACAGTGTAGTCCCCCTCGGGCACCTCGCCCTTCACCGTTCGATAGAGCTTCTTGTGCTCAAAAAAGAGAACCGGGTTGGGATCGCGGATCGCGGCGAGTAACATTCCCTTGGCATCGTACGGAGTGGAAGGCATGACGACTTTTAAGCCCGGCTCGTGAACAAACCACGCGGCGTTTTCCTGGGAGTGGTAGAGACCGCCGCCAACACCCCCTCCGCAACAGATGCGAACCGTAATCGGGCAACTAAAGCCGCCGGCGCTGCGGTAGCGCAGCTTGGAAGCCTGCTGGACCAGTTGATCCATCGCCGGGGTAATGAAATCCGTGAACTGAATCTCGGGGACGGGCCGCAGGCCGACCATGGAGGAACCGATGGCCGCGGCAATGATGATTCCTTCCGCCAGCGGCGTATCCAAAACGCGCTCTTGACCAAACTTCTCGAACAGATTGGCGGTTGCCTTGAAGACTCCACCCGAGAGGCCAATATCTTCGCCCAGGATGAAGACACGCTCATCGCGCTGCATCTCCTGGTGCAGAGCTTCCGTAATGGCTTCAATAAAGGGAAGTGTGCGCGCCATTCGCTAGTTGCCTTTCTCTGTTTCCGGGGCCCAGACAAAGCTCGGCGCTTCTTCCGGTGAGGGATAAGGGCTGCGGTCGGCAAAATCTACGGCCTCGTTGATCTCCTGGGTGATCTTGGCCGCAACTTCGGCCTTCAGCTCGTCGGTCAAGACTTTGCGATCAATCAAGTACTTTTCAAAGCGCGGAATGGGATCTTTCCTTTTCCAGGTCTCGACCTCTTCCTTCGAGCGGTACTTTGCCGGATCAATCTCGGAATGCCCGTACCAGCGATAGGTCTTGCACTCGATGAGGGTCGGGCCCTCACCGGCTCGCGCCCGCACGATTGCCTTCGAGGCGGCGTCATAGACGGCGAGAACGTCGTTGCCATCCACCGACACGCCCGGGAATCCGTAGGCCTTGGCACGATCCGATAGGTCCTTCAACGCCGTTTGCAGGCGGAGGGGTACGGACTCTGCCCAAAGGTTGTTTTGGCAAACATAGATGATGGGCAGACGGTGGACCCCGGCAAAGTTCAGCGCCTCATGAAAGCCGCCGATACTTGTGGCTCCGTCACCAAAAAAAGAGACGACCACGCTGTCGCGAGCGAGTTTCTTCAGGCCAAGAGCGACCCCGGTGCCAACGTTGAGCTGTCCCGCAATGCTGCTGGCAGGCGTGATGATATTCAAGGGAGGATAACCCATGTGGGCGGGAGAGGAGCGTCCCCGGTCCGGGCTGGTGCTCTTGGCAAAGAGCTGCGCAAAGCAAAGGTTGAGGGGGGCACCCTTGATGATATTTGAGGTCCAATCGCGGTGCGATGGCGCAATCCAATCGTCGTCGCGGAGGCTGTAGGCGGCACCTACTTCCGTCGCTTCCTGTCCGACTGCCGAGTAGAAGTTCCCGGCAAATTTTCCCTGCCGGAAGAGAATCCGCGCTTTTTCGTCACACATTCGGCACTTTACCAGCATGCGGTAAAGGCCTAAAAGAAGGTCGCGCGAGTATGCGCTGCCCTGTATCTCCCGCTCAGCTACCGCGCGACTTCCCTTTGCTGCCATGCGTTCATTCTCCTCAATGTCATTCTTGAGCGTGATTCAAACCCTCAAATATAGCATGAAGGTCCCTGAACGCTGAAAAACTTGTGGCATGCCTTCGTGTGATCGCAACATTGCGGTCCCCTCTGTGAACCACTGGGATGGCAAAACTGGGCCCGCCACATCTTCTCCTTGGTAGAGGCTGGCCGGCCTGAGAGTGTTGCCTGCCGGCGCTTGCTTTGGGATACTTCGACGTATGTACAGTCCTGCGGTGCTGGATCACTTCAAGAACCCGAGGAACGTCGGCGAGTTGGCAGATGCCACGGCTGTCGTCGAGGTGAGTAACCCAGCGTGCGGAGACATCCTGCAACTCAGTGTGCGGGTGGAGGGAGATCGAATTGTGGCGGCAGAGTTTCGGGCGCGCGGCTGCGTAACCGCCGTGGCCTGCGGCTCCACGCTCACAGAGATCTTAATCGGAAGGAGTGTTGCTGAGGCGCGCGGAATTTCACCAATGACAATTTCTCAAGCGCTTGGAGGACTTCCGCCCGCAACTTTTCATGGCAGCCAGCTTGCGTGTGACGCGCTTGAGGCGGTTCTCTCCAAGATCCAGGCACTTTGAATCTGTAGACAACTCAGCTTTGGCCCAGCGCGCGGCGCAGAGCGTCGGGATCATTGAGATTTAAGACCACTCCCTCTTCATCGGTCGGTACCTCGAGGACTTCAGAGGAGTGTTGCCAAACGACGGCCCGCGCTCCGACGTCGAGAGGGGCCGCCAGGAGGTCGTCAAAAAGCCTTTGGGAAAACAGTACCGGATGGCCGCGCTTGCCTTGAAAGGTCGGCACTACGATGGGCATTCCGCTCTCGTAGAACCGCTCGATGAGCACGCCGACCAGAGCGGATGAGATGAAGGGGTGATCCACCAGAAAGACGATGACGCCGTCGAGCGTCTGCCCGGCAAGGGCTCTCAACCCGGCCTGAATCGAGGAAAGCTGGCCAGATTTCCATTCTGAGTTTTCGACCACGGTCACCGATTCCAACGGCAACTTGGAATGCACCCGGTCGGCGTGCGCGCCTAGAACGACGAGTGTGACGCCGATGCGCGGATGCCGCGACGCTTCCAGGATTCGTTCCAGAAAGGTGCGCCCTTCGTGTTGGAGCAGAGCCTTCGGCGTGCCCATGCGTTTTGACTCGCCGGCGGCGAGGATGAGGGCAGCAAGCAACAGAACGCCTCAATCGGATCTTGCGGGCGCGACGGCAGAGAGGGTTACCGACTTATGGGGCAAATTCGCCGCATTTCTGCGGATGGCGATGAGCTCGGCGGTAATGCTGATGGCAATTTCTTCCGGGGTGAGTGCGCCAATCTCCAGCCCAACCGGAGCGCGCACACGTTCAAACTGCGCGTGCGTGTGACCTTCTGCAGCCAGCGCCTTATACACCGATATCACCTTTCGCTTGCTGCCGATCATGCCGATGTAGCGCGCCGGAGTGTTGACTGCCCAGCCCAGGACGCGCATATCGTCACGGTGGCCGCGCGTGACAATGACGAGATAGCTGGAAGCATTCGGACGGATCTTCTCAAATGCGTCCTCATACGTCGTGTAAATCTCCGTGGCCATGGGAAACCGTTGCGCATTGGCAAAACTCTCGCGGTCGTCGACGATGCCAATGGAGAATCCAGCGGAATGCGCCGTGTGGGCAAGCGCCATCGAGACGTGGCCGCCGCCAAATATGTACAGCACGGGCTGGGGCAGAATCGGCTCGACGAAGACTTCGAGTGTGCCACCGCAGATTAAGCCGTTGTCGTAGCTTGCCTCGTTATTCAGATTGAAAACCATCTTTCGGGGCGCTTCGTTGCGGATTACTTCCTTCGCCGCGGCCCAGACTTCGGCTTCGACGCAGCCGCCCCCGATCGTGCCGGAAATGGATCCATCTTCGCGAACCAGCATCCGGGAACTCTCATAGCTTGGAATGGAGCCATTGGTATGGACGATGGTGGCCAGGGCGGCACGCTGGCCCTCGCGGCGCAACTGGACAATCAGTTCGAATAGATCCATGGGCAGTCTCAGTGCTTATAGACTACGGCGAGCCAACTGCGGTGTCAATTCGCTGCCGATGAGGCCAGAAGATGGACACCATGCTCCTGCGGTGCTAACGTGCTGCCGAAGCGGCGCACACTGAGGAAAACCTATGAAGGCCATTGTATTCACCGAACACGGTGGACCGGATGTTCTGCGAACCATGGAGGTTCAGGAACCCAAGATTGGATCCACGGACGTTCTCGTGAAGGTTCACGCGTGTGCGTTGAATCACGTTGACCTCTGGGTGAGGCGCGGACTGCCGGGCATTCAGATCCCATTCCCGCATATCCTGGGAAGCGACATTTCCGGCGAAGTAGCCCAGGTCGGCGCCTCCGAAGCGCGAGTTCGGATTGGGCAGAGAATTCTTCTGGCTCCTGGACTTTCCTGCGGGCAATGCGCTGCCTGTTCAGCGGGCAACGACAACATGTGCCGACGCTATACGCTTTTTGGCTACCTGGTGGATGGAGGATGCGCCGAATATGTACGGGCGCCCGAGGTGAATGTGATTCCCATTCCGGGGGATCTGAGCTTTGAGGAAGCTGCTGCGGTCCCGCTGGTTTTTCTGACCGCGTGGCACATGCTTGTTACGCGAGCACGGTTGCAGCCGGGCGAAGACGTTTTGGTTTTGGGAGCCGGCAGTGGCGTTGGGAGTGCGGCTATTCAGATCGCAAAAGAGATGGGGGCGCGCGTCATCGCCACGGCGGGAAGCGACCAGAAACTGCAGAAGGCGCGGGAGCTGGGAGCGAGCGAAGTGATTCACCACGGAAGACAAAAGATTGTGGATGAAGTGAAGCGAATTACCGAGCGCCGGGGCGTGGATGTCGTCTTCGAGCACGTGGGAGCGGCGACCTGGGAGATGAGTGTGGCCAGCCTGGCCGTGGGGGGACGATTAGTTACGTGCGGCGCAACCACAGGGCACGAAGGGCGAATCGACCTTCGAGTGCTGTTCAGCCGGCAGCTCACGCTGCTGGGTTCGTATATGGGGAGTCGTGGGGAGCTCTATTCCGTCTTGAAGATGATTGGCCAGAGGAAATTGAAAGCCGTCATTGATCGAGTCCTACCGCTGGCGCAGTGCGCCATCGGGCATGAGCTGATGGAAAAGCGCGAGCAGTTTGGCAAGATTGTCCTGCGAGTCTAGGCGCATTCCGCCGACCGATTTGAGCCCAATGGTTCGCTTGTGCGAGAATAGGTGTGATCGAGGGAATGGATGAGCGTCTCGACTGGGAAAAAGGTGGTCTTAGAACGGCCGGAGGACATGGGAAAGCTGCTGGCCGAGGAAGGCATTATCTTCACGCATCTGGACAAGGCCATTAACTGGGGCAGAAAGAACTCCATTTGGCCGCTGGGTTTTGGCCTGGCATGTTGCGCCATCGAGATGATGTCCATGGCGGCCTCGCGCTATGACATTGCTCGATTTGGTGCTGAGGTGTTCCGGCCTTCGCCTCGCCAGGCGGACCTGATGATTATTGCCGGTCGAGTTTCACAGAAAATGGCCCCGGTGATTCGACAGCTCTATGATCAGATGCCCGAGCCGAAATGGGTGATCTCCATGGGCGCGTGCGCGACCTCCGGGGGCGTGTTCAACAACTACGCGATCGTGCAAGGGGTCAACCAAGTGATACCCGTGGACGTGTATGTCCCAGGATGCCCTCCACGGCCGGAGGCTTTGATTTACGCGATTCTTCAGCTTCAGCGGAAAATTCAGTCCGAGCGTGGAAGTTTTAGGCGCGCTCTGAACCTTTCCTAGAAAAACTTACGTTCAGATTTGCAACGGCCTCTGGGTGGGCAGATGCATTGGACTGCGCGTAGCAGGCAGAGTGACTCTCGGTCAGGCGGACACCCTTCGCAGTGAAGGAAGTGGAAGCTCGATCACTTGGGCGATTCCCGAGGCAGATTCCAAGCGGGCTCTAGGCTGAAGAGCATCGCGGCGCACGTAGCCCATGCCAATCGGCCGGCCGAGCAGATAGGAGTGGGCAGCGCTGGTCACATTGCCGGCTTCCTTGCCATCGGCGAAGAGACTCGTTCCGGCTTCGGGGACTGCGGTGCCGCCAAATTCAAGCCCGACGCGCCGGCGGTTCACGTGGCCGCGCGAACGGACCCGTTCCACAATTTCCTGTCCCGTATAACACCCCTTCGAAAGACTCACATGAGTGTTCTCGAGGGCGGCCTCGTGAGGAATGTACTTGTCACTGAAGTCGTAGCCAAACCAGGGAACACCGGCTTCAAGGCGCAGCGCATTCCACGCCTGGTAGCCGCAGGGAGCGCCGTTTTTTGCGCGAACTACTTCTCGCAATTGCTGCCAAAGTTCCCAGGCCCTCTCCCGCTCTGTGAAGAGGCGGAGAAAAGGAAGCCCTTCCATTGTGTGCTTCACGAGATGAACTTTTGCTGCGCCCAGCATGACCTCGGAATGAGTGTTTGCGGGCATCGCCTGTACATCCGGCACGCCGAGCTCTGCGAGTACGCCGTCGGCAGCAGGCCCAAGCAAGGCAAATGAGGCAACTGATTGGGTCACGTCCTCCAGTGTCACGTCGTCCATGATGATGTACTTCTCGAGGATTTCGATCGTGCCCGTATGAACCATGCGGTGAAACACAGCCGTCATCCTCTCCGGCTCCGCCAGAACATCAATTTCAGCCAGGATGTGGCCTTGAGGATTCAAGAGCAGCGAAGAATTCCAAGCGCCAGCACGGAGCGATTGAATGTCGTTGGTGAGCACTGCATTCAAGTATCGCTTGTGGTCGGGGCCCGTGAACCGAACAACGGAGTAGTAGTTGACGTCGAAGAGGGCTACCGTCTCGCGGGCGCAGCGATATTCGGCCGCTGGGTCCTCAAACCATTCGGGCAACATACAATCGAAAAGGACACCCATTCGGGCGCCTGCTTCGGCATGTTTGCTCTGGAGAATGGCAGCAATGGGCATACGAGGTTCGAAGCTGCAAGTGCTCGGCCACAAACATTCTAGCAGAAGCGGTCGCATCGAACCCGAATGCTATACTGATGGCCATGGCAGGCGCTCTGATTCATGAAATTATTCCGGTTGGATTGTTGCAGTGCAACTGCTCGGTTGTGGGAGATCCGCAAACGCGGGAAGCGATTGTCATTGATCCGGGGGATGAGGTCGAGCGAATCCTGGAAGTGATTGAACGCAACAAGCTGATTGTCAAAGCAATCGTGAATACTCACGCGCACATTGATCATGTGGGTGGATTGAACAAGATGCGCCAGGCAACGGGTGCGCCGGTTCTCATGCATCGAGATGATTTGGACCTTTACGGCTCTTTGGAGGTCCAGGCAGCCATGATTGGCGTCAAGGTTCCGGCCAAAGCGGAGGTGGATGGCTTCCTGGGCGAGGGGGAGACGCTCAGGTGGGGGTCAAATGGGGCTCACGTCATGCACACGCCGGGGCATACCAAGGGTAGTATTTGTCTTTATCTTCCTGCAAAGGATGTGAAACCTGGCAAGAGTGAGAATCCCCTTCTCTTTGCAGGGGATACGCTCTTTGCGGGCAGCATTGGCCGGACCGATCTGTGGGGAGGATCGTTTCGCGAAATCATGCGTTCTTTGAAGTTGAAGCTGCTCGACTTGCCGGATGAGACCATCGTTTACCCGGGCCATGGGCCAGCTACATCCATCGGCCGGGAAAGACTTACAAACCCTTTTTTGACGGGTCGCTATCAGGAGGATGCGGGCGACGCCTAGTCGAGCAGGCGGCAAACGATCTCATCTCTTGCTGGGGGTTGCCAAGACTACTCAGGTCGGTTTCACGATCCGACGAAGCGCCAGACAGACAATTCCTAGTCTGTGAGCGGCATTGCAGACGTGGAACATCCCCACGGCAGCTAACTTTACTGTCCGTAATGTCAATTAGATAATCGCTGGCGGAAACCCGGTTCCGGCAGCAGGAGTCGAAGCGAGGTGCTGCCGGCTGAACGAGGATGGCAGTACATGAACCTGGGGCATGGGCTCCGGAAGCTCATTTTGTAGAGCTCAGAATCGAAGACGGGAATTCACGTGGGGATACAGATTTGTCGGACCAGTCTGAAATTCTGACTTGGAATTGGGGAACGCTCTTTGGTGCGGCCCGCGAGGAAGCGATGAGAAGATCGGATTTGGTGCAGAACGCAAATAAGGGAGGCACGCCGCGAACGACGCAGATCGTTTTTGGCGAACGCCAGCATCTGCTGCGCGTGCTGGATTCCCTTGAAGGTACGGACCTTCCGAAGGTTCGTCAGGAGCAAGAGCGCCAGGTGCTCGAGCGGTTGATTCACGCCCGCACCCAAGAATTGAATCACATCAACGCGGATTGGGATGAAAAAATCGGCGTGGTGTTGAGCGCGGACGTGAAGTCCGACCTTCTTGAAAAGCTGGCAAGAACGGCACCGAAGTCCGATTATTATCTACTGCGGTTAATCAGCGAGCATCCCAAGGCATCCTCAAAAACGCTTGGAAAATTGGCAAGACATCCGTACGCGGCCATTCGAGAAAACGTTGCCCGGCATCCGAATGCCGATGCTGCAACCCTTTCGTGGCTCAGCCGTGATCGAAGCCAGCCGCTTTGGTACCTCGTGGCATTCAATCCGAATACACCCGCCGCCTTGCGTACCAAGCTCCAGGAACGGCTGAGAAAGCTCGGAAACTCACAAGCTAAAAAGTAGAATCGCCGCATCGCTCTGGCACTCCCTGCTCTGTTCAGCCCCACCAGTTTCCCTTCCGACCGGCCGACCGAATCATCTCCAGAAGGAATTGCGATTGCGGAGGACAGGAAGACTCCCGAACTTGCCCTGGTGTTTGTGGGAAGGAGCCATTGAGAGACAAATTGGCTCTTTCCAAGGGGAAATGATAGGATAAAGTGGACTGAGAGAAGAAGCCAATGCTGCCCCTACAACTGCAACCGGCAAGCCATGTCCCCCTCTACATCCAATTGCGAGACCAACTGCGCGCCCTGGTGCATGCGGGCGATCTGCGTCCCGGCGACCGCATCCCGGC
>Ga0247727_10015486_pt1 | contig 12499 bp, 9 predicted proteins | sample WisWelCaveWW1625_FD_202498 | JGI IMG/M metagenome (GOLD analysis project Ga0247727, IMG submission 202498) | Biofilm microbial communities from Wishing Well Cave, Virginia, United States - WW16-25 | ecosystem: Environmental > Aquatic > Deep subsurface > Groundwater > Cave microbial mat | place... | reverse complement strand
GTATCCGCCGTTCTGGGGCAGCGCGGAATGGGAGTTCGGCACGGTGACGGCGAGCTTCAACGGGCTGCCGGTGCCAGCACTCGGGATGGGGCTCCTGCTCGCCTCGGGCATCGCGCTGGGGCGCCCTTGGATGGTGCGCGTGCTGGCGGTGGCGCTGGCGGTGATTGCGGTGGTGCTGGCGGCAGCGGCCCTGCTGTACGTGACGAACGTGCCCATCGCCCTGAAGACGGTCGAGGAGCCGCTCATCCGCACGGGGCTGAAGAAGGCGATCGTGAAGACGCTCGGGCAATCGGTGGCGTATCCGATCGTCTTCCTGTGGGTGGCGGTGAAGAGCTGGCTGCATGCGAAGGCCGGGTAAGACCCTGAGACAGGCGAGCACGCGATCACGGGGAAGGGACTAGGTGACGTCGGGCTGGTACGCCCGCAGCGTAAGGAGCAGGGGGCGTCCACCTAGGCCGGAGCCGTCACGGCTTGCGACGCTTCGCAGGTCCGGCCACTCTGTGCCGGGCCCGCATTGCGTGTGGCTTCGCCGCCACAGGAGGGTGTGATCAATTGACACCGCGGCGCTCCAGCCACAACTGTGGCAACGATCTAACAGGGCGATCCATGCAACCCGATTGCGTTGCGCGTCCGCATCAGCCTAACCCGTTGTCATATCGTCATTTTGGATAGCACCGGGCAAGCGCATTTGTGGCTCGCGACGTGCAATATCAATCGGCGAGCGAGTTCGCGCCTGACACGGGCGTGGCGCTCGCGGTGGGTTCCCGGGCCGGCTGGCCCTGTCAGTCCTGGTGTGTTACTCGTCGAGGTGCACGGTTATGGCACGAATCCATCGAGTCTGGAGTGCGCTGGCGTTGCTCACGCTCGCCGCGGCGTCGACCGCCAGCGCGGATGGGACCCAGTCCTGGGACATCTATGGCGGCTCGTCCTTCACCACGCACGCGGCCGTCAGGGCAACGGTTGTCGGGACCAGGCTCAGGCTTGAGATCTGGAATCCCGGTGGCAGTCTTGGCCTGGGTGATCCTGGAGCCGTGTTCCTCGGCATCGGCCTCTACAACGTGCCCAAGGGTGTGAAGTTCAAGAACGGCGATGCGATAATGGGGGCCAACAGTCCGCGGCGTGGAACGGACACACCTGGTGCGTGGGGCGTGGCAAACAGCTACAAAGGCAAGAAGGACGTGGAGCTTCCCGAAGGGATCAAGAACCTCGACGTGTACGCCTTCGCCAGAGAGGGTGAGGGCTGGGCGAGTCACGGCATCGCGGGCACCTGCTCCACCGGCCTACCGGCTGCGGGAGTCGATAAGAAGGGGAACCCGGTCAACCACCTATGGCAGAGCGGATGCGACGCGTGGGTGCCGGCGCCGGTGGTGATCGAGATCGAGTTCGAGTACAAGAAAGAAGGGAAAGACGACCCGGCAGAGTGGAAGGGCCAGGGCGAGATCGTCATCCTGGCGGGGACCGGGGCAGACCGCTACTCGCTGATGGTGACCGGAGAAGAATACGGGAATGTTAGCGTGACGCCCGAGCCGGTGTCGATGACGCTGCTGGCGACAGGGCTGTTGGGGATGGGTGGCGTGGGCGTCATTCGCCGGCGCCGTCGCCAGGGCCAGCTAGCCGACTGACGTCGGGCTGACGAACAACGCAGGTTTGGCGGCGGCGCCGGAGGGATGCCCTCCGGCGCCGTTTTGTTCTTCTGTGCACCGGTGACGTCGCACGCCGCACGACCGCTCGAGGAGTAGCTGTCTTGGGCACAGTGCTTGCACGATCGGGAGGCGCGCGCGCGCTGTGACCTCAATCATGACCCACCATTTCACCGTCGATGTCGAAGAGTACTTCCAGGTCTCGGCGTTCGAGCCCTACGTGGCGCGCGCGCACTGGGATGGCTTCGAGAGCCGTGCGGCACGGGGCGTGGACCGGCTCCTCGAGCTGCTCGCACGACACGGCAGCTGTGCGACGTTTTTTGTGCTTGGGTGGGTGGCCGAGCGGCAGCCGCAGTTGGTGCGGGGGATCGCCGCAGCGGGCCATGAGGTGGCGTCGCACGGATGGGACCACCGGCGCGTCACGGAGCAGACGCCTGAGGAGTTCCGCGGCTCGGTGCGCCGGACCAAGCACCTGCTGGAGGATCTTATGGGTGCCCCGGTGGTCGGCTTTCGGGCGCCGAGTTTCTCGATCGTGCCGGGGCGCGAATGGGCGCTCGACGTGCTGCTCGAAGAAGGATATCGCTACGACTCGAGCCTCTTCCCCGTGTGGCGTCCGGGGTACGGTTATCCCAACGGCCGGCGCGACCCTCACCGGGTCGAGCGGCCGAGCGGCACGATTATCGAGATTCCGCCCATGACGCTGCGGTGGTCGGGGCTGACGCTGCCCGCGGGTGGCGGTGCCTATCTCCGCCTGCTGCCGTTCGGGCTCTGCCGGGCGGCTTTGCGGGACGCGGATCGACGGGGCGTGCCCGGTACCGTCTACGTCCATCCCTGGGAGGTGGACCCCGAGCAGCCGCGACTTGAGGTGCCTTGGTATGCTCGTCTGCGGCACTACGGCGGACTCTCCTCAACCGCGCCCCGGCTCGAACGCCTCTTGAGTGAGTTTCGATTCCAGCCGGTGGGTCACACGGTCTCGGCGCTGTGGGACTGACGGTGACCAGACCGATCGAGGTCGTGCCGTTCGGCGGGGATGACGAGCGGTGGAACGCCTTCGTGGCGGAGGATCCCCGAAGCACGTTCTGCCACCTGGCGCAGTGGCGCGACGTGCTGGGCGACGTCCTGGGGCACGAGTGTCCCTACCTCGTCGCGATGGCGGCCGACACTCGGTATGCTGGCGTGTTGCCGCTGGTGCGGGTGCGCAGTCCGCTGTTCGGGCACTACCTGGTCTCCCAGCCATTCCTGAACGCCGGAGGCCCCCTCGGCTCGCCGGAGGCGGAGTCGCAGCTCGTAGCCGGGGCGGTGGCGCTGGCGCGGAGATCGGGCGCGGATCTACTCGAGCTGCGCCCCCGATGGCCGGTGCCAGGTGACCTCGCCGTGTCACACCGCAAGGTCACCGTGGTACTCGACCTGCCGTCAACAGCGCCAGCGTTGTGGGAGGCCGTCTTCCCGTCGAAGCTGCGCAGCCAGATCCGCCGGCCGCTCAAGGATGGCATGGAAGTGCGCTTCGGGCTCGAGCAGGTCGCGCCGTTCTACGAGGTGTTCGCGCGGACCATGCGCGACCTCGGCACCCCGGTCCTGCCGCGCACGTTCTTCGAGCGCATCGCGGCGGTCTTCCGACCGCTAGTCACGTGCGGCGTGGTGTACGCCGGACCGCGGCCGGTCGCCGGAGCCCTGGGCTTCGTGTGGCGGGGGGAGTTCCAGATGACCTGGGCTGGGTCGCTCCACGAGTACGCGCCGCAGGCGCCGAACATGCTCCTCTACTGGGCGTTCATCGAGCGCATGATCGAGCGGGGCGTGAAGCGTTTCGACTTTGGCCGCTGCACCCCCGGAGGCGGAACGCACCGCTTCAAGCGCCAGTGGGGCGGCGTGGACGTGCCGCTGCCGTGGCTCCAGTGGTCGGGCCGCGGGGTCACGTCCACGCCGTTGCCCGAGCGTCCGATATTCCGGCTGGCCCGAGCCGCCTGGCGCCGCCTGCCGATGCCGATCGCCAACCGAGTGGGTCCCGTGCTCGCTCGACACCTGCCTTAGGTCGGCGCGTCCACCGCGGTGTTGTGGTGGCGCAACACCCCGAGACTCGGAGCGTCGATCATCCGCTGCCGGTCCCATAAGTCATTGAGCGCATGATTGTTACCGTCGGTCAGGACGATCGTGGATTCCAGACCTGGACCGGCGCATACGTTGCACGGGTGCAAGCGGCCTCCGACGCGTCGCGAACCCGTGGTCTTCACGCAGACCGAAGCAGAGCCGGTGCGGTTGTTGGTGAACGGTGGCGGCCGTTGATGCGACGCCGGCAGTTACCGGTGCATTCGCCCGTCACGCCACGCGCAGTGTGCAGCGCAGTCCTTCAGGCGCTCGGGCTCGGCCACGACCCGCGCCCGGCGATGGCTGCCAGGCTGGCCCGCGACCATGCTGCGGAGAGCGTGACGCTCTCCGGGAGCGGGACGGAGGCGCTACAGTTGGCCATTCGACTCGCCAGGCGTCGTGTTGGGAACTCTACTCTCGCTCTGCCGGCGTTCACCTGCTTTGACGTCGGTGCCGCCGCCGTCGCCGCGCAGGCACGGTTACGCCTGTACGACGTGGATCCTGCCACGCTAACCCCCGACCTCGGGTCCCTAGAGCGGCTCCTGAAATCCGGGGTCCGTGCGGTGGTGGTGACACCGCTCTATGGTTTGCCCGTCGACTGGGATGCGATGACCGCGCTACTGGACCGGCACGGTGCTTTCGCTATCGAGGACGCTGCCCAGGGACACGGTGCGATGTGGCGGGGGCAGCCGCTGGGGCGTCTGGGTGTCATGAGCGTGCTGAGCTTCGGGCGCGGGAAGGGCTGGACCGGAGGGTCCGGCGGTGCGCTGCTGCTTCGCGGTGGTGGGGCTGGATGCGTTCGACCAAACGCGCCCGTAGCCACGCGCACGCGATTTGGAGAGCTGAACGTGCTTCACCGGATCGCCGCCCAATGGGCCCTGGGTCGACCAGCGGTCTACGCCTTGCCAGCTGCCCTCCCGTGGCTCAAGCTGAGCGAGACGGTGTACCGCGACGCCCCGCCGCCGCGCGCCATGACTCGCACCGCCTCCGCCTGCATCGAGGCCTCCCGGCAGGTGGCTGAGCGCGAAGCCGTGGCGCGCCGTGAGAACGGACGCGCGATCTTGGGCGCCCTTGCGTCTGCAAGTCAGCTGGGCGTGGTCCAGCCCGTTCCGAACGCGACGCCAGGCTTCCTGCGTTTCCCAGTTCGGCTGGCGCGGGGGCTCCGGGGCTTCGCAAGCGCGGCGGAGGCGCTGCGACTCGGTGTCGTGGCCAGCTACCCATCGACCCTCGCCACAGTCCCCCAGGTGCGCGCCTGCATGGATAGCCTCGACGACCGCTGGCCCGGCGGCGACGAGCTCTCGCGCACGCTCTTCACGGCCCCGACGCACTCGCTGCTCACGGTGGAGGAACGGAACGAGTTGATTCAGTTACTGTTGAGTTATCGGGCATCATCGGGAGCGTGAGCTGTTCAGCGGTTTTGACGACCGCCGATCCAGCCGCAAAGGGAGGTGGGTGCCGTGGGAGGAAGCACCCCAGTCAGGATCGAACGGTGCGAGCCCCTGGCGCATCGCAACGAGATCGAGGCGCTCTTCCTCCGGAACGGACGCGAGAGTTTTCCGGTGACTCTGGCGCGGGCCTACGGCTATGCCCGAACAGGCGGCGGCGTTACGTGGATCGCTAGGAACGCGGAAGGGTCGGTGGTGGGTCATCTCGCGGCCCTTCCCCGGCTGTTCCGGGACCCGACCCGGGCGGCGCGGGCCGCGCTGTTCGCTGACATGTTGATGGACCGCGGATATCGCGATTTCCGCTCTGCGGTCCAGCTGTGTCGCCAGGCTGTGGCGGACCTCCGGTCAGTGGGCAGCTTTGATTTTGCCTACACAGATCCGACTCTACCCGCGCAGGTGGTCGTTCGAGCCGCTGGGTTCATGGAGGTCGGCACGATGCGTCGCTACGTGGTCCCTCTGCACCCGCTCTACACTCTCTTTTTCCGGCTCGGGGAGCCGGCGGAGCGGTTGTTCGCCGAGCGAGTCGAGGGTGACGGCGGCGTGCGCGTTGCGGACGCGCTCCACGCTCTTGCGCCCGGTCCGTATTTCCGGGGAGAACGGTCCCCTGAGCTGTATGCGACCCGGCTGGGCGGAGAGACGATGCCGCAATGGGAGTGGCACTTGCTGCACCGTGGCCTGGATCCGCAGTCACCAGTGGCCGCGCTGGTCCTTGTCGCCCGCTCGTCGAGTGGGCGGGTGCCGAGCATCGTCGATCTGCTATGGGACGAGCGCCAGGTCTCTGCGAGCGCGGTCCTGCGGGCCGTCGTAGGATCGATGTGGGATGCGGGATTCAGTCGGCTGGGAATGGTTACGCTGGCCGAATCGGGCTTGGCGCGGGCCCTGAGGCGATGCGGGTTCATCCGCCGTGGTGATGCGCTTCCTCTCTTTGTGCTGCAGCTGCGGGAGGGTGTGAGGTTGCCCCCGCCGGGAGACTGGCTCCTGACCTATTTCGATGGGAGTGCTTGGTGACCGGCGTCCCAGGCCCTATGGTGCGTCGCACGGACCAGAGCTCGTCGCGGTGACCGCTCGGACCGCCGCGCTGTATCGGCTTCAGCCGGCCGAGATCTGGCGCTTCCTCAAGACGCAGTCGGCCTCGTACTGGCTGATTTGTGCTTACCTCTTCTTCGAATACGTCCGCCCGCAATCGATCTACGAAGGCGTGGCGTTTCTGCCCTGGGCGTTCCTGACAATTGTGCTCTGCGCGCTGGCCTTCCTTCTAGAGGGCAAGAGACCTCGGTTCGGAGGGTTGGGAGATGCGCTGTTGGCGCTGTACGTCATGGTGGTCATCGTCTCGTCGGCGCTAGCCTATTCGCCCGACGCAGCGTTTGACAGACTGCCGCTCTTCCTGTCGTGGGTGACGATCTACCTCCTGATCACGAACATCGTGACGACGGAGAAGCGATTCTTCGTCTTTGCGATCTCCTTCCTCCTCTACAACTTCAAGATGTCGCTGCACGCCACACGGTCATGGGCTAGCATCGGGTTCGGTTTTCGGGACTGGGGCACAACGGGTGCTCCTGGCTGGTTCCACAACTCGGGCGAGTTCGGGATTGAGATGACGATCTTCCTCCCGATCTCAGTGTGCTTGATCGTTGGCCTTCGGCCGTATTGGAGCAAGGCGAAGCTGCTGTTCTCCACGCTGCTACCGGCGACGGCACTGCTGGGCCTCGTTGCTTCCTCATCTCGAGGCGCCCTGCTCGGCGGCTTCGCCGTGCTTCTGTGGTCGGTCTGGGTGAGCCGCCGCAAGGTCGCCGCACTTGTCGCGACGACGGTGATTGCCATCAGTCTTCTGGCCATCGTCCCCGAGCAGCAGAAGGAAAGGCTCAGCGCTGCCGGAACCGACTGGACCTCGACCTACAGGTTCACACTGTGGAAGGACGGCCTTGAGATCGCCAACCAGCATCCTGTTCTCGGCATCGGGTACGGCAATTGGACGACCTACTACCGGAAGTACTACAACCCCGCGGGCTCGCTGCCCCACAACATCTTCGTGGAAGCCGTTTCGGAACTGGGATACGCCGGCTTGCTGATCTTCGTGTCGCTCATCGTCACGACGTTTGTCGTCAACCGGCGTACTCGTCGCCTTGCCAGAGTCCTGCCGGGGGAAGGCCGGTTCCTGTCGGCCATGGCCCGTGGTCTGGACGGAGCGCTCGTAGGATTCTTGGTCAGCGGATCCTTCGTCACCGTGCTCTACTATCCGTATTTCTGGATCAACCTCGCCATGACCATTGCGTTGAACAGAGCCGTGTGCGGTGAGTGGAGCGCAGCCTTCGGGCACGCGCCGCGAGGAGAATCGGCCTGGCCGCGAGCTGGTGGACGCGGGGGATCGGCGCCTGTCGCGAGGGGCGGGCCGGCATGAAGAACGTGCTCCACGTGATCGATACGACCGGTCCAGGCGGCGCGGAAACCATCTTCGTGGAACTGGCGACTGGCCTGGACCCTCAAAGATGGCACTCAGTCACGGCTGTCCCCGGACCAGGCTGGGTGCACGACAGGCTCGTGGAGCGGGGGCACGAGCCGAACATCACCCGCCTGCATGGCGCGTTTGACCTTCGTTACTTGGGGACGCTGCACAGCCTGGTCAGACAACACCGAATTGACCTCATTCAGACACATCTCCTCACGGCGGCGGTGTACGGGAGCCTGGCAGGCCTGCTCTGCCGGGTGCCGGTTGTCTGCACGTTCCATGGCGAACCCGATGTCGATCGGAACGACCGGTATCGACGCGCGAAATTCTGGATTCTCAGTCGCGGGGCGACGCAAGTAGTGTTCGTGTCCGAATCACTGCGCTGTGGGTTCCTTGCGAGCGGCAGTCTCCACTCGGACCGCACGACCGTCATCACCAACGGCATCGACCATTTCCTCTTCGTGCCCGGCTCTGACATGTCGCTCCGTGACGAGCTGCGCGTTGGCGATGGGCAAGTGCTGGTCGGGGCCGTGGGCAACTTGCGGCCCGCCAAGGCTTACGACGTGTTCCTGAAGGCGGCGGCCCTGCTGCAGCGGCACTCCACGGCCTACCGATTCGTCATCGTTGGCGAAGTCGGGGGGCCGCTGCATGCGGAGCTCGTGGCACTGCGCGATGCATTGGGCCTCGCGGAGACGGTCACTTTTGTCGGCTTTCGAACGGCCGTCCACCGCGTCTTGAGGGGTCTTGACGTTTGTCTAAGTACGTCCAGTATGGAGGGGTTCTCGCTTTCCATCGTGGAGGCTATGGCGTGCGGAGTCCCGGTTGTGGCCACCCGGTCCGGGGGGCCCGCCGAGATTATCACGCACGACCTAGACGGACTGCTGGTCGAGGTGGCTTCACCAGAGCAGATTGCGCAGGCGGTGGAGCGACTCAGGTTGGAGCCGGAAACACGTGCTCGCTTTGCGAGCGAGGGCCGAAAGCTCGTCGAGGCTCGGTTCACGCGTGACCAGATGCTGCGCAGCTACGAGGGTCTCTATGATCGGTGCATCCGGAGGGAGTGACGCACGGCAAGGGCGTCCACGCCAGACCGACTGCAAGCCCGGAGTGCCGCTGCCTCGGGGCCTGGCGCACAGAAGGCCCAGGGTAGGCGCGACGGTGCTTTGGCCGGGAGCGCCACGGACGTTGTGGCATGGGGGCCGGGACCGCCGATTGCAGTCGCAGTGGAGGTGTTGCGTTCGGTGGGGGATGGGTGACGTGTCATTCTCTATTGCGCACCGGCGGAGCCTCAGACGCGGCGGGCCTGTGCGGGTACCGGGGGGGGAATGAACCGCAAAAGGGGATTCGGAATTGCTGTCCGGCGAGGCCTCGCGCTTGTTGCGGCCTGCATCGAGGGTTGCGGTGGGGACGCAACGGGAGAAGAGGTGCGCGCACCTTCGGATGTGGAGCCCGTGTTCAACGCAGCGGTGGATGCGGTGATGTTCTACGATGACTGGGAGTCGTATCCTACGTCGGCCAGCCTCTTCGATGGCTCCGGCGACTACCGATACAGTACGAACAGTCCTGCCGGGATCAGCATCCTGACGACGCAGGTGTTTGAAGGGACACGCAAGGTCTCCTTTGATTACCAAGCGGCAGGCGATATCAACCATATCTTGGAAAGCGGCGCCATCGCCAAGAATACGGGGGGGGGGCCGCGAGTGGTGGTCCTGAGCTATGCGTACCGCAACGTGGGGACGCCGTACAAGGGCAAGGAGTTCGTCATCCTTGTCAAGGGCGACGGGTCTCAGCAGTTGAAGCTGGTCAGCTTCATGGACTTCATCGCGCCCTCTTCGCTGCAGGGCTGCTTCTACGACGCGCCTGGGAACCCGCGGCGCCCGGACATCCCCCCGGAGGGGAAGTCCAAGGCCTGGAACCGCGACCCGGTGGGGCATCAGTACATGGGCAATGCGGGCTATCCGGACTGGTATCAATACCCGCCCGGGGGGACGAGCGCCGGCCCGATCAACGATGGCAGCTGGCATCGCTTCAGTGCCATGTTCACCAAGGAGCGGGATAGCCAGCCGGGCACCGGGCGGATCGAGATGTGGATCGACGGGATCAAAGTGATGGCATACATCGGTGACGATCCGGTCCGCTGCGAGTACGGGCAGGTCTATACGGCGCGCGGGGCCACCACCCGGCTCATCGAGGGGTTCCAGTTTCCGACGACGACCAGCGGCGGCGCGCCCTGGACGGGAGGGGCGACGATCGAGTTCGATGCACTGCGCATCTGGACTCCTGGCAGCTAGTCGTCGGAGACACACGTGCCAAGTGTGCATGCTCGTGCGTGCAGGATGTGACCCCGCCGTGACGCCCGGGCGAGAGGTGGGATCCTTCTTGGCGGCTGTGCTCATCTTCTTGGCGTGTACGCCGGGCCATGATGGAGTGGTGCCGCCTGGGGGGGCGGTGGTGGACACGGTATTTGTGGAGGGGTTTGAGTCGGGAACGCTGAGCGCCTGGGACGACAACTATCTCCCGGCCACCAAGAGCGTGGTAACCGACGCGGCCGGAGCGCATGCAGGCGCGCGGTACTTGCGGATTGCCTATCCGCAAGGCGGCGATGGCGGCGCCCTCAGCCGGTTTTTCCTGCCCGGCTACGACCGCGCGTACGTGCGGTATTACATCCGGTTCCCGACCAACTGGCAAGGGGGCACGAAGCTGCTGCTGCTGCGCGGGTCGCGGACGGACAACGTGTGGTCGTCGTTCGGGGTCGCCGGGCAGTGTCCGAATGGCACGAATTTCTTTGCGACCAATGTGGTGTACGACGCGACCGCGTATTCGCGGTTCTATACGTATTACTGGGGGATGCCCAAGCAATCCGACAACGTGACGTGCTGGGGGGTCGATGGGAGCGCGGCCAGTCCGCCGTCGGTGCACTACCCGCCGCTGAACATGTCGCTGGGAGTCTGGCATCTGGTGGAGTTCGAGGTGGCCCTGAACACTCCCGGGCAAGCGGACGGCTGGCAGCGCTTCTGGCTGGATGGCGTGCTGCGCGGGGAGTGGACTGGTCTCGTGTTCCGCACGACGCGGGACCTGATGCTGAACGTGTTGACGCTGGAGTCCTCGGCCCCACCGGCGCCGCAGGCGCAGGCCATGTACGTAGACGACGTGCTGGTGACCACGGCCCGCCCTTGAGGCCGACCGGGGCTGGCCCCGCCCCGGCCCAGCCAATCCCTGCCCTGTGGTGACGGCTCGGAGCGCCGGCGCAGCGCGCTGACCAGTCACTTCGTGGCTGGCATCACCGGCGCGATTGCAGGGCTGCGCAGGATCCTGCACTCTTTTCTCCCCGGCATTTCAGAGCTAACAGCCTCAAGGACATGACGTTGAACTCTTGCGCCTTGCGTGGTGCGGACCTTGCCTATGCGCCCAGCGGGACGGTGACGCGCGCCGGACGCGCGGGGCAGCCACCGGACCCAGTGCGCTGCTCAGAGCAAAGCCGTCGAAAGGCGGTGACGCAGAGCTACGGGGCTACCGCGACCACGTCGCCATGCCCGCCGAGCCGCCAGCGAATCGATCCCGATCCTGACTGGCGGCCCTCTTTACGTCTGGGCCGTTTGGGAGTATCCGAATGGTCCTCAGGCGCTGGTTATCACTCCTCTCTATTGTTCCGCTCGCTGGCGCCGGGTCCTGCAGCATGACCCGCGACCTGCCGACGGACCCAGCGCTTCGCGTCGTGCAGTTGAGTGTATCCCCAGAGAGTCTCAGCCTCGACACCGACCAGGAGGCGCCCTTCGTGGCCCATGGGCGCCGCTCGAACGGCGACAGCGTCCCGGCGTCGGTGACCTGGGCTGCCACGGGCGGGCGGATCACCGCTGACGGCCTGTTCACCGCGGACACCTTGGACGGCGAGTTCCAGGTCATCGCTACGAGCGCGGAGTGGCGGCTGACAGGGTCGTCCAGCGTCCGCGTCCGTGGGCGCAAGCGCCGGCTCGCAGCGGTCATCCTCATGCCGGCGAGCGTCACACTCGCGGCAGGCGCCGGGCACCAGTTCGCCGCCTACGGCCGGCTCGGCAACGGCGACAGCGTGACGGTGAGCGTCAACTACGCGGCAACTGGCGGGACGATCACGCCGGCCGGGCTGTACACGGCAGGCTCGCTCGCGGGGAGCTTCCGGGTCATCGCCACGGAGACCGGTGGCTTGGCGGACACCGCCGCCGTGACGGTGTCCGCGGCGCCGGAGCCCGTAGCGTCGGTCAGCGTGACGCCCGCCTCGGCGAGCGTGGCCGCGGGGCGGACGGTGCAGCTAACGGCGACACCCAAAGATGGCAGCGGCAATCCCCTGTCCGGGCGAGCGGTCAGCTGGTCTACGAGCGTCGCGGGTGTGGCGACTGTGAACGTGAATGGGCTCGTCACGGGGGTGGCGGCTGGCACGGCCACGATCACCGCCACGAGCGAGGGCAAGAACGGCACGGCGAGCGTCACGGTGACCAACGCGCCGGTGGCTTCCGTGACTGTCAGTCCCGCCTCAGGCAGCGTCCAGGCCGGGGCGACGGTGCAGCTGTCGGCCATACTGCGGGACGCGAGCGGCAACACGTTGACGGGCCGGCCGGTGAGCTGGTCGAGCAGCGGCACCGGCGTGGCCACAGTTTCGGGCAGCGGGCTCGTAACGGGTCGCGCGGCGGGGTCGGTGACGATCACGGCAACCAGTGAGGGGAAGGGTGGGAGTTCAGCGATCACCGTGACCCCTGTGCCGGTGGCATCGGTGATGGTCACCCCCGCGACGGCGAGTGTGACGGTGGGCGGGACGGTACAGCTCACCGCAGCCCCGAAGGACGCAAGCGGCAATCCACTGAGCGGGCGTTCGGTGACCTGGACGAGCAGCAATACCGGGATCGTCACAGTGTCGA
>Ga0247727_10015485_pt1 | contig 12499 bp, 13 predicted proteins | sample WisWelCaveWW1625_FD_202498 | JGI IMG/M metagenome (GOLD analysis project Ga0247727, IMG submission 202498) | Biofilm microbial communities from Wishing Well Cave, Virginia, United States - WW16-25 | ecosystem: Environmental > Aquatic > Deep subsurface > Groundwater > Cave microbial mat | place... | reverse complement strand
ATTCAATTTACATGCGCACCTCTGGCTGGTACATTAGATTTTAGTTTCAGTGGAATTAAAACGGCTGTGCTCTATTACAAACGCCGCCATGAACATTCACGTACTTTCTCCGTCGAAGAAGTCGCCTTCGCTTTTCAAAAGAGTTTAGTCAATTGCCTTGTTCAAAAATGCATTTCAGCTTGCCAGAAAATAAAAACTAAAACTCTGCTTCTTGGCGGTGGTGTCGCGGCCAATGCACGCCTGCGGCAAAAACTAAGTGAAGAATGCAAAAAATACGGTATTCAATTTTACTTTCCACCCATCAATCTCTGCACAGATAATGCAGCCATGATCGCTGGGCTTGGATTCCGAACAGTAAAAAAAATTAATTAAATATTAACCAATATCAATATCCTGTATTTCTCAAATAAGAAAATTTTACCGAGAATACAGGATCAATTCGCACAGGATTTATGTTCACTGTGTTCCATAAATCACGTGCTCATTAAAAGGAGGTGGCTATGCAATTACGCCCTAGAAAAGATATCAAGGAAACGGAAGACACAAAAGTTATCGAAATCAACGCACAAATGCAAGGTTCACTCGCTTTTTCTGATCCCGTAAGCCTTAAAATCAATGGACAATTTTCTGGCACTCTAAAAACAAAAGGAACATTAACCATTGGTGATACCGCACAAGTTGAGGCGGACATCAAAGGCGACACCATTATCATCGGCGGTAAAGTCAAAGGCAATATCAGCGCGGATAAAATGCTCGTCCTTATGCCAACAGCGGTTCTTCGTGGCAACATTACAACGCCAAAACTTAATATTGTCGAAGGCGCGATTTTTCAAGGCCATTGCCAAATGATTGAGGATTTGCTTGATATTAACGAAGTTGCCAAATATCTAGAACTAAACTTAAACGAGATTGAAGAGCTTGCGACAACCGGAAAAATCCCGGGGACACGCGCGGGCGATAGCTGGAAATTTGAACGCAGCCAAATTGACAATTGGGCAGCGTTGACAAAGGTGAAATAAATTTTATTTACCCGTAGGGGACGGTTCGCGAACGTCCCCTACAAAATTATTCCCATGTCCACATCCCAATTCATTTCCGTACGTGAAACCGCCCAAATTCTCTCCATTTCCGAGAAGAAAGTCATGGATTTGATTGAACAAAGAAAACTGCAAGCCTACCGCATCGCTGACAAATTCTTGCGCCTCAAACGCAGTGAGGTGATTGAGCTTTACGGTACGGGAAAAGTGAATAAAGAAAACACCCAACTCGCCTATACGCCCGCCGAACAAATACGAGACTTTTTTTATTTCAATGATTTCTACATCATCTCAACCGCTTTAATTGGGTTTTTGCTGTATATTATTTTGCTTAGATAATTGACTATTCCATCTACTCATACGTAGAGACGCATTGCAATGCATTTCTACGCCTTTAAAAGAAATCTTGATCTTTACACCTCTTTCGCATAAAATTTCATCCGCTTTCATTTCAAAATTAAATAATACCCTGCGGAGCTTCCCGATTTTCTATTTAAATATTTTAGAAAAAATCGGGACATGCCAACTTCCTCTAAAAATAAAGGAAAGTTGGCGCAAATGAAAATTTTGAAGCGAAGCAGGGTTCTGTGGCGAGGTAGCTCAGCTGGTTAGAGCGCGAAGCTCATACCTTCGATGTCGGCGGTTCGATCCCGCCCCTCGCTACCAAAATTTAATCTCATGTCAAATTTCCTGCAGAAATTTAAAGGCATTTTACTCATTCCAATTCTTTTAAATGTGATAACCATCGCTTGCGCTCAATCGGTCAGCGAATTATTTTTTCAAGATGTCCAATATGATCAAGCCTATGTGGAAACCGTGCGCAGCGCTGATCGTATCCGGCTTCGTGGAGGCGAAATTATTAAACTCATCGGCGTCAAAACCCCAAAATTATCCACCAAACAAAAACAACAAACCGGTGACAAAGAACGCGACCAGTATGGATTTGTCATTAAGCCTGAAAACAGTCCCGTCAAGCCCCTTGAAGAACTCGCCTTTAATTACACAAAAGAATTATTAGAAGGAAAGACCGTGCGCATTGAATTCGACAATCTGAAAAAGGATGAAAACAGCGAAACGCTTGGCTACGTTTTTATCGGTGAAGAAAATTTATTCGTCAACGAAGAATTGCTGCGCCAAGGATTTGCCTATCTGCAAACTGACCCCGTGAATAGCAAATACACCGACCAACTCAAAGCTGCTTACAAAGAAGCCCGCGACGAATTTCGCGGCGTGCATGGTGAATAACGCCAACATGAATTTGCTGTACCGCGTTAAGAAATTTATCCAAACACACACCCTCATTGCCCGAGGAGACACAATTCTCGTAGGCGTTTCTGGTGGTGCTGATTCCATCGTATTAGCGCGCATCCTCACCGAACTTCGCCACGAATTAGGCTTTCAGCTGCACATCGCTCATTTCAATCACCAATTGCGCCAAAGCAGCGCGCGTGATCAAAAATTCGTCGAGCAATTCGCCAATGAACTTCATTTGCCGTTTACAAGCGGAACCTGGAAAGGAAGCAAGTCACCGCGTAATGGATCATTAGAAAATTTAGCGCGGCAAAAACGCCTGACATTCTTGATCGATGTGGCCAAAAAAACAAAAGCGCAAAGCATTGCCTTGGCCCACAATCAAAACGATTTGGCAGAAACCATTTTGATGCGTATGATTCGCGGCGCCGGATTGCAGGGAAGCAGGGGAATTTTAGCGAAACGCACGCTTTACGGAAAAACATTTATCCGTCCGCTTCTGGAAACTCCAAGAATAGAAATCGAGCGCTACTTAAAATCCAATCGCCTAAAATTTCAAACTGATCCAACCAATACCCAAACAAAATTCTTCCGCAATAAAATCCGTTTGCATCTACTGCCAACGCTGCAAAAAAACTATAATCCCAACATCGTTAAAGTTTTATCCAATTTAGCAACCAATGTCACAATCGATTATGACTACCTTGAAAAGCAAACAAAAAAAATCCTTAAAAGCATTGCTACTTATTCGAAACAAAACAAATCCATAAAAATCAACACGCTCAAATTATTAAACCAACACCCGGCCATACAACACATGATTTTTAGAAAATGCATTGAGCGTGTGAAAGAAGACGTGTTGAGCTTTGACTTAACTCACATTCAGGCGATCGATGATTTAATTAAAAATCGCCCCATGCGATTTGAAGTTCATTTGCCAACCAGTATTACTATTAAAAAATTATCTACGCGTATTTTAATTAACAAAAAATAATATTATATAAACTCCTCTAAAAATTGAAGTTGCATTCAAAGACAATTCCGCTATAATCAATACCGCTAATTTCTGTAACTATCTTTTTTAAAGGAACTTCATGAAAAATCCTGATTCATCCAACCTTGGGCCTGGCCCAACCAATCTTCACAAAAACCGAAAAGACGCTAAAAAGCCGAACAATTGGCTATTCTTTATCATGATTGGATTTACTTTTTTAATTATCATGAGCCAGGCCAATACGCCGATGATGACTGGGCAATCCAAAGAACTTACCTACAGCGAATTCTATTCCATCTTACAAAACAATAATCAAACTGGCGAAATTCAACGCCTCGAATTAATTGAAAGTCCGGAAACAATTTTACGCGGCACTTTTCGCGATGGAACGGCGTTTCGTATCCATATCCCGCAAAATGATGAAGGGCTGCTGGACCTCATTAGAACCAATGTGAATAATTTTAGCGTCCTGCCGCAACAAACATTCTGGAGCCAAATGTTTTTCTCATTTATGCCGATCATTCTGATCCTCATGTTTATCTGGTACATTTCTTATCGCGGCACACAAGTCGGCAACAAAATCTGGTCATTTGGAAAATCACGGGCGACACTCAATCAAGATTCAAAAAATATTACCTTTAAAAATGTGGCTGGCGTTGACGAAGCCAAAGAAGAACTTCAAGAAGTCATTGAATTCTTAAAAGAGCCCAAAAAATTTGAGCGCCTCGGCGGAAAAATCCCCAAAGGCGTTCTCTTGATTGGGCCGCCGGGAACCGGAAAAACATTGCTCGCCAAAGCGGTCGCAGGCGAAGCGGGCGTTCCATTTTTTTCATTGAGCGGATCGGACTTTGTGGAAATGTTCGTCGGTGTCGGCGCATCACGCGTACGAGATTTATTTGAGCAAGGCCGCAAAGCCTCAAAGACATCAGGTAAGGGAGCGATCATTTTCATCGATGAAATCGACGCAGTTGGCCGCCAGCGTTTCACCGGCATAGGCGGGGGAAACGATGAACGCGAACAAACGCTCAACGCGCTTCTCGTCGAGCTGGATGGATTTAACACACACGGCGGGCTCATCATTATTGCCGCCACCAACCGCCCCGATACACTCGACCCCGCATTGCTTCGCCCGGGCCGATTTGACCGTCAAATTTTCGTCGGACTTCCGGATATTATCGGACGCGAAGGCATACTCAAAGTTCATTCTGAAAATCTTAAACTTGAACCTAATGTCAATTTCCGAAAAATCGCGCAACAAACAGTATCATTCTCCGGCGCAGATTTGGCCAATGTCTGCAACGAAGCGGCATTGCTTGCAGCCCGCCGCAATAAAGAAGCGGCAGGGATAGATGAATTTTTGGCCGCCATTGAACGTGTCACGATGGGGCCTGAAAAAAAGAGCCGCGTTATTTCAAAGAAAGAAAAAGAAATCACGGCTTATCATGAAGGAGGACACGCATTATTGTCTATACTTGTTGAAGAAGTAGACACCTTCACTAAAGTATCTATCATTCCGCGTGGTTTGGCTGGCGGCTACACACTCACGCCTCCGACGGAAGATAAGCATTATTACAATAAAAAAGAATTGATGGGGACTATGGTTGTTTTGCTCGGCGGCCTTATTGGCGAAAAACTTTTTCATAATGATACGTCGACTGGTGTGTCCAATGACCTTGAACGTGTAACCGATATTGCGCGCAAAATGATTTGCGTTTACGGGATGAGCGACATCATTGGAACGGTATCATATAACGGTAATGCGCATGCGCGTTTTCTGGGGCGCGACCTTATGGAAGAACGCCAATATAGTGAAGAGACAGCCAAAAAAATCGACCAGGAAATTCTCGTATTGGTTAATACCGCTTACGCGCGCGCCGAAAAATTACTTAAAGATAATCGTGACAAACTCGATAAATTAGCCCAGCGCTTAATGGAAAAGGAAGTCATGGATATTGAAGAGGCGCGAATTTTATTAGGCATGCCATTGGCAGATTCGGCTGGTAAATCATCTGCTGAAACAATTGCTCACGACGTACAACAAGATCACACCAAGCCAGCATAAAGTTTTATCAACTTAAAACACTAAAACGCGTGAACCCTGTCTCGCGATGATGATTGTTTGAAACAAAATTCCCGTCCAATTTATACTCTTCACGCAGGCGAATATCGCCTCAACTTAGGCCGTCGAACACTGATCATGGGGGTTATCAACATAACCCCTGATTCGTTTAGCGCCGATGGCCTTATCAAATCCAAAACAAACTCGACACGACGCGCGTTATCATTAGCCCAAAAGTTCATCACCCAAGGCGCAGACATAATCGACGTGGGAGGAGAATCAACGCGCCCCGGATCCAAACGTATTTCCATCAAGGAAGAAATTGCTCGCGTTATTCCCGCCATCGCGCAACTCGCCAAAAAAATTAAAGCACCAATCTCCATCGACACTTATAAACCGCTCGTGGCCAAACGCGCGTTAGATGCAGGGGCGGTGATCGTCAACAATATCATGGGTACTAATCCCGACCGGCGCTTACTCAAAATGGTACGCGATTACGACGCATCCATTGTGCTCATGCATATGCGTGGCACACCCAGAACTATGCAAAAAAATATTCATTACAATAATCTTATAACGGAAATCAGGAATTCATTGCGTAACTCTGTCGAAAAATGCTTGGAAATGGGAATTAAATCGGATAGAATCATAATCGATCCGGGTATTGGATTCGCAAAAACAATTCAGCATAATTTAGAAATCATTAACCGATTAAACGAATTTCACGCGCTTAAAACACCCATTTTAATCGGGCCATCGCGCAAATCGTTTATTGGTCGAATCCTCGACGCTGACGTTTCGAACCGCCTGCTAGGGACAATGGCGGCGGTTAGCGCGAGTATTTTGCGCGGCGCTCACATTGTCCGCGTTCACGATGTCAAAAAAACGAAAGAAGTTGTGACTATTACGGACGCAATCATAAATCAAAATTACAACAACCTATCATGACATTTTTTATTTGGGATATTCTTAAACCAGCCATTGAAATCACCATTTTATGGGCAGCCTTTTACCGCGTCCTCGTATTTTTTGCCGGCACCCGCGCTTTCCAAGTCCTCAAAGGGATCACCTATTTGCTTGCCGCATTCTTATTATCGCAAATCCTCGGACTCGACACATTAAACTGGCTGTTAACCAAATTTTTTGCAATCTCTATCATCGCGCTTTTGATCATTTTCCAGCAAGAATTGCGCCAAGGCTTAGCCCGTTTAGGCCAGCAGCATCTTTTTAGCATCAGCCTCGCTGAATCTGAAATTGTCGCGGTCATTGATGAAATCACCTCAGCCGCCTTCAAATTATCCCGACGGAAAATCGGAGGGCTCATTGCCATCGAAAAAGAAACCAAACTTCAAACCTATATCGAAAGCGGCATTCCCATCGATGCAAAAATTTCTTCTGAAATCATTCAAACCATTTTTAACCCCCAAGCCCCCATACACGACGGAGGCATTGTCATTAGAGGGGACCGCATTGTAGCCACATCGTGCTTATTCCCGCTGTCTGACAATCCAAATTTCAGCAAAATTATCGGCACCCGCCATCGCGCCGCTTTAGGGATCACCGAACAAACGGATGCCATCGTCATCCTCATTTCAGAGGAGACAAGCGATATCTCAATCGCGGCGGATGGGCGCTTTATCCCTATCGTTAACGAAGAGCGATTGAGCAATATTTTGAAAGGCATGTTAGGAATTGAAAAGAAAAATGATAAAACTCAAAATCAATAATCTCGCGTTAAAACTAATCGCTTTAGGGCTGGCTATCATCACCTGGATTTATGTCAATGGCGAGTTAATGAAATGACGGCCTCAACAGTCATCCTGAGTCCCGAAAGGGACGAAGGATCACAAACTTCAAGTATGTGATCCTTCACTTCGTTCCCTGGCCTGTTCATGTAATGTAGCCTGCCAGGGCAGGCAGGATGACGATCAATTCTTCCTTTTATAAAATAATCCATGACCAAACTCGGCGTAAATATTGACCATATCGCAACATTACGACAGGCCCGCAAAGAATTTGACCCTGACCCCATTACGGCGGCGCGCATCTGTGAACTGGCCGGCGCGGACAGCATTGTTGCGCATTTGCGCGAAGATCGACGACATATTCAGGATCGCGACATCGAACGCTTGCGTAAAAGCATCAAAACAAAATTCAATTTGGAAATGTCCATTAATCCCGGCATTATTAAAATCGCCTGCCGCATCAAGCCTGATCAAGCGACTCTAGTCCCAGAGCGTCGTGCTGAAATCACGACGGAGGGAGGATTAAATGTGATTCGTTATGCCAAACAAATTGAAAGCGCGAATCGTCAACTCACAAAGCGCAAAATTGAAGTCAGTTTATTTATTGATGCAGATAAAAAACAAATTGCTAAAACCCATGAGCTTGGCATAAACGCCATTGAATTACACACAGGAACTTACGACCATGCCGCAACTCAAACCGCAAGACTCAAAGAATTGAATAAACTCAAACTCATGACTCGTTACGCGAAGAGCTTAGGAATGAACGTATTTGCAGGCCACGGATTGAAATATGATAATGTGAAAGCTGTTGCGGCTATACACGACATTGAAGAATTGAATATCGGACATTCGATTGTGGCTCGTGCAGTTTTCGTCGGACTTAAAAAAGCCGTGCAAGAAATGAAGGGGCTCATCGCATGATTATTGGGACAGGTGTCGACATTATTGAAATTGACCGCATTCAAAGCGCCATCAATCGCTGGGGCGATCACTTCTTGAACCACTTGTTTCACGAGGAGGAAATTGCTTATGCACAGAAACATCACAATGCGACCCAACATTATGCCGTGCGCTTCGCCGCTAAAGAAGCGATTTACAAAGCGATCAATCATATCGAACATTTCAGCTGGAAAGATTTAAAAATCATGAATGACGCAGACGGCCGGCCGTTTTGCGTTTTCCCCAATAAACCCTTCAAACACAAAATCTTTTTATCCATGTCCCACTCCAAATACTATGCAGTTGCCCAAGCCATTGTTACGCAATAATCCGCGTGCTTATAAAAATAACTTCGGCCATGTACTTGTTTTAGCGGGTTCGCCGCGCATGCTCGGTGCTGCGGCGCTGACAAGTTTAGCCGCGATGCGCTCCGGCGCGGGGCTGGTCACCGTCGGAATTCCTAAAAGCCTCAATCTGACCCTGCAGAAAAAAAATTCCAATGTTGTCATGACCTGGCCACTCGCTGAAACCAAAGAACAAACTCTTTCATTATCTGCGTTTAGTAAAATACAGAAATCGTATTCCAAATTTTCTGCAATTGCGATCGGCCCCGGCTTATCCACAAACCTCAACACACAAAAATTAATCTTAAAAATAATCGCAACATCGCCGATACCATTGGTCATTGATGCCGACGCGCTCAATGCGCTCGTCGGCCATTTGGATATCTTAAAGAAAACAAAAACTCCGAAGATTTTAACGCCTCATCCCGGAGAAATAGCCAGACTCATAGGCAAGAGCACAAAGTTTATCGAAAATAATCGCGAACAAATTTCTAAAGATTTCGTTAAACATAATTCGTGTATGCTCGTCTTAAAAGGATATCGTACAATTATCGCCGCAGCTGGCCACAAAACGTGCGTGAACAAAACCGGTAATGTCGGCATGGCGACAGCGGGAAGTGGGGACGTACTCACGGGCATGATCGCCGCGTTTCTTGGGCAAGGTTTAAGCGTTTTCGAAGCCGCGAAGTGGGGCGTGTATTTGCACGGCAAAGCCGGCGACCTCGCGGCGCATGAGAAGGGAAAAGTCTCAATGATTGCGGAGGATATAATTGAGAACATTTCACAATCAATTAATGGCACCTCTTGACAAACACTCAATCATAAGACAAAATTTCACCATGACTAATAACCCAACCAACCGCGAACAACTCACTCCACCTAACGGCGAGAAGAAGGTACTCATGCACTCGTGCTGTGCGCCATGTTCCGGCGAGATTATGGAAGCGATGATTGCTGCTGGTATTGACTTGACCATTTTTTTCTATAATCCCAACATTCATCCACGCGAAGAATACGAAATCCGCAAGAACGAGAACATACGTTTCGCCAAGAAAATGAATATTCCATTCGTTGACGCGGATTACGATCGCGACAATTGGTTTGCCCGTGCCAAAGGCATGGAATTCGAGCCAGAAAAAGGCAAACGCTGCACCGTGTGTTTCGATATGCGTTTTGAGCGCACTGCGTTGTTTGCCGCTGAGCATGGATTTAAAATTATCACCTCAAGCCTCGGACTTTCGCGATGGAAGGACATGGACCAAATCAACGGTTGCGGCATGCGCGCGGCAACGCATTATCCGGGTGTCGTTTACTGGACATACAATTGGCGCAAGGGTGGGGGGTCACAGCGCATGTACGAAATCTCCAAACGCGAAGAATTTTACAAGCAAGAATATTGCGGCTGTGTGTATTCATTGCGCGACACCAATTTATGGCGCATGAAAAATGGCCGTGAGCGCATTGTTAAGGGGCAAGAATTCTACCACTTTGAATCCACACCATAATCCGCGCCTTCATCACCATAACTTTTCAATTTTTCCTCGACGCAAAATTCCATTATTTAACTTGTACGCCGTTTCAATCAAAGTTAAAATGCACTTATTATTCAGACGAAAAATATGAAACTTATTATTCAAAATCCATATCGTAAACACTTTATCAAATAAATTTCCTCTTCATAAACAAAAGGCCTCCATATTGAACGATTTAAAATATTTTATTTCAAAAGTTAAAAGCAATCCCTTAGGGCTGATCAAACGAGCCTTCCTTAAAACAGTTATTGAACCTTTGAAATATGGAGAAAAAGGCGGCTATAAGGCTGACCGTTATTGGCAGGATCGATTTTCAAAATATGGCAGCTCTATTTTTGGCCCTGGAGATCATTCATTTTCGGCTAAAGACAACCTCAAGATGTATAACGAAGCGAGAAATATTTTCATAGAAGAACTTAAAAAAGAAAATTTAGATTTTGAAAAAGTAAATGTTCTCGAAATTGGATGCGGCCATGGCCATTACACTAAAACCCTCCAAGAATTAGGCGTTAAAAATTATACGGCTATTGACATAACTGATGTTTTATTCGCACAACACAAAGAAAATTTTTCTGGATTTAAATTTATCAAAAAAGATGTCTCCCAAGAAAAAATCGAAGGACAATTTGGTTTGATTGTAATGATCGATGTCATCGAGCACATCGTAGAAGACGAAAAATTTCAATATACTATGAACAATATTAAAAATGCTTTAGCGCCTGACGGAATATTTGTAATAACCCCTGTAGCGCAAAAAACTAAAAAGCATCTTTATTATGTAAAATTCTGGTCATTGCAAGATATTCAGTGTTATTTTGAAGGGTGCGCTTTTAGAAAACTTGTTCCATTTCGCACTAGCCACCTTTTAATTATTAAAAATACAAAATAGTTAAAACTATGAAACTCATCATTCAAATCCCGTGTCTTAACGAAGAAGAGAGCCTTCCTAAAACGCTCGCGCATTTGCCACGCCAAATTGCCGGCGTCGCCGAAATCGAAATCCTCATCATAGACGATGGCAGTAGTGATCGAACGTCAGATATTGCCCGTCAACACGGCGCACATCATGTGGTGCGTTTGACCAAACGCAAAGGGCTCGCCCAAGCGTTTCACACCGGGCTCGATGCATCCCTTAAACGCGGCGCTGACATTATCGTCAATACCGATGCGGATGGGCAATATAAAGGAGAGGACATTCCCCGGCTCATTCAACCCATTCTCGAAGGCAAAGCGGATATTGTTATTGGTAATCGCGATATTGAAAACGTCGGACAGTTCTCGTGGATCAAAAAACGCCTGCAGCGATTAGGCAGCTGGGTTGTGCGCCAACTCACTGGATCGACGATCATGGATGCCACCACAGGTTTTCGTGCTTATAGCCGGGAAGCTGCGCTACGGCTCAACATTATTTCTGAATACACGTATACACTTGAGAGCATCATTCAGGCAGAAAATAAGAACCTTGCCATCGGCAATATTATTATCTCAACCAACGAAGTCAAACGTAAGTCGCGCCTGTTTCGATCTATCCCTGAATATATCAAACGTTCTGTTGTAACGATCATTCGTATGTACGCGATGTTTAATCCGTTTCGCGTTTTTGTGCGCATGGGAACATTATTTTTATTTATAAGTTTTCTAATTGGCTGCCGATTTCTTTATTTTTTTATTCTTACTCATGGCAATACCGGCAAAATTCAATCGCTCATTTTGGCTGCTGTTTTAGCTATTATTGGATTTCAGTTAATCATCATTGGCATTGTTGCTGATCTCATTTCCGCCAACCGCCGCCTCATCGAAGACGCGCTGCTGAGAATCAAAAAGATTGAATTATACACAAAGAACAAATAGCAGCCTCGTGATCTTGCGCTTATGACCATAAAGTTAAGCCCTAACCTTAAACGTTTCCTGCAATATAGCCTTATCGCCATCGCATTACTTCTTATTATTCGCCATTTCATGGGCAATACGCATGATTTTCTTCTCATCAAAAATATTTCCATTCAAACATTTTTTCTCGTTGCCCTGCTTATCATGGCTTATTTCATTTGTTCTGCAGAGAAAATTCTTGCGATATTCAAAAATTTGGGATTGAAAACCATCAAGCGAATGCAGTGGTTTCGAATCCTTATGATCTCAGCCTTTGCCGGCTATCATATTTCACAAGGAGCAACAATTTACCGCAGCATCCACCTTAAAAAACTATTTAACTTTTCATACACGGATACTTTGAGCGCAACAGCCATTACCGTTTGGCTGGATACACTAGTCGTTTTGTCATTCACGATTGCCAGTCTTATCTTGTCAACATCAACATTTATTCAAAGAAATACTCTGCTGCTAACCCTTTGTATCGTCTTTTTAACCATCGTAATGATTCCCGTCTTTCTTAAACTCATTCAAAAAATAACCAAACGTTTTACATTTCAAAATAAATTTTTTATCTGGGCAACTGAGAGGACCACACATCTTGCGAACAATGTAATCGCGCGATCATATAATGGACCGCTTGCAATTCAATTCACATTCTTTAGTTTAATCAGCTTTATCCTTCATATCGTAATCTTTTATCTGCTCTTGCAATCTTTATTCCCG
>Ga0247727_10015484_pt1 | contig 12499 bp, 11 predicted proteins | sample WisWelCaveWW1625_FD_202498 | JGI IMG/M metagenome (GOLD analysis project Ga0247727, IMG submission 202498) | Biofilm microbial communities from Wishing Well Cave, Virginia, United States - WW16-25 | ecosystem: Environmental > Aquatic > Deep subsurface > Groundwater > Cave microbial mat | place... | reverse complement strand
CTCGCGGACCAGGAAGAACTCGAAGTCCTGCCGCGTTTCGGTGGCGGCGCCAGCGAGCCGGTAGCCGACGCTCTGGACGAAGTCCTTGACCTCCGGATCGTCGACGTAATCGGGGTCGCGGCGGATCTCGCGCATGATCGAGGCACCGATCCGGCGCTCGGCCTGCGGCGTCAGCTCCGTCTGGGCGGGGTCACCGAGATCAGGGAGGTTTTGCGCGGGCGCGCCGAGGGGCGGCACCAGGGCGAGAGTGGGCACGAGGGCGAGGAGGAGCCGGCGGAAGCGGTGCACCGCGTTATGATACCCGCCGCACGTGTTGGTTCCGCGAGCGACGACTCCGGAACCTCGCGTAACACGGGGACACACCCACTGGCAGATCCCCCGAGTGAGAGCATACAAGCGAGGTGCGATGGCACTGACCCATTTCGATTCGCGAGGCGCCGCCCACATGGTCGACGTCGGCGAGAAGCCGGAGACCCGCCGCGTCGCGCGTGCTGCCGGCAGCATCGTGATGAAGCCCGACACGCTCGCGCTGCTGCGCGCCGGTGACGCCAAGAAGGGCGACGTGCTCGGCGTCGCCAGGATCGCCGCGATCCAGGCTGCGAAGCGCACCGCCGAGCTGATCCCGCTCGCCCACCCGATTCCGCTCACCCGCATCGCCGCGGAGTTCGAGGAGCACGCGCAGGAATCCGCGGTGACGCTGACAGTGACCGTCGAGACGGTCGGCCGGACCGGGGTCGAGATGGAGGCGCTCACCGCGGTCAGCGTCGGGCTGTTGACCGTCTACGACATGTGCAAGGCGGTCGATCGCGCGATGCGCATCGAGGCGATCCGGGTGGTGGAGAAATCGGGCGGGAAGTCGGGGCGCTTCGTCAACCCGGAACGCTAGCGAGCCCGTGCCGCGAACCCTTGCGCACCGCCCCGCTCCGATCAGCGGGCCTTATTCCCGAGTAGGGGCTTGTTCGCCGGAGCCCTTGAACTGCAAGCAGGCTTTTCAGTATCCTCCCCGGCTACTATTGGCCGCGGGCTATCCCCCGCTCGAGCTTGACAGGAGCAAAGCATGACCGACCTTTCCCGTAGAACCGCCCTCAAGGGCGCCGGAGCCGGCAGCCTCCTCGCGGCGGCGATGGCCGCGGGGCTGCTGCGGCCGTCGGACGCCCTGGCCGACTGGAACAGGGGCGCCTTCGAGTCGAAGACCGTCGGCGACGCGCTGAAGAACCTCAAGATGGCCTCGCCCGCCGAGAGCAAGGACATCGCGATCCGGGCTCCGGACATCGCCGAGAACGGCGCGGTCGTGCCAATCGAGATCCAGAGCGGGGTCGCCGGCACCAGGTCGATCGCGGTGCTGATCGAGAAGAACCCGTTCCCGTACGCGGCGAGCTTTGACATCTCGCAAGGCGCGCTGCCGTTCGTGGCGCTCCGCGTGAAGATCGGCGAGTCGTCGAACGTGCGCGCGGTCGTCGCCACCGCCGACGGCAAGTTCTACACCGCCGTCAAAGAGGTCAAGGTCACGATCGGCGGGTGTGGGGGGTGAGCGCGGGAGTTCATCGAACCGTGAACGCCCGCCGCGATGCCGCGCGGCGGGCCGGAACGGGCTAGATTCGGGAGAGGGACGACATGGCAGAGCCGATGAAAATCCGCGCGAAGCTCGAGGGCGACGTGCTGGACGTGCGCGTGCTCATGGCTCACCCGATGGAGACCGGCCAGCGCAAGGACGCGAGCGGCAACGTGATTCCGCTGCATTTCATCCAGACGATCACCGCGCACCTCAATGGTAAGACGGTGTTCCAGGCCGAGACGAGCCAGGCGATCTCGCGCAACCCGGTGTTCGGCTTCAAGGTGAAGGGCGCGAAAGCGGGCGACAAGCTCACGATCGCGTGGGTCGACAACAAAGGCGCGCGACGCACCGACGAGATCGCGGTCGGCGCGGGCTAACGTCCATCGGTGCGAACGTCGGCGGTCGGGAACTCGCTCCGTGATCGGCGCGCGGTGCGGTGCGTACGAGCGCCCCGGCGGCCGTGCCGTTCAGCGGGCCGCTGCCATCTCGCGCCGCTCCGGCAGTGGCACAGCACGCGCGTGAGATCCGGTAGATGCTGATCGAAGACGACAGCGTTTTCTCGCTCGTCATCCCGACCTGCGAGGGGACGCCGTTCCTGCGCCGCTGCCTGGACCACCTGAAGTCGGTCGAGTACCGGGGCCACGTCCTCCTCGCGGACGACAGCACGGGCGAGCACCGGACCTTCGTCGAGTCCTGCGCTGCTCGCTATCCCGAGCTCTGGATCGACGTCCATCTGTACGAACACGGGACGCGGTTCCTCGACAAGCTGCGCGTCTCGATGGAGCGGATCCACGCGCAGTTCGTCATGCTTTGCGGCCAGGACGACTTCGTGGTGCCCGAGGGGGTCGAGCGCGTGGTCCGGACCCTCGCCGCGGACCCAGGGCTCTCGTGCACGAGGGGGCGGGTCGCGCGATTCCGTCTGCTGCGGAAAGCCGGCGCAGCCGGCGCGAACAAGGTCGCCATCGAGTTCCACCATCATCCCATGCGCGCCTATCGCGAGGCGCGCATGGTCGATCGCGTCCTCACCCATGTCCGTGCCTACTCGTCCAGCCTATACTCGGTCCACCGCCGGCCATACCTCATCGAGAGCTTTCGCCGTACCGAGGCGGCCACGCAGAACGTGATCTTCATGCAGTATCTTTCCTCCTGCATCACCGCGGCACAGGGGCGCATCGAGTGCGTCGACGCTCTGTTCCTCGCGCGGCAGGCGCACGCGAAGAGCTGGGCCGCGCGATTGACACGCGACTACGAGCACTGGCCGCTGCTCGTCACCGCGCCGAAGTTCTCCATGTACTACCAGGAGTTCCGGGGCGCGCTGCTCGAGCTGCTCCGCGGCGAACCGGGCACCGACGAGGGCCTCGCCGAGCGCATCGACGAGGGGTTCGTGGATCTGGTGAAGCTCGGCCTGTGCCGGGCTGGCTTCGACGATCCCGACGACGCGGCGTTCTACGCGCGCCTCACGACCAAAGGAACCACGGAGCACGGCGCCGTCGAGTCGATCGTCGCGTTCGCGCTGGAGCATCCCGACACTTATTGAGGAGGAAGGAGCCATGAGACGAAGCGCCAGACTCCCAGCCGCGTTCCTCGCCGCCGCGCTGAGCGTTCCGGCCGCCGCGCAGCAGCCGGCGGCCCCGGTCGTGAACGACCCGACCACCGCGGAGTTCGAGAAGTTCCGCGCGGTCCTCGAGGCGGACAATCCCGCCGAGCTGTTCGAAGCCAAGGGCGCGGAGCTGTGGAAAGCCAAGCGCGGGCCCAAGAACGCGTCGCTCGAGCGTTGCGATCTCGGCCTCGGCCCCGGTGTGGTCAAGGGAGCGTATGTCCGGATGCCGCGCTACTTCGCGGACGTCGGGCACGTGATGGATGCGGAGCGGCGGATCGTGCACTGCATGGTGACGCTGCAGGGGTTCGACGCTGCGGAGCTCGCCAAGCGGCCTTTCAGCAGCGACACGCGAACGCCCGACCCCGTGGCCCTGGTCACCTACGTGGCCGGAGAGTCCCGCGGCATGAAGATCGCCGTGCCGCAGCAGCATCCCAAGGAGCGCGAGACCTACGAGATCGGGCGCGAGATCTTCTTCTACCGCGCCGGGGCGTACGATTTCTCGTGCGCGAGCTGCCACGGGGAGGACGGCAAGCGCATCCGCACGCAACAGCTACCCAACTTCACCAAGCCGGAGCAGGCGGTCCGCAGCGTCCAGGGCTGGCCAGGCTACCGCATGACCGGCGGTGTGATGCACACGCTGCAGTGGCGCATGTGGGACTGCTTCCGCCAGCAGCGCTTCCCCGAGCCCGGCTATGTCTCCGACACGGTGACCGCCCTCCTGACTTACCTGAGCGTGAACGCGAGCGGCCACGTCTACAACGGGCCCGGAATCAAACGCTGAAGGAGGAGCGCGCCGTGACCGCACCCAATGGATCGATGCCTCGCGCCTTGGCGGTCGCGCTGATGCTTGCGCTGCCCGCACACGCCGCCGACTACCTGGCCGAGGCCGCCGCCATGATCAAGCGCGACTTCAAGCCGCGGGGCATCGCCACGATGGACCGGGTCGTCGAGGACGCCGTGCAAGCGATCTGCAACCGCAGCCGCGACAATCCGCCCAAGGAAATCGGCCAGCGCCTCGAGCAGGACCAGCTCGCCGCCGTCCGTTGGCCGGCCGACGGCAAGCTGCTGGGCGACTGGAGGTCCGGCGAGAGGATCGCGCAGAGCGGTCGCGGCATGACCTGGAGCGACAGCGCCAGCGCGCCGGGCGGCGGCAGCTGCTACAACTGCCACCGGATCGGGCCGCAGGAAACGTCCTTCGGCACGCTCGGGCCGAGCCTGCATCAGTTCGGCAAGATCCGGGGCTACGGGCCGGACGTGCAGAAGTATGCCTACGGCAAGATCTACAACGCCAAGGCCTACAACCTGTGCTCCCAGATGCCGCGTTTCGGTCATGTGGGAGCGCTCACGGAGCAGCAGATCAAGGACCTGGTGGCGCTGCTGATGGACCCGGACTCGCCGGTCAACAAATAGCCCGATTGGCGATGCCGCTCGGCGGCGCGGCTCGCGCCCTGCGGCGGCACGCTCTCTGGCGGCACTCGCCCGATGCACCGCAGGGAATTTCTGGAGCTACTCGCCGCCGGCGCCGCCGCCGGGCTCGCGCTCGATGCGCGCCAGGCGCTTGGCCAGGCGAGCGGCGACGCGCTCTACCGGGTGCCGCCGTTCGGCAACGTCTCGCTGCTCCACTTCACCGACACGCACGCGCAGCTCCTGCCGATCCACTTTCGCGAGCCGAGCGCGAATATCGGCGTCGGCGACGCGACCGGCAGGCCGCCACACCTCGTCGGCGAGCACCTGCTGCAGGCGTTCGGCGTCAAACCGGGCTCGCCCGAGGCGTATGCCTTCACCCACCTCGACTTCGAGCGCGCCGCCCGGACCTACGGCAAGGTCGGCGGGTTCGCCCACCTCGCCACGCTCGTGAAGCGCATGCGAGCGGAACGCCCCGGCGCGCTCCTCCTGGACGGCGGCGACACCTGGCAAGGCTCGGCGCTCGCGCTCTGGAGCAAGGGCGCGGACATGATCGAGGCGCAGAAGCTGCTCGGCGTCGACGTCATGACTGCGCACTGGGAGTTCACCTACGGCGCTGAACACGTGCAGAAGGCGGTGGCGAAGGATCTCGGCGGGCGCATCGAGTTCCTCGCGCAGAACGTCAAGACGCGGGATTTCGGCGACCCGGTCTTCAAGGCCTGGACCCGCCGCGAGGTGAACGGCGTACCGGTCGCGATCATCGGCCAGGCGTTCCCCTACACGCCGATCGCCAACCCGCGCCACTTCGTCCCCGATTGGACCTTCGGCATCCAGGAGGAGGCGCTGCAGAAACATATCGACGAGGCGCGCGGGAAAGGTGCGCAGGTGGTTTGCCTCCTCTCCCATAACGGCATGGACGTCGATCTCAAGCTCGCTTCGCGGGTGCGCGGGATCGATGCCATCCTCGGCGGCCACACGCACGATGGCGTCCCGCGACCGTCGGTGGTGAAGAACGCGGGCGGGCGCACGATCGTCACGAACGGCGGCTCGAACGGCAAGTTCCTCGGCGTGCTCGACCTCGACGTGCGCGGCGGCCGGGTGGCCGATTTCCGCTACCGGCTGCTGCCGGTGTTCGCGAATCTGCTGCCTGCCGATCCCGAGATGGACGCGCTCATCCGTAAGCTGCGCGCGCCCCACGAGGCGAAGCTCGCGGAGCAGCTCGCGGTCACCGAAGGCCTGCTCTACCGCCGCGGGAACTTCAGCGGGACGTTCGACCAGCTCATCCTCGACGCGATGCTCACAGTGACCGGCGCGCAGATCGCGTTTTCGCCGGGCTTCCGCTGGGGCACTTCGGTGCTCCCGGGCGAGATCATCACGATGGAGAAGGTGCTGGACCAGACGGCGATCACCTATCCGCAGTGCGCGCTCAACGACCTCACCGGCGCGCAGATCAAAGCGATCCTCGAGGACGTGTGCGACAACCTCTTCAATCCGGATCCGTACCTGCAACAGGGCGGCGACATGGTGCGCGTGGCCGGGCTCACGTTCGCGTGCAACCCGATTGCGAAGATGGGCGCTCGCATCTCCGACTTGCGGCTCGGCGGCAAGCCGATCGACGCGGGCCGCACCTACAAGGTCGCCGGGTGGGCGTCGGTGCAGGAGAATCCCCGCGGCGAGCCGATCTGGGCGGTCGTCGCGACGTATCTCCGCGACCAGAAGGTCGTCGCACCGCGCCGGCCGAACTTTCCGCGCCTCGAGGGGGTCGCAGGCAACCCGGGGCTCGCTTAGGGTAATCCGCAGCCAGGAGACCTCACCGCGGCGGATCCACTGACTACTCGACGGGGAACGACGTTGGCGGCTGGCCGGTGAGATGGCGCGCCACGTTACCGCGCGACACGATTCGTTACGGTCCCGCGCCCGGGCGCTGTGCTATCGTCTGCGCTCGACATGGCTGCTCTTTTCCCGGCGCCGCTCGCCTTCCCGTGCAGCTTCCGCTGACCCGTTCCCGTCGACTGAAATTCGTGCTCGTCGCGCTGGGCGCGCTGGCCGCGGCCGGCGCGGCGTGGGGCGCGTTCCGCCTGTTCGCGGGCGGCGACCGCAACGGCGAGTTCCGGCTCGCGCGAATCGAGCGCGGGCCGATCACCGCCGCCGTCAGCGCGTCCGGCACCTTGAACCCGCTGACCTCGGTGCAGGTCGGATCGCAGGTGTCGGGGCAGATCAAGGAAATCCGCGCCGACTTCAACTCGCCGGTGAAGAAGGGGCAGCTCATCGCGCGGATCGACCCCGAGGCCTTCGAGCTGCGCGTGCGCCAGGCCGAGGCCGACCTTGAGGCGGCGCGGGCCACGCTGCTCACGCAGGAGGCGGGCGTGGGGGCGCAACGCGCCATCGTGTCGCGGGAGGAAGTCAACCTCGGCGACGTGAAGCGCGACTACGAGCGCAAGGAGTCGTTGCACGCGAAGGGCTTCATCTCCGCGGCGGACCGCGACCGCGCGCTCGCCGTCTACAACGGCGCGCAGGAAAGCGTGAAGACCGCGCAGGCGCAGCTCAAGGTCGCCGAGGCGCAGGCGCGGAACGCCGAGGCGTTGGTGAAGCAGCGCCAGGCGCAGCTCGCCCAGGCGCGCGTCGACCTGGACCGCACCGCGATCCGCGCGCCGGTGGACGGCATCGTGATCAAGCGCAGCGTCGACGCCGGCCAGACGGTCGCCGCGAGCCTGCAGGCGCCGGAGCTCTTCATCATCGCGCGCAACCTGACCGACATGGAGGTCTATGCCGCGATCGACGAGGCCGACGTGGGCCGCATCCGCGTCGGCCAGCAGGCAACCTTCACCGTCGACGCCTTCTCCGGCCGGACCTTCGCCGGCCAGGTGAAAGACGTCCGCAAGAGCGCCCAGATCGTCCAGAACGTCGTCACGTACACCGTGGTCGTCACGGCACCGAACCCGGAGCAACTCCTCCTCCCGGGAATGACGGCGAGCGTGCGCATCGTGACCGACCGGCGCGACGGCGTGCTGAAGGTGCCCAACGCCGCGCTGCGGTTCCGCCCGATCGGCGCGGCCGACGACCGCAGCGCCGCCGGCTCGGCGCCCGCCGCCGGGGGCGGACCCGGGTCGGGCCGCGAGTTCCGCGAGCGCCTGATCGCGGAGCTCAAGCTGGACGCAACGCAAGCTGCGCAGCTCGAGCCCGTCTTCGCCGAGCTGCGCCAGAAGATGGCTGCGGCGCGCGAGCTCCCCGCGGCCGAGCGGGGGCGTACGACCGAGCTCGCCAGGGCCGCGATGCGCGCGAAGATCGTGGACGTCCTGCGGCCCGAGCAGAAGGCCCGCTACGACGAGATGGTCGCCGAGGGCGCGGGCCGCTCCGCCGCCCGGGGACGCGTGTTCGTCCTCGATGACCGCGGCCAGCCGAAAGCGGTCGACGTCCGGCTCGGCCTCGCCGATGGCAGCCAGACCGAGGTCCTCGGCGACAGCCTCCCGGAAGGCGCGCAGGTCGTCGTCGGGCTCGCGGGCGCCGCGACGGCGCCGCCGGCAGCGCCGCCCCGACTGAGCGGGCCGCGGTTCCCCTTCTAACGTGCCTCTGCCCCGCTCGTGACGCCGGCGACGAATCACCCGCTCATCGCGACGCACGACCTCGTCAAAACCTACCGCGTCGGCGAGCAGACGGTCGCGGCGCTGCGCGGCGTGTCGGTCACGATCGAGGCGGGCGAGTTCGTCGCGGTGATGGGACCCTCCGGCTCGGGCAAGTCGACGTTCATGAACCTGATCGGTTGCCTCGACGTGCCGACCAGCGGCACCTACCGCCTCGCCGGCGAGGAAGTGTCGCGCCTTTCGCCCGATGCGCTCGCCGCGATCCGCAACCGCCGCATCGGCTTCGTGTTCCAGCAGTTCAATCTCCTCCCGCGCACCACCGCCCTCGAGAATGTCGAGTTGCCGCTCCAGTACGCGGGCGTGCGGGCGGCCGAGCGGCGCGCCCGCGCCGGGCGCCGCCTCGAGGACGTGGGGCTCGTCGACCGCGCCCACCACGTTCCGTCGCAGCTCTCAGGCGGACAGCAGCAGCGGGTCGCGATCGCGCGCGCTCTCGTCAACGACCCGGTGATCGTGCTCGCGGACGAACCCACCGGCGCGCTCGACACGCGCACGAGCTGCGAGCTGATGGCGCTCCTGCAGCAGCTGAACCGCGGCGGGATGACGGTCGTGGTCGTGACGCACGAGCAGGACATCGCGCGGTTCGCCCGCCGCACCGTGCTCTTCCGCGATGGCCGCGTCGTCGCGGACCGCGTGGCCGATCACGACGACGCCGCGGCGCGGCTCGCAGCGCTCGCCCGGGAGCCCGCTTGATGGACCTCCTCGCGACGCTGCGCGTCGCCCTGAGGGCGCTCCGCGTCAACAAGCTGCGCTCGACCCTCACGATGCTGGGCATCATCATCGGCGTCGGTGCGGTCATCACGATGATCGCCGTCGGCCGCGGTGCGCAGGCGCGCGTCGCCGAGCAGATCAAGAGCCTCGGCTCGAGCCTGATGATCGTCTACCCCGGATCGACCACCGCCAGCGGGGTGCGGCTCGGCGCCGGCGCAGCGCAGACGCTGACCGAGGACGACGCCTGGGCGATGCAGCGCGAGATCCAGGAGGTGCAGGTCGCGGGGCCGCAGCTGCGCGGCAGCGCGCAGGTCGTCGCCGGCAACGCCAACTGGGCGACCTTGATCCAGGGCGTCACCCTGGAGTATCTCGAGGCGCGCGAATGGACGATCGTCTCCGGGCGCGGGTTCGAGCCCGAGGAGCTGTCGGGGGCCGGCGGCAAGGTCGCGCTCATCGGCCAGACCACCGCGCGGCAGCTCTTCGGCGACGCGGACCCGGTCGATCAGCCGATCCGCATCAAGCAGGTGCCCTTCACCGTGGTCGGCGTCCTCGACCGCAAGGGCCAGAGCATGCTCGGACAGGACCAGGACGACGTGCTGATCATCCCGCTCCCCACCGCGCGCAACCGCATCCTCGGCAACCCGCAGGGCAAGCTCCGGCGCGTCGGGCAGATCATGGTCAAGGTCCGTCCCGGCGCCGATATGAAGATCGCCGAGGAGCGCGTCCGCGCGCTCATGCGCCAGCGGCATCGGCTGCAGCCCGGCCAGGACGATGACTTCACGATCCGCAACCTGACCGAGATCCTGACGGCGCAGGAGGCCTCGAGCCGGATCCTGACGCTGCTGCTCGCCGCGGTCGCCTCGGTGTCGCTCATCGTCGGCGGCATCGGGATCATGAACATCATGCTGGTGTCGGTGACCGAGCGCACGCGCGAGATCGGCCTGCGCATGGCGGTCGGCGCGCGCGGGCGGGACATCCTCGCCCAGTTCCTGGTCGAAGCGGTGGTCCTGTCGCTCGTGGGGGGGCTGATCGGGATCGCGGTCGGGGTCGCCGCGTCGTTCGCGGTGGGAGCGCTCGCCGGCTGGCGGACCGAGCTGTCGGCGTCCGCGATCGTGCTGGCGACTTGCTTCGCCGGCGCGGTGGGCGTCTTCTTCGGCTTCTACCCGGCGCGGAAAGCGGCGCGGCTCTCGCCGATCGAGGCGCTCAGGTACGAGTAACTTTGCCCGGCAACTTTGTCCCGGCTCGCGGCCGCGAGCTCAGGCCGGCTTCTCGGCGACGATGTTGAGGCTGATCCGCACGCCCTTGAACTCGAGCTCGCTCGTATCGCGGAACTTGCCGAGACTCTTCACGCGCAGCACGTTCACGAACCCGGCCGCCCGGAGGAAGTGCCCAAGGCCCTCGTCGTTGAACCCGATCTCGTGGCGGTCGTGCGGGTCGGCGTGCGCCCCGAACATCATCAGCATCACCTGGAAGCGCTCGTTCGCGTCGAGACGCTCGCGGTCGACGTACAGCCGCGCGAGGACGTCGAGGTCGGGCACGCTGACGTAGAGCCGGCCGCCCGGACGCAGCACGCGGTGCCATTCGCGCAACCCGGTCTCGAGCGGCCCACGCGGGGCGAGATGCTCGAGCACGTGGGAAGCGTAGATCGCGTCGAATTCGTCGTCGGGGAACTGCGAGAGGTCTTCCGCCCGCCCGACGTGGTCGACGTGCTCGCCCGGCACGACGTTCAGCACCTCCCAGCCGGCGGCGCGAAGCGTGCCGCCGATGTGCAGGCGGCGTCCGGTGTGCGAGATAACCTCGGTCATGTGCGTGCGATGACGGCGTGCAATCGGTCGGGTGCGGCGGCTGCGCGGCGCTCGTATTATAGTGGCCGCTCGAGCCCGCCCTTGTCGCGCCACGACCCAATCCCGTCGATCGTCCGACCTTCGATGCAGAGCGACCCGAGCCCGCCGCGCGAGCGTGCCCGCGCCAGGACCCGATGCTGGGTGCACTGCTGAGGCGCCTGCGCCGACGGGCCGGGAACGACGTCGACGGGCTCGTGCACGAGGGCGCCGCGCTGCGCAAGGCGGGCCGCCTGCCGGAGGCGGAGGCGGCGGTGCGCCGGGCGCTTGCATTGGCCCCGGCCTCGGCGCAGGTCCACGTCCAGCTGGGCGTGGTGATCGCCGGCCGCGGCCGCTTCGACGAGGCGACGGAGCTCTTCGCGCGCGCGGTCGAGCTCGACCCGGACGATCCGTTCGCCCACATGAATCTCGCGAACACGTACCGCCGGCGCGGGATCATCGACCAGGCGCTGGCGCACTACCGCGCCGCCGTGCGGCTCGAGCCCAACCTCATCGCGGCGTGGTCCAACATGCTGCGTCCGGCGCTCGATGCCTGCGACTGGACCGGGGCGGCGCGCTGTCTCGAGGTGGTGCTCGAGCGGCGCGACCGTGGCGACCCGGATTGGCCGCACTATCTCGCACCCATGGACTCGCTGCTCGTGCCGCTGCCGGCGGGGGTGTGCCGGGAGGTCGCCGAGTTTCACGCGGGGCACCTCGACGCCGCCGCACCCGCCCGCCGCGGCGCGCGGGGCGCGGACGGCCGGCTCCGGATCGCCTATTTCTCGCGCGACTTCCGCAATCACGCCGTGGGGCAGCTCGCCCGCGCGCTCTTCGGGCTGCACGACCGGTCCCGCTTCGAGGTGCTTGCCTACTCTTATGGACGCGACGACGGCAGCCGCTATCGCGAGGAGATCGCCGCAACCGCCGACCGCTTCGCCGACGTGCGCGCCGAATCGCCCGCCACGACCGCAAGCCGAATCGCCGCGGATGCGGTCGACATCCTGATCGACCTCGGCGGCTACACGACCGACCACCGGCTCGCTGTGCTCGCCAGTCGCCCGGCGCCGGTCCAGGTCCACTACCTCGGCTATCCGGCGACGCTCGGGGCGCGATTCGTCGACTATTTCGTGACCGACCATGCGGCCTCCCCGCCGGGGCAGGATGCGCTCTTCACCGAGCGCCTGGTGCGGCTGCCGGAATGCTTCATGGTGAGCGATCCCGACCAGCCGGTCGTGGACGCCGCGCCGTCCCGCGCGGCGTGCGACCTGCCGTCGGACGGGCCGGTCCTCTGCGCGTTCCATCAAGCCGCGAAGATCACGCCTTCGGTGTTCGACGCCTGGATGGAGATCCTGCGCAACGTGCCCGACAGCGTGCTGTGGCTCAGGTCGGCGGGAGCGGAGCTCGCGCGCAACCTCGCGGCCGAAGCGCGACGGCGGGGCGTGGCGCCGGAACGGCTCGTCTACGCGCCCAACCTCGCCGACAAACGCGGCCACGTGGCGCGCATGGCCGCCGCGGACCTCTTCCTCGACACGTTCGGGCGCTATAACGGCCACTCCACGGTCAACGAGGCGCTGTGGGCGGCCCTGCCGGTGGTGACCGTCGCGGGGGAGACGTTCGCCGCGCGAGTCGCGGCGAGCCTGGTCGCCGCTGCCGGCGTCCCGGAGCTCGCGGAATCCGGGCCCGCTGGATACATCGCGCTCGCGGTGCGGCTCGCCCGGGATCCGGCCGCGCGCGCGGCCCTGCGCCGCCGCCTCAACGATACCCGCGGGAG
>Ga0247727_10015483_pt1 | contig 12500 bp, 10 predicted proteins | sample WisWelCaveWW1625_FD_202498 | JGI IMG/M metagenome (GOLD analysis project Ga0247727, IMG submission 202498) | Biofilm microbial communities from Wishing Well Cave, Virginia, United States - WW16-25 | ecosystem: Environmental > Aquatic > Deep subsurface > Groundwater > Cave microbial mat | place... | reverse complement strand
TTGATTTCGTCGGATAATTTGCGCAATTGCGCCAGCAGGGTTGCATTCCTTTCCACGTGCGAAAGAAGCCGGCGCTTTTCCTGCTCAAGGAGTGCGAGGCTTTAGCGTCGCGCGGGCAAACTAAAGTTTGCCACTCCGTTAGTTGATTTCCTCGGACAATGTTCGCAATTGCGCCAGCAGCGTTTCGTTTCTTTCAACGAGCGGAAAAATCCGGCGCGTTTCCTGATCGACGTGTTGGTAGAGCGGCTCGAACTCGCGGTCGATGCGGTCATAAATCAGCTTGAGCTTCGCGGTCAATTTATGGCGGAGCTCGGCGGCGAAGCGTTCTTCGTTTTTATCCAGATCGTCGTTGAATTTTTTGATGATGCTTTTTTTCTTCGCAAACAGCGTTCCGCCGGCGATGGCAAGACCGGAGGCAGCAACGGCGCCGCCGGTTATATCCAGAAACATGGCTTTGGTGGATAACGCGATGATGGTGCCGAGCACGGCGAGCGAGCCGCCGCCGACAAAGGCTTTGCCGACGTCCTGCATGGTCATGGCGGGCATCAACGCGTTGATGAAGGATTCGTCTTTCATTAAATTCGCCACGCGCGACTCCACGTCGTCGATCACCTCCAACCGGCTCTCGCCGACTTTGGTCAACAACTCGATCTCGCGCGATCGGGGCAGCTTGCTGGTTTCCAACGTCTCCAAAAGATCGTGCAGCAGCAGGTTGATGCTCTCCATAAAATGGCGCGCGCCGTCGCGGGAAACTTCTTCAATCGACCTGGTCAATTTTTCTTCGAAGCGTTTGCGCAAGCTCGCGATCCAAACTTCGATGGATTTATCTTGCTTGAAAATCGCCGCAAACGATTTGCTGATGATAGACGTCAGTGAAAGCCCCTCGCGAAAATCGTCTTTGATGTAATTGGCGATGCGGTTGTAATTCGAGACGAGCAACTGAATCAACGCGTCGATCTCATAAGTTGATTTATCTTTTCCCAGCGACAGGCGCGTTTGAATTTTTTCCTGGACTTTCAGATCAATGTCGAGCTGCTGCTTTTGTCCATCCAAATTCTTTTTAAGACTGCCGCCGACTTGTTCCGCCGCCGTGACATTGGCCTGCAGCTTTTGGCTGTAATGCCGCCCGCCGGTGACGGTTTCGCGAATGAAGGCGCGGATTTGCTCGAAGCCGCTGCGCGAATCTTTCTCCGCTTCCCATTTGGCCGAGGTGCAAAAAAGTTGCGGCGCGAGAATGTTCTTTTTGCGCGCGTATTCGTGGACGGATTTGAGGTTGACGTCCAATTCGTGCGCGGAGGCGGTGTCGGCCTGCTGCAGCACGAAGATGACTTTGCGATGCCATTCTTCGCTGACGAAAGCGAGCAAATTCCACGCGGATTGGGTGTGCGGATTTCGCGCCGGAAAAACAAAAATGACGAGATCGCTGTACGGAATGAATTTTTCGGTGATGTCCTGATGGCGCTCGATCACGGTGTTGGTGCCGGGCGTATCGACGATGGCGATGGTTTTCAGAATCGCGAGCGGCCTGCCGAGGCGGATGAAATGCTGGCTGCTTTCCTGTTCTTCATTTTTCTCGGCGTAAACGATTTGCTGCACGCGATCGGTGCATGGCGCGGGATCGACTTTGCAAATCTCTTCCTGCAACAGCGCGTTGATGAAGCTGCTCTTGCCGGATTTGACTTCGCCGACAACGACGAACAGAAACGGCTCATTGAGTCTGGCGCTGAGGTTGCGCGCAATCTCATGCTGCTCATGGCCGCCAATGTCGAGCGCGAGCTGTTGCAATTGCTTCAGGTTTGCAGCGAGGCGCGCTTTGTACGCGCGATATTTTTCGTCAATAAGATTCATCGCAATTTTACACACGCCGTCCAAAATGTTCCACAACTCGAATGTTTAACTTTCGCATACTCTTACTCGAAACTGCCATTGACTTTTCGATTTCCTATGCGGCCTAACGCATATTATAAAAACACAGCAACGCCGCCCAGCCTGAAGGCAATACATTCGGCGCGGCCTCCAATTCCTGCCCATACTTGACGGCCATTTCCAAAAAGAACTTCGCATGGAAAAAAGCCTCAACAAAAACGCGCGTGTGCGCCGTCCAATTTTGGTTGTGCGCCATTTCAAATTGCTTTCCGCTTGCGCCGACGGAATAAATCTCTTCAAACTCTTTGCAAAACGTTGCGCCGGCGGGCGCGACGGATTTTAGCGCTTCAACGATTTTTTTCGTCTCATTTTGCAGGGCGTAGACTTTGAACGACTGATGATAGAAACGATATATCGAGTCTTCGTAGAACCACGGCGAATTCATTTCCTGCAACAGCGCCGTAAGCTCCGGCAAGTGCGACTTGATGTTGGCGAGCAATTCGTTGTCTTTTTTCAACGCGTCTATCATGTTGTGAAGTTTAAAATTTTTCTACGCCCGCAGTTTGCTCTTCCAAAAACCATACGCAAAATAAAGCGTGAGGCCGGCGAGCAGCCAAAGGCCAAAGCGAATCCACGTGACTATTGGCAAGCCGGCCATTAAGTAAAGACACGAGGCGATGCCGAGGATTGGCACCAGCGGCACGAACGGCGTTTTGAAAGCGCGCGGGCGATGCGGGTCTTTGTAGCGCAGGATGATGACGCCGGCGCAAACCAGCACGAAAGCGAACAGCGTGCCGATGTTGGTCAGCTCGACAATTTCATTAATATTCGCAACCGCGGCAATCGCGGCGACGACGACGCCCGTCCAAATCGTGGTTTTGTGCGGCGTTTGGTATTTTGGATGGATCGAGGCAAAATACGGCGGCAACAAACCGTCGCGCGACATCGAATAGAAAATGCGCGGCTGGCCGTATTGAAAAACGAGCAGAACCGCGGTCATCGCGATCACCGCGCCGAACGCGACGAGACCCGCAGCGGCGTCCGCGCCGACATACGCCAACGCGGCGGCCAACGGATCCGCGACGCCGAGTTTGTCCCACGGCATCATGCCGGTGAGCACGGCGGCGGTGGCGACATACAGCAACGTGCAAATCAGCAACGAGCCGATGATGCCGATCGGCATATCGCGTCCGGGGTTCTTGCACTCTTCCGCGGCGGTGGAGATCGCATCGAAACCGATGTACGCGAAGAAGATCAAACTCGCGCCCGTCCAGACGCCAGAAAAACCGTTGGGCATAAACGGCGTCCAATTTTCCGGCTTGACATATTTCGCGCCGACATATATAAAGAAGAAGAGAATGACGAGCTTGATGGCGACCATGACGTTGTTGACGCGCGCGGATTCTTTTGCACCGATCACAAGCACCCAAGTGACGAGGCCGACAATGGCGACGGCAAGAAAATTAAAGATGATTGGAATGCCGGCGATGGTCGGGTGATTCGTCCACGCTTCGTAATTCAGCGCAATGGCAGGATCTACTGTTCCGCCGGCGTTGACGACCGCGGCGGCGGCTTGCGCAGCCGAGCGATAATCGACAGAAAGCCACGCGGGAATGTGAACGCCGATGCCCTCCCACATTTGATGAAAGTACGCGGCCCAGCCGATGGCGACGGCGACGTTGCCGATGGCGTATTCGATAATCAAATCCCAGCCGATGATCCACGCGACGACTTCACCGAGCGTCGCGTAAGAATACGTGTACGCGCTGCCGGACACGGGCACGAGCGAGGCAAATTCCGCGTAACACAAACCGCTGAAGGCGCAGGCAATCGCAGTGAGAAAAAATGACAGCATAATTGCCGGGCCGGCGCCGGGGCGCGCCGCATCACCCGCCACTGCCGTGCCGATCACGGCGAAAATGCCGGTGCCGATAATCGCGCCGATGCCGAGCGAAATCAAATCCATCGCGCCGAGCGAACGCTTGAGATGCGTGCCTTCGGCGTCGCGGGCCAATTGATCGAGGTTCTTCGTGCGAAAGATGCTCATAATAAACTCAAAAAAGATAAAGTGATAAAAAAGCTAAAAAGAAAAAATGATAAGATAATTTGTTAGTTCTAATTTCTCAATAAAAATTTATTAATTGCAGACCACTTTGGCTCATATTCGTTTTATCTGTTTTTCTTTTTAACTCGTTCGGGTGACACGCCAAGCCACGGCCAGCGCGGTTATGAGCAGCAACGCCGCGAGCAAAAACGGGGCGCCGGGAAGCTGCCAGTTACGATGCGCGCCGATAAAATTGGCGAAGATCAGCGTGAAGAGACTTGGGCCGAGCATGCCGGTGATGCCCATGATGCTGCTGTTCGCGCCTTGCAATTGGCCCTGCGCGGAAGGATCGACGCGGCGGGTCATCAGGCCTTGCGCCGAGGGGTTGTAAAGCCCCATGAGCGCAAAGATCGGCAGCCCGCTCCAAAAAATATTTTGCGTGGACGCTAAACCATAAATGGTAAATCCGGCGGCGCCGCAAATGAGCGCGGTGAGCAGTCCGCGCCGCTCGCCAAAACGCGCGACGAAACGCCGCACGACGCCGCCCTGAACGGCCATCGTGCAAACGCCCATGGCGGTGAGGGTGAGGCCAACCATGCGTTCGTTCCAGCCGTAACGAAAACTCGTGTAAAGCACGAACACGCTCTGCAGCGCTTGATGCGCGAGAAAGTAAAGCGCGGTTACACCGGCGAGGCCGAGCAATTCTGGATGCGAGCGCAACAGTTTCAGCGATCCAACGGGATTCGCTTTCTTCCATTCGAAAGCGGCACGGCGTTCCGGCGGCAAGGATTCCGGCAATACAAAAAGGCCATACGTCGCGTTTAATAGCGTCAACACCGCCGCGCCCCAAAATGGCAGGCGGGGGTCATACGCGCCGAGCAAACCGCCGAGCGCCGGGCCGAGAATGAAACCGAGTCCCCACGCCGCGCCCACCATGCCGAAACTCGCAGCGCGTTTTTCCGGCGGCGTGACGTCCGCAACATACGCGCTGGCCGTGGTGAAACTCGCGCCGGTGATGCCGGAAATGACACGGCCCAGAAACAACCAGTTCACTGTCGGCGCGAGCGCCATCACGATGTAGTCAAATCCCAATCCGAAATTCGACAACAAAATCACCGGACGGCGGCCAAAGCGGTCGGAGAGCGCGCCGAATATCGGCGAGCAGATGAATTGCATCAACGCCCAGACTGAGCCGAACAGCCCGTAGATTTCAGCAGCGCGCGCGGTGTCGCCGCTCATGAAGCGCTCGATCAATTTCGGCAATACAGGAATGATAATCCCGAACGACAACACGTCGAGCAAGATGGTGACGAAGATGAAGGGCAGGGCCGCATGCATAAAAAAGATAAAAGGATAAAAAAGATAAAAAGATTCATTTAGAACAAACTACTAATTGGGTCACTCATTGGGATTTCTTGTTTTGCGACTTGACAGCTTGATCACGCTTTACGGACTTGGCAACCATCGAATTGAAAATCCGAATCAATTCTTCAACTTCACCAAGCAGCCAAGTGTTCAATTCGCTTTCGCCGAAGGCAGCTTGAGATAGATTTAGCCAATAACGCGTTTCTTTCGTCTCTTTGAAACACGTTCGAATTTTGTAAATAAAATCCTTTGGGCTTGCGCTTTCGTCGGCTTCTTCATAATTCGAGCCGGGCGAACAACCGCAGCGAATGAGCTGCTTGCCATATTCAAAGCCAACCACATCCCGCGGAAACGTAGGAACGTACTTCGTGACTTGCACGGCAAGACGAAAAGTTCTTTTGTGCAAATCAAAAATCGGCTCCATCTTCTCCATAATCACCTCTCGTATAGCTTATGTTTACGTCATTACGACTCCTCGTTTTACAAGCATCTTTTTAGCTTTTTTTTCTTTTTATCCTTTTTAAAGCAGTACCCCTGCCACCGCCGCGACCATGCACGTCGCCAACGTGCCGCCGATCATCGCGCGAAAACCCAACCGCGAAAGATCGCCGCGACGCTCCGGCGACAGGCCGCTGTAGCCGCCGATTTGAATGCCGATGCTGGCAAAATTTGCAAAACCGCAGAGCGCGTAACTGGCGATCAGCCGCCCGCGTTCCGTCAGCCACGCGCCGTTCGTTTGTTTCAGCATCTCACTCATGTCTTGATAGGCGATGAGTTCGGTCAGCACGACTTTTTTGCCGAGCAGGGTGGCAATCTTCGAGACGTCTTCCGCGGGCGCGCCCATCACCCACGCTAACGGCCAAAAGATGAAACCGAAAATTTGTTCAAGACTGGTGCCGAATTTGTTCAAGACGAAATTGATCGTAGCGGTGAGCGCCACGAAGGAGATCAGCATCGCGGCGACATTAACGGCCAGCCGCAGGCCGTCGGTCGTGCCGCGCGCCGCCGCGTCGACTAAATTGGCGTCCACGCGCGGAATATCGATTTTAGTGGCGCCGAGCGTCTGCGGCTCTACTGATTCGGGCAGCATCAGCTTGGCGATGACCAGCGAAGCCGGCGCGCACATGACGCTGCACGCAATCAGATGGCCGGCAATGTCCGGAATGAAGTCGCGCAACATCAACACGTACGCGGCCAGAACGCCGCCGGCGGTCGTCGCAAATCCGGCAACCATGCACGCGTTCAATTCGGATTGAGTGAGGGTCGCAATGTACGGACGAATCACCAACGGCGCTTCGGTTTGGCCGACGAAGATGTCCGACACCGTCGAGAAACTTTCGGCGCCGCTCACGCCGAGAAATTTGGCGATGAAGCGCGCCATGTTTCGAATGATGAACGGCATGAAGCCAAGATAATAGAGCACGGCCATGAAAGACGCAAAAAAGATGATCGTCGGCAGAATCTGCGTCGCGAAGACGAAACCAACGGGCGGGGCATTAAAGCCCAGCGCGTTGAAAACGAATTTCGCGCCCTCGCCGCTGAACGAGAGCAGCTTGTCCACGCCGTCATTGGCGAATTTAAAGGCGTATTTGACGGGCGTGCGAATGACGAGAATCGCAAAGCCGATCAACAAGAGCAGGCCCAAACCGACGGTGCGCCAATTGACTTTTTTGCGCAGCGCCGACGGGCAAAATAAAAATGCCATGCCCATGATGGCGACAACGCCGAACGCGCTAATCAAACGTTCCACAATCCAACCTCCGATTTTGATAATGAAGTTGTAAAAATGCGTAGAAGATTATAAAAATGCAAGAAGAAATTTTTTAGGTGGGTTAAAAACGCCGTGCTCTCGGCGGCTGCCGAAGCAAGATGCGAGATAATGAGGCGTCGTGGCAAATGAACTCCCTCCGTGGAGTGGGCCGGTTGTGCGGCCTGGAAATAAAATCTGGCTAATTGGCGTTACGTCGTCTCCTCGACATTTTCTTCGAGCCTCCTACTTTTTCGGCGGATTCACACTTTGCAAAAACTGTCGCGCATTTTTTCGCATGTCGCCAAAGCGATCATCGGTTAATTTGGCCGTGCGCTGCAGGAAACTGCGAAAATAAGCCGCCGCTTTGGGTGAATCATTCAGCGTTTGATAAATCGTGCCGAGAAAATAATAGCAATCATAACAATCGATATTCAACTCAATGGCTTTGCGATAAGCCTGAATGGCGGCCTTATTTTCCTTCTGGCTCATGTGCGCCGCGCCGAGCATGTAATGCTGGCGGCTGCTGAAATCAAGCCCCTGTTTGGAGTAGGCAATCGCTCGCCGCATCTCGTCTTCAGCGTCGCGATATTTCTTCAACTGGTAATAAGTCAGTCCGAGATTGAAATGACTGAAGGCGACCGTCGTATCCTGCCGCACCGCCGCGGCAAAATAAACCGCGGCAGAATCAAACCACGCGCGACCTTGATAGGCGCGACCGATATCCGTCAGCACGCCGGTGCTCGAATCACCGGTCGCCGCCAGATACGATTTCAAATAACTCTCCGCCAGGTCATAATGGCTTTCACGCAAGTTCAGATAACAGGAGCCGAGGCGCCGCAAAATCCGCGGATAAGTTGCAATCTGCTCAAAGAGCTTCAGATAAGTTGCCGCCGCGTGTTCATACTGCGCGCTGCAAAAATAAGCGTCGGCCAGCAGCAAGCGCGCGGCATAATTCGTTGAATCGGCGGCGAGAACGCGGCGCGCGATCGTCTTCGCTTCGTCACACTGTTCATTGTTCAGCAGACAATTGCCGACTGAGGCAATGACATCGGCAGTGGCCGCGGAATCAACCGCGCCGGCAGCAGCAGCGAATTGTTTATTGGCGCACAACAATTGCGCCAACAATTTTCGCGCCGGCGCAAAAGACGAATCGGCTTTTAGCGCGCGGCGCACGTCATCCAACGCCGAAGAAATCGCGCCGCCGGCTTCTTCCGACTTCGCCATAAAATAATAAGCGCGGGCGCGAAAGGGTTTGCTGCCGGTGATAAATTGCAACGTCTGCATGCACCGGTCATATTCGCCGAGATTGAAATAGCACAAGCCCTGATAAAAGATCGCCGCCGTGTCTGCCGGATCGGCGTGGCGCGCGGCGGTGTAAAGTTTCAACGCGGCGCGATAATCGCCCATCGTGATCGCTTCGAAAGCTTCTTTGGTTTGCGGCGTTTGCGCCAGAACGATCTCGGCGCTAAACAAAAGTCCGATAATATAACACAAAAAATTTGTATGCGCAAGCATGATTTTGAGTTTAGTGGAATTTCGCGGTAGGATCATTTTAGCTCTTCCCTCGGCAAAACTCTTTATTGCTTTTCTAATGAATTATTGCCATTTTGAGGTCAGCGATATTATTAAAACCACATCATGAACCGCCAATCTGTTTCAAATAGAGGTCCAGTCATGGAAACAAAATTTACCACCGAAATCGACGAGCGCGGGCGTGTCAGTATAGCGCCCGAGCTTCTGAGCGCCTTGCAACTTTCTCCGGGAACGACACTCGTGTTAGAATTAAAAGAAGGTCGAATTGTGTTAGAACCGCTGCCCACAGATCCGGAACTCATCGACAAGAACGGTTTGCTCGTTGTTCGTCCCCGCATCACCGGGAATATCGTTGACTGGGTTCAGCAGGATCGCGAAGCGCGTATCGCCCATTTGAGCAAGGAGTTCAGATGAAAACTCTGTTTGACACCAACACGCTGGTTGCTGCGTTAGTCGAAACGCATCCGCATCAAACATTTTAAAAGAGTATATCCCGCGATTGCACATATTGTCGAAGAACCGAGTTGAGTTGTCCCAATTCTTTATCACGTCAAAACGCCAACGGCTTCACCATTCCCCACCGCATCAACAGATAAAGCCCCGCCGTGTACAAAAGTGAAATTGCAATGGAAATCCAGATTTCTCTTTTCTGCGGCGGTTGTTTGCCCAGCAGGCGACTGCCGCCCCAGAGCATGAAGAGAATGCCCGCGAGGTTGCTCAACCAGTACCCGCCGATCATGCCGATTTGAAACGAGCCGGGAATGAAAAAATTGGCGGCATTGCCGATGAGCCACGCGAGCGGCAGGTTGATAAAAACATCGTTCCACCACGACAGCGGCGACAATATGTAGCCGATGGCGAAAATTAAGCCGGGCAGAAAGCGCCCTTTTAATCGGGCGACGCCATTTGGCGGCGGCAATTTTTTTTCGTCAAGCAACTGATTTTTCATGGACTCAAGTGAAGTCGGACTTGGTCTCAAAGATTTTCAAATTTAGGGAATTCCCCTGACCGAGTCCGACTTCGCATTTTATCGGAAGCGTTTAGTGTAGAGCACGCGGTCATCGCCGTCCGCATAAAAATTCGGAATGCGCGCGACTTCGCGATAATGATGGCGCTGATACAACCGCCGCGCGGATTCGTAACGTGGCAGCGAAGATGTCTCGATGACCAGCAAACGCGCCGGTTCGGCTGTGGTCGCCGGTAAAGTGGATTGGCAAACTTGCCGCTCAACGTACTCGATCAACAAACTGCCGATGCCGCGGCCATGCCACGCCGGATCGGCGGCGATCCAGTAGAGATCATACGTGCCAAACGTCATCGGCGTCGGGCCGTAACACACGTAGCCGACGGGCTGATCCGCCGCATCAACCGCGCACGCGAGTTGGTAATCTTTTTGCTCGGCATTGTTCAAAAAAACATCGATCAGCTCCAGCGCACACTGGACGTCCATTTCCAAAAAGACTTGCGTTTGCCGCAAAATACGCTCGATGCTCGCGCGATCATCGCGGCGCAAGGGTCGGACCGTTATGCCCGTTGGGTTCATGAATAAATTCTCTCAAAAGTTTCCAACTTTTCCCAACGGATGAAAAAACGACCAACGGATTTATAGTTTTTCTTGTGTTTAATTTCCCACTGATGGAAGAAGCCCGCTGATCAAACGCTTTATCCGCGAGATTCTTCAATCAGTGGGGAGATCATCCGTTGGGCGTTGATAATCCGTTGGGCAATTTTTTATCTCTGCTTGGTTGCCCCGCAAAGCGGGGTCCGCATTGTGATAGTTCTTGTCGAATTTACTTTACGCCCAATTCCCGCAGCAGAAAATCCGCGCCCGCGAATTTCTGCACCACCCACAGCACGTAGCGAATATCCACCGCTATCGAGCGGCTGTATTCGGTGCTCCATTGATAGTCGTTAATCGTCGCTTCGTAGCTGCGATCAAAATTCACGCCGACGAGTTCGCCGTTCGCATTCAGCACCGGGCTGCCGGAGTTGCCGCCGGTGGTATCGGTGTCATAGAGAATCGCCAGCGGCACGTCCTGTAATTTCTCGCTTTTGAATTTGCCGAAATCTTTGGCACGCCACAAATCGAGCAGCCGCGGCGGCGCTTTGAAATCCTCGTTTCCAGTTAGGCTCTTTTGATAAACACCCGCGAGCGTCGTGATCGGCTCATATTCGATAGCGTCATTCGGCGTGTAGCCGCGAATATGGCCGAAGGTCAAGCGCAGCGTGCTGTTCGCGTCCGGAATAAAGCCAGTTTGTTTCCACTGCTGTTTCACTTCGATCAACTGCGCGAAAAGTTTCGCCAGCGCGCCTTGCCGAGCGCGATCGGTTTCGCGATTCTTTTCCAAATCCGTTTCCAACGCCGCGGCAAATTCGATGAACGGGTCTTGCAGCGCGCGAATTTCTTCCGGTTTCATCGTCATCAACGATTTAAAAAATTCGGCGTCGCGCAATTTCGAGTTGGCATGTGCCTCATCGACAAATTTGTCGATGGCCGTCCCGCCTTGCGGGAAACCGTTGGTCGAGTTTTTGATGATCGCTTCCACCGCCGAAATTTTCTGGCCTTCCGGCAATTGGCTCGCCTTCTTCAAAAGCTCTTTCATGAAAAGCCGGTCGATCCCGTCATTACGATCCGCATACGCCAGCTCCATGCGATCTTTCAAGGCCGGCAAATTGCGATTCATGTACGCCGGTTCGCGCTGCAAATCTTCTTTTTGCAATTGCGCGGACAATTTGAATGCCGTGTATCCGGCATTCAACAAAACCGAGCTGCCAACGATTTGTCCGAGAATCTGATTGCGATTCGCGTCCGCCATAATCTCGCCGTAAGTTTTTCCAATTTCCGGCAAAACCGTTCCGTATTGCGCTTTGCGTTTTACATCCGCATCAACGAACGCTTGCAGCTCGCGTTCTTCCTGCTGTTTCTTCGCGAGCAAACCGAGCCGGTGAAACCCTTGTAGCTTGCCACGATAATTTTTCATGCGGTTCGCCAATCCTTTGATGCGGCTGCTCAGTCGAATCGCGACTTCGGAGTTATCCTTGCCGGCGGCTTCCATCATGTCAATTTGCCACGCAAACCAATCCGCATTAAACGGTAGAAAATATTTTTGATGAAACTCATAAAAAGCCGCGGGCTGATGCCGAAACGTGCGGCCGGGATATCCGAGAATAAAAACGAAATCATTTTCCTCCACCCCCTGTGGCGCAACTTTCAAGTGGCGCCGCGGTGTGTATGGAACATTCTCCGGCGAATAATCCGCCATTGCGCCGTCTTTCGCCACATACGCGCGCATGAACGAAAAATCTCCAGTATGCCGCGGCCACACCCAATTGTCGGTCTCGCCGCCAAACTCGCCGATGCTGCGCGGCGGCACATAGACAAGCCGCACGTCTTTGATGTTGCGGTAAATGAACAGCACATAACTTTTGCCCGCAAACATCTCCGCCACTTCCGCGCGAATGCCTTGCGTTTTGGCCTCCTCAGCCGCGACGATTTCTTTAATCTTCTGCTCAAAAGCTTTGGCGCGCTCGGCGAAGCTCATGCCTTCTTTCGCCGCGCTGAGCACTTCGGCAGAAACATCGCGATAGGATTCGGTGATGCGGCACGTGTAGCCTTTCGCCGGAATTTCTTCACTGCGGTTGCGCGCGAGAAAGCCGTTGGTGAGATAATCTTTCTCCGCCGTGCTCGCCGCCTGCACTGCGCCAAACGCGCAGTGATGATTCGTTAAAATCAATCCATCACTCGACACAAACGAACCCGTGCAACCCCCGACTTGCACGATCGCATCCACCAAGCTCACGCCCTGCGGATTGTACAAATCTTTCGGCGCGATCTTGAAGCCTTTCGCTTTCAGATTCAGCTTGTGAATTTCCGACAAAGGGTACATACCTTCGTCGGTGAAGGCGAGAGAGGTGAGCAGCAGTAGCAATGTCACTGGGATC
>Ga0247727_10015482_pt1 | contig 12500 bp, 8 predicted proteins | sample WisWelCaveWW1625_FD_202498 | JGI IMG/M metagenome (GOLD analysis project Ga0247727, IMG submission 202498) | Biofilm microbial communities from Wishing Well Cave, Virginia, United States - WW16-25 | ecosystem: Environmental > Aquatic > Deep subsurface > Groundwater > Cave microbial mat | place... | reverse complement strand
GTAATTTTGATAAAAATAAAAAGCCCTTTGGACGATAATGAGAGATCCATGGGGCTTTTAATTTAATCACTCATAGTGCAACGCTTCAATTGGTGCCAGCCGCGAGGCTTTATAGGCCGGAAAGAAACCGGATAGAATTCCCACGCCAATGGAAAACAAAATACCGACCATAGCAGAAGTAAAGGAAAAAACCGCCTCGATTTGCAAAGATTTCGCAACGATTTGAGCGACAACGATACCACCAACCATTCCAATTTGCCCGCCAATCAAGCAAAGAACAATCGCTTCCGCAAGGAATTGAACCGCGATGTCGCGCCGCCGCGCGCCAACGGTTCGCCGCAAGCCGATTTCACGCGTGCGTTCGGTTACAGCGACTAACATGATGTTCATAATACCAATGCCTCCGACGAGCAGCGAAATAGCTGCAATGCTGGCTGTCACTAAGGTTGCCGTACGGGTTAAGTTTTCGGCGGAGCGAAACAGATGGCGTGCGTTCTCTGCAACGAACAAGTTCTTCCCTTCATGGCGGCTGCGCAAAACACTGGTGGCGTGGCGAATGGCCGCATCAAGTTGAGTGCGATTGATGACCTGGCAATAAATCATATCGAACTCGTCGTCTTTCAAGCCAAGAGCCGGTAAAACGGAAATTGGCAGATACAAAGTTTTCTCCGCAACAGCCATAGCCGATTCCGTCTTGCTTTCTGTAATACCGACTAGCGTGAAAGGGAGGTCGTTGATCCAGAGGCGTTCATTCAAAATCGGGCCGGACGCCAAAAGCTTTTTGAATCCTGCCGAATATTCCAAAACACCCACGCGATTTCCGGCCGAACCATCAACAGCGTGCAGGAATCTTCCGGCAATGACTTGCAATTTTTTGACTTCCAAAAAGGCAGGAGTTGTCGCAAAACAGTTAAATTGATACTCTTTGCCCCGAAAAACCGCGATGACGCTAAGTTGTTTGATCGGTGCTACAGCTCTGATTTCCGGACAGAACGTTGCAATAGCTCTCAGATCGGCCTTTTGCAAGGCTCTAAGTTCATGCGGGGTGGCGACGAATTCTGCGGATCCTTGCCGTGTTGCAGGATTAACGATGGCGCCTTCAAAGTTGGGATAAAGCCAGAAGAAATCCGCGCCAAGGCGTGCGATTTCTTTTTCAATGCGCCGCTCATTCGCCTCGCCAATGGATACCACCGCTACGACTGCCGCGACGCCGATGACAACGCCTAACATAGCCAGAAAAGAGCGAAAACGATTGAGCGGCAAACTTTCCAGCGCGATGCGAAAATTCAAAAACCAGCTCATAGCATTTTTAATTTCGTTCCTGCGGTTATTTCAACATTGCCAACCGCAACGACCAGCTCGCCCTCTTTCAATCCGGAAAGCACCTCGATGAAATTTTCATTTGCCATGCCGGTCGTAATCGCGCGTTGATGCGCAACGCCATTTTCATAAATAAAAACACTGCGGCGAATTTCTTCGGAGCCATTCTCAGCGTGAGCAAGCGGATTTTGCCGTTGGCGGTGGGAAATGGAATAGGGCATGAAAGGATTATGATTAAATTGCCTTGGTGAATCATTATGAATAGTACCGTCAATTTTTACGCACTCCAGCGGAATCCAAATGACGTTTTGTTTTTCTTCCAGCACTATTTCCACTTCGACCGCCGCGCCGATACGCAGTTCTTCCGCTGCCAGGCTATCGATTTGAATATACACGTTGAAAAACGACGAATAGCTTTCGCCGTAACCGGAGGTGTTTTGTCTCGCCATCACCGTGGAAATCTCGGTGATTTTGCCTTCGTGCGATTGGCGAAAAATTTCGCTGCGCAATATCGCTCTCTGACCGGCATGGATTTTCGGCAAATCAAATTGATGTACCTTCGCCTCGATCACAACCGCGCGCGTGTCGATTAAGGTAAATAATTCTGCGCCCATGTTGATGCGGTCACCGTTATGAAAACGCTTTTCCGCCAGCAGTCCGCTGAACGGCGCCAGTACCGACTTTTCACTCAGCTCATCGCGCAAGTTATCCACCACGGCTTGCTGCCGGCGTTGTTTAATTTTCAACTCGTTGACCTCGCGCTCTGCCATGGCTTTGGCCTCAAACAATTCTTCAGCGTGCAAGCGCTGTTCGGTAACAAGGTCGAGATCAAGCTCGGCCAATTCCAAATCGGTTTGTTTCTTTTTACGGATTTCTTCGGGCAGGGAAATAACCGCGATATTTTCACCTTTGGAAAGGTATACGCCATTTTCAAAGCCTTGGTCTTGCATCATTCCTGCATATAATGTTTTGACAGACTCAGTCTTGCGAGAAATCAACCGGCCCGCAGCATTGACGCTGACGACAAAAGGCCCTCGGCACACTTCGATGCACCTCACCGGCACAGCTTGATCGAAGGCGGCATTGTTACTGAAAATCGTCCAATAGCCAATCCCACTGGCTAAAATCAACAAAAGAATTAACCCAACAGATTTCATGATTATTCTGTGGTTTTTTCAACCAATTAAAAATCAAAAAAATCCTAAATGTATACCGGCAACCACCTGTCCAAAAGTCACAGGGTCAGCGAAGGACAAAGACGAAAGCCCGCTGAAGGAAAGACCAAAGCGCACTTGCAGAGTAAAAGGAAAATGGTTGCTCCGGCTCATGGCCGTCAAACTTCCATAAAGGGCTGATCGCTGAATGTTATCAGAGCCATTCAGCCGGCTGGAAGGCGGTTCCAAAGGGAGTTCATACAATCCATAACGGCATTTATCCCAACTATGACCAAAGCCGATTCCCAGCAGGTTTATCGTTGAAGTATTTTTAATAATAAGTGGAAAATGCAGACCAACCACAAAGCGCTGTGTCAAGCTGTTTCCCCGAGCTGGTATAAGCACAAAGCCTGATGGTGAGCTTGGATAGCGATCACATCCCTCATATCGCAGCAATTCGCCGCTTAACCAAATAGAATGACTCGCACGAAACCAGCTTGAGACACCGAGCATCAGCGATGGCCTCTTAAGGTTGGGGATGAATTGCGTGCCTCCATTAATCCCGAGAGATAGCTGAGGCTGGGCAAATGCTGTCGATAAACAAAATGTCAATACAAGGGCGGCTGCACAAAAAATTGATCTCATGATTTTTCTCCTTATTCATAATGCCAATCGAATTCCGCCATATACGGTAAAAGATATCCACGAATGCAATGGATAGGCATGGTGGCGCTCACCAATATAAACAAGTTTGAATTGTGTTCTGACCGCGATCTGCAAACCTTTTATGATAGAATGGTGAAGGTCCGTTATTAACAACGCTGCCGGAGCAAAGAATGAGGAGGTTTCTGTTATGGGATTACATATAACGATTTTATCGTTTTGGTCAATGCAAAAAGTGAAAGGTGTTGTATTGAAAGTCATTTCAGTCGAGATACGCTCAATTCCCAATCCGAGCCCTGCCGAACTCTGTCTGGTAATTAACTTCGAAAGATAAAAATTCATCCCAAGCGACTTAACAAACTGAACGCTTTGGTAAAAATACGTTGTTCCCTTATAGTCAATGAAATCTTTATCCCAAGCGCCGTTGGCATCATAATACTCAAAAGAAAGATTATACTTAAAATGCCGTCCGGCCTTTGTTTGCCAGAAGAACCCAAAGCGATTATGCGGGTTAATTCGTGAATCAAGCTCGACAAATGAGCGGCCGAAATAACCGCCAAGGTATGAGATCTTTGCAACAGGCCGATCTTTTGGGGACAGATTGGCGGTGGTCTGCGCCCATAATGGGCAGCAAAACAGGAAAATCAACAAACCATATCGAATCATAATAATGCTCCATTCGAATCTTTACAGATTTAAATTAAAGGCGGCTCCGTTTATAGCCGTGGGTGGCCAACAAGAAATTGTGGCTGAAACAACACCTTTTTGTTGGAACCGTCGGCGTCCATAATATAAATGACGTGCAAAAAGTCTTCGTCGCCTTCCCGCTTTGAATAAACAATTTGTGTCCCATCGCTGGACCAATCCGGTTCCCATGATTTGCCGTCATTGGTTAGCTGTTTGAGATTGCTGCCGTCGACATTTACGGTCCAAATATCCAGGCCGGCGCCGTTGCTGCCGCCGGAAACAAAGGCGATTTTGTCGCCTTGAGGAGACCATTCCGGCAACCATGGTGAAAGATGCCGAACGCTGGTCAATTCCCGCAGGGCTTTGGTTTTTAAATCGATAATGCCGATAAAATCCCACCCGAGGCCGGTTGTCGGAACGACGGCGCCGCCAACGACGATATGGGTTCCAGCCGGTGACCAACTGGTAAAGGCATAATGCACTTCTCTGCCTGCGGGAAACGTTGAGTCATTGGTGATTTGCTCCCACATTTTGCCATCATCGTTCGCAATAAAAATATGCCTTCGCAGATTTACGGTGTCGGCCACAGCGTTAAAAACTATCTGTTTGCCCTCTGGTGAAAAATGTGGGTCTTGGCAATCAATTTCTATCGGTGTAATTGGGGTTTTGTCGTTCCCATTATATTTCATCTTCCAAATCTGTAAATTGGATGAGCCGAGTGCGCCGCGAACGTAAACGATATTTTGTTTGTCCCACGACCAATCCGGTGCTACATCGAATCGACCTAAGGATACTGGCTGATCTTGCTGGTTTTCTAACTTATAAACGATATGCCAGCCATAGCGGCCTTCCGTAGAAAGATAAAGAAGAGTTGATGAAATCGGTGCGGGAATCTCACCATTTATTTGCGAAGAAAAATCGAGCTTTTCGCTGCATGAAATACCGGCGCCGCCAAAACAGCATAGGCTCGCAATGAAATGATACCATCTCCAGTTTTTTTTCATGTGGAGCAACTCCCGAATTCGCCCTACTCAGTGGACCTGGCGAATGTCACTTGTGAAGTTAAGGTTTGAATATGTCTAAAAATACATGGACACAAACAATGATCATTTAAATTAAACCGAAGCTTTGGTCTGACCACGATAGTTAGAACTCACCCCTTAAACGTTCACTTTCGCGCTTCTTTTAAGAGTTTTGGCTTAAGAGGTGAGTTCGTTCATCGCTTACGGTCATGCCATTTTATAGCGTGTAATCAAATAGCATGAACAGCCAGAACGGCTTATGGGCTTAATAATAGTTCGTTTCTATATCATACTGATAGATTCCCGGATTTCCAAGTGAAGGAACGAACTTAGTGCCAGAAGCCGTCAAGCCATTTGGATGTTGCGCTGTGCCCTGAATGGTTTTTGGTGCGCTGCCTGCATCGGGCATGAAGTAATACCCAACCGTGTTAAAATTTACCGGACTCAGGGAGGCCGCCACAACCTTAACTTTGCGATTGACCCATCCGTTCCAGTTAGTAGAGCCGCCCGGATGCTTAACGTTGCCTTCGAGACAGTAATTGGAACAACTCGTACCACTGCAGGTGCTGGCGCAAGTGCTGGCACAGGTGTTCGCGCAAGTGCTGGTACAGGTATACGAACCCGCGCAAGTACTCGAACACGTTGATTGTCCGGAACACGTTCCGCCACAACCCGTTGGATAGCAGGTGCTGGCCTGCGTGTAGCAACTGCCACCGCATTGAGTCGGTTCACAGGTTTCTGAACAGGTTGGCTGACCCGCTGAAGTGAGCGGCGCTTCACAACCTTCTCTCCGCGTTGGCACAGCCTCGGCCTGGCCTTTCGCCGCTTCGGTCTTCGGCGCTTTGCCTTCGAGCGTCGCAATGGATTCTTCCAACGAACGTTTGAACAGCGGCGATGATTTCATCTCACCGCTTGGGGCCGCAGCGCTCGTCCCGACAAAAACAAACGCCACCGCGATCAACAGAGCTATGATAGCTCTCATAAAACACCTCGCTTTTTGAAAGTTTCGCAAGGACCCACCCGCGGGGAAGGCAAGGGGCAAAAAGCAAACAGAAAACTGCAAACAGCAAAAGCGAATTTGCTTTTTTCTTTTTGCCGTTTGCTTTTTGCTTTACCAAAAGCCCGCAGAGAAAATGATATTGCATTCGGCCCGAAAAGTTTATATCTTTATTCGGCCTTCGGGCTGAAAGGGAAAGCCTGGCAGTGGGCCCGCAAAACCTCTTGCCATGTGCTTTCCCTTTCGTTTCTCTGAATGGATCGTTGGATAATTGGATTTTTGGATTAATAGAGGGTTGGCTCCAGCGCTCCATCAATCCGATCATCCAGCAATCCATTTTTCCTTATGCGTGACCAGCGCCAAACAGTCTATCCTCCATACCTCGTTAAAGTAAACTCTTTATCAACTAACCATCCACTAATTCAACAATCCAATTTAAAATCTTACGGCTTATTTTCTGCCAATACTTGGCGCGAGCCTAACTGCAGCAGCTCGGAAAAAATCCAAAATTCCAGATCATAAATTTTTTGCATATTCGGCGACGGCTGTATGGAATTGGAGCCCATCTCGCGATCCGTAAAGAGCGCCGAGCAGCTCATCACCGCCAGCGAGCCTTTACCAACATTTTGCACGGACAACACCGGTTTGCGCACGACGCCGTTATTAGGATGATTCGATGGCAGGTCGAGGCTTTCGCCGGCCGGCAACGTCTGATTGATCGAGATCTTTGTTTGCTGCGGGAAAATGCTTTGCAACGGTTTCGACACGTTTGGCGCTCGCGTTTCAGCAAAAATCACGGGCGTGCCGCCTTTCACCTCGCCGGACAATTCCCCAAAAAATTTTATGCTATCATTTCCATGATACTGCACTGAAAATGTCGCGCTGTCCGACCAGATTGGATTGAGGCTCATGCCGAACATGTCAAGCAATTGATGGGCCGACGAATGCTGGCGCGGATCGCTCAAAATCAGCGCCTTGCCGCCGCCGGTAAGATAATTTTCAAATTGCTGCAATTCGGTTTTGGAAAACGGCCGATGCGGATTGATAAGCACCACCGCATCGCCATCAACAAGCGCTTCGCTAAATTTGGTTTTGACGGCCGGCGCCATACCCAGGCGTTGCAGCCACAGATAAAACGTGTGAAAGCTGTGGGCAGCGTTTTCGGTCATGTGCAGAATCGGAAGTTCATAATGAGAATGCTCCGTTTCAAAATTGACCTGAATGAAATCCCGTTTGGGTTGCGACAGTGGGTAGGAAGCGCGATTGATCAAGCCGAATACCGTGGTCGAAATCGGCAAACCCAACGCGATGGCGAAGATCGCCATCCAGAGAAACTCCACTCGCGAGATTTTTGTTCCCGCCCAAACGACGAATGCCAAAGAAAAAATGGCGAGCGCTAAAAACACCGAACGCAAAATTCCCCACCACGAATTTTGCCGGTTCAACCATTCTATGCAACCCAGAAGCAGCTCCGGCTTGCCGGGAATGTGCATGTAAAAATTCGACCACACCGTGCTGTCGGTGAAGCCGAGCACGCGGCCTTGGCCAAACCGCACGCCCGCGGCTTGTAGAAACAAGCCGAACTCCATGGTCTCTTCATTCGTTTTGTCGCGCGGAAAGAAATTTTTCTCGGCGTAATCAAGATAAAGCGAGCGCTGGCCGTAGCCGATAATGACATTTTCTGCGGTTAATGGCGCTTCCATCATGCAGCCGCTGGCAAACATGAACGCTGGCATATGCTGCACCACCGGATGCGGCAGGATTTTGGGAGGCCGGTAAACGGACAGCTCGCCGGTGATGTCGCTCTGAAAATCATAGCGAAATTTCAAGCCGAAGCGCTGCGCCAGCGGATTGAGATTGGTGGTGATGCCAAAAACATTGGTGTGGTCGCCGATCAGAAACAGGCCACCGCCCTGCCGGACGAAGCCGACCACGGCGTCGATCTCCTTCTCGGTAAAGGGCTCGGTCGGCGTTTTAAGAATAAGCACGTCGCAATGCTGAAGCAAGCTATCGGATAAAATCGCATGGCTTGGTGAAACCTCATAAAAGCGGCGCAGATGCTCGAATAAGGAATAATAGTTGTATGTGGATTTTTGGCCGTACCACTTGGTATCAAATTCTTCCGTCGTCCACTCCCAATTGCTGTGTTTTTCATCGATGAGAATGCGGCCGGCTTTTTTGACGCCGGGATCATGAAAGCCCCACAGGCCAATGAGCGAGAACAAAAGAAGCGAGGCCGCAAGAAACGCGGGGAATAAACGATTTTTCTCGGCGCCGGCAGTTTTCTTGCCGGCAGGCTGAACCGGCGGCGCCGGAATCATGTTTATTTGTAGTGGAATCGTTTTGGATAAAATCAGCCCGAGCGGCAGCAACGTCAAAAACGTGTACTCAAATTTCCACAACACCGCGGCATTTTGCAAATTGAGAAAAAAGAAAATGGCCGCCGCATAGCGCAGAAACATGTAGCCTAACAAGATACCGGTAAGATAGAGCAATTTTTGCCGGCGCTCACGAAAAAGCCAGATCGTGATTAACCCGCCGATCCAGATACTAAGAATGGGATAAAGCCCCAGCGCGTCCCAGGTGGTGAGAAAGGAAAAAACTTTATCGCCTTCACGAAGGAATAAAGCGCCGGCGTTGGCATGTGTTTCAACGCCGGCGGCTTTCATGATGGTGGCAAGAATGGGCGTGGCAAAATCAAGCCGATGATAGCGCGAAAAGATCAAGTAAAAGGCCGGAAGAATCACGGCTTGTGCGGCCAGAATCATTCCCGTAAAAAGAATGCCGTTGGCTAACGGATGGAAAATTTTTTGTATGCGCGGCGCAATTGTAAGCAATAAACCTGCGATCAGCAACAAGCCGATCAATCGATAAGGCCAGGGCATGACGACGGCAAAAAACAGCAGCGCGGGCAAAACGAAATAAATATCGCGGCGCTCAACGCCAAGGAATTCAACCTGTCGTAACGATACTGCGGCGGAAATGATAGCCGCAATCAGCAACAACATCACTTGCATGAAGGGAAACGTGTAGTGGATCGTTGTTGGATAATAAATGCCGCTGAGCAAAAGAGAACCGGCAACAAGCAGCACGTGGCAAAACCAAATGGCGGCGACTTTATTGTGCTGACTCGAATACCGGTTTTCAGGTGTTTGCTTCATAGAGAGCTCCAACTTGCAGTCTGGCAGACGGCGTTACGGCAACAATGTTTGAATAAACCGCAAATTCTCTTCACGGGGCCGAGACGCGCCTTCCAGATTTCTTGCTAACAAAAATTCAGAATCACCGATGAGCACCAGTTTTCCTTTGCCGATTCGCTGTCTAATAATCAACGGATAATTCCAACCGCTGCACAAGACTTCAACCTGGCTGGAATCTGAAAAAGTGATAGGCCAGGCTTTATGAAAAGACAAACCACGATCATTCTGAGTTTTTGACACCGGCCCGAGCGGCACATTGTCAATAGAGAGCCCGTAGTTTCGGAGAAATTCTTCCGACCCTTCCTTTTCCTCGTATCCAACCGCCCAGATCACCACGCCGCCTTGCCGCAAATAATCATCAAGTCTCTGCATTGCAGCTTCGGAAAGCGGTTTGGCCGGCGCAATCTTGATCAATACCTTGCTGCTCTCGAGCGCGCGCGGAGAAAAACGTTGATGCACGAACGGGAGATAATCGCAACGCATCAGCGTGTAGAGCAAGGACCAAATGCCGCCGTCACTGTAAATTTCGAAACGTTCCAAATGCGCCATGTCGATGTAAGCAACGTTGCCGCGAGGAGCGGTTTGAGTTTTATGCGCTGCGGCAAATGCCGAATTAATGAGAAAACTCGCGACGAAAACGCCGAAAGCAAGCATGAGAAAGCCGGCGTTCTTGTGTTTATGGAATAGGTTCAGCACCCAGGCGGTGGCCAAAAGCAACAGCGCTATTCCGAAAATTACACGAAGAAGCGCGCCGCGGCTATTCGGTGAATTGGACAGCCACCGCAGCACGCCATCCACAAACACAAAATTTCTCGCCATCGCGCCGTTTTGCAAAGAGGACGTATCGCCAAATACCAAAATCTTTCCTTTGCCATAAGCCGATTCGGCCACTAAAACAATATCGCCAAGCCATTCTCCTGGATTGTATTGGCGATCGCCCAGATAAGCATTTTGTTTGTTCAACCAATTGCCGATATCGGAAAAACCGTATTTGGCCGTAATCACCGGCCGGGCTTTGAAGGGTGAAAGCGCCAGTGAAGCGCCGACTGAAATTCCCACATCATCTTCATCGCCGGCCAGCGCGTTGATCGGATGCGGCGCCCATTCAAAAGCATGATTCCAACCGTCTTTCAGATAATGCGCCGAATCGAAGTTAAATTGAATGCCGGTATCTTTGAGCAAATCGTTCAGCGGCGGCATCATTTCACCGAGGCCGGTGTGATCGCCTAATACCAACAGCGAGCCGCCATTTTTGACAAATTCCCCAATATCTCGTTTTTCTTGCTCGTCCAGCATGCGATGCAAATTGATTACGACAAAAACGTGCGCGCGCTGCAAGTTTTCCGTCGTGAGCAGAGAATCGACGGTGACATTATAATCGAGCGCTTGCAAATAATTTGGCAGCAATCCAAACATGCCGGAACTGGTGAGTCCGTACTGGCCAAACTTCGGTTTTTCCCAATTGAAATAGCCGCGATTCAAGATGAATACATTTTTCTTTTCAGTGGAAAGAGAAATAGAATCCGGCCGGCGCAAAACGAAAGCAGCGAGGAAGAAAATCGCGGCGACCCATATCGTCTTCGGCCATTGCGAACTCGATATGGCATAACTGAGTGGAGCGGGTTTGCAAGTGCGAACCCAAAGGGTGGTTGGCATCAAATCAAAGATGAACAAAATACTCAAAAGGTGCATCGGCGTGAGATGATTATGTCGATGCTGATCGTGAACAAAAGCCCGGTTGAAAAACTCGAGCGCGGGTTCATGTAGAACCACCCAGAAAGCGTGAATGACCAATAGCGCCAAAATAGTGATCAGCAAATAAAGACGGCTGAGCCTGGGAGATTGGCCGGTTCGATCTGAGAGCAGATAGGTGGAAAAAATGAAAATGACAAAAAGCGTTAGAATCGGCAAGCCGAAGGCGGTGGAACCGAATAACTGGCGATGATCAAGCGAATTGGCAATAATATTAGAGGTGAGTTCACTGATAATTTGCGAAAATTGCCAAATGGGCGAGACGTAATAGTAGAGAGCTATAAAGAGAGCATATAAAAAACTCGTCAGCAATAAGTTGGCGGGAAAGCGATTCGGCAGCGCCATCGTTAGAGATAAGGCGATACAAGCGAATCCTGCGGCGGTATTGGTTGCTCGCGTCAGTGGGCCGAGGGCGTTGCTTAAAAAGGCTAGCCCAAGGAGAAAAAGCATATCTGCTGCCCAACCAGAAAATTTGCCAACGCTTCCGGCGTTGAAATTCCCGTCTGCCATATGCCTCCTTGCACGTTTGAAACGCCTTTGCGCTTTTGAGAAAATAGAACTTCTCTCTCAGGCAAAAACGCTCAAAACTTTTCTCTCCTGCCCCTATGCGGAGAGAGTTGAGAGTTGAGAGTTGAGAGTTGAGAGTTGAGAGTTGAGAGTTGAGAGTTGAGAGTTGAGAGTTGAGAGTTGAGAGTTGAGAGTTGAGAGTTGAGAGTTGAGAGTTGAGAGTTGAGAGTTGAGGCTTCCCCGCCTCACCCCACAACCCCGCTTATCTATTTTTCATAAGTAGTCAGCCCTAAGTTGCACAAGCATTATAAGAACAAAAAGCTAATTTGTCAAGAACTATTTGAAAATTTTTTTCTACAAACATTTTCTTGATAATAACCTCGTAAAAAAATCCGCTTCATCCTTGAAAAGATCAGCAAGCCCAATCGCTTAGATTACATCAAAAAAACAACCCTCGTTTCGCCAACAATCCAAAAATGCCGCCGGTGTGCCAGAACAAAACTTTCTCCGATTTGGTGAAACGGCCTTTGCGAATTTGATCTTTGAGGCCGAACATGGCTTTGGCGGTGTAAACCGGATCTAAAATGATGCCCTCGGTTTGCGCCACCAGCTTGATCAACTCGATCTCCTCCTGCCGGTTCAGGCCGTAGCCTTTGCCGATATAACCGTCGATGATGTTGATGTCTTTCTTCGGCAAATTCAAATCGAAGCCGAATTTTCTTTTGGCCTCGCGAATGATGTTGTTAATCCGCTCTTGAAAATACGGCGCATCATCACAAACATTGATTCCATGAATTTGCGCTTTCAGATGGTGCGCGCTCTTTCCAAGCAACATGCCTGCCATCGTGCCGCCGGAGCCAACGGCTGAAATCATATGATCAAATTCGAGATGCTGCGCTTCCATTTGCCGGCACACTTCTTCAATGGCGTGAACATAACCGAGGGCGCCGAGCGCAATGGAGCCGCCTTCCGGAATCACATACGCTTTGATTCCTTTGCCGGCATAGTTTTCGGCGAGGTGGTGCATGATGTCATCCACCTGTTCATATTGCTGCGGGGTGATAAAATCCACCTCCGCGCCGACCAGACGATCGATAAACAAATTGCCGTCGATATCGCCGCCGGCGGAATCGCGCAGCACCAAATGACTCTTGAGGCCGACTTTGGCGGCGGCTAACGCGGTGGCGCGCGCGTGATT
>Ga0247727_10015481_pt1 | contig 12501 bp, 9 predicted proteins | sample WisWelCaveWW1625_FD_202498 | JGI IMG/M metagenome (GOLD analysis project Ga0247727, IMG submission 202498) | Biofilm microbial communities from Wishing Well Cave, Virginia, United States - WW16-25 | ecosystem: Environmental > Aquatic > Deep subsurface > Groundwater > Cave microbial mat | place... | reverse complement strand
GCTAGTGCCTTTCACCGTCCGGATGACTCTATTGGGAGCGGGTTTCGACTGAGTAAGTCCGCACCAGTTTCTCCCACGCATTCTCGTCCCTCCTGCTCCGTCGTTAGCACAAAACATTCATTTTCCCCTCGCGAAGACGACTGACACCGGTTGGCACGGGACGTTTGTTATCTTGCGCTTTCGCAACGTCCCACGTACATTCGCATCGATCCCCGATTTGTCACGAATGGCTCACGTGCGCGAGGAGATCGGAGCTCGAGAGCGTGAGTACCTCCGAATCCCCGCTCCAGGTGTTGGCATGGAACGACGAAGCACGATTCGCTATTCCTTACAGTTGCCTGTGCGATTCAAGTGGAAGGATGAGCACGGCAAGTCGTGCCAGGGTTTGGGCAGGATGCGAGACATCAGTACTCAGGGATCCTTCGTCTTCGCCGACACTTGTCCACAGCAGGGCACCGAAGTGGAGATGAAGATTGAATTGCCGCTCGTCCCCAACGCTTTCCGTGCGCTTCAGGCGCACGTGGAAGGCCAGGTGGACCGTCTTACACTAGTTCAGGAGAACTCGCAGTCTGCCGGCTTTGCAGTGAGGAACCGCAAGTTCGTCCTGCGGGAAGCCGAGGGGATGAGAAGCAATGGAGAGGATTTCGGCAATGATTCGTTTGAGTGAGCCCGACAACCCAAAGCCGATTGTACTCAGAGGTGGTTGTTGGGGCGCTCCGGCATGCTGCGTGAGATTCAGCCGGAGAGGATCGGCGGTTCCGCCGCTTTGACCTTCCAGTCGGGTCGGCGGACAAAGACTTTTGAATCAAACGAATAGAAGAGATGCGAGTAAAAGGGCGGTAGCCTGTCCTAGCCATCACTGCGGTTGCAATCCCAACCTTGCGCCCGCTAAGTCCCGCCCTTAACTGGCGAGCAGGTCCGTCGGCAGGCCGGGGCGCTGCGCGACGCAAGCAGAGTCGTGAAAGGATTGGGTAGCACTTATCGGATTCTTGTAACGGCAAGCCCCCGGAAGTGCCCGGAGTCAGTCAAAGTGTATCGAAATTGGATCCATTTCCTCGCTTGGAAGAAGTCCCCAGCCACGCGATTCCACGCCGCGGCTTTGCCTAGAAATTGAGGAATTGTGATGAAGCTAGCCAAGTTCAACAATCAGGCCTCGTCATCTCACCAGACATACGTTACGGTTTGTCGCTTGGCCCGGACCACCCTGTTTTTGGTCGTACAATTTCTTGGGACAATCTTGCATGCGCAACAGCCACCGGTCCCGACGAAACCGTCGACTGTGCCCCCTGACTCGAACACTGGGCTTCACTCAGAGGCCAATCAGAACGGCCGCCCTATTCTGAGGCATCGGAACGAGCGTTACCGCCTCCGTCCGACCGACGTCATTGCTGTTGCCTTCACGTTGACCGACATGTTCAACCAGACCGTTGCGATCCAGCCGGATGGTTTTATCAGCCTGCGAGCCGTGGGTGACCTTAAGGTGGCAGACTTGACTCTGCCCGAGGCAACAAAAGTGATCCGCACCGCCTACGTCACTATCGTTAGCCCCCAAGAAATCGTCGTTGAACTCAAGGATTTTGAGAAGCCCTATTTCATCGTAGGGGGCGAAGTGGGGAGCCCGGGCAAATTCGACCTGCGCGGCGACACCACGGTGACTCAGGCCATTGCCATCGCAGGAGGATTTCGAGATAGCGCCAAGCATTCACAGGTGCTGCTCTTCCGACGAATCTCTGAGGAATGGGCGGAAGCGAAAAAGCTCGACATCAAGCGAATGCTCCAGGCGGGAAACCTGGCCGAGGATCCACACCTCAGGCCGGGCGATATGCTGTTCGTTCCCAAGAACGTAATCTCAAAGATCAAGCCGTTCATCCCAACGTCCAGCCTTGGATTGTATAGCCGAAGTTTCTGAGGTTCGAGGAAGATCGGCGGAAGGAGGTCCAACATGGGGGAACGAGAGCGTCAGGCTCATGACGGCGCGTCGGCCTCCTGGCCGACCCTGCGCGACCTCTTGGCACCCGTTTTCCGGCGGAGTCGGCTGGTTGCGGTTTCATTCTCCGGAATTCTTCTGGGAGCTGTGCTCTCCGGGCTGCTCCTGCCAAAAAAGTATGAGGCACAGATGAAGATCCTGGTGAGGCGCGAGCGCCTCGACCCGGTCGTGACTCCAGACCGCGATCCCCAGCCCCAGCTCCGCAATGAAGTTCGCGAGGAGGAACTGAATTCCGAGGTAGAGCTACTGAAAAGCCGGGATTTGCTCGAAGCGGTGGTCACGAGGTGCGGACTCCACGAGTCCAGAAACAATTCAATTTGGGCCCGACTGGAATCGATTTTCGAGCCCGGCGAAGCGCCACCAGCGCGAGGAAATGACATCAGAATCCCCCAGGCTGTGCGCAGCCTCGAGAAAACACTTCAAGTGGAGCCGATCAAGAAAACGAACTTGATCAAGGTTAACTATACCTCCGCGGATCCGCAGCAGTCTGCACGCGTGTTGACAACCTTGGCCAGCCTCTACATGGAGAAGCACCTGACGGTGCACCGGCCCCCGGGAGCTTTTAGCTTTTTCCAACAAGAGACTAAACGATACCGAGAACAATTAGTTGCCGCCGAAAAGCGGTCGGCCGATTTCAGTCGAGAGGAAGGAATCGTCGCCGCGCAGCTTGAAAAAGAAATCACGTTACAGAAACTCGCCGAGTTCGAATCTGCTCTGAAAGAGACGCAAACGGCCGCAGCGGAGGCAACGAAAAGAGTGCAAGCCCTCGAAGCGCAGCTGGCCACGACGCCGCTCCGGCAGACCACGCAGGTGCGAACCTCAGACAACACGTTTCTCCTGCAACAGCTGAAGTCCACCCTACTGAGTCTGGAGCTGAAGCGTACGGAGCTTCTGACTCGATTTGCGCCCACGTATGACACTGTGCGCGAGGTGGACACGCAGATCGCACAGACTCATACAGCCATTGATGCGGCGCTAAAAACCCCCGTCCGCGACGAAACGACGGATCGCGACCCAACCCACGAATGGGTGCGCGGCGAGCTTGTGAAGTCGCGAACGGAATTGGCTGCGACCCACGAGCGGGCTCAATCCATTGCCCGCGTTGTGCGCGCGTACCAGGAAAAGGCCAGTACGCTTCACCAGAAGGAGACCGTTCAGCAGGATCTGAAGCGCGAAGTCAAATCGGCCGAAGAGAACTACCTGCTCTATCTGCGCAAGCAGGAGGAGGCGCGGATTTCCGACGCGATGGACCGCCGGCAAATCTTAAATGTGGCCATCGCGGAGGCGGCCACGGTGCCGTCGCTGCCATCCAGTCCCCAGTGGATGTTTACCCTGCTTGTCGGGGGGCTCCTGGCCAGCGTCGTGAGCGTGGGGTTAGCCTTCGTTTTTGACCATTTCGACCCATCTCTACGAACGCCGGACGAAGTGCAGTCGCTACTGAACATGCCTGTCCTCGCGGCCATCCCGAAGAACAACACCTAGTCCATGTTTCTCGACTACTACGAACTCCCCGAGCAACCCTTCGGGGTTACTCCGGACCCGAAATACCTCTACCTGAGCCGCACTCATCGGGAGGCCCTGGCCTCGCTCCACTACGGCCTTGAGTCCGGCCGCGGGTTCCTGGCATTAATCGCCAAGCCAGGGATGGGCAAGACGACGCTTTTGTTCCAGCTCCTCGAACGGCTCAAGTGCAGCGCGCGCACAGTCTTCCTGTTCCAGACGCAGTGCAATTCGCGCGAGCTCCTGCAATACCTGATGAGCGACCTCGGGTTCGACTGCCGCGGGCAGGATTTCGCGACCATGCACCAGCAGCTCAACGAGGTTTTAGCGCGTGAGCGGCTCTCTGGGAAAGACTTCGTACTCGTCATTGATGAAGCGCAAAACCTCGACGATACCACGCTGGAAACTGTACGGTTGCTCTCGGACTTCGAGACACCGCAGAAGAAGATGCTCCAGATTGTACTCTCGGGCCAGCCGCAACTCGCCAAGAAGCTGGCGCGGCCGGGTCTCATTCAACTCCGGCAGCGGATTTCTATCCATAGCTGGCTGGAACCTTTCGATACCGCGGAGACTGCCCATTACGTTGAAAATCATCTGCAAGTGGCTGGCTATCAGGGCAGACCCATCTTTACGAGAGCAGCGCTCGAACTGATCGCAGTGCACAGTGAAGGCATCCCCCGGACGATCAACAACCTCTGCTTCAACGCATTGTCGCTGGGCTACGCCATGAACCGGAAGACGATTGACACCGATAGTATTCGAGAAGTTGCTGCGGACCAGACCCTGGGTTTAGTCACTTTGACGGCAAGGCCTCCTTTGACTCGTTCTCCCGCTTCTCCCGCCGCCTCCGCGCCACGAGTGGCGCAAAGCGCCGTCGGCGTGCCGTCCGCACCTGCGCCGAGACATACTACGCCAGCGCTTTCCTACGGACACAAGCCACAGAGAAAGGGAGTGCTTGGAGGGTGGGGATTTCGCGTAGCGGTTGTGGCGGGGACAGTCATTCTCGGTCTGACTTCGTGGTTAACAATCAATGGGAGCGTTGTCTGGCGAAACCTCGCACAGCCAGCTGTGACAGCCATTCATGCGGCCTCAGCACCAACGCCCGAGGAGAGCGCGGTGACTCAATCTGAGGCTCCGGCTCAGGCAGCCGCAACTTCCGCCCAATCAACCGCGCCGGAAACGAATGTTCAGGACGAAACTCAGGTGCAAGTGACTCCAAACGCGCAAGAGGAACAGAAGCCCGAGGTTCCACAGTTCATTCTCGTTCGTGTCAAGCAGGGAGAGACGCTGCGGCAAATCTGCACGAAGTTTCTGAACCGCTACGATCGCGAACTGCTGAACGCCGTATTGGCAGCAAATCCAGAGATCGTAGATCCCGACCAGATCGAGGTGGGGCAGCGGATCCGAATTCCCGTTGGATCCGCGGCAGGACGAGGATTGAATCCAAGAACAACCACAGGCACAAACTGAAAACCGAATCTGGAAAGCATGGATGAGTAAAAATTTTGAAGTCCTACAACGTGCCCAGAGAGACCACGAGCTACTGGGCACGCTTGAGAGACCGGGCATTTCACTCGTGACCTTTGCGGAGGATCGGCTGCCGCCCCTGACAAGGGCATTACTCGCGGGACCCGAACTCGATGCGGTTGTCCGCGATGAGGTGGACAAGCTCGTTGAGAGGCTGTTCCTGCTCTCGCCCAACGGCAGCAGTCCGCACGTGGTGTTGTTTACCGGAGTCGAACAGGGGGATGGAAGCAGCTGGATTTGCGCGCACGCTGGCGAGATCGCCGCGGCAAAGCTTGCGGGCTCGGTGTGCGTAGTGGACGCAAACCTTCGCTCGCCCACTCTTCACGATTGCTTCGGTGTGCCAAACGACGGGGGGCTATCGGGCGCAACCGTAGAGCGCGGGCCGGTGCGGGACTTTGCGCATCGACTTGGGAACACGAACTTGTGGTTCGTGCCGTGCGGCACATCCGGGTCTGACATAGTCAGGCTACTCTCTTCGGATCGTCTGCGAGCCCGCCTGGCTGAGCTGCGAACGGAATTCGATTACGTCCTGGTTGATTCACCTTCAGCCGGAGTCTACAACGACGCCGCCATTCTGGGCCAACTCGCTGACGGAGTGGTCCTCGTGATTGGAGCCAACAGCGCGAGACGCGAAATGGCACTCCGAGCGAAGGAAGGTCTCGCCGCGGCAAAGGTTCGAGTTCTGGGGGCGGTGCTGAACAGGCGGACGTTTCCCATCCCGGAAGCCCTGTACGACCGGATCTAAAAGCCCTTGGCCACGTAGGGGCAGCTGATGTCGCTGTTCTGGTGGGAACGCCGGAAACTTCTGTGAGGGACATTCAAAACCCGTCGCGGTCGTGTCCAGCATGCATGCCGATTTTGCCTTGCCTGGTCATCGCAATTGCAGAAGCGGAGATTGAGACCCATTACACCAGGGCGGAGAATCGGTCCTAGTGCTTCCAGTTCCAGCACGTTTCCTTTTCCGTTGAACTTCTAAACTCCACTTCGTTCACTTTGTTCTGGTCTTGAGCGCAATCAACCACATCCGAGGACGCGAATCGATGGGCCAGCCTCTGACCATCAGGACGCTGGTCCGCCGCGTTCTGCGCCGAGTGTGGCAGCTGAGAACCGCCGCGGCGGTCCTGCTCGCAGAAATTGCTTTGACGGCACTTTCCTATACGCTCGCTGTGCTCATCCATCTGGAACACGAAAAGACTGCGTGGGCATGGGAGGTGCTGACGAACACGCTGCCGCTTATGTTGTTGCTGCATTGTCTGAGCTATGTGTGGCTGGGCCTGCCGCGGAGGCCCTTCCGCTATGCCAGCATTCCGGATTTGATCCTCCTTGGCAAAGCGGTCATCCTCAGCAGCCTGCTCTTCGTTGCCTGTGCCCGCGGCGGCTTGTTGCGGGTGCATCTACCGGCATCGCTGTTCCTCCTGCAGGGCGCGCTGACACTGTTCTTGCTGAGCGGGCTCCACTTTGGCTCGCGCCTCTACAAAGCGAACAAGGCCTCTCACCGCACGGCCGGGCGCCGGGTCTTGATCGTAGGCGCCGGGGACGCCGGAAGCAAAGTCCTTCACGATCTGACAGCGGATAGCAGTGTGCCCGCACGTCCGGTGGCCGTGGTAGACGACGACAGGGACAAGCATGGCACCGCGATTTGCGGAGTCCCTGTCGCCGGGGGCATTCGGGACCTGCCACGCCTGGTCCGCGAGAAACAGGTGGACGAAGTCATGGTGTGCATTCCCAGCGCCACGCGCTCGCAGACTCGACGCATCTTCACCGCCTGCCTCGAATGCGGCGTGCCGGTGCGGACGCTTCCCTCGCTCGCGGAGCTGATGAACGGCCATGTGTCTCTGCAAGACCTGCGGCACCCGCGTATCGAGGATGTGCTACAGCGGGAGGAAACCCCTTGGGATCCGGAAACCGTGCGCGGGGTGGTGGGCGGGCACACGGTGCTGGTTACCGGTGCCGGCGGCACGATCGGGGCGGAGTTGTCCCGTCAGATTGCCGCTGCCGGGCCGAAACGCCTGCTGCTGGTGGATAACTCCGAAAACAGCCTCTTTGGCATAAATTTCGAGTTGCGCGGGCGGTTCCCCCAGCTCAAGACGCAACCGCTGCTGGTGGATGTGGCGCGGCAGAATGCCGTCCAAAAACTTTTTGTGGAGGAGCGACCAGAGGTCGTCTTACATGCCGCCGCACACAAGCATGTGGGCCTGCTCGAGCTCCACCCGCACGAAGCTATCCGCAACAATGTGATCGGCACGCGCAATGTAGCCCTGGCTGCGCTCGAGTGTGAAACCGCGAAGTTCGTAAACATCTCGACAGACAAAGCCGTGAACCCCACAAGCTACATGGGACTTTCTAAACGACTCACCGAACTATGCATGCAGGAGTTGGCGGGGAAGAACGGCACGCGGTTCATGAACGTGCGCTTCGGCAACGTGGCGGGCAGTACGGGCAGCGTGCTGCAGATTTTCGCGGAACAAATTCAGAAAGGCGGCCCACTGCCTGTAACCGATCGCCGTGCTACTCGCTACTTCATGACCGTCTCGGAGGCCGTGTTTCTGATTCTGCAGGCCGTGGCGCAAGGGCAGGGTGGCGAGACTTTTGTGTTTGACATGGGAGAACCGATCAACATCTACCTGCTGGCGCGCACGGTGTGCCTCTTCTCCGGCAAGGTGCCGGAGCAAGAGCTTCCCATCAAGATCGTGGGATTGACTCCTGGGGAAAAGATCAACGAACAACTCTGGGAAGATTGGGAGAAACCACGGCAAACGGCGCACAAGAAGATCCTGGCGATTACCGAACGCCACCAGCTTGCCGCCGGAATGCTGGAACGGGTCGAGCGACTGGAAGGGTATCTCGCCCGGGACGAACGCAAAGAGCTGTTGATGTATCTGCACGCCCTCTTTCCGGACTTTGCGCGGAATCGCCGGATGCACCCATCGCCCGCGGAACCCGCGTCCGAGCTCCCACGGCCCATTGCTGCAAAGGCGGCGTCGTGAACGTCCCCCTTTCACAGCCGGATATCTCTGAACGGGAGATTGAATATGTCGTGCAGACGCTGCGCTCCGGACGGCTGAGCCTCGGCCCGCGCGTCACAGAATTTGAGGAAAAATTCGCTCAGTACCTGGGCCGACGGCATGCCGTGGCGGTAAGCAGCGGAACGGCGGCTCTGCACCTGTGCGTGCGCGCCCTGGGCATCGGTCCTGGAGACGCGGTGCTCACTTCGTCGTTCAGCTTTGTAGCCTCCGCGAATTGTTTGTTGTATGAGGGCGCCCTACCGGTGTTTCTAGATATCGATCCTCTGACGCTCAATTTGGACCCTGCGGAAATTGCGGCGTACCTAAGACAGGACTGTACGCGCCAGGCGGGCGGACAACTGGTGGACAGATCCACTGGACGCACGGTGAAAGGGGTACTTCCCGTTCATGTTTTCGGGCTGCCGTGCGACATGAACCCGATCCGAGAGCTTGCCAGCGAGTATGGCCTTTGCGTGATTGAGGACGCCTGCGAGGCGTTGGGGGCTGAGTACTGCGGCCACCGCGTGGGCACATTCGGAAATGCGGCGGCATTTGCCTTCTATCCCAACAAGCAGGTGACCACAGCCGAGGGAGGAATGATCGTAACCGACGACGAGCAGGTCGCAAACCTCTGCCGGAGCATGCGCAACCAGGGACGCGACTCCGGCGCGGATTGGCCCGTACATGCGAGGCTCGGTTTTAACTATCGCTTGAGCGATTTGCACTGCGCGCTTGGACTGGCGCAACTCGAACGCATCGAAGAGTTATTGCGCTGTCGTGAACGCGTGGCGGCTCTCTACGACTCGCACTTGGCCGGGCACCTGTGCCTCGCCCTGCCGCAGACGCCGGCTGACTGCACCCGAAGCTGGTTTGTTTATGTTGTGCAAATCACAGCGCCGTCCGCCAGCACGGCCGCCCAGTTCCGCGCAAGGATTCTCAGCGCGCTGCGGGAGCGGGGCATTGGCTGCCAGATCTATTTTCCGGCCATACACCAGCAGCCCTACTACCAACACCTCAAGCTGACCGCTGTGCGCCCTCTTCCTCGCACCGAGTTCGCATCGGCTCGCAGCTTGGCGCTGCCCTTATTCGCCAGCGCGACGACGGAAGAGATTCGCTACGTCTGTGACAACTTGCTCGAGATCGTTCAGAGCGAAGCAGCAAACACCCGCACACAGGACATGGTGCCCAGGTGACCACCGGCCCGACCGGACCTATAGACACTAACTCGTCGAATAATTCCTCTGCAGATCCCTCGATGAGTACCTCAAGACTAACGCAACCTCGACACGGGAACGACTTACCCGCTCATTTGCCGGCCGTGCTGGACCTGTTTGGCCGAAACACATTCTGGCTCTGGGTGGACCGTGGGGTGCTGTCGGTGGGCACACTTCTCGCGGGCTTGATCTTGGTGCGCTATCTAGGTCCCCATGATTATGGACTCTATAGCGTCGCCCTTTCAGTTGGTGTCCTGACCGCAAGCGTGGCGGATATCGGGCTTACGCGATACGCCGCGCGCACCGTGGCCGCGTTTCCGGAGGAGGGCTCTGACATCTTGGCTGCCGGGTTGCTGCTGAGTGGGTTCGTTCTGTTAGGCCAACTGGCGGCGCTTGCGATCGCCGCGATATTTGGGAAATGGTTTCCGGTCTGCCTGTGTGCTGGGCTGATCCTTGGAAATCTGCAAAGGACGGCAACACTAGCGGCCACTTTTCTGACTGCGGAGCTGCGCTCTCAGCGGCTTCTAGCCGCCTCTGTACTCGCTCGGGCGGGAACCATCGCGGTGATCGGCGTAGTCGCGTGGCAAGACCTCTCCGTGCGGGCCATGCTCTTGGCAAGCACGGTGATATGGCTCCCCGTGGTCGCCATCCGACTGTGGCAGGTTCGCAACCATTTCCCAGCAAGGCGCCAGTGGAAATGGAAAACCGTGCGCGACACGGGGACTCGAGCCTGGCCGTTCTTTTCCTACTCCCTCACGCAGATCGGCTACGAGCAACTTTCCATCGTTTGCTTCAGCCTGGTCGCCACACAAGAGCAAGTCGGCCAGTTCGCTGCCGCGGCAGTAATCGCCAATGTCTTTCCCCAATGGACCTTCGCTTCCGCCGATGCGCTGCTCCCGGTCATGACGCGGCTTTTCGAGGCGCGAAGGATTGACGAGCTTCTAGCAGTAGGCCAACGCATCCTGGATGTCCTAATGATCCTTAGTGTGCCCGTGGTCGTGCTCTTGGGAGTGTTTGCACCGCAGGTTTGCGGAGTCTTGGGCAGCCGCTTCACAGCCAGCGCAGTGGCTCTGCGCATCCTGGCCGGCCGTTCATTCTTCAGTGTGCTGGCAGGGCTGTTCGGAGAAGGATTTGTCACTGCCAGCAACCGGATGAAGGACCGAAGGAATGCTCTGGCCAAGGTTCTGCTGCTGCTCGTCGTGTTGACTGTCGTGCTGGGCCACGTGTGGGGCATAGCCGGGGCGGCGATGGCCCTGCTGGCAGGGAGCTTTGTCATGCTTGTCCAATACATTCGCATATCAACGGGAATCGGCCTCCGTCTGAACTGGGCATCGGGGCTCGGACCCTGCTTGTTTGCGGGCCTGGCCATGCTCGGAGCGAGCATCGCATTCTCACGCTTGTTTGAATGGATTTTTGCCAGCGCACTGGCGATCACAGTCTACTTTGGGGCGCTTGCTGTTGTACAACGGCGCCAATTAGCAAGTGCCTGGCGCACTCTCCGAGAAAGTATGAGCGGAGCCCTAGCAATTCCATGAGAGTGCTACATATCTGTGAATCGTTTCTCACGGGCGGAATCGAATCGCTGGTACTCGACCTTTGTGCGGCCCTGCAACCGTACGGCGTGCAGAGCCGCATTGTTGCGTTCTACGGCCAAGCTCATTCTGGGGCGGCGCCGCCGCATCATCCAACGCCCTTGATCCGTCTGGGAATGAAACGGGAAGTGCGGATCGAGCCGTGGGGATTGCGTCGCCTGAGTCGTGAAATCCGCGAGTTCGGTCCAGAAATCCTCCATTGTCACGGCTACTACGCGGCGCTTGCCGGGCTGCTATTGCGGCTGGGGGGACTGCACGTCCCGATCGTCTTCACGGTCCACGCAAATATCTACCGGGGCCTGCAGAAATCCGACTGTGTGATCCGGCACGTGATTCGCAGGTGCGACCGAGTTGTGGCTGTCTCCAACCAGACCGCCACGACAGTGGAGACTTTCATGGATGGCGCCTTCCGCCCTGAGGTAATTCTGAACGGTATTGATCTTCGGCGCACCTTGCCCCGGGAAAATTTTGATCGGGCAGCGAAACGAAATCAATTGGGGATCTGCGGTAATCCAATTGTTTTCTTGACAGTTGCCAGCCTCACTAAACAGAAGGATCACACGACACTGTTTCGCGCTTTTTCTCAAGCACTTACAGATTTGGGGCAAACGTACTTGCTGGTTGCTGGTGACGGGCCGGAGCGTCCGGCGCTGGAGAAGTTGGCAAGAGAGCTCGGTCTGGCGGATCGGATTCAATTCTTGGGCAAGCGCAATGATGTGGGTGAACTCCTTGCCACTGCCGACGTTTTCGTTCTCTCCTCCCACAATGAAGGACTGCCGATCAGCGTCATCGAGGCTTGCTGCGTGGGAGTGCCCGTCGTGGCATCGCGGGTGGGGGGCCTGGCCGACCTGCCTGCCACAGGATTAGATGTCCGGCTAACTACGCCGCAGGACGCCCGATCGCTTCGAGATGCGTTGCTTGCACTTGCGGACCGCCGCCTGCGCGAGAGCATCGCCGGACGGCTGCGCAACCGTGCTCGTCAGGTTCTGTCGATCGAACGAACCGCGGAGCAATACTATGGCATGTATCGGCCGCTGCTGGCGCGGGTAGAGGCTGTCTGAGAATGCAAACGGCACTAAACGTCCGGACATTTCCGGCAGCACAGTGGTGGAGCGTGCTGGCCGTCATTGTGTGCGCGGCGGTGACGATGCTCGCATTTCGCTCTCCAGTCCCAACGCTATCATTCGTCTTTGGGGCGGCTGCCCTGTTCATCGGGGTTCGTTTTCCAATGGGAATGCTGCTGCTGTACGCTGGAAGTCTGATTCTCTTTCAAGTGCCGCTGGCCGGGGAAGGAGAGGACGGCATCGCCGTGCCGACCGCCACCGGGACTGTCTTCCTACTCAGCACTGCCTTGTACCTTGTGACGACGCGTTCGTTCGTGCGCCTGAAGTCCTGGGTTCCGACTATCCTGTTGCTTCTGGCGGTACTATTTCCGTTCTGCGCACTGCTAAACCCGGATTGGGTAAGCGCTCATCCGCGTGGGTTGCTTACTTACGAAATCCTTCTGGTCACTACGTTCGCCGTTGCCCAAATCCTACATGATTCCAAGTGGGCTTGGACGCTGGGCCGCGTGCTGATCGTCGCCGCGGTTTTGGTTTCCATGCTGGCGGTCTACGAAACGTGGACGGGGCACTACAATCCATTTGGGCTGTTTCCGACAGAGCCTGGAAGAGCGT
>Ga0247727_10015480_pt1 | contig 12501 bp, 14 predicted proteins | sample WisWelCaveWW1625_FD_202498 | JGI IMG/M metagenome (GOLD analysis project Ga0247727, IMG submission 202498) | Biofilm microbial communities from Wishing Well Cave, Virginia, United States - WW16-25 | ecosystem: Environmental > Aquatic > Deep subsurface > Groundwater > Cave microbial mat | place... | reverse complement strand
AAATCGGCCCGCAATCGGAAAACCTCGCGCGCACCGCGGCGATCGGTTTGCAGACGCTGGCGGCGTTGGCCGGCGATAAAAAATTGGAGCAAACGGCGGTTGCAGCCAATTTGCAGTACCTGGAAAAAGCGAAGGGCGCGGTGGCCGAAACCGAATTAATGATCGTGAGTGGAGTGTTGAAATTGGCGCAAGCGGCGCAAAATCCTTAGCAACGCCATTAAAACTGCTTGCTTCGGGCGAGAATTTTTAATATATTCCATATCTGTGCAGTGCATAAAAGGTTTTGGTTGATCAAGCAGTTTTCGGGAAAAAGGATCGTTTAAGTTATGTTAACACCTAAAAAGCAGCTCAGCCGGCGTGAGATTAAGGAAGACAAGCTCGTTACCACCTGGTTTAAAGCCACCAATTGGCTGGACGAACATGTGCGGGAAGTGGCGCTGGCGGCCGGCGGCGTGGTCGTCGTGATCGGTTTGATCGTTTTGTTCAACTGGATGAAATCCCGCGACGAGCAAAACGCCGCGGAGAAGCTGGCGCAAGCGCGCGCCGAGTACAATAAATCCAATTACACCGCGGCGATCCCCGTGTTGGAAAAGCTGGTGAGCGATTTTGGCAATACCCAAAGCGGCGGGATGGCGACGATCTATCTCGCGAACGCTTATATGCAAACGAAGGATTATGCCAATGCCGAAAAATATTACCAGAAGTATCTCGACGACGGCGATGACGACCCGGTTCTCAAGGTAAGCGCGGCGGCGGGCGCGGCGGCAACCCAGGAAGAGCGCGGCGAGTTTGCGAAGGCCGCGAAGAGGTATGAGGACGCGGCCAATGATTTTGCGGCTTCCTATCGCGCGCCGCAATTGTTGCTTTATGCGGCACGCGCTTATAAACAAGCGAATCAAGTTGAGGCGGCGCGGCGGGTCTTGCAAAAATTGATCGATAAATACCCGAAATCAACTTTGCTGGAAGACGCAAAAATGTTGTTAGCGGAGACGGGACAGGCAAGCTCATGAGGTTGGGCGAAGTCGGACTTGGTCACAACGATTTTTCAAATTTAGAAAATCTTTCTGACCAAGTCCGACTTCACCCGCCAACAAAAGACTTGCTATTTTGTTAAAAGATACTTATATTTATGTGCTTGAAGTGGGCCTAAAAAACCCACTTTTTTATTGTTATGGATATTTTGCACGATAAACTGCACACCCTCATCGCGCCGATTTTGCAGAACCATCAAGTTGATTTTGTGGCGCTGGAGCTGAAAGGCAGCAAGCAAAATCAGTTGGTGCGGGTGGTGGTGGATCAAGATGGCGGCATTCCGCTGGACACTTGCACCGTTATCAGCCGCGCGCTTGCCGCTGAATTGGAAGCCGCCGATCTTATGCCGGGACGATATCGTCTCGAAGTGTCGTCGCCGGGAACCGATTGGCCGCTGCAAACCGCGCGTGATTTTGCGCGCAATCGCGGCCGGTTGGTGAATTTGGAATACCGGCAGGGTGATCACGCCATGCAGGTCGAGGGTAACATCGAACGGGTTACGGAAGCGGCGGTTACGATTGCGTCGGCGGCGGGGAGCCTGGTGGTGCCGTTGGCAAGCGTGCAAGTTGGCAAGCTTCAATTAAAATGGTAGTTGTTAGTTTTATAGGATTAGCGTCATGAAAAGCGAAATCGCCGAGGCTTTCTCGCAAATTGCCAAAGAGAAAAATATCGAGAAAGAGCAGCTCGCGGAAATTCTTCATTCGATCGTGATCGGGATGATCAAAAAGAAATACGGCACGGCCGATAATTTTGACATCTACGTGAATCTGGAGAAGGGTGAAATTGAAATTCACCAAAACAAAAAAATCGTCGAACACATCACCGACCCCAATCATGAGATCGATCTGGAAACGGCGCGCAAAACCGAGCCGGATCTCGAGGTCGGCGATGATTTTATGGAAATTCTCAGCCCCGAAACCTTCGGCCGGCGGCTGATCGTCTCGGCCAAGCAAAATCTCAATCAGCGCATTCGCGACGAGGAGAAGCGCATCGTCTTTGATGAGTTTCAAAATCGCGTCGGCGAGATCGTCATGGGCGACATTCGCCAGATCAATCGCGGCGACGTTTATATGAACATCGATCGCACGGAGGTGGTGTTGCCGCGCCGAGAGCAGATCGAATCGGAAAAATACCGGCGCGGCGAGAACTTGCGCGCCATCATCAAAGAAGTCCGGCAAACGACGCGCGGCCCGGAAGTGGTCGTGTCGCGCAGCGATCCGCAATTTCTCATCCGTTTGTTTGAATTGGAAGTGCCGGAAATTTACGACGGCATCATCGAGATTAAACACGTCGCGCGCCAGCCGGGCGAGCGTTCCAAAATTGCCGTCACCTCGAGCGACAAGCGCATCGATCCGGTCGGCGCCTGCGTCGGCATGAAGGGCATTCGCATTCAAGCGGTGAGCAAGGAATTGAATAATGAAAAAATCGACGTCATTCCGTGGAATGCGGAGCCGGAAATTTTCATTACCCGCGCCTTAAGCCCGTCCAAGCCGGTGCGCGTGCTCGTCGATACGCCCAATCAGCGGGCGATCGCGGTATTGCCGGACGATCAGATTTCTTTGGCCATTGGTCGCGGCGGCCAGAATCGACGCTTGACGGGCAAGTTGACCGGATTTGAAGTCGAGATTATTAAAGAATCCGAATACCGTAAAATGGTTGAAGAAGAGCGCGGCAGCGAAATGCCGATTGAGATGGTCGCAGGTTTAAGCGAGGGCATGGTGTCGAAACTGCAGGCTGCCGGTTTTAAAACTGCGCAGGAATTGCTGGATTTGGGTGAAGACGGGCTGCGGCAAATCAAAGGGATCGGCGAGAAAACTGCGAAGCGCATTTGGGAGTTGATTAACGCGCGCGCCGAGAATGACGGCGCTGTGCCAGCCGAGGAAGCGAAGAGCGTTGCGGAAAGCACGGAGGAAGACGAGCCGCCGGCCGCCGTCGAAGAGGGCGAAGACGCCGAGGCGCCAGTGCCGGTCGCCGAAGAAACTTCCGGCATTCTTGAATCCGCAGAAGAAAAGCAGAATTAATTTATAAGGGATCAGGGTTTGGTTAGTAAACGTCGAATTCATCAAGTTGCCAAGGAATTCAACCTCTCCAATGAGATGCTGGTGAATTATCTGGCCAAGTTGAATCGTGGCTATGATGTTCGCGGTCCGATGTCGGCGCTCACGGATGAGATGTATGAGGAAGTGTTGAAAAAATACCGGAAAGAACCGGAAGTTCAGCACCACGATCCGAATTATGAATTTCGGAAGCGACTGAAGGATAAAAAGGCCGAGGAAGAGAAAGGGCGCGAACGCGACCGCCAGGTGCTTGAAGAGCGTTTGCGCACGACCTCGAAGCTTGCTGAGCGCCGTGCCCGTCCGCAACAAGACGCGAGCGAAGCCGAGGCCGCCAAGAAGAAAAGTGTCGGTGCCGATGCTGCCAAGCGCGATGGCGTCGCCAAAAAGGTTGCCGATGGCGCCCAGGTCGTCGCTCGCAAGGAGACGGAGAAGGCCGCTCCGCTGCCGGAATTGAAACCCCTACCCTCGATTCACGATACCGTGGTGGCGTTGATTTCGAAGCAAAAAGAAGAGCAACGCCAGCATAAAGATGAGCGTCGCCCGGCCGCGCCGCCGACTAGTGAAACCCCGAAATCGGCAGTCGCCCCACCGGCAAAAAAGACCACCGCTGCCGCTGAGGAAGACGACGGCACGAAAAAGAAAAGAAAGCGTAAACGCCGGAAAAAGAAAAAAGCGATCGTGGTTGATCTGGCGCCTGAGGATGTGATTGAGGCGCGTTTGGTGAAGGAGCAGGACAAGCCGGCGAAAAAGACGAAGAAGCGGGTTAAGAAACGCAAACCGAGCGACGAAGAGATCGACGAGTCGATTCGTCAAACGCTGGCGGCGATGGCTGGCGGTGGCAAGTCCAGGCCGGTACGTCGTCGTCGGGTTGCCGCCGAAAACGGCGCGGAACTCCCGGCGGAAGAAGAGAATACGCTTAAAGTGCCGGAGTTCGTTTCCGCGGCTGATTTGGCGCGCCTCATGGAAGCCGAACCGAGCGAGGTGATTCGCAAATGCCTTGATCTCGGCATGGTGGTGTCGATCAATCAGCGTCTCGACGCCGATGTGATTGTGGCCGTTGCCGATGAATTCGGTTTTCAGGCGGAGATTGTGCAGGAATATGGCGGTGAACTTATTGAAGAAGATAGCGAAACCGATCCGGCCGAAAGCCTGCAGACGCGGTCGCCGGTGGTGACGATTATGGGTCACGTCGATCACGGTAAAACCTCACTCTTGGATCATATTCGCGAAAGCGAAGTTGCGGCGAGTGAACACGGCGGCATTACGCAACATATCGGTGCGTACGTGGTGGAATTTAAAAACCGGCGCATTACCTTTCTCGACACGCCTGGCCATGAAGCGTTCACGGCCATGCGCGCGCGCGGCGCCCAGGCGACGGATATTGTCATTCTCGTGGTGGCCGCCGACGATGGTGTGCAATTGCAAACCATCGAAGCCATCAATCACGCCCGTGCGGCGAACGTGCCGATGGTGGTGGCGATCAACAAAATTGATAAATCGACGGCCAATCCGGAGCACATTAAACAGCAACTGTCGCAACAGGGCATTCTCTTGGAAAGTTGGGGCGGTAAAATTCAAAGCGCCGAAGTTTCCGCGAAGACCGGCAAAGGTATCGAAAATCTTCTCGAACTGGTCTTATTGGAAGCCGATCTCAGGGATCTGAAAGCCAACCCGAACCGCCGCGCCAAAGGCGTCATTATCGAATCCGAGCTTGATAAGGGCAAGGGGCCGGTGGCGACGGTGCTGGTGCAAAGCGGCACGTTGAATATTAGCGATCCGTTTATCGCGGGTCATTTTGCCGGTCGCGTGCGGGCAATGTATGACGAGCGCGGCCGCCGCGTCCAGTCAGCGCTGCCTTCGACGCCGGTGCGCGTCGTCGGTTTTGCCGGCGTGCCGACCGCCGGCGATCAATTGATCGTGATGTCGTCGGAGCGCGAAGCCAAAGAGATTGGTCTCAAGCGCCAGCAGATTAAACGCGAGCACGAATATCGAAAAGTGCGGCACTTGACGCTGGATCAATTCTCGAAACAAATGCAAGCGGGCGGCGTTAAGGAGTTGCGCCTCATCGTCAAGGGCGATGTGGACGGCTCGGTGGAAGCGTTGAGCGATTCGTTGTTGAAGCTTTCCACGAAAGAAGTGACGATTCGGGTCATTCACAAAGCCGTCGGCGGCATTTCCGAATCCGATGTGTTGCTGGCCGCAGCTTCAGATGCGATCATTATCGGTTTTCAAATCCGCGTGTCCTCACAGGCGCGCGCTGTTGCCGAGCGTGAAGAGGTCGATATTCGCAGTTATAAAATCATTTACGACGCCGTCAACGATGTCAGGGCGGCGCTCGAAGGTTTGCTGGAACCGGAAATTTCCGAGCAGGTCACGGCGACGATCGAAGTGCGCAAAATCTTCCGCGTGCCAAAATTTGGCACCATCGCCGGCTGTTATGTGCAATCCGGTAAGGTTACCCGTAGCGATCTGATTCGTCTGTTTCGCAACGATAAATTGATTCATGAAGGCAAGATCGGTTCGTTGAAGCGCCTGAAAGATGACGTCCGCGAAGTCGCTTCCGGTTTTGAATGCGGTCTTGGTCTCGAGAATTACGACGACCTTCACGAAGGCGACGTGCTGGAGACGTATCAAATTATCAAAACCAAGCGGACCTTGTAATCCGCGCCGTCTGGCGATATTTAAAAAATTTTGATTATTACGAATCGTATAACCATGTTAACTTAAGTTTTGCCATTTCGCGCGCAGCGAGAAATCTGCTTCCCAAAGATTCCCCGCGGTGAAATGATCTTGCAAATCTAAGTTGACGTCGTCAGGTTACGTTTTTTATCATGTTCGTTGGTGTCTGTCAGGTAGAAATTTTTTTGCCGGAAAGTGACTCGTTGAAAGCCAAGCGTTTTGTGCTGAGCAGTGTGAAGGCCAAAATTCAGAACAAATTCAACGTGTCGATTGCGGAAGTCGATCAAAACGATTTGTGGCAGCGCTCGACCTTGGGCTTGGCGCTGGTGACCAACGAACGGAAATTTGTCGACCAGGCGTTTGCGAAAATTTTGCAGTTTTTGGAAGAAGACGGCCGTTTCGAAGTGTTGGATCAGCGGTTGGAAATTTACTGACATGGAATACAAACGTTCGACGCGGGTGGCGGCGTTGCTTCGGGAGGTGCTCAGCGAAATCATTGCGACCCAGTTGAAAGACCCTGCCGTGGGACGCATCACCATTACCCGGGTCAAACTCTCCGACGATCTCAGAAATGCGCGCGTGTTTTTTACAATGCTGGGCAACGAGCAGCAGCGCCAAAGCGCCGTGGCTGGCTTGAAGCGCGCCAGCCGTTTCCTCCGCGCCGAAACCGCCCACAAAATCAATCTGCGCCACGCTCCCGAACTGTTATTTACTTATGACGACACGCTGGATTATGTGGAGAATATCGAGAGTTTAATTAAGCAGATTCATGCGAAGGAGTCGCCGCCATCGGAATGAGCTTTGAAGAAGACACTGTAGGTTTCGCTTATGCTATTTGTATTGCACCGTTGTGTGTGACTTCAAACTGAAGTTTTTGTTAACGTCTGCAGAATGAGGAAGGGGTTTTGTTATGCCGGACACCTCGGCCAATAATGAGCTATTGAGCAAGATTCTCGAACGTCTTAATCAACTCGATGAGAAATTCACGGGCGAGATTCGTTCGGTTCGCGATCAACTCGATGAGAAATTCACGGGCGAGATTCAATCCGTTCGCGGCGAAATTCGAGTTGCCCGCAAGGAGGCGCACGATTTTCACAATGCGGCAAAGGAAACCTGGGGGCATATTGGACGCGTTGTTGAAAATAGTGAACAAAAAAGAATGGCATTCGAACAAAAAATGGATCGCCAATGGGAGGAACAGCAGCGAATATGGCTGGAAATTTGGGATGGCATCCGGCGCTCATTGGAAAAGGGCGATAAAAGAACGCTTAATTATGAAAAAGCTCTCGCGCGTGTCAATGAAGAAATTGAAGAGCTCAAACGCGACAAAGCAGTGAAAGAGGCGATTATTCAAGATTTGCAACAACGCCTCATCAAGCTTGAAGCGGCACAAAATATCTCAAGCTGAGTTTCGGGATGGAACATACTGACGCCATCCGTCGCGCCGACTTGAATGCCGGCAAAATCGTCGCCATTGACAAGCCCGTCGATTGGACGTCCTTCGATGTCGTCAACAAATTGCGCGGCATGACGAAAGTCAAAAAAGTCGGGCATGCCGGCACGCTCGATCCCTTTGCGACCGGCCTGTTGCTGGTTTGCTTTGCAAGCGCGACCAAACAAGTCAACCAGTTGATGGAGCTGGAAAAAGAGTATGAAGGAACATTCGAGCTTGGCCGCGAAACCGACTCGCATGACGTCACCGGAAAAATTATCGCCCAGCATCCGGCGCCGGAGTTGTCGCGAGCAGAAATCGAAGCGGCGGTAAAAAAATATCGCGGCGAGATTCTGCAAGTTCCGCCGATGTTTTCGGCGCTGAAGCGCGACGGAAAAAAGCTGTACGAGCTGGCGCGCCAGGGCGAAGAGGTGGAATTGGAAGCGCGCCCAGTTAAAATTTACGCCTTTGACATTCTCGACGTGAGTTTGCCGGAAATTCGATTTCGTGTGGTTTGCTCGCGCGGCACGTACATTCGGGCCCTCGCGCGCGATCTCGGCCGGGATTTGGGATGCGGCGCTTTTTTGAAAACTTTGCGGCGCACGCGCGTCGGCGATTATAAGGTCGAAAATGCGCTGAGCATTCAACAATTTGCTGAACGACTTGCGCCGTAACCCAGTCGGCCCGACTGGGCAGCGCGCAATTTTCCAGACCGGCGGTCTGGGTTACGAATGACTTGCTGATTAACTATGGCCACTCAGGTTTTTCGCCATCTCGAAGAAGTTCAGCACGATCCAAACAGCGTCATCACCGTCGGAACTTTTGACGGCCTGCATCGCGGCCATCAGGCCATTATCGCCGAATTAAAAAAAGAAGCGCGCGCGCGACGGGGCAACGCGACGGTCGTTACTTTTGATCCGCATCCGCAAGTGGTGTTGCAGCGTCCGGACAAGCCGCCGGTGCAAATTTTAACCGCCACCGAAGAAAAGATCGCGCTGCTGCAACGAGAACATGTGGATCGGCTCATGGTCATTCCGTTTACGCTGGAATTTTCTCGCCTCGCGTCGGAAAATTTTGTGCGCGAAATTCTCCTGCAGCGTCTCGGCTTGCAGGCGATGGTGATCGGCCATGATCATGGCTTCGGCAAAAACCGTGAAGGCGATTTTGCGACGCTGCAAAAGCTCGGAAGCGAGCTGGGATTTGCCGTGCGGGAAGTGCCGCCGTTTGAGTTGGAGGGTGTGGCGTTGAGCAGCACGAAAGTTCGCGAAGCGTTGTTGAGCGGCGAAGTCGAGAAAGCGTCCGAATATCTTGGCCGGTCGTACGCGTTGCGCGGCGTGGTCGCGCGCGGCGATCAACGCGGCCGCACGCTGGGATTTCCCACGGCGAATTTGCAGCCGTCCGATGCCAACAAATTGACGCCGGCGAACGGCGTCTATGCCGTGTGGGTGGAAATTGTAAATTCGCCCGAACCGCGCCACGCGGCTGAAAAAAAACATCCGGCGATGATGAACATCGGCTTGCGCCCGACGTTTGGAAAATTGGCGCGCACCATTGAAGCGCATCTGCTTGATTTCTCCGGAGATCTGTACGGCGCGACGCTGAATGTCCATTTTGCGGCGCGCTTGCGCAGCGAGCAAAAATTCGACTCGCCGCAGGCGCTGAGGGCGCAGTTACAGCGGGATAAAGAAGCCAGTGCAATGATTTTATTGAATAGCGATGCTTTGCGGAGGTAAATATGGAAAAGCCGGCAATGGTACGGGCAAGGATAAACCCGAAGCTCAAAGTGGAAGCGGAGGTTGTTTTTCAAAAACTGGTAATTTCTATCTCTGAAGCCATAACATTATTTTATTAAGAAAGATCTGAAACGAGCACAAAAGCGCGGCAAAGATGTATCAAAACTCAAAGCCCTTCTCGCAAAGCTAATTGCTGGAGAAATTTTGGAGCCGCGCTTCAAAGATCACCTGTTGATCGGCAATTATAAAGGAAGACGCGAATGTCACATTATTGGTTGTTGATTTACAAAATAGATGACGATGAAATTCTCTTTGAGCAAACTGGAACGCATTCGGATCTGTTTAAGTGAATGAAGCACAACTTTTTCCGCCGCGGCACCGTCTGAAATTAATTGAAGCTTTAGTTTTTGAAAATAAAAAAACCAACCTATCATTCTGGAGTTATGCTATGCCTTTAACCACTGCTGCAAGAGCCGAATGGATTAAAAAATTCGGCGCCAATGAAAGGGACAGCGGCAAAGCCGAAGTGCAAATCGCTTTGCTGACGGCGCAGATCAACGGGCTCACCGGACATTTCGAGAAAAATCCGAAAGACCACAACTCGCGCCGCGGCCTGCTGAAAATGGTCGGGGCGCGTCGCCGGTTGCTGGATTATCTGGTGAAAAAGGACATCAAGCGCTATCGCGCGATCATTGCCGACTTGAGCATACGGCGATAAGAGTTTAAAACTTAAATTTAAAGCGTAAAACGCAAGCGCTCAAACGTAAAGCCAGACGGTTTTTACGCATGAGAATTTATGTTTTATGATCTACTCATTACCTTTTACATACTTACCCAAGCTATAACGGAGGAGAAGCGAACGTGATTCAAGTGCAAAATCTTACCCGTTATTATGGACGAACGCCGGCGATTGAGAATGTCTCTTTTGAAGTGGAAAAAGGCGAGATTCTCGGTTTTCTCGGGCCGAACGCCGCGGGCAAGACGACCACGATGCGGATTTTAACCTGCTACATGCCGGCCTCCAGTGGCAGCGCGAAAGTCGCCGGCTTCGATGTGTTCAACCAATCCCTCGATGTGCGGAAACGCATCGGCTATTTGCCGGAGCAACCGCCGCTCTACACGGACATGACGGTGAAAGGCTATTTGACTTTCGTCGCCAAAATCAAAGGCGTCGATCCGCGCGAACGCAAAAATCGCGTGAATGACGTCATGGAAAAGACGGCGATTGCGGATCGACAAAACGATGTCATTCGCAAGCTGTCCAAGGGTTACAAACAGCGCGTCGGTTTGGCACAGGCGCTGGTACACAATCCCGACGTGCTCGTGCTCGACGAGCCGACGGTCGGCCTCGATCCCAACCAGATCATCGAAGTGCGCGAATTGATCAAAAGCCTCGCCGGCAATCACACGATCATTCTCAGCACGCACATCTTGCCGGAAGTCGAAATGACCTGCCAGCGCGTGGTGATCATCAATCGCGGCCGCGTCGTGGCGCAGGACACGATTGCGAACATGACGCAGCAGAAGCGCGGTCTTGGCCGTCTCATGTTGCAGGTGGACGGTCCGAGCGCACAAGTGCGCGACAAGCTGGCAAGCGTGCACGGCGTCAAAAAAGTGCAAGCCGGCGGCCACGATCGTTACGAAATCGAGTGTGAAGCGGGTCGCGATGCGCGCCGCGAATTGGCGCAGGCCGTCGTGCAAAACGGCTGGGGCCTTTTGGAATTGCGCGCCAAAGACAAAGACTTCACGCTCGAAGAAGTGTTCCTCAACTTGACCACCACTGAAAATGGAGGCGCTAACGCATGAGAAATTTTTTTGCCATTCTCGAACGCGAGCTCAAAAGCTATTTTTTTTCGCCGGTGGCATATGTGGTGCTCGGCTTTTTTCTGGTCATCACGGGCTTGTTCTATTATAATATCGTCAACTGGTTCGACCGCATGAGCATGCAGTCGATGATGATGGCGCAGCAGTATCGCCAGGCGCCGCAGCCGATCAACGTCAACATGATGGCGATTCGGCCGCTGTTTCACAACATCGCGATCATCGGCCTGTTTCTCGTGCCGGGCATCACCATGCGGCTGTTTGCGGAAGAAAAACGTCAGGGCACGATGGAACTGCTCGCCACTTCGCCGCTGAGCAACTGGCAGATCACGTTGGGCAAATTCGCCGCGGCGTTGGTGTTTTATCTGGTGATGTTGTTGACAACCGGCGTGTTCGTCGGCTTGTTGTTCGTCTTCGGCAATCCGGAGGTGAAGCCGATTTTCACCGGCTATCTCGGCTTGCTGCTCGTCGGCGGCTGCTTCATTTCGCTCGGCCTGCTCTTCAGCGCCTTTACGGAAAACCAAATCATCGCTTTTGTCGGCGCGTTTGCGGCCAATCTGGCGATTCTGTCGCTCGGCTGGCTCGCCAACTTTGTCGGCCCCAACCTCGGCGCGTTTTTCACCAACCTGTCGCCGATCGAGCATCTCGATGATTTCGCCAAAGGCATTATCGACACCAAACATCTTGTTTATTATTTTAGCTTCATGTTTGGCGCGATTTTCTTGACTTTTGTGACCGTTGAATCCAGCCGATGGAGAGGAGCGCGATGAAAAAATATAGTGCCATGGCCGGCACGTTCGGATTGATTCTCGCTGCGGCCGGCCTGTTGATTTATTACGTGCAAGCCGTGTGGCAATGGCAAAATATCGTGCCATTGGCCCTCGGCGGCGCGTTGCTGGTGTTTTATCTCGTGTTTAATTTGAAGGAAGTGCTGGCTTTCGTCACCAGCCGCGGCGCGTTGCAAACCGCCAACGCCGTGGTGATGTGCGCGCTGGTGCTCGGCTTGGTCGTTGCCGCGAATTATCTCGCCGGGAAACACACGTGGCGCAAAGACGTCACCGCGGCGAAGCAATTCAGTCTTTCCGATCAAACCCAAAAAGTTTTGGGCGCGTTGAAAGAAGATTTAAAGATCACCGCGTTTTATCAGGCCGGCGAACAGGGCCGCGTGACGGACCAGTTCAAAGAATACGAGTCGGTGACGGATAAATTCAAATACGAATTCATCGACCCGGACAAAAAACCGGATATGGCCAAACGCTACGGCGTGACGGCTTATAGCACGACGGTGATTTCATATCGCGGGCAGGACGAGAAGATCACGACGGCGACCGAGGAAGATTTGACGAATGCGATCATCAAAGTCACGCGCGATAAAAAGAAGAAAATTTATTTCACCACCAACCACGGGGAAAAAGCGATTGACAGCGAAGAGCGGCTTGGCATGAGCGCGGCGCAGAAGGCCATCAAGGATAAAAACTACGAGATCGGTTCGGTGTCGCTGATCGACCCGGCGGACTTGCCGGAAGATTGCTCGGTGCTGGTGATTGCCGGCGCGCAAACCCCGTTTCTACCGCCGGAAATTGAGAAGGTCGGAAAATATTTGAACAAAGGCGGCGCCGTGCTCTTTTTGTTGGAGCCGGAACCGGCGCCGGCGTTCAGTGAGATTCTCGCGGATTACGGCGTGCAAGCCGACAATGATTTCATCCTCGATTTTTCCGGTATCGGCCAGCTCTTCGGCACGGGGCCG
>Ga0247727_10015479_pt1 | contig 12501 bp, 12 predicted proteins | sample WisWelCaveWW1625_FD_202498 | JGI IMG/M metagenome (GOLD analysis project Ga0247727, IMG submission 202498) | Biofilm microbial communities from Wishing Well Cave, Virginia, United States - WW16-25 | ecosystem: Environmental > Aquatic > Deep subsurface > Groundwater > Cave microbial mat | place... | reverse complement strand
ATGCGCCGGGCTTTAGAGTACGCCAAGATGGCGGACATTTTATTGATCGAACATTGCGAGGATACGTATTTAAGCAGCTGTGGGGTTATGCACGAAGGCTATATTTCAACTCTTTTGGGATTGAAAGGAATTCCCGGTGTTGCTGAAACGGTTATTGTCGCCCGCGATATTGAGCTTGCGAATTATATCGAGACCAGAGTTCATTTGGCGCATATGAGTTTAAAAAGATCGGTTGAACTTATCCGATTCGCGAAAAGCCAGGGAATCAAAGTCACCGCCGAGGCTGGACCACATCATTTTACTTTAACGGATGAATCAGTGAAATCATTCGACACGAATTTCAAGGTCAATCCGCCGCTGCGCACCCAAGAAGATGTCGAAGCCATTAAAGAAGCCCTTAAAGACGGGACCATTGATTGCATCGCCACCGATCACGCGCCGCATACGTTGGAAGAAAAGGAATTGGAATTCGATCACGCTCCCGTCGGAATGATTGGCTTAGAGACCGCGGTCGGTTTGACAATGACAGAATTGGTAGAAAAGAAAATTCTCACTTTAGAGCAAATGGCCGAGCGGATGTCGTTTCAACCGGCACAGATCATCGGTTTTAAAAACAAGGGGCACATTAAAGAAGGTTTCGACGCGGATCTGACCATCATTGATCCTAAAAAAGAATGGACTGTGCGCAAAGAAGAATTCGCCTCAAAATCAAAAAATTCCCCGTTCATCGGCCGCACGCTAAAAGGGTGCGTGATAACGACGATTTGCGCAGGTAAAATCGTTTACGAGGCAAATATGTAGGGGCGACCCCCTGTGGTCGCCCATTTGTCAGTGGGCAGGCACAGGGGCCCGCCCCTACCACATCCATAAAATCACATTATGAAATTCACCGCTGACTTCCATCTTCACTCCAAATATTCCCGCGCCACGAGCAAAGATCTGGACATTGAACATCTGACGATCTGGGCCAAGAAAAAAGGCGTTGGCCTGCTGGGCTCGGCGGATTTTACCCATCCGCTTTGGTTAAAGGAATTAAAATCCAAACTCGAGCCGACGGGCAAGGGTTTGTTCGTTCACGATGGGATGCACTTTATGCTGACCTGTGAGATCAGCAATATTTATTCTAAAAATGGAAAGACATATCGAGTCCACACCGTTATCTGCGCCCCGAGTTTCAAAACAGTCGATAAAATTATAGAAGCATTAACGGCGCGTGGTTGTAATCTAAACAGCGACGGCCGGCCAATCTTAGGTTTGGATCTAAAGGAAACCTGTCGGATCATTCTGGATATCGATGAAAATTGTTTTATTATCCCGGCGCATATTTGGACACCATGGTTTAGTGTGTTCGGTTCAAAATCAGGTTTTGACAGGCTGGAAGATTGTTTTGAAGAATTGTCGGATAAAATTTATTGTTTGGAAACCGGACTTTCTTCCGACCCGGCGATGAATTGGCGGTTAAGCCAGCTGGATAAATATACCTTGGTCAGCAATTCCGATGCCCATTCGCCGTCTAAGATTGGCCGGGAATGTAATGTCTTTGATTGCGAATTGACCTACGATGATATTGTTGACACCTTAAAGAAAAAAGACGGCAAGCGGCTTTTATACACTGTAGAATTCTATCCTGAAGAAGGCAAATATCATTATGACGGACATCGGTTGTGCAAGGTGAGTTTGTCGCCGGAAGAATCCAAGAAACATGGGAATAATTGTCCGCAGTGCGGTAAGCCTTTGACTTTGGGGGTTATGTACCGCGTTGATGAATTAGCTGATAGACCAGTTGGATTTAACCCGAAAAAAGTTATTCCGTATGTGAACCGGATTCCTTTGGAAGAAATTATTGCGGAGGCCAAAGGGGTTGGCGCGAAATCCAAGGCTGTTCAGGCGGAATATGAACGGATCATTCATCAATTTGGTAATGAGTTGAGCGTGCTTTCCGATGTGCCGCGCAAAGAGTTTGAGAAATCGATCCCTCTTAGAATTGCTGAAGGGATTATTCGTGTCCGGGAAGGCCATGTCCACATTGCCCCGGGATATGATGGCGAATACGGACGGATTAAGCTTTTTGATTTGGAAGAAAAATTAAGCGGCGAAAAACAGTTGAGTTTGTTTTGAGGCGCGCCTGCGTTGACTTATGTTTATTGAAGTTTTGATTTTAAATAATGTGCGCCTGCCCCCGCCTTTCTTGGATAAATTAATAAAAGTTGGCGGAGACTGGCGCAAACTCTTCTTGAAAATGTATTGTGGAAGTTTGCGCCTGTAGCTCAACGGATAGAGCACCAGCCTCCGGAGCTGGTGGTGCAGGTTCGATTCCCGCCAGGCGCACATTTCCATAATGGTATTTTAGATAAATGTGCGACAGTCCTTGCTTCCATTATGTATGTGTTCAAAATGGCAAGGGTAGGCGCACCATGTTTAGTTTCATTGATTTGTTAATACTATCAGTAGCCGCCATCCACAGGCTATGCACAATATGTGGATAAGTCATGAAAAATAATCATAAAGTAAGACAAAAAATTACCATTTCAGTCATTGGTGGGCATGACGCTGATACTAAAATGATTCATTTGGCCCATGAAGTCGGTAAGATTGTGGCTAAAGTGGGTGGAGTTCTTGTTTGTGGCGGCTTAGGTGGAGTGATGAATTCAGCTTCACGTGGAGCGAAGGAAACTGGCGGGCTCACAATTGGTCTTTTACCAGGTAAGGATAAAAAAGATGCTAACCCTTATATTGACATAGCTTTGCCAACTTCTATCGGTTATGCTCGAAATGCGATGGTAGCCTGTTCGGCTGATATAATCGTCGCCTTGCCGGGTAGTCATGGCACGCGCTGCGAAATTTCCTATGGACTGGTTTATGGCCGACCTGTGATTGATTTAGGGAATTGGAATATTGAGGGAATGATTCCGGCAAAGAATATCCAAGGGGCCCAAAAGAAGATTATGGCATGCATAAAGAATATCGAACGACAATCGGGTTAACTTACAAGTTTTATAGATCAAGAAAGGCAATCTTCCAGGGTTGCCTTTCTTTTTTTTACGCTGGGCGGGCGAAATGATGTCAAAACGCCTTCACTTATTGATTATTGGCTTAATTGTGGTCCTGGGATTTTCACTTTACTCTCATGTTTTATTGGGAGAGTTCTGTTACGATGACCAGATGACGATAACCGAAAATCCCGCGGTCAGAGACATCAAAAATTTTAGTCTTCTTTGGCAGTCATTTAATACAAGGATTATCACCGGCCTGACGTTTGCACTGAATTATTATTTTTCCGGATTTGATGTTTATGGATTTCATCTGGTCAATATCCTGATCCATTGTGTGAACGCTGTTTTACTCTACGGTTTGATCCGATGGACGTTTCTTACCCCGGCTCTCCGCCAGCGATGGGCAGACACAGATATAATATTAGTGTCTCTATTCACCTCGCTGATCTTCGTTAGCCACCCCATTCAAACGCAGGCCGTTAGCTCGCTCACCCAAAGGGCGATGGTCTTGGCCATTATGTTTTATCTTCTCGCATTAAATTTTTATGCTCTTGGTCGATTAAAGGGGAGAAAGGGATTTTTTATTATATCTTTTTTTGCAACCGCGCTGGGAATGATGAGCAAGGAGACGGCGATTACAATCCCGGTGATGCTGGCCGCATATGAATTTTTCTTTTTTGACGCTGAGACAAAGGAAGGCCGACAAAGGTGGAAACGATTATTGCCCTTTATCCTTTTGATGGCGGTGCCGCTGTGGATTTTGTCCCAGGACCATTTTGGTTCTGTGTTACGGCTCAAAGACCAACTATCCTCCGGATCCTTACAGTGGCAATTTTTTCTTAATGAAGCCAATGTCTTGCGGACTTATTTACGGTTTTTGATTTTTCCTGTTAACCAAATTCATGAGCATGTCTTTCCGCTCCCGGCTAATCCTTTTAATATATCAACGGTATTGTCATTATTATTGATCATATCGTTGATCGCGTTCGCGATCTTTAGATTTAAAGATCAGCGATTGATGAGTTTTTGCATTGCCTGGTCTTTTATCGCCACCGCGGTTGAAAGTAAGGTCATGTGTCTTATTAATAAACCGGTTTTCTTTGAGCATTGGCTATATCTCGCGGTGGGGGGATTTGCTTTCTTTATCGCTGTTTTACTTCGGCATATCATTAAGAATGAATATGTGTATGTGCTTATTTTGATATGTTATGTGTCGGTGCTGGTGTGTGTGACCTATCAACGCAATAAAGTTTGGATCAATGAGATCGCCTTATGGACTGATGCGATCAAAAAAAATCCGAATAATCCCGATTTTTATTTTGGACTTGGGGCCATTTATCATCGGGAAGGTAATGTGCGCAGGGCGTTAGAATTTTATAATTTTGTTAGAAAAAAGGCGCCTGATTATCCGGTGGTATATAGCAATTTAGCCGCCATTTACTCGGACAAGGGGAACTATGATCAGGCCTTAGAATATTATTACAAAGTGCTCGGATCAGAAAGCGCACCTCCTTGTAAGACAGCTGTCTATCACTACAATATAGGACTGATTTATGATATCAAAAAAAATTATGAGAAAGCCCTGAGGCATTATCACCGGGCGAATGCATTATGTCCTTTTTTGACAACGGCCTTGGGGAATCTGGCCATTGATTATCTAAAGCTTAAGCAGTTTGATAAAGGGATTCAATATGCCCAGGAGGTATTGGCCATAGAAGCGAATGATCCACAGGCCTATGAGGCCTTGGGGTTAGGTTATTTTTTTTCGGGGCGTTTGGTAGAAGGAAAGGAAAATATTAAAAAAGCCATTGAATTATATCAAGGGTTGAACATCAAGACAAAATCCCAGGAGTTAAGGGAGATCTTAGAAAAGATGGATTCGAAAAAAGGTCATCCGTAATATGCCCGAATTGCCCGAAGTTGAAACCATTCGCCGAGATCTTGCCAAATTTGTTCTGCATGAAAGGATTCTCTCGGTTCAAGTCAGAGATAAACGAATTCTCAAAGGTTTAAAACCCGGAATTCTGATCGGCAAGGAAATTGTTGAGGTTCAGCGCCGCGGCAAGGCCGTTATTTTTTGTTTGAAGCCAAACGGGTATTGGGTGGTTCAGCCCAAAATGACTGGACAACTTATTTACGGCCAGGACAATGAAAAGAGCAAACTCACCTTTAGGCTTTCCAATGGCGCCCATTTAAATTATAATGACCAACGATTGTTTGGGAAACTCACCTTTGTCCGTGAGCTAAATGAAATGGATTTCTTGCGGACGCTGGGCCCGGAACCATTGGCTGAAGAATTTACCGGAGAATGGCTGGCTGGTCGAATGAAAAAAAGAACGACATCGATCAAAGCGTTTCTTCTGAATCAAAATTTTGTCGCCGGTATCGGCAATATTTATGCCTCGGAAATTCTTTTCCGGTCGGGTATTAAGCCGCAGAAACAAGCCGGTTCTTTAAAAATGAGGGAGATCCAAACACTTCACCAGCAGACAATCGAAGTTTTAGCGGAGGCCATTAAGCTGCGGGGCACATCGATGAATACCTATCTGGACGCGAGCGGTCAAAAGGGTGGATTTATGAAACGGATCAAAGTGTATGGCCGCGAACATGAACCATGCCCCATTTGCCAAACACCAATTACCCGTATTCTTCAAAATGGTCGCAGTTCCTTTTTTTGCAAGCGGTGTCAACGTTGAGAAAGGATTGGGAAATATTTTTGGCTCAAAAAGTCATAGCCGTGAGTATTGAGTGAACATGAAAAAACGAATCAAAATTGATAGCGCCATATTATCATTCATCATCATTCTCACGGGAGTTCTTTATCAGTTCCGAGACCGGATTTATCCGTCTGATGTAGGTATTGATAATATTTTTGATTTTTGGGGACTGTTTATTGTTTTAAGCGGGACGTTCTTGCGGATGATCGCGCGCGGCTATAAAAAAGCCAACTCCAAAAGCGGTCATGAGCTCGTTGCGAAGGGGCCATATACCATTACGCGTAACCCGATGTATTTAGGGAGCTTTTTGATGGGCGCGGGATTTATCCTTATTGTTTGGCCGTGGTGGAGCCTTCCTGTTTTTGGAATTTTATTTTATCTGCGTTTTCGCCCTCAGATTTTAAGAGAGGAAGGATTCCTCAAGGAAACATTTGGTAAATCATACGTGGAATATACGCGTAAGGTCGCCAGGCTTTTCCCTAATATAAAAAGTTTAAAGAACGCGAGGTTTCAACATACATTCCCGAGGGAGTTTCTCTGGACAACGAAAGAGAGATGGGGGCTTTTAGGCTGGCCGCTTCTGGCGGTTTTGCTGGAGTCTTTTCAAGAGAAGATCGTCTTTGGGGCCACTGATTTAAGTCAGACATTGTATATTTTTATTATGGCCGCGGTTGTTTTTACCGTGACCTTAGCGGGGATATACAAATATGCCTAAACAATTCACCTGCGCGGTTAACTGGTCGTATTCGACCATCAAGCCGCGCAGGTGAATTGAAGTGGAATCAAAGGAGAGACCGTGAAAATCCAGAATGTTTTTAAAGTTGTCTCAAATGAAAAAATTTGTCCGAGGTTTTATCGTTTGTGTTTGGACGCCTGCCTGCCGGCAAGGCAGGCTAAACCGATCTTAAAATTCATAAAGCCGGGACAGTTTATTCATATTAAAGTATCTGATGGGCTGGAACCTTTCTTCCGTCGGCCATTTAGCGTTTACCGCGCTCAAAAATATGTGGAGATCCTTTATGAGCCGATTGGCATGGGGACAAAAATTATGGCCACTAAAAAGCCAGGTGATATGCTGGATGTGCTTGGGCCTTTAGGAAATTGGTTTTCCTTGCCGCCGAAGAAGACCAAACAAATTGTCATGATCGCCGGCGGCATTGGCGTGGCGCCGTTTCTTATTTTTTCTGATGTTTTAAAACGTAAGGAACGGTTTCAAACCGTTTCTTACGAAATGATTTTATTATACGGCGGCCGGTCGGGCGGGCATGTTTTTCCGATGAAAGAGTTTAAAAAAAATGGCTGCAAAGTTTATGTCGCCACGGATGATGGCAGTGTCGGGCTTAAGGGAAGGGTCTCTCAATTGTATGATAAGATCAAGACTGATCCGCAGACAACCGCGGTTTATACCTGTGGCCCTAGCCCGATGATTGCCTCTGTCCAGGAATTCACGAAGAAACATAATCTTTGGTGCCAGGCCTCATGCGAGGAGGTCATGGCCTGTGCTCTGGGGGCGTGTTTGGGATGTTCGATTGAAACCATCAGCGGCTACAAAACCGTTTGCTATGACGGCCCGGTGTTTGATATCAGGGAAGTGATTTTTAAAAAATACTGATTTTTGTGTCAGAAGGGAGAATCTATGACCCCCATCTTATATGTAGCGATTGGACTCATTGGCGGGATTGCCAGCGGAGCGTTTGGTATCGGGGGCGGCGCGGTGATGGTCCCGGCCCTGGTTTATTTTTGTCATCTGACGCAGCATCAGGCCCAGGGGACGGTTCTTGCCTTGTTGATGGTCCCGGTCAGTATTCTGGCTGTGTTGAGATATTACCATAGTGGAAATGTGAATATTGCCATAGCGGCTTTTATGGCGATTGGTTTTATCGGCGGGGCGTTCTTGGGAGCGCATTTTATTCATGGGGTATCGGACGTGAACCTGAAGAGGGCGTTTGGAATATTTCTGGTGATTATTGGAATAAAAATGGCTTTGTTAAAATGAATATTACCGTCAACATAGGTTCGCTTAAACTCAGCAATCCGGTCACCGTGGCCTCGGGGACGTTCGCCCACGCTGAGAAATATTATGATTTAGAAGAGGTAAAGAAACTCGGGGCGCTTGTCCCCAAAACGGTCTCGCTTCATCCGCGGGTTGGCAACCCACCTCACCGCATTGCCGAAACACCCTCGGGGATGCTCAACGCGATTGGCATTGAAAATCCCGGCGCGGATGGTTTTATTAAAACAAAATTACCCGCCCTTCGAAAAATCGGAATTCCGTTGATCATTAGCATCCTGGGTCAAACGGATGAAGAATTTCTCGCGCTCACTGAGAAGTTTAATCAAGCCCAGGGCGTTAGCGCTTTGGAATTGAACCTTTCTTGTCCCAATCTCAAACATAAAGTTTTGGTTGCCCAAGATCCGGAAGCGACATTCCGCGTGGTACAGAAAGTAAAAAGTATTGCGAAAGTTCCGGTCATTGCCAAATTATCACCGAATGTGACGGATATTTCCGTGATTGCTGAAGCCGCCGAAAAGGCCGGCGCCGATGCGGTGAGTCTGATTAATACGTTTACTGCGATGGCCATTGATATCAGGACGCGCAAATCCATTCTTGGAAATTTTACCGGCGGGTTAAGTGGTCCGGCGATTCGGCCGATCGCGGTGTATATGGTCTATCAAGTCGCTCAAAAGGTTAAAATTCCTATTATCGCCATGGGCGGCATTATGAACGCCAAAGATGCGCTTGAATTTATAGTTGCCGGGGCGACGATGGTAGCGGTCGGCACGGCGAATTTCATCAATCCCCGCGCGCCGTTGGAAGTGTTAAATGCCATCAAGGAATATATGAGGGAGAATAAAATTGTGGATATCAGGGAATTGAGTGGGAGTATTCGTGCATAAGTTCACCTGCGCGGTTAACTGGTCGTCTCCGACCACCAAACCGCGCAGGTGTTCTCAAGTCCGGGAGAAGGAATGAACAACCCCCAGCTTATCGTCGCTTTGGATGTGGATACTTTAGAAGAAGCGCGTCAATTGATTGATACGCTTTCGCCTTTGGTTGATATTTTTAAAGTCGGCAGCCAGCTTTTTACCGCCTGCGGCCCGGCGGCGGTAAGATTTATCATGGCGCGGGGGAAAAAGGTTTTTTTAGATTTGAAATATCATGACATCCCTAATACGGTGGCCAGCGCGGTGCGAACAGCGGTGAGCCTTGGTTCCTTGGTGCAGGAAAATCCGCAAAGTATTTTTATGTATACGATGCACACCGTCGGCGGTTTAGCGATGTTAAAAGAGTCCGTTGAAGCTGGCGCAAAATGTGCCGCAGAATTAAAGTTCTTAAGGCCTAAGGCGGTTGGCATCACGGTTTTGACCAGCGAACAAAAATCGGATAACATTCAATCGCTTGTTTTAGAAAGAGCGAATTTGGCGAAAGAAGCCGGTTTGGATGGCGTGGTGGCATCGGTTGAGGAAGCAGCATTTATCCGCCGGCAGTTTGGCAAAGATTTTATTATTGTCACTCCAGGCATTCGGCCAAAAGGTGATGAAGCCGGGGATCAAAAAAGAATTGCGACACCCGCCGAAGCGATCGCCCAGGGTAGTGATTTCTTAGTGGTGGGCCGGCCAATCGTCAAGGCCAAAGATCCCAAGGACGCGGCGAAACGTATTTTAGAAGAAATGGGGAAGTAGAAAGATTTTGGACGAATAGCTCAGTTGGTTAGAGCAGTTGATTTACATTCAACAGGTCGAAGGTTCGAGCCCTTCTTCGTCCATGGAATATTGGACAAATTATTAGGTTAGTACTGTTCATTTAATTTGAAATTTTTAAAAGGTGGCCATGCGATTTAAGAAGGTTCTCCCGACGTTTCCTTAAAAATTTTTTAGAAAGGAAGTCGGGACCCCGCTTACCATAATATTTATCAGATAAGCGGGGAAGTTCTCTATTGCCCATTTTTTGTGCATAAAAAATCCTCTTTACAAATATAATTTAAAATATTAAACTACGACCTGTTTAAAAGTTTTGTGGGCCCGTGGTGTAGTTTGGTCAACATGTCAGATTGTCGATCTGAAGATCGCGAGTTCAAATCTCGTCGGGCCCGTTTCTTTTCCGCAGTCGTATAAAATTTTCTTGCGGATTCTTTCCTTGCCCCTTGAGAGCATTTTGCGTAAAATAAGCCGTGTCTATCTCTCCCCTTAAAGAAGTTCTCTCCGATGTCAACGAGGCTCAATGGCGGGCGATTACGCATGAGGGTAGTCATTTGTTGATTGTTGCTGGACCGGGGACGGGCAAAACGCATCTCTTAGCATACCGCATTCTCCGTTGCGCCGAACACTTAAAAGATTACCAGCGCGTCCTGGCCGTTACTTTTACTAACAAAGCGGCTCGCGAGATGAGTGAACGCTTATCTCCGCACGGGGTTCATTTAAAGAATGTTGTTACCGTGGGAACATTCCATAGTTTTTGTCTGGAACTTTTGCGTCAATTCAATGCGTATACGAGTTTGCCGGCTGATTTTAAGATCGCCGCGCCCCAGGAGATCGAAATTTTAACAAAAGAAATATGGCCGGATAGATCCCTCAAAGATCGAAAGAATATTTTGGAGGGCATCAGTCGATTTAAATCGGCTGCATTGGCCGGATCGTTGCCAGAAGATGTTGCAGCGTACGATCAATTTTTGCGCGCGAAAGGTTTTTTAGACTTTGATGATCTTTTACTGGAAAGCGCGCAGTTATTAATGAGAAACGCCGAAATCCGGACGCAAATCCAGGACACGTATCGATATATTTTTGTCGATGAGTATCAAGATATCAATCCCGCTCAGCGTACCTTGCTTAAAATTCTTGTCGACAAAGACGTATTGTTGACGGCCATCGGGGATCCGAATCAGGCTATTTATGGTTTTCGCGGCGCGGATGTGCAATTCTTTGAAAATTTTGCCGCTGATTTCCCTGGAACTATCACCATGAAACTTTCTGAGAATTATCGTTCCGCGGTCAATTTACTGAAGGCCTCGGGACAGGTGATTGCCAAGAATGAGAAGGCTTCGTTGCATACGCTTAATCCACAAATTCTCACCGAAGGCAGGCTGACGATTTATACGGCACCGACCGACCGGGCTGAAGCCGAATATGTGGTCCATCAGATTGAGCAGATGGTCGGTGGCACGAGTATGTTTTCAATTGATTCCGGCCGGGTCGCCGCGCATACGCAGGCTCAGGTGAGTTTCTCGGATGTGGCGGTTTTATACCGATTAAATTATCAAAAGAATGTGTTAGAAGAGGCCCTGGGTCGAAGCGGGATTCCGTATCGCGTTAGCGGGGATAAACCTTATTATCAGATGGACCTGCCGCAAGACAGCACGCCCATCGAAGATGGCAGCCAAAAAGTGAGTCTCCTGACTTTACACGCGGCCAAGGGTTTGGAGTTTGGGGTTGTTTTTATTGTTGGTTGTGAAGAGAATTTGATCCCTCTGAGGCTAAAAGGATTTTCGTTTGATTTGGCGGAAGAACGCCGGCTTTTTTATGTCGGCATGACCAGGGCGAAAGAGAAATTATTTCTACTCCGCGCCCAGCAGCGGTATCTTTATGGTCAGAAATATGAACAAAGGCCGTCGTTATTTTTGTCTGATATTGAAGAAGAGCTTAAGGCGTACGAAGAAGCCATGGCCCGCAAATCTTTTAAGAAAAAATCACACGAAAAACAATTGGATTTGTTTTCCTTTTGAAATCCCCCCTTTCCGACCCAAAAGGTATGTGATAGAATACCCGCGGTTTTAATCAGCTTAATTTTTTTACGAAAGGAAATCTCATGGTCACGCTTCAAGATTTTAAGAACATAGAATTGATCGTCGCGCAGATCGAAGAAGTTAAAGACCATCCCAACGCGGACAGGTTGTATGTGATCAAGGTCGATACCGGCACCGAAGAAAAACAGCTTGTCGCCGGTATTCGCCAGGCGTATACAAAAGAACAACTCATCGGCCGGAGGGTCATTGTGGTGAATAATTTAGAACCGGCGGTGATTCGCGGTGAGGAATCGCGCGGTATGATTTTGGCCGCCTCCGATGAGAATGGCCTGTGTATTCTGGGCGTTGAGCGGGATGTAAAGTTGGGCAGTATTGTTAAATGATAAATGTTAAACAGTTTGTCCCTTCCAAAGTTTGCTTGTCCTGCGACGGCTGCTGCCGTTTTAAAGAAGAGACGAGTGCCTGGAGGCCAAAGATAAGTCGGGAAGAGGTAAACAATGGCGTGGGTCAGGGCCTGGCTGAGGAAATATTCTCTAAGGTGGTTGACTTGAACACGCGCGCGATTAAAACTACGCCTTGCCAGGAAGGGCATTGCTGTTCATTTTTAAACCGGCAAGAAAATACCTGCCGCATCTACCCAAACCGTCCCTGGGAATGTCAGCTTTACCCGTTTATTTTGACCAAACACGACGGCAAAATTGCCGTGGCCGTTCATCATTTGTGCCCGTTTGTTCAAGATAAGTATGAAACTTCCGATTATGTTGATTATGTTTATTATCTAAAAGAGTTTTTTAAACAAGTTGAAGTGAAGGATTTTTTGAACCGTAATCCTGCTTTGATTGGTGATTACACGAAGTATCAAGATGAGATTGAATACCTTTTTGCTATTGAGCCACCCCCGAGGTAACCGGTCGAATTCGACCAGAACACCCAGTCTGCAGGGGTGTGTTGGGTTAATTGAAGCCGGGTAAATGACGATGACAACCCAGACGGATTTACTGTCAGAGAAGAATCGGGTTGAGAATTTTATTCAACAGGGTGCGCATCAGC
>Ga0247727_10015478_pt1 | contig 12502 bp, 9 predicted proteins | sample WisWelCaveWW1625_FD_202498 | JGI IMG/M metagenome (GOLD analysis project Ga0247727, IMG submission 202498) | Biofilm microbial communities from Wishing Well Cave, Virginia, United States - WW16-25 | ecosystem: Environmental > Aquatic > Deep subsurface > Groundwater > Cave microbial mat | place... | reverse complement strand
TACAGGTGACAAAAGCAAAGAATGTCATTGTGTTGAAGCGGAGCATGGGCAAAGGATATGCGGGAATAGAGAATCCTTTGTTTTTTCATCCCAATACGCGCATGTTGTTCGGTGATGCCAAAAGCTCGCTGGAGCAATGGGTGCAGGAGATAAAGAATTTGTAGGGAGGGAGTAGGGAGTAGGGAGTAGGGAGTAGGGAGTAGGCAGCAGGGAGTAGTTTTTGAAAAAAGAAAAAATCCCTATCCCCTCACCCCTCTCCGCTAACCCCTTTTTCTCACTCCATCTTCTTCAGATACTTATACAATTCGCTGTCTGTTGACAGTACCACAGACGTCTTCTCGTTCAGCGTTTTCTCGAAAGTCTCCAGCGATTTCAGGAATCCATACAGATTTCGTGATTCCATGGACTGGGCATAGGAATTGGAATATACTTTCGCCGCGGTCGAATCTGCCCGGCCTTTGATCTGCTCGGCCTTGCGGAAAGCTTCTGAAGTAATCCTTTTCAGTTCGCGCTCCTTTTCGCCGCTGATCAGTGATGCCTGACCTTGTCCTTCTGAGCGGAATTCCTCCGCGATCTGATACCGCTCTGAAGTCATTCGCTCATATACGCGCATCTGTACCTCCTCCACATAGTTGATCCGGCGGAAACGGAAATCCAGGATGGCGATTCCGAGGTCTTTGGTTTCTTCGTTTGCCGCCTTCAAAATCTGCTGCTGAATTTTTTCGCGTCCCACAAAAATGGATACCAGGGTGTCTTCCTCAATTCCGCTTGCGGAATCGGGCTGCGCCGGCGTTCGGTTGCTCGTCCGGACTACCTCTTCCAGGTTGTTCTTTGCAATAAAATCCCGTGTTTCGCCGTCAATGATGTCGTCAAGACGGGAATGTGCCTCCCTTTCATTCCGCAATCGTTTGAAAAACTGAAGCGGATCGGTGATCTGCCACCTCGCATAATAATCCACGAAAATAAATTTCTTGTCTTTCGTCGGAACCTGGTTCGGATCCCCGTTCCATTCCATGTAACGCTTTTCAAAATAATTCACCGCCTGGATGAATGGAACTTTGAAATACATTCCGGGTTCGGTGATTGCAATACCCACAGGCTTTCCAAATTGGGTGAGAACCACCTGTTCGGTCTCCTGGACGATATATGTGCTGGAAAAAGTGAATATCAAAAGGAGGATGGCTCCTGCGACGTATAATATGATCTTGATTTTCATCTGTTCAGGTTTTGCTGCATTTGAAGTAATGGAAGTACACTGTGTCCCGTCTGGTCGGTGATGATTACGTTTCCGAGTTTCGGGATGACCTTGGCCATGGTCTCGAGGTAGATGCGCCGTTTGGTGACATCCGGCGCCCGGAGATATTCACCATAAATGGCATTGAACCTGGCGACATCCCCCTCTGCATTGTTGACCCGTTCGGTTGCATATCCTTCTGCCTGCTGAATCGCCGCTTCACCTTCCCCTCTTGCTTTCGGGATCACCTTGTTGTATTCGGAACGCGCCTGGTTGATCAGAGTCTCCCTTTCCTGCTGGGCCTGGTTGACAGCGTTGAATGCTGCTTTCACCTGGTCAGGCGGATTCACATCCTGCAAAACTACCTGGTCAATCCCGATACCCATCGAGTATTCTATACATATCTTTTGGATCAACTCCTCGAGCTTCACGCCGATTTCCGTTCGTCCGACCGTAAGTACTTCATTGACGGTGCGGTCACCGATAATCTGACGCATCGCCGATTCCGAAATATCACGGAGAGTCACCTCCGGATTTCTCACTTTGAACAGGTATAGGTAGGGATCGCTGATGCGGTATTGAACCACCCATTCCACCGAAGCAAGGTTCAGATCGCCGGTAAGCATGAGGGATTCGTCCGCAGTTGCCGCAGTCCTTTCATATTCGGTGTCAATTCCCGGTTCTGTAGTACGGAAGCCAAACTCCATTTTTTGCTGCCTTTCCACAGGCACCTTGATGACGGTATCGAAAAAGGGGATCTTCAGGTGCAATCCGGATTCTGCGGTCTTCACAAACTTTCCGAATCGCGTCACTACAGCAACATCTTCCGTTCTGACCTGATAGAAGGAACTGAATAAAAGGATGAGGAAAAATATTCCTCCGAGGATCGCTTTCCAGTTGGAAAGCGCCTTGCCGAGACCGGGAGAAAGCCTTCCTTTGGCTGCCAAGTCGCGTAAAAAGTCATCAATTGGGTTTTCTGCCATGAATTCAGGGTTTTGCTGGAAATGTAGAAGAAAAATCAAATCCGGGAAGGAATAGTTTTCAATACTCCTGACGACAAAAATCCTGAACCGGACTGATTTCAGTCATCTGTTGGCAAGGCGCCCTGAGACAATTTTGTCCATGATCCCGGTCAAAATTATCCGGCGAATCCGGACGATGGCAATCGTTGGATATTTTATCCTTCAAAATCCGGTTGCCGTCCAATCACAATTCGGCTGGTTTTCCCAGAATTCCGGCACTTCCAACTGGCTATACGGCGTCTCCTTCGTGGATTCCCTGTACGGCTGGGCAGCAGGGGACAATTATACGATTCGGAAAACGACCAATGGCGGACTCAATTGGTTCAGCCAGAGCTTTGGTTCAGGTGGCGACTGGACCGATATCCATTTTGTTAACCGCAGTGACGGTTGGCTCACCGGCAAGCAAGGGCAGATTTACGGAACGACCGACGGCGGATCCAATTGGGCGATTCAGCATCTTGGCCACAGCTATACCTCGATTCATTTTCCCGATTCCCTGAACGGATGGGCCGTGGGAACCCTGGGTGTAATCAAACATACCTCCGACGGCGGAGCAAACTGGAGTACTCAGAGCAGTAATGTTTCTGATGCACTGCACGAAGTATTTTTTATTGATGCCAACCGGGGTTGGGCCGCCGGGATATATGAAACTATTTTATATACAACCAACGGTGGCATGAACTGGAGCAAGTCGGTAGATCCGGATTTGTACTGCGACCTGCTGACCGTACACTTTGTGGATCCGGATACGGGTTTCGCAGGAGGGACCTGCTCAGCTTTCGGCTCCACTTCAAATGGAAGCGGATGGGTAGGGGGAACGAATGGAGGCATCTGGATGACTGATGACGGCGGGCAAACCTGGAATGAGCAGGAAACCGATGCCTCGTCCACTATCGAAAACCTGGTCATGGTAAATGAAAGAAAAGGCTGGGCTGTGGGCTGGGGTGGAAAAATATTACACACTTCGACCGGGGGAGTATTGGGAATGGAGACAATGGCGAATCCGGAACAGATGGTATCTGTTTGGAAATAAAGTTCGTTCCATTGAATTTGAACCATCCGCAGGGATTGCGACATTTGACCTGAGCGGATTGCCTGCAAATACATATTCATTAAGAATCTCAACATCGCCCGGGAATCGCAACCGGGATCAAATGATCCGGTTGGTGTTGTTCTGAAAGCAGAAATACGCATTTCGCAAAATAAGGCCTTTCACCGATCTGCAATTCTTCATTTGGTCTGATATTATCTCCGGTGTTCCGGGTATTATTTTGTTCGTTTTTTCCTGGACTCGCGGCATTTCAGCCGCTTGCTGCTGTATTGTTTTTGCCCGGAAATACACCTGCCCCATGGGATACTGCAATTGCTGAGGTATCAGTAGGCGAAGAACGGGGACATGATATCGTTGTGGATGAAACAAACGGTTTTGTATATGTCTGCGGCGCTTTCAATGACGGCGGAATATTTCCGACGATTACTCCCGCAAACATGAATGCCGGTACCAATGGCGGAAAATATGACGGATTCCTCGTGCAGTACGATCTCAAGGGGAATTTCAACTGGGCCGTTCACATCGGTGGGGACCAAAACGATGAATGTACGGGAGTAGCTCTTGACTCTGCCGGCAATGTTTTTGTCTCCGGCTATTTTCAGGGCATTGCAACTTTGAGTTCGATTTCCTCCCCTGTTTCGACGCTGATGCCGGCAGGTACAAGTGACGATATTTTCGTCGCCTCCTGGGACAAAACCGGAATATACATTGCTGGCGTATATGAAAAAATTGCCTCATTTGGCCCGATCAATACCGAATCCACATACAACGGTGTTTCGAATGGTTTCCTTGCGAAATATGATTCGTCAGGAAATGAACAATGGATGGTCGAAATGAAAAGCGATGACGACGATTACGATGAAAATGAACTGATCGGGGATCTCGCATATGCAGTAACGGCAACTGAACAAAATATTTTCGTCATTGGATATATGGGAGGAACAAATATGAGATTCACCAATACTTCGGGCAGTCTCCTTCCGGTTCCCATACTTTTCAACGGCGACGGGAGCGAAAATGTCTTTATGACATGCCATGATGCAAACGGAAATCTGAATTGGGCTCAGCAAATCGAAAACAATAGCGCTACCATCCGCGGTTTTGGAATTGCCCACGATTGTGATGGATTGTATATCACCGGAACCCTTCATGATGGCTCCACATTACCCGGATCAATAATGGTTCTCACAGGAGACCACGACAATCCGTTTTTGGTTTCACTCGATCCGGCGACTGGCCTGACAAATTGGGCAAGGGTCTGGCCAAGCAATGTTAACCATGAAGACATCGCCTGCGATGTTGCGGCAGATGGCTATGGGAACCTGTTTCTTACCGGGAGATTCATGACCAGCCCGTTCCTCACACCGGATACCAGCCTGAGTCCGGCAAGCGATATGGAAACATTCGTGGCGAAGTATAAGAATACCGGCACATTTCAGTGGGCTCACCTGATTCCCGGCAATGGCGATGTCATGGGACATGCAATTGCAACCCACACCAATGATTTCGTTTATGTAACCGGCGAATTCAATCTCTCTGTCAATGTCGGACCATTTGCCCTTTCTGGAAATGCTAGCCCGAATTTGTATCTCGGACGGCTGGCAGTCAATTCGTCCGGAACCAAACTCACCAATTGCTGCAAGGTACCGGCCAATGGCGGAAGCATCACAAGCTCAAAAGATTCACTTTGCAATGGCGACTCCGCAATTGTAAAATTGACCGGCTATTCCGGTTTGATCTCCTGGGAAGTCAGCGGCGATGGCGGTGTTTCCTGGGCAACGATACCCGGACTTACTGCAGATACAATCATCGTGAATCCAAATGGCGCTGCATGGTACCGGGCGGTTCTTTCCTCTACCGGATGTGCCGATATTACCTCAACAGCAGTTTACATTGTTGCTTCCCCGGTTCCAACTCAGGCTGATGCCGGACCTGCACAATTGATATGCAATAACACTTCTTCTGTGTTTGATGGAAACGATGCGAAACCTGGTATTGGAACCTGGTCCCTGGTTTCGGGAACCGGATTGATCCTGAATCCAAATGATTCCAATTCTGCCGTGACCGGCCTGTCGCAATATTCGAACTTATTTGAATGGAAAATCGAAAGCGGCGTTTGTCCGGTCTCGCGTGATACCGTCAATCTGATCTCAATACCTGCTCCCAACGTTAATCTCGGGAACGACACGACCATCTGCCAGGGCGACACCCTGATTCTGGATGCCGGCAATCCGAACCACAATTACCTGTGGTCATCGGGAGCCTCAAGTCAGAAATTCACCGCAACCTCACCTGGAATTTTTTGGGTAGATGTGGATACGGCAGGATGCAAATCAAGGGATTCCATTTCTCTTTCTCTTCTGAGCAACCCAGTCCTCAATCTCGGATCTGACAGCAACCTGTGCGCCGGGGATTCGCTTACATTGACGGCATGGAATGCAGGAAGTACGTATGTTTGGTCAACCGGCGACACCACATCTTCAGTGGTAGTATTCACTCAGGCCACTTATCATGTCCTGGTCACATCAGGAGGGATTTGCATGGCTGCTGACACGATTCAGATTTCGGTAGTTTCCGTTCCTGTCGTGAATCTCGGAAGTGATTCAACTCTTTGTGAAGGTGACAATATGGCACTGAATGCAGGAAATCCCGGCAGCGCACATCTCTGGTCAACCGGCGATTCCAATCAAACAATTGTAGTTGTCACTTCAGGTGCTTACCACGTTCAGAATTCTGCCGGCGGCACCTGCCTGTCTTCAGATACAATATCCCTTGTTTTTTCGCCGGCACCTTTCATCCTGGCAAGCGGACTCGACAGTGTGTATTGCGAATCAGATGCCGATGTCAGTCTCGGAAGCATTCCGTCAGCAGGCATTTTCTCTGGTCCCGGAATCAGCAATACGACATTCTCGCCTTCTGCTGCCGGTCCCGGTGGCCCTTATTCCATTGTCTTCTCATTTGCCGACAGCATTGGCTGTTCCTCAGACACAAGTATGATCACCCGTGTGGACTCCATGCCGCCACCTGCAAATGCCGGTCCCGATCAAACATTGTATCGCGATTCCGGGGTACAAATGAACGCTGCACCGATACCGGGGTTTCCAACTTCCTGGGTGACATTGGAAGGAAGCGGCAATTTTGCTGATCCTGATTCGCCAACATCCCAACTTTCCGGATTGTCAACAGGGACGAACACTTTCATCTGGGAAGCTGAGGGCGGAATTTGCGGTAGTTCTGAAGATACGGTTCATATCTATTTGCTTTCAATCAATATTCCGGAAGGAATCTCCCCAAACGGAGACGGTGCAAACGACGTTTTTGAAATTCCGGGATGGGAACCGGTTCATGGAACAGGAATTTCGGTTTTCACCAGATGGGGACAGGAGGTGTACCGGGCCTTTCCTTATTCCAACAATTGGGATGGAAGCAACAACATGGGAGAACCCCTTACGGATGATACCTATTATGTCCTCGTCAAAATGGAGGATGAAAAGGAATATGGCGGATTCGTGGTAATCCGACGGTAGGGACACGATGCATTTGATAAAGGACAAAGCCGGTCCCAATGGAACCGGCTCTTGTTGGCCTTTAGCAATTGCTCCCCAAAGCTTTGCTTTCAGAGTAATTCTGGTTTGTTATGAGTTAGCGGGTTGGTGTGCCGCCTCAATTGCCAGGGCATGAATTTTCTTCTGCAAATGCTGCCGATCTAAGGGCATTGTCAACTGAACTTCCGGCACCGCAAGGATCGCAGGGACCGATATGACATCCCGAATGGTGACCCATACATGGATTGTCTGCGGGTTTGAAGTCAATGATGTGTGCGGGAAGGGCAGTTTCAGATATGCATATCTCCTGCATGTTATCCGGATTTCCGGGAGGCAAATGGCAAACCGTGAATTTCACTTCACCACTGCCTTTCCTGCAGCTGAATGCATCGTGGTTATCGCCCGGCGCAACAACCGGTACTTCACATGGTGGTACATAAGGTGCGTAACAATTCGGAGCGCCATCCATCCAGGGCTCGCATCCCTGATCCGGACAGGAAGTCAGGATGTAATCAATCAATTGCGATCCATTTTGCAGGGATTTTCCTTTTGCCCATACCGAGGTGCTGAATATTGGCAATCCGGATTGATCCACAGCTACGAGTTGCGCATAGGCAGCAAATGAATTCGCCTCGTAAATCTCTCTCAGCGGAATGACAATCGCGGCTGAAGCGAGCGGAATTTTCAGCGCAGACACATACGGAAATGCGAGCGGATCGGTATTCCCTTCTGCATCGGTTGGCGGAACACAATCACCGCCGGTGGAAGTGCCGCAGAATACGCTGTGTTTTCCCCGCCATGCTGCTGTTACGGCAACACTCAATCCCGATTGGGGATAGAAGATGATGTGCATGTATTCGGTACCATTGACGAGTTCGCACTGGCCGATGGTGATTTCCTGTCCGCCGGCATTGAACACGAGGGGAACCATCATGTCATAGCCGCATTTCGGATCGGGAACCTGGTGGGAGACTTCGTTCGCAATGTTTGCGCCTGCTTCCAGACTTTCTTCGGCTGGATTTTCGCCGTAAGGAGAACAGGAATAACAAAGCACGATGGAGAACAGGGTCAGAACGGATTGTGTAATGTTGTTTTTCATGGTGTAGCTATTAGATTTTCGGATACTGTTTTTCGTTTACAGGTCACGGCCCGGGTTCATCTGCGTTTCAGGTTCGGCGGGCCTTGTATTACGATATTAGTTATCTGAAATCTGAAAAAAAGCACAAGGACCGGCAAAACCTTACACTAACGGGTTGATGTAATAATTCGCTGAAAAGTGTCGAATTAGTCATGAAAAATCTATCAGAATGATAGTATTGTTACTTTTGAGCCCTTTTTTCGTCAAATCAACAGCGCAAGTTATCCGGGCTGGGAAGCAAAGGTTTCTTCTCCCTTTCTGTATATTTCCCAAATGAGAATGCATTCCGGATGAAGTACATCCCAGCCGATATCAAGACAGTATATATCCTCGTCGGTCCGAAAGGAGCGGGGAAGTCATATATCGGCTCACTGATTGAACAGCAATACAACATTCCATTCATCAGGCTGGAAGATTGGGCGCTTCGAATCAAGAACAACCGTGCGCTTGATAACGAAACATACCTTCGGGAAGCTTCTTACATCGTCGAGAAGGGAATCATACAGGCAATGAAAACCCACAATGAGCTGATCCATGAAACAACGGGTCTCAGTCATTACTATGATCTTCTGCTGGGAAGGTTGAAAACAAAATATGCAGTCACAGTAATTGGCATAAAAGCAGGAACAGAAATTTGCAGCAGACGAATTCTGGAACGGGAGTTTGGGAAACCGCTGACCTTTTCTCCCGGCGAGCTGGACCGGATCAACGTTGCCGTCGCTGCCAAAGATTACAAAGTGGATTTTGAGATTCTGAACGAAAACAAAAACGAACAGCAATTGAAGGAAGAGCTGAGGGAAATCTTCGAAATCTGAATCAAGGTTGATGAGCGAGGTCGAATCAAGGTTAATGAGCGAAGTCGAATCACTATCTTTGCCTCCTTCCCGCATTCACCAATGAAACTCACATCAGAAATCGGCCGGCGGCGAACTTTCGCCATCATCAGCCATCCCGATGCAGGCAAGACAACCCTGACCGAAAAACTCCTTTTGTTTGGTGGTGCCATTCAAACCGCAGGAGCGGTCAAATCCAATAAGATCCGCAAGACCGCTACCTCTGACTTTATGGAAATAGAGCGGCAACGCGGCATTTCTGTCGCGACTTCAGTCATGACCTTTGAATACAAAAATGCCCTCATCAATCTCCTTGATACTCCCGGACACAAAGACTTCGCCGAGGACACCTACCGGACGCTCTCTGCTGTTGACAGCGTCATCCTCGTTGTGGATTGCGTGAAGGGTGTCGAGACGCAGACCGAAAAACTGATGGAAGTCTGCCGGATGAGGGACAGCCCCGTGATCATATTCGTCAACAAACTCGACCTGGAAGGACGTCCGCCTTTTGATATCCTGGATGAACTCGAGGAAAAACTGAAAATCTCTGTCAGACCACTGACATGGCCCATCAACATTGGCCGTGGATTCAAAGGAGTTTATAAACTGACAGAAAACGAGTTGAATTTGTTCAAGCCCAACTGGACATCCATTGAGAAAGAATATGAAACCGTGAAGGACCTTGCAGACGCGAAGCTGGACGACCTTCTCGGAGAGCGGGATGCAAAGAAATTGCGTGAAGATTCGGAATTGATCGGGGGCGTGTATGAGGAGTTCGATTTGGAATTGTACCGCGGCGGATTGCTCGCACCGGTATTCTTCGGCAGTGCAGTCAACAATTTTGGCGTTCGGGAATTGCTTGAAAAATTTATTGCAATCGCCCCCCCTCCGGTTTCCCGGCAGACAATGGAGCGGATGGTTTCGCCGGAGGAGGATGATTTTTCCGGATTCATTTTCAAGATCCATGCGAATCTGGATCCGCGGCATCGCGACCGGATTGCATTCCTGCGGGTTTGTTCCGGAAAATTTGAGCGAAACAAATTCATCAGGCATGTTCGGGCCGGGAAGAATATGAGATTTTCGAATCCGTACAGTTTTGTCGGGCAGCGCAAAGATGTCATAGACGAAGCCTATCCCGGTGATGTCATCGGATTGTACGACACCGGCAATTTCAAGATTGGCGACACGCTGACAGACGGGGAAGCATTGAATTATAAAGGGATCCCGAGGTTTTCTCCTGAAATTTTCCGGGAGGTCATCAACAACGATCCGTCAAAAGCCAAACAACTCAATAAAGGTGTAGAGCAACTGATGGATGAAGGTGTGGCGCAGTTGTTTACAAAAGCATATTCGAATACGAAAGTGATCGGCGCTGTGGGCGAACTTCAGTTTGAGGTCATCAGGTACAGGTTGGAAAACGAATACGGAGCGAAATGCACTTTCAGGCCGATCACTTGTCACAAGGCAGTCTGGGTAACATCAGAAAACCCGGTGCAATTCAAAGCATTTCTTGATTTCAAGGCCGAATTCATCTACAGCGACAAAGACGGAAAGACGATTTTCCTGGCCGACTCCCGTGCCAGTCTTGACATCACCCAAAGCAGGTATCCTGACCTGGTATTTCACTTCAGCTCGGAAGCCGCAACGGTATTGGCAGGTTGAGTGATGGATTTCTGAGATTTTCATTACCTTTCTGGTTGGATTTCTGAGAAAACTTAATTACGAAATCATTATGAAAACATTTTTGATCCTTTTCATTTCATTCACAATGCTTACCATTCCGAATCCTGAAGTTTCAGGTCAGGGTGGGCCCGCCGAACTTCCTCCTTGTCCGGATTTTTCCAAGTTGACGGATAGTGATTTCAAATTTGCCCTGGTGATGAAAGAACTGATGTTTGACGCCAATGGGGAATTCATTTTTGAAATCGGACCGAGAACCGGCCGACCTTATCCAGCCGTGAAAAGCCCACCACAAAACGTTGCGTTCGTAGAGCAAATGAATTGGGATCCCCAAACCGGTACGCTTCGCGTTGCTGTAAAATTTAATCAAACTGATCAAGGCATCATATTGATACTTGACTCGCTGGAAATTTTTGTCATGCTTTTTGCCGATGCAGTTGCCAGAAAGCAAATTGATGGGGGAGCCAATTGTTGCAGTGGAGCAGCAATTCCGCAAGAGGCTAACCAATCAACCAATTTTAACAAGGAAAAATACACGAATCTTTTGAAGTGCCTTGGCTATTGGTATGAAAAATGGAAAACGGATCCGAAGCGGAAGGCCGATGCAGAAAAGCTCAAAAAGGCTATTTTGAAAATCCTGAGTGAAAAGATCGAAGCCATTGACAAAGCCATCGCAGAGGGTGCAGGAAAATTTATCCATTCTCCTCCTGGCAGTCCAGGCACAATTACAGACGAATTGGCCAAGCAAAAAGCCATGCTGGAATTCACGAAAAAGCACCTGGAAGAGAAAGATGAGATCAAAACGCAGGGCAATTGATTTTTTCTTAAATTCGCCGATTCATTCATTTCATTACCAATACAATGGCTACAGGTACAGTTAAATTTTTCAATGATCAGAAAGGTTTTGGATTCATTGTTCCTGATGACGGGAGCAAAGACATTTTTGTCCACAAATCCGGAACCAAAGGACGCCTGAATGAAGGCGACAAAGTCACTTACCAGGTCAAGGATACCCCAAAAGGGCCGGCCGCAGTAGATGTCGAAAGGCAGCGTTAAGCTCCGGTGGCATAAAAAGTGAAAAACAGGGTCAGCTTAACCGCTGGCCCTTTTTGTTTCCTGATTCTCCTGTTATTAGCCATGAGAACCGAAGGGAAAGGGAAAAGTAAAAAGTCGGCAAGCAAGGGGAAAAGAAAGGGAAAATTCAAAAGTCGGCAAGCAAGAAAAAAGTGAATAGGGAAAAGTGAGAAGCCTTTAGGGTGAATTCCCTTGTCTTTTGTCTTTTATCTTTTCCTCTTTTCCCCTGCCTGGAACTTTTCCTGTTTTTACTTTATGAGAAACCCTTCCCATTGGGGTTTCCATAATCCGTATGAATCCTTAAAAAATCGTTAATTAGGGCCCGTGAATGCTATCCTCCGGGGTTTTGTCCTGTTCCTGAATTCTACCGTTCTCTTTGCACCTGCCTCTGCACAAATCCGTGCCGGAGAGCTGGTCATAAACGAATTCCTTGCCTCCAACAGCAGTTACGGCTCTGATCAGGATGGCGAATTCAATGATTGGGTCGAAATCATGAATGCAGCTGACAGTACCGTCATTATCAATGGCTATTATCTGACCGATGATTCTGTCTTCCTGACCAAATGGCTGATTCCCGATACAAGCCTTCCTTCTCAGTCGTTTTTGATCATCTGGTGCGACCGCGATTCTCACCAGGCCGGCTTGCATGCCGGATTTAAACTCAATGCAGCCGGAGAAAGGATTTTCCTCGTGGATCCTCAGCAAAACATCGTAGATGGACTGAATTTTGGCCCACAGGGTACCGATACTTCCCTCGGGAGATGCCCCGATTGGACCGGAAATTTCAGCCTTCAGACTCCAAGTATCGCAGCCAGCAACCTTTGTACCATTGGATTTGAGGATACACCAAACACCCCCGGTTTTCGGGTTTATCCGGTTCCGGCCAGCGAGGTTCTTTGGATCGAATCCAGTCCGGGAACGGAAG
>Ga0247727_10015477_pt1 | contig 12502 bp, 10 predicted proteins | sample WisWelCaveWW1625_FD_202498 | JGI IMG/M metagenome (GOLD analysis project Ga0247727, IMG submission 202498) | Biofilm microbial communities from Wishing Well Cave, Virginia, United States - WW16-25 | ecosystem: Environmental > Aquatic > Deep subsurface > Groundwater > Cave microbial mat | place... | reverse complement strand
TGATCGTTATCAACTAGTGTTATAGTTGCTTTTTGACCCGGATTGAACTGCGTACTCTGTATGCCAAGTGAAATTGTTGCAGTGAATGTGCCTGATACTATTGATGATGATTTTGAGTTGTATTCTATTGATGCTGACTGACCAGATGGTGCATTGCTTAAAATTCCAATTGTGGACTTGTCGTTAAAATCAAAACTTTCAAAGATGCCAGAGTTAGGTTGCGATTCCACGACTGTAACTATTTGAGTATACGATGTTACACCATTAGTGACAAAGCTGTCTGGCTGTCGTTGGTTTGTTCTTAATTGTGCTACAGCACCTAGACTCATTCCTAAATTCCCATTTTTCTCAAAACCCAAACTTCCTAGGTGCGGATTTAAATCTACCAAGCCGGGGCTTCCATTTGCAGAATTTGCACCTGTTTCTGTGAATGCTTGGTAAAAGGTTGCCCTAGGCGAGTTGATATTAAATGTCCAAGAATCTACAGATGTAGGATCTTGGTTTAGTTGCATATCTTTTATGATTGCGAAAACTTCGGCTCCTTTTGGATATCCAGTTTTATCAAGTGTTGAGGAAATGTTTGGAATATCAGAATAAGACAGGTCTACTCTTTGGGGACCACCTCCTTTATTGTAAATTACGCTGACATTATCATTAAAAGAAAAGAGTTGGATAAATGGCCATGCATCAGCTACAATTCCGATCTGGCCTAAAGGCACAGATGGATTTGAATTAGGACTGCGTGGTTGTCGTACTACATTATTTAGGTTAGGTAAAGATGCTGTCGGACTGCCACCACAAGCATTGAATGATGTTGTGCCTTGCGTTGTGCTACTTATTCCAACATCAACCGGAATTGCAACACCCTCTGTTTCTGAAAAACTTATGCCAAATACTGATGAGGATGTGTCTTTACCACAAAAGGCACCAAAATCAAGGCCTTCTCCAGACGTAGCAACTTGCGTTGCGTCTGCAATTTGTGCTTTCTCTTTGTTAGCAAAATATGCATACCAGTTTCCGTCAGAAGCTTGTACCATCCTAAGTTTTTTTCCATTTAACGTGACATCTGGCTCTCCGTGTGCATCGTCCTGTGAGCTTATGTCACTATCCCTTATGACTACTTCAACAACCATAGAGCCAGAAAAGTGATTCTCAAAAAAACTATTTTCTGCTGAGACAAAGAGATTTGGATTACTAGATTGTGCTTCTACAGTAATACTTGAGAGTGAAGTTGCTATGAGAATGTAAATCAGGGAAAAAACTAAAAGTTTATGCAATTTTATTCGTCTATTGCAAGATCTGCTGAACTACCAAATATTGTTGTCGTATAATTAATACATGTTTTGCGCAGTGAATCCAGATTAGAATCACCTTCTTTAAATAGAGTTTTCAAATCACCATCTAAACATTGAATTTAATTCCGGCCTCTCCTGCTTCCGAGTTTATAGACATACATTCATGGATAAACTCGGAACCGTTAGAGATAAAGAAACTAAAAGGAAAGGTTGTGCTGCTTGATTGTTTTACATATAGCTGCATCTTTTGTTTAAGATCGCTTCCTGTAATGACAGAGCTTAAAGAAAAGTACGGTGCATATGGCCTTGAAGTTGTAGCAGCCCATTCATCAGAGTATGAGTTTGCAAAGGATCCAGAAAACATCAAAAAAGCGTTGAAAAGATACGATGTAAAAATCCCTGTTGCTTTGGATATCAACAATAAAACTTGGGAAGCATATGGAAACATGTACTGGCCAAAACACATACTGATTGATGCAAATGGATTTATCAGATATGAGCATGCAGGCTTTGGCATGGTTGAGGATTTTGATGAATACATTCTAGAGTTGTTACAGGAATCAGGTGCAAAGATTCCTCCCATAAAACAGCAGGGAAAGCTTGCAACTGCGATCTATGATACTTATGGGATGCATTTTGCTGGAATAAGTCCAGAAATTTGTGTTGGCTATACAAGATTACGAAGATTTGGAAACAATCATACTCCAAAACCAGACGAGGTAAACCACTTTACAGATTCTGGCAAACATATTGAAAATATGGTGTATCTTCGTGGAAAATGGATTTGGAAAAGTGAGGGAGTACAATATCCAGGCGAATCTGACTCTGCGATAATGATGGAATATACTGCAACAAGAGCACATGGAATAATGGGTGCCTCAGATGGTAAGCCAGCTTTAGCTGAAATAAAACTAGATGGAAATTATCTGACAAAAGAAAATGCTGGAAAAGACATTACATTAAGAGACGGAAAGAGTATTCTTGACATAAAGTGGCCCTTTATGCACAACCTTGCTGCTACAAAAAATATAGAACAGCATGAGATAGAGATAATTCCAAAAACTGACAACTTTGTCTTTTACACTTTTGTCTTTGGTTAGAACGATGTAACAATTATTGCGTTCTACAAACTATACAAGAATGCTAGTCAGATACATTACTAGCATTCCTACAGCAATTCCTGATGCTACGGCTGCGTTTGAAAGTGTTTTTTCTCCATCCTGTCTTATCCAGTTTATGATTGTAATGACAACCTGAAAGATTGCACCAGCTCCAATTGACAGAAATACCACAGCTGTAAATGGCGAATAAATAAAACCGCCAATCCACGCTCCAAAAATTGCTGGGGTTCCTGCAATCATACCCATGGCAGCAAGCTTGCCAATCATCGGTTTTGTGCGTGCCATGGGAGCTGCTATTGCAAGACCCTCGGTAGTGTTATGGATAGTAAAGCCTACGATAAGAAATTTTGACAAGGCAATTGCACCAAGACCTATTGCGGCTCCTATGGCAAGTCCTTCACCTAGATTATGTAACCCTATTCCTATTGAGATCATCAAGGCAACCACAACTGGTTTTGCCATAGTTGACGTAGCATATCTATTGACTAGCTTTTCCGAAGAATAATACAATCCAAGAAAGGAGATAACAACAATTGTAGCAACAAGTAGTTGGCCATTGAAAGCTCCTGCAAGACTTGTTGTAGATATTTCTAGACCTTCTTCAATTGCATCTATTCCTAGAAACAAAAGTAAGCCTGCAGTAAGTGCAAGAAAGAATTTGTACTTGTTTTTGCTCATTTTTGCTATAAATGGAAACCAGAGCAACCCTATCATTACTGGGATGATTCCAACATAGGTTCCAATTACTGCAAAGTAGGAGGCAAGTTCAAAGCTTGGTTCTGGGGATGATGCAGCGGCGATAACAGGTTTTGCAAATCTTGTTCCGTCACTTACGGTGAGCCCTATTTCATATGGCTGCGCCTCATTCCATTCAAACGGAATTACCACTTTGGCTGTTTCGAATTTGGCAAGGTGTTTATCTGGTTCAACTGCTGCAGGTTGGATTCTATCATTTACATCAGCCTGCACAATTTCTACATCAATTGGACCAGTGTTTCTAACTGTAGCAATAATTTTTGAATCAGAAAATGAAATTGTTTCTATTGTGATTTCTGGTAGTGGCGTACCAAAATCAAGAAGATCAGCTCCAGGACCAAATATATACACAATCATTCCAGCTAAAATTATAATTGGAGTTATACCGCTTGCAACAAGTTTTGCTTTTGAAGTTTTTTTGATTTCTTCCATTCTACTTCACACCATACTGATCTATATTTTCTGGTGGCTCTTTTACAAGAAATAATCCAGTCCAGCCCTTTTCAGCAAATTCAGTTTTGTGTGCATGGAAGAGATATTTCCCAGGATAAGTGTAATTGAATTCCATAATGCCGCGTTCTCCCTGTGAGAATGTGATCACATCGGTGTATGTAAAAGGCAGTCTATTCGTTCCTGTTGGATAGTAATCAAAGAGGTTTCCATGTAAATGAAGGTTATTAATCTGATCAAACTCTAACATGTTGACTACATAGACCCGAATCAATTCATTTGGGTTAATTTGAATTGGGTGATGTTGGTAGTAAAATGGTATCGTGTTTGCAGCATAGAAATTATTTTCCATATCAAAGTCTGTATCAAATCCATTTAGGACCATTACCATCTCATTGGCAGGAGGTCTTCCATCTTTAGGATCTACTATGTATACACCATACAGGCCGCGTGAGATGTGCTCCTCAAGTGGCATAACATGACAGTGATATGGATGAACTCCCACGGGACCTGCGATAAACTCGTAAGTGAATTGTCCTCCGCCTTGTCCCACTGGTTCAAAGACTCCATCCATCTCGGATTTGTGTATGCCATGAAAGTGTATTGTGTGCGGCATTTGTCCGTTGTTGATAAATTTTACACGAACTAAATCTCCTTCGCTTGCTCGAATGGTTGGACCTGGAACAGTTTCATTATAGGCCCACACGTTGAAAAATACACCGGGTGAAATTTCCATCATTTTATCGTCTTCAGCAATAATTGTAAATTCACGCAGGGTTATTCCATCTGGAAGTTTTGAAACTCTGCCATAACTAAACTCACGCAAGTATTTGTCTGGAATAAATTCTAGTGGTTTGCCAGAATATCCAATCGGATCAAGGATATCGCCAGTTGTTTGTATAACGGTTCCTGAATGTGTTCGAAAGGTCTTGGGTTGTTCAGCTGCATCTATACTCATAACAAGAAACGCAAAGTAAATAGCTGATGCTATGCCAACTACAGCTATAGAGACAAGCATCTTTCCTCTCATTGTTTTCACTAGGTTCATTGGTTTTTTAGTGCAAAGAAGATTATTTATAATTTAGCCTAGGCTAACTTTTTTACCCTGGGCTAAATTATTCGAAAAAATTCATCCCAAGTTTTAACTAAGGGTTTTAGCGCATCTTCGCTGTGAAAAAACCGCTGTTATTTCTTGTAATAGGCGGATTCCTTGTAGTCATTGGAATTGGGCTTTCAGTATATGCAACACAACTGGTGATTGAGAACCTTACTACTCAAGAAGGTTTCATAGGCAGTGGAATGACGATGGAGATGTACAAAGAGCTTAATCCAACTAAAAATGAAAATGGAGTGTATGTAATTCAGATTGATGACTTTCAAGGCGTAGGTGGGATAATCATATCTGTTTTTGATCCCTTAGGTAATGTTGTTATCACAAAGTCTATAGATTATAGCCCTTTTCAGGATAGTTTTGGAATTTCCATGGCAGGAATGTATAAACTACTAGTGGAAAATTCTGCAGATGAAGAAGTTCATGTAATAGCTGTTATAGGTTATTTACCTCAAGATCAATCTTTGACAGTGAGTATTTTTGGGTTTGTTGTGATATTGGTTGGATTAGTTGGTCTTGTAGTAGGAACATTATATTTCATTAAAAGTCGTGGTAAACCAAACGTTAGTTAAGAAATGAATCCATCTTTGTTAAACCATCTACAACACCTGAAAAGTTTTCATCGCTTTCCATAATTTTATTAAGTTTTTCTTTATCAGCGGTAAAAACTGTTTTATTTCCATTTTGCATTATTTTAACGAAGCCATGCTGTATCACATATGACAGTCTTTCTCTTATCTGGACATCGGTAAGCTGCAATTTTTCCGTTAGATAGGAAGATTCTTTGTCTCCATCTTCAAGCTCTGATAATATTGCTGAGATGTCTGGATCGACTAGAGTTTCAATCATTTTTAGTTTGTCATATTTTTCTTCCAGCTTATTTCACCATGTTTGCTTTGAACTTAGAATTTTCTTTTTATTTGAAATAAAGTCGTTTATCAAAACCTTGTCAATGTTTGCAGGATTGATGTAATAGGCTCTCCCTTTTAGTTTTCTTTCCAGACCTTCTACATAGCTTAAAAGTTCGTCTTCTTCACTTACCATGATTGTATCTACATTTATTCCCTCACGTTTACACTTTTGTGCTTCAGAAAGTGTTTTTATCTCTATGAATGGATCAACCTGTCTGTATCTATAGCATAGGTATACCATTTGACCGCCTGCTACATCCAATTTTATTTCTCTATCATCTTTTAGCTTTAATAACGTAGCTTCATCAGGCGTGTAAAAGTGTGAATATGGTTTGTCTGTAAGTATTTCTTTTTTTTGAGACTCGTTATCAATAAAGCACGCACTTGGTTGTCCATCAGTTATCATTACTATCCTTTTGTTCCGTGCTCCATCACGTTTTAGAATCTTAAGTGCCAGTCTGAAGGCAGCTTGATAGTTTGTATAGTGCAAAAAGTTGTCGTTTGCATCATATGTTTTCAAATATGGAATGTCACGAGGATTCACTTCTGATGCAAATGAACCAAAGCCAACTACATAGACCGAATCATTTGGAAAGAACTTTTTGTTTAACACATACAAGCTCCAAAGTGCTTTTTTTGCAGCTTCAATTCTACTGCCTTCTCCCGCACTAACTGAATATTTCATAGTGGAACTCAGATCAATGCAATATACTACAGCAACTTTTACTTCTTCAATTGTTTCAAATTCCTCAAAATCTTCTAACTTTACTGCTATTGGAAATTTGATCTCAGATCCCTTTTTTACAATTCTTTGGATTGAATTTAGTACAGTTTGTGGAACATTAAGTAGATTCATATCGTCACCAATCTCAAACTTTTTTGTAGTATCTAGAATAGTACCGCCAGTACCAACATGTTTTATTTCATGAAAGCCAACTCCCCCCTCTTTGATAGCTTTCATCACATCACGAAGAAGTTTCCCACCAATTTCAATGAACCCTTTATTTGTTAACCATTTTTTTTCATCTTTAAGATAGCCCATTTTTTCTAGATACTTTGTGAGAGGCACACCGCCTCCTTGAATATTTGTCTCAGTTCGCTCTAAATTTTTTTCAAGTTTTTGGTTTTCTTGGGATTGCTGAATTATACCCTGTAAGATACGCTCAAGTTCTTGCATATTGGGAGTTTTTTCTTTTAATGCTTGTCTTGCTACAGTTTGGAGGATCTTTTGTAGTATATCGTTTGATACTTCGTCACTTGGTCTTTTGTTCTTGTTTTCTTGGTTTGTAAAATAAACAAAATTTGTTATACTATGTTGCGACATAACCAGTCTCTTTTTTGTCAAGAACTTTTGGTTCAACCCAACACAATCCTTCTAGTGCAATTTCTGTAGCCACAGCACGAAATTCACTCTGTACTTTTTCTGATGCAAGCAAAGATTCAGATTTTATGTTATGTAGTTGAGCCTTCTTCTCAAACTCAGTTTGTTCACTAGACAGCTGTTCGTATATAGTCTCAACCAGGTTTTGAATAGTCCTGAAGGTTTTTAGTTGATTTTCATATGTAAATTGCATGCTATTTTTTCCAACTATTTTTTGTGAAACCTGGAAAGTTTTTCCTACAAATTCTTGTTTTATTTTTTCTACAAATGCTGGATCTATTCCTTTTATATATTCAAGTGAGGCATCCTTGAGAGACTTGATAATTAAATCTCGTAGTATTTTTTCCCTGTTCATTACTGTATCATCCATTTCTGCAAGCTCAAACTTGGTAGCTTGTCCTATACAAAATATGTCACAGGGTCTGGGCACTGCCAAGATTTTATGAGATAAAGCTCGTGTCCTTTCTGCTTCTCCTACAAGAAGTTCAAGAGCATGAATGCCCATTCGTACACTTACACCTTTGTCTTGATTTATCTCCTGACTTATTCGTGCATTTTGAATTATTCTTGCAAGAGTTCTTAGCATAAAAATCGGTATGAATGATTTTGCAATTTTAGCTTCCTGTATTATAATTAGCATTTCTTCATCGAGCGATTTTGGGTAGTGTGTGTGGATATGGCTTTTTAGTCGGTCATAAAGAGGTTCTATTATTTTACCAGAATGAGTATAATCAATAGGATTTGCAGTTGCAAAAAAGGCTGTTTTTGGTTCAAAAATAACTGGGTACGAACCTGTAGTGAATCTCCCCTCTTGAAGAACGGAAAGTAGTGCTACCTGTTTTCTCGTATCAAGTACAGGTAACTCATCTATACAAAAGAGTCCGTGCTTTGCCTGCATTAACTGCCCAGGAGAATACGATTCAATCTGGTACATCTCAGATCCCTTTTTTGTAATTTTTATGGCGTCTATCTGACCAACTAAGTCTTTGACTGAGATATCAGGTGTTGCAAGCACATACTTGTATCTTTGTTGTCCCTCAACCCACTCTATTTTTGTATCAAGCTTATTGTCACGTATTTTGTTCATGCTGTTTGAATCTACATAAAATTTTGGAACAGGCATTGGATTTTCTTTGTCTTCTAAAAGAGAGATTAATTCATCCTGAGGTAGATCCATTGGAGAGTCATTCGTTATGCTTCCTTTTATTACTGGAATTGGAGATAATAGATTCTTAGATATTGTTTGGGCAATCTTAGTCTTTGCTTGACCTATCTGTCCCACTAACATTACATCGTGACAAGCCAAGATTGCTCTATCGAGTGCCGGAATGACATCCTCTTCAAATCCAATAATTTCAGGATATCGTATGTCATTTCTTTCCATCTTTGAGATGAGGTTTTGTCTGAGTTGTTCTTTTGCACTGATAATCTTGTAGTTTATTTCTAAAAGACTGCCAAGTGTCTTGATTTGTTTATAGTCTTCAGGGAGACCGGCCATTATTTCCGTATATTTGGGCGCAGAACTATAGCTACGTTTTACAAGCTCTTCAATTTCATGTGCCAATTTGATAAATTATGCTAGAACGCGATTTAAAGTATTGTCTGTTTTAGCATGGTTTTTATCGGGGCTAGAGGAAATTTTTGCTCACTTGACTTCACAAGAGTATAGACATATTGTTAGGATTGCTGGAAAAGACGTCCCAGGAGCAAAAAAAATGATAATTGGGGTGAGTCAAGTGAGAGGAATAGGCTATAACTTTGCAAAGGCCATTTTGGATGTACTTAAGATTGACCAGAACAGCAACATAGGTTTTCTGACAGAATCTCAAGTAGAAGCAATAGAAAAGGCCATGAGAAATCCTTCCTCCCTTAACATGCCATCTTGGTTTCTAAATAGACGAAAAGATATTGATTCTGGAAAGGACTTGCATCTTATTACTTCTGATATAGAGTTTAACGTTAGAAATGATGTTGAACGGGAAAAAAATACAAACAGTTGGCGTGGTTTCCGTCATACTTATGGGTTGAAGGTTAGAGGCCAGCGAACTCGCACAACTGGACGAAAAGGCGGTGCGGTTGGAGTTCGCAAAGGAGGCAAAATTCTTCCACCTGGTGTAGTACCAGCTGAAGGTGCAGCGGCACCCGCAGAAGGTGCAGCGGCACCCGCAGAAGGTGCAGCAGCACCAGCAAAAGGAGCTACTACACCGGCAGCACCAGCAAAGGGAACAACAACTACATCAAAAGATACAAAGCCTGCGGCAACAAAACCCGCAGAGAAAAAACCAACAAAATAGGTGTGTGTGTTGGGAGATCCTAAAAACCCTCGCAAGATCTGGAGAAAACCAAAGCGGCCATTAAACTATGATTTGTTAAATGAGGAACTTTTTGTTTTAGGAACCTTCGGATTGAAAAATAAGCGTGAACTATGGAAAGCACATACTGAACTTTCAAGAATACGAAACCAAGCAAGATCACTTTTAGCTTTAACGCAAGAGATAAGAGAGAAAAAAGAACCAGTTTTGATGAAATCCTTGACAAGAATAGGATTAGCAAAAGAAAACTCAACACTTGATGATGTTTTGAATTTAAAAGTAATTGATTTGCTTTCACGCAGACTACAGACAGTGGTTCAGAAAAAAGGGTTGATTAAAAGCCCATATCAAGCAAGGCAGGCAGTAGTTCATGGTCATGTAATGATTGGAGAGAGGATTGTTACTATTCCATCATACATAGTGAAAATAGAGGAAGAAAGTCAGATACGTCTAGTTCCAGGTACCAACCTTGGTCAATCAAAAAAGGTAATTGAGGCTATTCCAGTGGAAGAACCGCAAAAGTAGATTAGTTAGACACAATTATTATTATTTGGAGAATAGATAAGAAGGCCAAAACATGTGCTCAATTATAGGTTATCTTGGTGATAGTCCAGCTGCACCCGTTATAGTCAAAGGACTCAAACGTATGGAGTATAGAGGGTATGATAGTGTTGGGGTTGCCACATTTTCTGGAAATCAGATTTTAGTAAGAAAGGGGGTTGGAAAAGTGGCAGAGGTAAACAATACAGTAAAACTTGATGCACTTTCCGGAACTGTAGGCATTGGTCATACTAGATGGGCAACGCATGGTGGAGTAACTGAAACAAATGCACATCCACATCCATCCAGTTCTGGCGAAGTTGCTATAGTGCATAATGGAATAATTGAAAATTATCTTGAATTAAAGAAAGAATTGCAACAGAAAGGATACACTTTCAAAAGTGAAACAGATAGTGAAATTATTGCAAACCTTTTGCAGTACAACTTCGACCAAACAAAAGACATTAAGAAATCCATGATGCAAACAGTATCAAAGTTAAAGGGGAATTATGCTTTTGTAGCTGTATTTGAAAATGGAATACTTACCGCAGCCAGATTCCATGAGCCATTAATAATAGGAGTTGGGAAGGATGGTTATTTCATTTCAAGTGATGTTTTAGGGTTTGTGGAACATACTGACGAAGTAATTTATCCAGATAATCTCGAATTTGTCATAATCAATTCTGAAGGAATTCAGATGTTTAATTATGAAGGAAATCCTGTACAACATCAGATTACTAAGGTATCAAAGGAGCTTGCTGATGCCTACAAAGGAGATTATGCACACTTTACACTTAAAGAAATTTCTGAACAACCTCTTACAATATTGAAAGCAGGAGACAGTACGAAGCGTGAACTTGATTTGGTTACTGAATTTGTAAGGCATGCAAAAAATCTCTACATAACGGGGAGTGGAACAAGCTACAATGCCGCTCTAGTTGCAAAACATCTTTTCTCAAAATACGCAAAAATAAAGATAGAGCCACTAATATCAAGCGAGGTACAATTTTCTTCCAATCTTTTTGATCATCAATCAATTTTAATTGCTGTTTCTCAAAGTGGTGAGAGCGCAGATGTACTTGAGGCAGTAAACATTGCTAAAAAAGAAGGTGCGAAGATCATTTCCATTGTTAATATAGCAACTTCTTCGCTTGTACATGCCTCATCTATTTCCATTGGGCTAAATTGTGGACCAGAAATTGGTGTTGCAGCTACTAAGAGCTTTACTTCTCAACTTGCCATATTGTATAAAATAACTGAAAGGTTGGGCGGTTTTAGTGTCCTAGATTTAGATATTGTTTCTAAGCATATAACTACAATACTTTCTGATCATTCAAAGATTCAAAACGTTGCAAAAAAACTCAAGGATGTTTCAGATATCTATGTTCTTGGACGTGGAGTACATTACCCCATTGCCTCGGAAGCTGCTCTAAAGCTGAAGGAACTAACCTATGTACATGCTGAAGGCATACCTGGTGGAGAACTAAAGCATGGTCCATTAGCACTCATGGATTCAAATGTATATGTTATAATAATTAATCCAAATGATTCTACATATGTTGATACTTTAGCAAGTGCGCATGAGATCAAAGCTCGTGGTGCAAAAATAATTGGAATCTCAGATAAACCAAATGATGTATATGATTATTGGGTTGAGATTCCATCAGTAAGTGAGATATTATTCCCTCTAATTGAGATAATTCCAATTCAGCTTCTTGCATACTATTCTGCACTTGAAAAAGATACAGACCCTGATTATCCAAGAAACCTTGCAAAATCTGTCACTGTAAAGTAATTCGCCTATATTCTTTTTCCGTTAATGAAAGAAGTTTTTCCGAATCAAGGCCTGTTTTTATCATACAAGCTATTGATGTGCCTCCAGCACCAGCACCTTCCTTCACAAACCCTTCAGCATAGGAACGCAGTCCTATAATTCCTGATTGCCCTAATCTGAGTTTTGCAATAAGCACAGGAATATCAGAAATTTGTCGCACGGTATTTAAAAGATTTGCAGTTTTATCTTCCACGATGTAAGATGTTGTGCCGATAACTGTATTTTTTTCATTAAAGCCTATGTTTTTTGCAAAAGCCAAAACCGCTGCCATCTGTGTTCCGCCTGCCAATATCACATTTGTAAATTCTGAAGAGGTACTTAGCATTCCCGCAACAGCAGGAATCATAGGATCTCCAAGCTGCGCAACAATATCGAATGGATCTCTGGATTGAAGTCTTTTTAGTGCATTTTGTACAGTTCTATTTTTCAAATCAGTTGGATTTTGTGACATACTACTGCTTACAGATGCTTGTATTCCAAATCCTTTCAATACTCCAAGTGCGGTTGTTGTACCACCCGGAATGCTTTCTCCTATTACAAGACAGTCCGTGGAGGCACTAAGTGATTTTCCTACAATTTTTCCATGTTCTACTGCTTTTTTTACTTCTTTTTGATCGAGTGCAGATTCATGTGTTATGTTTTTTCCAGGTTCCAAGCCAAGCTCCACACAAGGAAGCTTTGGAATGACTTTGCTTCCCGCATTAACAACAAAGTATGGTATACTTGCAGACTCGATAGCAACTTTAGTTAGAAGGGCTGGGGTTGGTTTACCATCTGGTGTCATAGGTATG
>Ga0247727_10015476_pt1 | contig 12503 bp, 12 predicted proteins | sample WisWelCaveWW1625_FD_202498 | JGI IMG/M metagenome (GOLD analysis project Ga0247727, IMG submission 202498) | Biofilm microbial communities from Wishing Well Cave, Virginia, United States - WW16-25 | ecosystem: Environmental > Aquatic > Deep subsurface > Groundwater > Cave microbial mat | place... | reverse complement strand
ACCAAAAGGCGTATGCCCAGGAGCCGTTCGTGAATGTCCTGGACAAGGGCGCTCTCCCGGAGTTGAAGCACGTCACGGGGACGAATTTCTGCACCCTCGGCGTGCGCGTTTTTGAGCCCAAGAAGCTGGGCCTCATCGTGACAGCCATCGACAACCTCGGAAAAGGCGCCGCCGGCCAGGCTGTGCAGAACATGAACCTGATGTGCGGTTTCGACGAAACGGCGGGCTTCTGATGAAGAAAATAAATGGAGGGGTGGCGGCGCCGCTTGGGTTCAAAGCCTCTGGCCTCTATTGCGGCATCAAAAAATCCAAGAGAAAAGACCTTGCGCTGATCGTTTCCGAGCGTCTCTGTGATGCGGCCGGCACTTTCACCACCAATCAGGTGCAGGCTTCCTGTGTGGTCGTGAACAAGGACCATCTGCGCGACGGCAAGGCGCAAGCCATCATCGCCAACTCCGGGAACGCCAACTGCATGACGGGCGAGAGCGGATTCGAGAACACGCGCAGCATGGCGCTGGCCATCTCGCGTATCCTGGGCCTGAGGAAGAAAAATGTGCTGGTCGCGTCGACCGGCGTGATCGGAAAACCTTTACCCATCAAAAAGATCCTCACGGCCGTGCCGCAGCTCGTGAACGACCTGGACCGCAAAGGTTCTGAAGCGGCCGCGCAGGCGATATTGACCACGGACCGCATGCCTAAAGAGATCGCGATGGAATTTCTGGTGGGGCGCCGCAAGGTGCGGGTGGGAGCCATCGCCAAAGGCGCCGGCATGATCCATCCCGAGATGGAATTGCATGCGCCCAAACACGCCACCATGCTCTGTTTTGTGACGACGGACGCCATGCTCACGCCCTCGGCTCTGCGTGATGCGCTGGATAGAGCTGTTCAAAAGACTTTTAATACCATCACGATAGACGGTGACATGTCCACCAACGACATGGTCGTGGTGCTGGCCAACGGCATGGCGCAGAACAAAAAGATCGTCGAGAAGACCAAGGATTTCAGGCAGTTCACGCATGTGCTGGAGACGATGTTCCTTTCGCTTGCCAAGCAGATGATACGCGACGCCGAGGGTGCGACCAAATTTGTCGAGGTGTTCGTGAAGAATGCCGCTTCACGCGAGGACGCCCGGCGTGTCTCCAAGTCCGTGGCGCGTTCGAGCCTTGTGAAATGTGCGTTGTTCGGTGAGGACCCCAACTGGGGCCGTATCGCGGCTGCGGCCGGCTATTCAGGCGCACATGTGGACCCGTGGAAGATGACCCTCCACCTGGGAAAGGAACCGGTCCTGAGGAATGGGGGGCGGGTGAAGCAGAATGCGAATGCGCTCAACCGGGTGTTCGCGCAAAAGAATATCAAGATCACGGTAGACCTGGGGCTGGGCAAGTCCAGCGCCACGGCCTACACCTGCGACCTTTCGACCAATTATGTGCGGATCAATTCCGCCTACAGGACTTAAATGATGCAAGAGATGATCAAAAAAGCGGACGTGCTCATCGAGGCGCTCCCCTATATCCAGAGCTTCTACGAGAAGATCATCGTCATCAAATACGGCGGCGCTGTGCTCACGGATACGACGATACGCCGCGAGGTCCTTGAGGATATCGTGTTCATGAACTACGTGGGCATGAGGCCCGTGCTCGTCCATGGGGGAGGTCCTTATATCTCCAAGCGGCTTGAGGCGCTGGGTAAAGAGGCGAAGTTCATCAAAGGTTTCCGCGTCACGGATGAAGAGACGATGGAAATCGTGGAGGAGGAACTGGCCAAGGTGAACCGCGAGATCGTGCGAGAGATCGTCTCGTTGGGCGGCAGTGCCATCTCACTCTCGGGCAAGGACGACCATCTGATCGAGGCCAAAAAACATGCCGACATCGACGGGCAAGACCTCGGCTTCGTCGGAGAAGTCACCAAGGTCAATGATGACGTGATCCAGCGCATGATCACCAGCGACATCATCCCGGTCATCTCACCCATCGGCGTGGGAAAGGACGGTCGGGCCTACAACGTGAATGCCGATCAGGCCGCCGCCGAGATCGCGCGGTCACTGGGAGCGCTCAAGCTCGCCTACCTCACGAATGTGCACGGCATTTTGAAGGATGCAGCCGATCCCGAGAGCGTCATCTCGCACGTGACCCTCGCCGAGATCGAGCACTTGATCGAGACGGGCGTGGTCTCGGGGGGGATGATCCCGAAGGTCAAATCCTGCATGCGCGCGCTGGAGCGCGGCGTCAAAAAGGTCCACATCATCAACGGCAAGACCCCGCATGGGCTGTTGCTGGAAATATTCACCGATAAAGGGATCGGAACCGAGATCGTCAAACGCTGATGGACTACCGCAAGACCATAAGACTCTATTACGACTACGTCGTACCGTGTTACACCAAGACACCGCTGGTCATCGAGCGCGGCAAGGGTGCCCGTGTCTGGGATGCTCAGGGCAATGAGTACCTCGACTTCTTCCCCGGCTGGGCGGTCAGCGGTCTGGGGCACTGCCACCGGCGCGTGGTGGAGGCCATCAAACGCCAATCCGAGCGGCTCATCCACGTTTCAAACAATTATTATCACGAACTGCAGGCGGTGTTGGCCGAGACCTTGGTCCGCCACGCTTTTCCCGGAAAAGCTTTTTTTTGCAATTCGGGTGCCGAGGCTAACGAGGCAGCTTTTAAACTGGTCCGAAAATTGGGCGGCGGCCAGCGTTATGAGATCATCGCCATGGAAAAATCATTCCACGGGCGCACGTTCGCGGGCATCTCCGCGACAGGCCAGCCGAAGTTCCGCGAGGGGTTCGAACCGACGTTGGGTGGCTTCAAGCACGTGCCCTTCAACGACCTGGGGGCGCTTGAGCGGGCCCTCACGCCCAAGACCATCGCGATCATCCTGGAGCCTATCCAGGGCGAGGGCGGGGTGCATGTGGCCGAACCGGCTTACCTTTCGGCCGTGCGGCGTCTCTGCAACGACAAAAAGATCTATCTCATCCTGGATGAGGTGCAGACCGGCATGGGCCGCACGGGCCGCATGTTCTGCTATAAAAATTATGCCGTGGAGCCGGATATCATGACGCTGGCCAAGTCCTTGGGCGGGGGTTTCCCCATCGGCGCGATGCTGGCGAAAAAGGACATCGCCGATGCGCTCTCGCCGGGCACGCACGCGACGACCTTTGGCGGCGGGCCGCTGGCCTGCGCCGCCGCTTTGGCGGTCTTTGAGGCCATCGAAAAAGAAAAACTGTTGAGCAGCGCGGTCATCACCGGCTCGCATCTTTTCAAGAAGCTCCATGAGCTCAAAAAGAAACACCCGGTCATCCGCGACGTGCGGGGCATGGCGCTCATGGCAGGCATCGAACTTTCGATCGACGGAAAAGGGGTTTACGAGGAATGCCTGAAAAACAGGCTGCTTATCAACTGCACGCAAGGCAATGTGCTGCGTATCATGCCTCCCCTGATAGTCAGGGAAAAAGAGGTGGACCGCGCTGTGGAGATCCTGGACCAGGTGCTGGCCCGGTCCACCGGAGGCGGATCCGCCTCTGGCGGAGAAGTGGAACGGAATTTGACCAAGGAAGGGAGTAAGGCCGCATGAAAAGATCTAAAAGAAGGAAGAGCTCGGCGAAACACTCGGCAAAGCTCTGGCAGTTCAAAGATTTCCTGAGCATGCGCGAATTGGGCCGCGTCGAATTGGACGTGCTTTTGAAGCTTGCCGATAAGATGAAAAAAGCGCCCGAAGCGTTCTACAGCAAATTGCGCGGTCATTCGATCGTGATGCTGTTCCAGAAGCCCTCGATGCGCACGCGCGTGTCGTTCGAAGTGGGCATGCAGCAGCTGGGCGGCAGCGCCGTCTACATGGCGCCGCAGGAGCACCCGTTGGGCGAGCGCGAGTCGCTGAGGGACATCGCCCGCGTGCTGGCGCGTTACTGCGACGCGGCCGTGGTACGGACCTATGCGCATGCGGACGTCGAGGAGTTCGCACGCGCCGCTTCGATCCCGGTCATCAACGGCTTGTCGGACTCGTTCCACCCGTGCCAGACGCTGGCGGACCTGTTCACCATCCGCGAGAAGTTCAGGACGCTCGAGAAGATAAACATCGCTTACATCGGCGACGGCAACAACGTGTTGAATTCTCTCTTGTACGGCGCCGCCAAATCGGGCGCCAATCTGGCGATCGCGATGCCGCGCGGGTATGAGCCGGGCGAGGAGATCTTGAAGGAGATCAAGCTGATCTCAAAGGAGAGCGGCTCGAAGATCACGCTGTCGAACAACCCCTTCACGGCGATCAAGAACGCGCACGCGATCTACACGGACGTGTGGGTGAGCATGGGGCAGGAGAAGCAGCGTGAACAGCGTCTGCGTGATTTCCAGCCGTTCCAAGTGAATTCGGCCATCCTCTCGAAGGCGCCGAAGGATGCCATCGTGATGCACTGCCTGCCCGCGCACCGCGGCGAGGAGATCACCGACGAGGTGATCGAGAACCCGCGTTCGGCCATCTTTGACCAGGCCGAGAACCGCCTGCACACGCAGAAAGCTCTGTTGACGCTGTTGATGACGACAAAAAGGAAAAAATAAAAGAAGATGAAAATGGTTCGACAAGCTCACCACAAGAAAGTCATTCTGGCTTATTCGGGAGGTCTGGATACTTCGGTCGCGATCAAATGGCTGCGAGACCGCGGGTATGAGGTGGTCGCTTACATGGCGGACGTGGGGCAGGAAAAGACCCCCACCGCGGCCATCCACCGCGCAAAAGTCGCCGGCGCCTCCAAGGTCGTGGTGAAGGACCTCAAGAAAAAGTTCGTGACCGACTACATCTGGCCGGCTCTGAAGGCGGGCGCTGTGTATGAGGGCCGGTACACTCTGGCGACGGCCCTGTCCCGCCCGCTCATCGCGGCCGAACAGGTCGCTGTCGCGCACGCCGAACGCGCCACAGCCATCGCGCACGGCTGCACCGGCAAGGGCAACGACCAGGTGCGTTTTGAGGTCACGGCGCAGGCGCTGGATAGTTCCCTCGAGATCCTGGCCCCGGTACGCGAATGGGAGTTCAGATCCCGCGACGAGGAGATCGATTACGCGCACAAGCACGGGATCCCCATCGATAGCACGAAAAAGAGCAGCTATTCCATCGACAAAAATATCTGGGGCGTGTCCGTGGAGTCCGGTGTGCTGGAAAATCCCAACACCGAGCCCCCCCTGGATTCATTCCAATGGACGCGCGGCGCGGAAAAAAGGAACCTGAAAGAGCGTGTCGTGGAGATCGGTTTTGAGAAGGGTGTGCCCGTCTCACTGGACGGCCGGAAGATGGACGGTCTCGCGCTGATTGAAAAATTGAACGCGCTGGCCGCTCCTTACGGCATCGGGCGGATGGACATGATCGAGAACCGTCTGGTCGGCATCAAGTCACGCGAGACCTACGAGGCCCCGGCGGCGACGGTCCTTTTGACCGCACACCGCGACCTGGAAAGCCTGGTGCTCGACCGAGAGCTGTCCCATCATAAGGAAGGCGTCGCCCAAAAATACGCGGAACTTGTTTATTACGGCCTGTGGTTCACGCCGCTGCGAGCGGCGCTGGATGCCTTCGTGAACGAGACCCAAAAAAAGGTCACGGGTGCCGTGCGTGTGAAACTGCGCAAGTATTCCTGCCATGTGGTGGGCCGCAAGTCTCCGCATTCGCTTTACCGCGAATCGCTGGCTACCTACACGGCAAAGGACACGTTCGACCCGAAGCTCGCGAAAGGTTTCATCGACCTTTGGGCGCTGCCGTATAAAAAATAAGAGGAGAGCCATGGCCAAACTGTGGGGTGGAAGGTTCAAAAAGAAGATCGACCCGGATTTCGAGGCGTTCAGCGCGTCCTTGAAGACCGACCACCGTCTTTTGCCCTATGACCTCCGGATCGACACGGCGCATGTGAAGGCGCTCAAGAAATGCGGCGTACTGACCTCCGATGAGGCCAAGCGGCTCCTTTCGGCTCTTGCTTCTCTGGAGACGGCCCATCGGCGCGGGACCTTAAAGCTCGACCCCCGGTCGGAGGATGTCCACTCGGCTGTGGACGCGCTTCTCAAAACACGTCTGGGTGAGCTGGCGGATAAGTTGCACACCGGTCGTTCGCGCAACGACCTGGTCAGTCAAAGCACGCGGCTTTATTGCCGCGACAACGCCGAGACCATCTACACGATGCTCACACGGCTCCAAAAAGAGATCGTGCACAAGGCCGAGGAATATCAGGAGGTCCTGGTTCCGGGGATGACGCATCTGCAGAACGCTCAGGCGCTTTCGCAGGCCCATATTTTTCTCGCGTACGCGGAGATGCTCCGGCGCGCCAAGGCGCGGTTCGAGGGCGGGCGGCAGTTCTTCGATGTCTGCGTCCTGGGGAGCGGCGCCCTGGCCGGCACGACGTTCGCATTGGACCAGAAGGGGATGGCTCGGGAACTGGGTCTTTCGCACGTCACGGACAACAGCTACGACGTAGCCGGCGACAGGGATTTCATCTTCAATTTTTTATCCTGCTGTTTTTTTACGGGATTGGCTCTTTCGCGTATCGCGGAGGACCTGATGATAGGCCAGACGAAGGGGTTCTCTCTGGTCGACGTGGACCAGGCGTTCTGCACGGGAAGCTCGATGATGCCGCAAAAAAAGAACGCGGACTTTCTGGAGCTTTTGCGCGGGGCTGCGGGCGAATTCGGCTCCAATTTCACGGGCATGGGTCTTGTTTTGAAGGGCCTGCCCACGTCCTACAACCGCGATCTGCAGTGGGACAAAAAGTTCCTCTTTGACTCCTCGGAGATGATGGAGCGCGTGCTCCCGATCTTGATCAAGCTGTTCCGCACGCTTCGGATCGACCGCGCGCGGGCCGCGGAACTGCTGAAAGATGAGAGCCTGTACGCGACAGACCTGGCTGATTATCTCGTGAAAAAGGGCGAGGCGTTCAGGGCCGCTCACGCGCAGGTCGGCCAGATCGTGAATTTCGCCGAAGAAAATGATGTGGCGTTATCCAAGATCGGCCTGGATATCTACCGTCGTTTTGCGCCGAAGGCCGGCGGAGACGTGTACGCGTTGTTCGACCCAAAGCATTCGGTGCGCCTCAAGAGGACGCGTGGCAGCACGCACCCGGCTGAGATCAAAAGACAGATCGCGCGCTGGAAGAGGGAACTCTCCGGTGCATAGATTTCACTACAAAGGAAAAGAGCTGTACTGCGAGAATGTGCCCGTGTCGCGCGTCGCGAAGGAGGTCGGCACGCCGCTCTACCTTTACAGCGTGAACACGTTCCTGGATCACTACCACAAGTTAGCCAAGGCGTTCCGGCCGGTCCCTACCACCATCTGTTTTTCGATGAAGGCCAACTCGAACCTGACCATCTTAAAAGCCCTCGTCAATGCGGGGGCGGGTCTGGATATCGTCTCGGGGGGAGAGCTTGTGCGCGCCAAAAAAGTCGGCGTGGATCCCAAGAAGGTCGTGTTCGCCTCGGTCGGCAAGACGGCCGCCGAGATCGAGGAGGCTATCCGCTCCAACATCCTGATGTTCAACGTCGAATCTGTCCAGGAACTAGACGCCATCGAAGCGGCCGCCTCCAAGCTCAAACGAGTCCAGAAGATCGCCATCCGGCTCAACCCGGACGTGCGGCCAGACACACACCATTACATCACGACCGGTTCGAAGCAGAACAAGTTCGGCCTGGATATGCCGTCGGCCTACAAGATCTTCATGCGATCCTACCGCTACCCGCATCTGCGTTTTGCGGGCATCCATATCCATATCGGCTCACAGATCACGCGCTCCAAGCCGTTCCGCGAGGCCATCGCCAAGTGCCTGGATTTCGTCGATCGCGTGGGTTATGCGGGCGGTGCCGTGGAATACCTGAATATCGGCGGGGGACTGGGCATCATCTATTCGGACGAAAAACCCCAGACAGCGGACCAGTTCGCCGGCGCGGTGCTGCCGCTTCTCCAAAAGCACCGGCGGCTCAAGCTCATCCTGGAGCCGGGCCGCTTCATCTCCGGCAACAGCGGGATCCTTGTGACCAGGATCATCTACGATAAAAAAACGTCCGCCAAGTCTTTTTTGATAGTCGACGCGGCCATGAACGACCTCATCCGCCCCGCGTTTTACGGCGCGTATCACGAGGTCGTGCCGGTCCTGCGGCCCCGGTCGGCTGCGCGCAAGATCAAAGCCGATATTGTTGGGCCCATCTGCGAAAGCGGGGATTTCCTCGCCAAGGACCGCCGCCTGCCGGCTATGAAGCCGGGGGACCTCTTGGCGGTGATGTCCTGCGGCGCCTACGGTTTTGTGATGTCCTCCAACTACAATTCGCGGCCGCGTTCACCCGAGGTGGTTGTCCGCGGAAGCCGTTTTTTTATCGCACGACGCCGGGAGACCATGCAAGACCTGCTCAGTTATGAGCGCATCGTGAAAGAGGCTGTCTGATGGAAAAAAAGACCTTCTTCGATAAATACGTCGCCGCCGGCAATGATTTTCTGGTGGTCGACAACCGCGCGGGGCTTGTGAAAAAGCCCGCCGAAGCCGCCAAGGCCCTCTGTGACCGAAAAATGGGCGTAGGCGCGGACGGCCTTCTTTTGCTGGAGCGTTCCAAAAAAGCCACTATCAAGATGCGTATTTTCAACCCCGATGGAAGTCAGGCTGAAATGTGCGGGAACGGCGTGCGCTGCCTGGCGCATTTCGCTTTTAACCGCAAGTTGGCCGGTGCCAGACACACGGTTGAGACAGGCGCGGGCCTGATCGAGGCCCAGGTACGCGGCGCCGTCGTGAAAGCCAAGCTGACGGACCCGAACGGTCTCCGTCTCAACGTCCGGCTGAACATCAACGGGCACGGCGAGAGCCTCCATCTCATCAATACCGGTGTGCCGCACGCCGTCATCGTGGACAAGGACTTGGATGCCTGCGAGGTGCAGACGCGCGGCCGGGCCATCCGGACGCACGCGCATTTTTCGCCCCGCGGCACGAATGTCAATTTTATCCGGCGCACCCAAGAGGGTATCGCTGTGCGCACGTACGAACGCGGCGTGGAAGGGGAGACATTGGCCTGTGGGACGGGCTCGACGGCTTCAGCGCTGGTCGCCTCCTCGCTTTTCGGACTGGCTTCTCCGGTGCGGGTGAAGACTCAAAGCGGCGAGACGCTGAAAGTGCATTATAAAAAAGGGCCCAAGGGGTATTCGCAGGTGTTCCTTGAGGGGCCCGTGACCAAAAGCTTCGAAGGGAGTGTCGACCTATGAAATTCCATGGCTCCATCACGGCGCTTGTGACGCCTTTCAAGAACGGCAAAGTGGACGAGGCCTCTCTGGTCAAGATCGTGAAGCATCAGATCGCCAGCGGCACGGACGGCCTTGTCCCCGTCGGCACGACGGGCGAGTCGCCCACGCTCTCTCATGACGAGCACCATCGCGTGATCCGCATCGTGGTAGAGGCCGCCGCGGGGAAAGTGCCCGTGATAGCCGGGACGGGCTCCAACAGCACCGACGAGGCGGTCTCGCTCACCAAATTTGCCAAGAAGATAGGCGCCAACGGCGCGCTTTTGGCCGCGCCTTATTACAACAAGCCGACACAGGAGGGCCTTTACCGCCATTACGAGGCTGTGGCAAAGGCCTCCGACTTGCCCATCGTGCTTTACAACATCCCGGGCCGTTCCGTCGTGAACATCGCGCCCGAGACGGTGGCGCGCTTGTCCAGGATCCCGAATATCGTCGCCATCAAGGAGGCCTCCGGTTCCATGGACCAGACCTCGCATATCCTGTCTCTGTGCGACATCGACGTGCTCTCGGGCGATGACTCGCTCACGTTGCCGCTTTTGGCGCTGGGAGCCAAAGGCGTGATCTCGGTGCTGTCGAATATCCTGCCCAAAGACGTTTCGGGATTGGTCGACTCTTTCTTTGCGGGAAATCTGGAAAAGGCCCGGAAAGCGCATTTCAAGCTTTTCTCCCTTTGCCGGGCGATGTTCATCGAGACCAACCCCATCCCCATCAAGCGCGCGATGAAGCTGCTGGGTTTCTGCTCGGATGAACTGCGCCTGCCGTTGTGTTCCATGAGCGAGCACAACGAGCGCTTGCTTGTGAAGGCCTTACGCGATTACGGGCTGAAGGTAAAGGACTAGTCGATGATCCGTATCGCCGTCAACGGCGCTGCCGGACGCATGGGCCAGCGCATCCTTGCGCTCGCAAGGGAATCCGGGAAATTCGAGGTCGTGGGTGCTTTTGACGAGAAGGATGTCATCCAGCTTTCCGGCAAAGGTGTCGTGATCGATTTTTCAAGCCCCGAAGGGACGCTGAAGGCTTTGGAAGCTGCGCAGCAGGCCGGATGGGGGATCGTTGTCGGCACAACGGGTCTGCAAGTCAAACAGCTGGATGCCTTAAAAAAGGCAGGCCAGGAGATCCCCGTGGTTGTTTCTTCCAATATGAGCGTTGGTGTAAATCTCGTTGTGGAGTTGTTGCAGCTTCTTTCAAAAAAAACGTCCGATGCTTTTGACGTTCAAATCACAGAGGCCCATCACATCCATAAAAAGGACGCTCCCAGCGGCACCGCGCTGACGCTTTTGAACGCTATTGCCGGCGTTAAACACTGGGACAAGCAGCGTGTGGACCAGGAAAAAGAACACATTCGTTCCATCCGGGAGGGTGAGATCGTCGGGGACCACAACGTGGTTTTTAAAAGCCGTGAAGAGACCATTGAGATCAGGCATATAGCTCATTCGAGGGATACCTTTGCAAAAGGGGCTCTTGTCGCCGCACAATTTTTATCAAAAAAAACCAATGGTCTGTACAGCATGAAGGATGTGTTGGGGGGTTCGTGAGTTTTTTTCTTGAAGAGTCCGATAGATTAAAAGCCCTGCCACCCTATCTTTTCCTGGAGATAGACCGGGCCAAGCGCCGCGCGATCGAAAAGGGCGTGAAGGTCATCGATTTTGGCATCGGGGATCCCGACCAGCCCACGCCCAAGTTCATCCAGTCGGCGATGGCCCGCGCCATCAAAGAGCCGAAAAATCACCACTATCCTTTGGACCGCGGAAACCCGGGCTATCGCGCCGCCTGCTCGCAGTGGCTGAAAAAGCGTTTCGGCGTTTCTTTTGACCCGGACAGCGAGATCCTGCCTCTGATCGGTTCCAAAGAGGGTATCGCGCACCTTCCTTTGGCTTGGATCAACCCAGGCGACGTCACGTTGGTTCCGGACCCGTGCTACCCGCCCTATAAAAGTGGGACGGGTTTTGCGGGCGGTCTCACGCACCTCATGCCTCTTAGGGAGGAGAATGGATTTTTGCCGGACCTTGACGCCGTGCCTGCGGATGTCCTGAAAAAGGCCAAGATCGTTTTTGTGAATTACCCGAATAATCCGACGGGCGCGGTCGCGCCCCGCCCTTTTTACGAGAAGCTCGTGCGCTGGGCGCAGACAAACAGGCTCCTCGTCGCCTCAGACCTGGCGTATTCGGAGGTCTATTTTGGGAAGGACAAGCCGCTGAGCGTTTTTGAGGTGCCGGGTGCGCGTGAAGTCGCCATCGAATTCCATTCGCTGTCCAAGACCTGCAACATGACGGGCTGGCGTCTGGGTTTTGCCGTCGGGCGGCCCGAAGTCATCAGTGCTCTTTTAAGGATCAAGTCCAACTTGGATTCGGGCGTATTCACAGCCATCCAGGCGGCCGGCATCGAGGCGCTCAAAAACAGCTTCGGTTTTTCCAAAAAGACCAACATCCTTTACCGCAAACGGCGCGATCTTCTAACGGCGGGATTGAAGGGTCTTGGTTTTCCCGTCAAACCCAATCCAGCCTCCTTTTATTTGTTCACGCGTCTGCCGCAGGGCCTCAAGGATTCCACAGCTTTTTGTGCCCAGCTCCTGGAGAAGGCCGGTGTGGTGGCGACGCCTGGAGTGGGTTTCGGCGCCGCAGGAGACGGTTATGTGCGGTTCGCGCTGACCGTCTCGGAACCCGAGATCCGCGAAGCCATCGCGCGTATGAAAAAAGTCCTCTGATGGCTGTCGCGTATCTGGGCATTGGTTCCAATCTGGGCGACCGTCAGGCGCATATCCAAAAGGCGGTGGCGCTCCTGCGCGAGCATGAACATATCCAGGTCCAGTCCGTCTCGGCCCTCATCGAGACCGAGCCTGAAGGGGGACCCCCCCAGGGGAAATTTTTGAATGGAGCCCTCAAGATAAACACGGACCTGATGCCGAACGACTTGTTGGCCGTCCTGAAGAATGTGGAGCGCCGCTGCGGCCGTACGAAGACCGAAGTGAACGCTCCTCGCACACTGGACCTCGACATCCTTCTTTATGATGACGTGGTGATCGTGGACGGAAAAACCCTCAGCATCCCGCATCCGCGCATGGCGGAGCGCTCTTTTGTGCTTGGACCTCTTTCCGAGATCGCGCCGGAGGTCGTGCACCCACGTCTACAGAAGACCGTGCGCGAGCTTCTCGAGAATAGGTGATGGGGTGAAGACCGTCAGCGGGCTTGGAGCCTTGGAGCGCTCCCTTCGCGCGCTCAGAAAAAAGGGAGCGGTCGGTTTTGTTCCCACCATGGGAGCTCTTC
>Ga0247727_10015475_pt1 | contig 12503 bp, 15 predicted proteins | sample WisWelCaveWW1625_FD_202498 | JGI IMG/M metagenome (GOLD analysis project Ga0247727, IMG submission 202498) | Biofilm microbial communities from Wishing Well Cave, Virginia, United States - WW16-25 | ecosystem: Environmental > Aquatic > Deep subsurface > Groundwater > Cave microbial mat | place... | reverse complement strand
TGGGAGACGGAAAGGGCCATGTCGGTTGCGGCTTGGGCAAAGCGAAAGAAGTTACCGACGCGATTTCCAAAGGCACGGAAAATGCGAAGAAAGCATTAGTGCGCATTCCGGTGCACAACGGTACTTTGCCGCATGAGGTGAAGGGCAAATATGGCGCGGGCAAAGTTTATCTGAAACCCGCCTCGCCTGGAACAGGCGTGATTGCCGGCGGCACCGTGCGCGCGATTATGGAAGCCGCGGGCGTGCAAAACGTTCTGTCGAAATCTCTCGGCTCGGCCAATCCGCACAACGTCGTGAAAGCCACGATGCAGGCGCTCCTCAGTTTGATGGATGCGGCCTCGCTCGCCCAACAACGCGGCCTGTCCGCACGCGAAGTGTTTTCCCGCACGATGACCGAGTAAGGATGAATGAGCATGGCGAAGAAACTCAAAGTTACGCAGATTAAAAGCATCATCGGCCAGAAGTGGGATCAGAAGCTTACGATCAAAGCGCTGGGCTTGCATCGCATTCGTCACACCGTCGTACACAACGATACGCCGCAGATTCGCGGGATGATCAACAAGGTCAATCATCTGGTCAAGGTTGAAGAAGAAGCATGAATCAACTTTGCGAAGGTTTCAAGCCTTTGCAAGGTTCAAAATTCGCTTGAGCACACATGGAACTTTCTAATCTCAGTTACGCTCCGGGTTCACGCAAAAATCGCAAGCGCGTCGGTCGCGGTATCGGCTCGGGACATGGCGGCACCTCCACACGCGGACACAAAGGCTTGTACTCGCGCTCGGGTTCCAGCCAAAAGGCCGGCTTCGAAGGCGGACAGATGCCGTTGCAGCGCCGTTTACCCAAGCGCGGGTTCACCAATGTCTTTCGTGTGGAATTTCAAACCGTGAATCTCGATAAGCTCGCGAAGCTCGAGGGCGTGGCGGTGGTGAATTTGGAAGTGTTGCACCAGAAGCGCATCATTCGCAAGAAAAACATGCCCGTGAAAATTTTGGGCGTGGGCGAGTTGGCAAAAGCTTTCGAGGTGCATGCGCACAGCTTCAGTAAATCGGCGAAAGAAAAAATTGAAAAGGCCGGCGGGAAGGCCGTTGTGGTGGGCGCCGCGTCGCAATCTGCGGCATAACGATAGATAAAACGCCATGATTCTAAGCAGCTTTCAAAATATTTTTAAAATTCCGGAGTTGAGAAAGCGGGTCATCTTCACGCTCTTGCTCCTTATCGTCGAGCGTATCGGTACTCACATTCCCGTTCCTGGAATCAACAGCCAGGCTTTGATTGCCTACATGCAAGACTCCGCAGGCCGTGGCCTGTTGGATTTGTATGATTTGTTCGCAGGTGGTGCGTTTAGTCGTGCCACCATTTTTGCGTTGGGTATCATGCCTTATATCTCCGCCTCGATCATTCTCCAATTATTAGGCGCAGTGCTGCCTTACTTTCAACGCCTGCAAAAGGAGGGCGAAGAAGGCCGCAAGAAGATCACGCAATATACGCGATACGGCACGGTGCTGATCGCCTTCATGCAAGCATACGGCGTTAGTATTTTTCTGAAGAGCATTCAACAGCTAGATAACGGGCAATACGTGGTTCCGCCGGATGCCGGTTTCGGGTTTATGCTGCTCACCATGTTGACGTTGACCGCGGGCACGGTTCTCATCATGTGGCTCGGCGAGCAAATTACCGAGCGCGGCATCGGCAACGGCGTTTCGCTAATCATCTTCATCGGCATCATCGCGCGCCTGCCGGATGCTTTTATCGGCGAAGCGCGCGAGGTCATGAGCGGCAACCGTGAAATTTTGGTGGAACTGGCTTTGCTGGCTCTCATGGTTGCTATCATCGCAGTTGTCGTCTTGCTCACGCAAGGCATGCGCAAGATTCCGGTGCAATACGCCAAGCGCGTTGTCGGTCGCAAAGTTTACGGCGGGCAGAGCACGCACATTCCGTTGCGTGTGAACACCGCGGGTGTTATGCCCATTATTTTCGCGCAGTCGATCATGTTTATTCCGCAAACGGTGGCTTCCTTTTTTCCGAATAGCGCATTGATGACCGCGGTCGCCAGTTACTTCGACCCGACTTCGTTCGTCTATAGCTTTGTGTATGCGCTCCTGATCGTCTTTTTTACTTATTTCTATACCGCGATTGCTTTCAATCCCATCGACGTGGCGGAAAATATGAAGAAACACGGCGGCTTCATTCCCGGCGTGCGCCCGGGCAAGAAGACTTCGGAGTTCATCGACAATATTCTCACGAAGATTACTTTACCCGGCTCGGTCTTTCTTGCCCTCATCGCCGTTTTCCCGTATCTCGTCGTGGTGAGATTTTTTAAGGTGTCATATGAGTTTGCCTCGTTTTTCGGCGGCACCTCGCTGTTGATCGTCGTCGGCGTCGCGTTGGACTTGCTGCAGCAATTGGAATCGCACCTCCTCATGCGTCACTACGACGGCTTCATGAAGGGAGGCCGCATCCGTGGAAGACGTTATGCTTGATCACACGGCCTGAACGCGCGCGCGTTTCGCTCCGGCCTTGAGCTTATAATTTCCATGTTGGCGCCGAGACCTTATGGAACTGATTTTCCTTGGTTATCCCGGCTCAGGCAAAGGCACTCAGGCCGGACTCTTAAGTGAACGCTATAATATCCCCAAGATCTCCACTGGGGATATTTTGCGTGCGGCCGTGATGGCCAAGACCGAGCTTGGCCTGGAAGCCAAGTTGTTTATGGATCGCGGTGAGTTGGTGCCGGATAGCGTCATCATCGGTTTGGTCGTGCAGCGCATCGCAGAGCCGGATTCCGTACGCGGCTTCATTTTAGACGGATTTCCAAGAACGATTCACCAAGCGCAGGAATTGGATCGTGTGTTTCTTGATCTCAAGCGCCGCTTGCTCGCGGTAATCAGTTTAGAGATCGAGAAAAAGAAAGTCATCACACGCCTGACGAGCCGCCGCGTGTGCGCGAAGTGCGGCAAGTTGTACAATCTGGAAACCGGGCAGCCGCCCGATGACAACAAATGTGATAACTGCGGCGGCGAAGTTTACCAACGCTCGGATGACAAGCCTGAAACCGTGCTGCACCGCATGGAAGTTTATGAGCAGCAAACGCAGCCGTTGAAAGATTATTACGGCTTGCAAGGCAAGCTGCAGCAAGTGGACGGCAGCCTCAACGTGGAAAAGGTGCAGGCCGAAATTTTGAAAAGATTAAGAACGCTGGTTGAACCGCGGTCATGATTCATATTAAAAGCGAACGTGAGCTTGATCATATTCGTGAAAGCTGTCGCTTAGTCGTGGAAGCGTTTCGGATGGTGGAAGGCATGATCGCCGAAGGCCTCACGACGCAAGAATTGGATCGCGCGGTCGAAGCGTTCATTAAAAAAACCGGCGGCAAGCCCGCATTCAAAGGTTATCGCGTGGGCAAGGCCGTGTTCCCCGCGAGCAGTTGTATCTCGGTTGAAAACGAAGTGGTACACGGCATCCCCGGTCGGCGCAAGCTGCAAAAAGGCGAGATTGTCAGCGTCGATATTGGCGTGGAATATCAAGGGTACTTCGGCGACGGCGCGAAAACTTATCCCGTCGGGCAGATTGACGATTTGCGCGTGCGCTTGATGCACATCACGCTCGAAGCGCTTTATAAAGGCATTGCCAAAGCCGTCAAAGGCAATCGCTTGCAGGATATTTCCAACGCGATTCAAGTGCACGCCGAGAGCAACGGTTACTCCATCGTGCGCGAGTTGGTCGGACACGGCACCGGACGCAAGCTGCACGAAGACCCGCAGATTCCGAATTACGGCAAGCCCAACACCGGTCCTCGTTTGCGCCCTGGCATGGTGCTCGCTATCGAGCCGATGGTCAATGCCGGCAGAGAAGAGGTACGCACGCAGCACGATGAATGGACGGTGGTGGCGAAAGACGGCCTGCCCTCCGCGCACTTCGAGCACACTGTCGTGGTTCGCGAAGGCGAAGCAGAGATTTTAACCAAAGGTTTGTGTTGATATGCCCAAAGAAGAAGCGATAAAAGTGGACGGCACGATCATCGAAACGCTGCCCAACGCTTCCTTCCGCGTCGAGTTGGAGAACGGCCACAAAGTTTTGGCGCATATCTCCGGCAAGATGCGCATGCACTTCATTAAAATTCTGCCCGGCGATAAAGTGACCATCGAGTTGTCGCCGTATGATTTGTCGCGTGGCCGCATTACGTATCGCTATAAGTGAGAAGAAGAGGTCGTCATGAAAGTTCGTTCGTCCGTCAAAAAGATTTGCGACAAGTGCAAAATTATCCGCCGCAAAGGCAAGGTGTTGGTCATCTGCCCGACGAATCCCAAGCACAAGCAGCGGCAAGGATGAGAGCTTGCGGCAAAACGATTTTGGGCAAAACCATGCCATCGCTTTTAATCGTTTTGCCGGAAAATAGTTTTGTCTTCATCGCTTCAATCAAGTCATTCAATAGAGTTTGATCGCAACATACCAGCAGTTTAACGGAGGCACACGGTGGCTCGTATCTCAGGCGTCGATTTGCCGCGCGAAAAAAGAATCACAATCGCGTTGACCTACATCTACGGCATCGGACGTAACAATGCCAAGAGCATCATCAAAAAATCCACGATCAATCCCGACATGCGCGTCAAAGATCTGTCCACGGACGATATCGCAAAGATTCGTTCCGCGATTGCCGATTATAAAGTTGAAGGCGCGTTGCGTGCGGAAGTTTCGATGAATATCAAACGCCTGATGGATATTGGCTGCTATCGCGGCCTGCGCCATCGTCGCGGCCTGCCGGTTCGCGGCCAACGCACTCATACGAATGCGCGCACGCGTCGCGGCCGTCGCCGCACCGTTGGCGGCGCGAAAGTCGTCAAGGGCAAAGGGAAGTAAAGCTGTCAGCTATTGGCTATCAGCAATCAGCAAAAGCTGAAAGCTGGCATCTTATAACTGAAAGCTAATCGCTAAAAGCTGAAAGCTAAAAAGGAGATTTACGTTTGGCTAATCCAAAGAAAAAGCGCACCAAGAAAAGAGAAAAAGTCGATCCCACCGGGTTTGCGCGTATTCAAGCGAGCTTCAACAACACCATCGTTTCGCTCACGGATATGTACGGCAACGTCATCTCCTGGGCCTCCGCGGGCAAAGTCGGCTTTAAAGGCTCGCGCAAAAGCACGCCTTTCGCCGCGCAGGTAGCCGCGGAAAATGCCGCGCGCGCTGCGATTGATATGGGTCTGCGTCGCGTCGAAGTCTTGGTGAAAGGTCCTGGTTCGGGCCGTGAAGCGGCCGTGCGCTCTTTGCAGGCAGCCGGCTTGGAAGTTTCGGCGATCAAAGATATCACGCCCATTCCTCATAACGGTTGCCGTCCGCCCAAGCGTCGCCGCGTTTGAGATCAGTATGCGAATAGTTGCTTGCGCAAAATTCCATGGCATTGTGTTCTCGAATCGTTTTTTCCAATTAGATTTTTGGAGATAGTCTTTTATGGCAAGATACATCGGGCCGGTTTGTAAGCTCTGTCGTCGCGAAGAAAAGAAGCTCTTCCTCAAGGGCGCGAAGTGCATCTCGCCCAAGTGCCCCATTGAGAAGCGCAATTTTCCTCCCGGCCAACATGGGCGCAATCGTCGCTTCAAAGTCTCCGAATACGGCAAGCAATTGCGCGAAAAGCAAAAGATGCGTCGTATTTACGGATTGCTGGAGCGCCAATTCGAGAACACCTACAACAAGGCCCTGCGCATCAAAGGCGTCACCGGCGAAAATCTGTTGAAGCTGCTCGAAAGAAGATTGGACAATATTGTATATCGCCTCGGCTTTGCGCCTTCGCGCAATGCAGCGCGACAACTGGTGCGGCATCGCCACTTCATGGTCAACAATCGCTTGGTCGATATTCCCTCATATTTAGTCAAAGCGGGCGATATCATCCAAGTGCGCGAAAAAAGCCGGAAGCTCGAGATCATTCACGGCGCCATGCGGAAGATTCGCGAAGGCAAGCTCTTCCCCTGGCTCGATCTCAACAAGGCCAGCATGGCCGGAACGGTGTTGGACATTCCCGGCCGCGCCGATATCCCGACGGAGGTCAACGAAGCCCTCATCGTCGAATTGTATTCGAAATGATGTGAACTTCCCGAGCTGTGATCGCTTTCCCTTTACGGGAACGACTAGGAGAGCAAAATACGGATCACCTTCTCAGCGAAGTTCGAGTAACATTGGAGAGTCAATAATGAATTGGCCCTATTTACAAATGCCGGAGAGTGTGGAGCTTGAGGATGCGAGTTACTCCAGCACGTTCGGCAGATTTATCGTACAACCTTTAGAACGCGGTTTCGGCACCACTATCGGCAACGCCCTGCGCCGCGTGCTGTTGTCTTCCCTCCCCGGTGCGGCCATCACGATGATAAAGATCGACGGCGTGCTGCACGAGTTTTCTTCGATTTCGGGTGTGGTGGAAGACGTCACGCAAATCATCCTGAATCTGAAAGAAGTTCGCTTCAAGCTCATCAATAAAAAGCCCGACAAAGTTCTATTGGAATTGAAGGGCGCACGCGAGTTCCGCGCCGGCGATATTCAAAACGGCACCACGGACTTTGAAATTCTCAATCCCGATCATCACATCGCCGCGCTCAACAAAGGCGCGGATTTCAAGATCGAGTTGCGCATCGGTCGCGGCCACGGCTATGTGCCCGCGGAAGAGAATAAGATTCCCGATCAACCCATCGGCGCTATTCCAATCGATGCGATTTATACGCCGATCAAAAACGTTAGCTATCGCGTCGAGAACACGCGCGTGCAGCAGCACACGGATTATGAGAAGCTCATTCTCGAGATTACCACGGACGGCAGCATCACGCCGGATGATAGCTTGACCTATGCCGGCAAGATTCTGCGCGATCACATCAACCTCTTCATCAACTTCGAAATCGAGCCGGAAGAAGAAGAGCCGGTCGAGGTGGATGAAGAAGCGCTGCGCATTCGTAAGCTGCTCAAAATGCCGGTGGATGAGCTTGAGCTTTCCGTGCGCTCTTACAACTGCTTGATGGCCGCAAACATCAAAACCATCGGCGATCTCGTGCGCCGCGACGAGCAAGAGATGCTCAAGTTTCGCAACTTCGGCCGCAAGTCGCTGCAAGAGCTGACGCAGATTTTGGAAGAAAAAAGCCTGCGCTTCGGCATGGATGTCGATCGCTATCTGCGCAGCGAGAATCAATAAGCTTGTAATCCCCGCCTCCCGCCGCTGCGGGATGGGCGGCTGTGAGTTGAATTGAATAAGTATCATCGACCCCGCCCGCCTGGGCGGGAGGTCGGGACTACTAATGATCTTAGGCAAATCATGAGACACTTAAAAGACGGCAATAAACTCAGCCGCACTGCGAGCCACCGCAAGGCCATGCTCTCCAACATGGTCTCCTCCGTGTTCGAGCACAAGCACATTCGCACCACCACGGCAAAGGCCAAAGAAGCGCGCCGCCTGGTCGATCGCATGATCACGCACGCCAAGAAGAATACCGTGGCCGCGCGCCGCTTGGTGTTTGATCGTTTGCGCCGCCGCGACATCGTAAAAATGTTGTTTGACGACATCGCTCCCCAATTCGCGACCCGCAATGGCGGCTACACGCGCGTGTTGAAGCTCGGCCGTCGTCAAGGCGACGGCGCAGAGATCGCCATTTTGGAATTGGTCGGCTACGAAACCTTGCAGCTTGAAAAGCAACAAGCCGCCGCCGAAAAACGCGCCGAACGCAAACGCCGCCGCGAAATGAAAGCCTCGGAGCGCCAATCCGGCACCAAGGACAAGGACGAAGAGAAGTCCGAAAAGGAGTAGCACCTCGCCGCACGCTTGGCTGCTTACCATGATTCGCTAATTCTAAAGCCAGAGTGATCCCGCTTGAATTTTTGCGCAGGCAAAATGAGAGCGAGAACATTTCTGGCTTTTTGATTTCGGGAGATATTGGAGCGTGGAGGCTCTCGTTGCCAAAACGACTGTGAACGTGTATATTCCGCGAAGAATAAATTGCTCACATGAGCAACATTTGGAAACTGAAAGGCGCTTTTTATAGAACTGAATCAGGGAATGAGCCTGTTCGAGAATGGTTGCATGGCTTTATCAAGAAATCAGAAAAACTCCGAGCAATGATTTACGCCTCGCCAAAGTGAGATTGGCAACCGTAAGGAGTAGCTATGAATAACAAACACGTTGGCAGTTCTTTCGATGACTTTCTCGAGGAAGTAGGTTTACTCGCTTTGGAACGCGCGGCTTTGGCGCTGGGAAAGCTGCTTCAAATACAGCTTGTTTGATTCGCGTCGTGTACGAATAGACTTTATTACGAGTGCTGAAAAAGGTTCATCCTGAATGACAATGTTTGTGGGATGTTTTATAAGACTCAAATGAGCATGACTATGTCTCCCTCAACCCCTCGCACCATTCGCGCCCCTCGCGGCAACACGCTCAGCTGCAAAGGTTGGGCACAAGAAGCCGCGATGCGCATGCTCATGAACAACCTCGATCCCGAAGTGGCGGAGCTGCCCTCGGCGCTCGTGGTTTATGGAGGTCGCGGCAAAGCCGCGCGCAATTGGGAATGCTTCGACGCCATCGTCAAAAGCCTGCGCGAGCTGGAGAATGATGAAACGCTGCTCGTGCAATCCGGCAAACCCGTCGGCATTTTTCGCACGCATAGTGATGCGCCGCGCGTGTTGATTGCCAACTCTCTGCTCGTGCCCGCGTGGGCCAATGCCGCGTACTTTCGCGAGCTGGAAGATCGCGGCCTTATCATGTATGGCCAGATGACCGCGGGCAGTTGGATTTACATCGGAACCCAAGGCATTTTGCAGGGCACGTATGAAACCTTCGTCGCAGCCGCGAACCAACACTTCAGCGGCACGCTTGCGGGAAGATTGATCGTCACCGGCGGCATGGGTGGCATGGGCGGTGCGCAGCCGCTCGCAGCCACGATGAACGGCGCCGCGTGTTTGGTCATCGAAGTCGATCGCGATCGTATCGAACGGCGCATTCGTCAGCGCTATTGCGATGTGCTTTCTGAAGATCTTGACTCTGCTTTGCAGCAAGTGTTGGAAGCGAAACAACAACGCCGCGCGCTCTCGGTCGGCTTGGTCGGCAATTGCGCGGACGTGTTGCCCGAGCTGGTGCGTCTGAATATTATTCCGGATATCGTGACTGATCAAACTTCCGCGCACGATGAGCTGAATGGCTACGTGCCAAACGCTATGCCCTATGAAGACGCGCTTGCATTGCGCCAAAGCAATCCGAGCGAATACCTCAAGCGCGCGTACGATTCCATGGCCGTGCACGTGCGCGCAATGCTCGATCTGCAAAAGCTTGGCGCGGTGACTTTTGATTACGGCAACAACCTCCGCGCGCAAGCACAGAAGGCCGGCGTGCAAAATGCGTTTGACTTCCCCGGCTTCGTGCCCGCGTATGTGCGCCCGCTTTTTTGCGAAGGCAAAGGTCCGTTTCGCTGGGTCGCACTCTCCGGCGATCCGCAGGACATTGCGGTGACTGACGATCTTGTTTTGGAACTCTTCCCGCGAAACGCTGCGCTGCGTCGTTGGATTGAAATGGCGCGCGAACGTGTCGCGTTTCAAGGATTGCCCGCGCGCATTTGCTGGCTCGGCTATGGCGAACGCGCAAAGTTCGGCCTCGCGCTCAACGAGCTTGTGGCGAAGGGAAAGATCAAAGCGCCGGTGGTGATCGGTCGCGATCATTTGGATTGCGGCTCGGTCGCCTCACCCAATCGCGAGACCGAGGCTATGCTCGACGGTTCCGATGCGATTGCCGACTGGCCGATACTCAACGCGTTGTTGAACACGGCCTCGGGCGCCTCGTGGGTTTCCGTGCATCACGGCGGCGGCGTGGGCATTGGCTATTCGATTCACGCGGGGCAAGTGATCGTCGCCGACGGCACGCCCGAAGCCGCGCGCCGGCTTGAGCGCGTGCTCACGTGCGATCCCGGTATCGGCGTTGCCAGACATGTGGACGCGGGTTATGATTCAGCCCGCGAAGTCGCGCGCGAACGCGGCGTGAAGATTCCGATGATGATTTGAAAAGTGGTTCAACCTCGGCTTGGCCGAGGTTTCGGGTTTGCAGTGGTATGACGGTTATTTGCATCTTGAATACAACGGCTCAGCCGTTGTAGGAACATCAGAGTAAAATGTTCCAACCTCGGCTTGGCCGAGGTTTCGGGATTCCGGCGGTGTGATAGTCATGAGCATCTTGAATACAACGGCCAAGCCGTTGTAGGAACGTCTATCTTTATGAGCGCTCTTCTCATTCGCAATGCGCGGCTCGCGACGCCGGTTTCGAGTGCGACGGATCGTCCCTCGTGGCAACTGCGCGAAATTTTTCTTGCGGCTTTATTTTGCGAGCACGGCATTATTCAAAACCTTGGGCCGGAGAACGAAGTCTTAGCACAAGCGCCGCCGTGCGAGGAGTTGGATGCCGGCGGCCGTTTGCTCGTTCCCGGCTTTGTGGATTGCCACACGCATCCGGTTTTTTTCAATCATCGCGCGCACGAATTTGTCGAACGCACGCAAGGCGCGACCTATAAAGAAATCGCAGCGCGCGGCGGCGGCATTCGTTATAGCGTGCGCGATTTGCGCGCGGCGGAGACCGGGCAACTCTTGCTGCGCGTCTTGCAAAGATTAGATACCTTTTTGGAATACGGCACCACAACGAGTGAAGCCAAGAGCGGTTACGGCCTTAGTCTTGAACACGAGCTTCGTTCTTTGGAAATTCTACAGCGCGCGGCGCAAGAGCATACCGTGCAAATCGTGCCGACGTTTCTCGGCGCGCATGAAGTGCCCGATGAATATCGCGAACAGCGCGAACGCTACGTGGAATTGGTGATCGAAGAGATGGTGCCGCTTGTTGCGAAGAAAAATTTGGCAAAGTTCATCGACGTGTTTTGCGAAGGCCACGTGTTCAACGAAGCCGAGTCGCTGCGCATTCTGCAAGCCGGTTTGAAGCATGGGCTCGTTCCTAAAATTCACGCGGACCAGCTTTCCGAAAGCGGCGGCGCGCGCGTCGCGATTGCAACGCAAGCCGCCTCGGCAGATCATTTGGAATTTACTTCGCCCGCGTTGTATCGCGAGCTGCACGCGGCAGGCGTCGTGCCCGTGTTATTACCCGGCGCGGATTTTTTTATTCGCGCGCAACGGTATGCCGACGCGCAAGGCATGATCGCCGCGGGCTTGCCGGTCGCGATTGCGACGGATTTCAATCCCGGCACGTGCATGACGGAAAGCATGCCCATGATCATGACGCTCGCGTGCCTTGCGCTGCGCATGACGCCCGCACAAGCATTGATTGCAGCAACGCTGCACGCGGCACACGCGCTGCGCATGGGGAACATAATCGGCTCGCTCGAAGTTGGAAAGCAGGCCGACGCGGTTCTGTTTGACGCGGAATCCGTGAATGAGATACCGTATCACTTCGGCGTCAACCTCGTGCGCACGGTGATTAAAAAAGGGAAAGTGGTGTTGCAGCGGCGCGGGTGATGATAAAATAAAAACGCGGAGCGTTTAAAGCTGCATTCTCCTGCAGAGCCTTTAAAGCTGCAACGAGAGTGCGGATAGTTGAAATTGAAACACGTTTAATGATAATTTTAGAAATGCATTCCATGACAAACCTCAAAGTTCTTCTTCCACCTCTTCTTGTCGTACTTTTCTTGTCCGCCTGCACGAACAACGATCCCATTCAAGCGCGCAAAGATTTGCTCGGTCCCGGTGATTACGGCCAGATTCGCGCGACGCGTTTGACGCCGCAGGGCAGTGATACGAGTCTCGGCAAAATTGAAAACGTGGGACGCAGTTTTTATTTAATTGCCGGCGAGCTCTCAGGCACGGAGAGCCAATTCTTGATTCGCTTTGGCGGCTTGTCAGGCACGGTTAAAAAAGCCCAGCTTGTTTTGCCGATTCATTTTTTTACGGGCGCGGGCAATAACTTCTCGCCCACGGTGCATCGCGTCACCGGCGAGTGGCAAGAAGACAGCGTGACTGCGGTGAAGTTCAACGGTCAATTCGACCCGGCGACTGTGGGAACTCCGCTTTCCGTGTCTTTGGATTCGCTGCGCAAGAACGCCGATAAAGACACGCTTTGGTTCGAAATGGACACGACGTTGGTGCAAACGTGGATTGCGGACAGCACGAAGAACTTGGGTCTACTGATCAAATTGCAAGACTCCGGTTTACTCACGGAATATCATTCGCGCCACAGCCTCACTAAGGTTTCGCGCCTCAAGCTGGTGTTGAGCCAAAGCACCGGTCGCGATACGACGCGCTTCTTCGCGCCGAGCGCGGATGCTTTTATCTTTTCACGCCCGGGCACGTTGCCGACCGATCATTTGTATGTCGGAAATGGCGAACAGTTTAAAACGTACTTTGCCTTCACGCCGCTCGATACCATCCCTGACAATGCGACCATCAATCGTGCAGAACTGCAACTGGCCATCGATAGCACTTTTACGCTGAATAACCAAGACGGCTTGGGCTTCGTGACGTTCGCCGTGGATTCCATTTTGGCCCAAAACCCGCTGGAG
>Ga0247727_10015474_pt1 | contig 12504 bp, 10 predicted proteins | sample WisWelCaveWW1625_FD_202498 | JGI IMG/M metagenome (GOLD analysis project Ga0247727, IMG submission 202498) | Biofilm microbial communities from Wishing Well Cave, Virginia, United States - WW16-25 | ecosystem: Environmental > Aquatic > Deep subsurface > Groundwater > Cave microbial mat | place... | reverse complement strand
CGGCGAGCTACCCGGGTTCCTGCACGTCGCGATCGGGCAGGAGGCGTCGGCCACCGGTGTGTGTGCCGCACTGGCGCGCGAAGACGTCATCGCCTCGACCCATCGAGCGCACGGGCACACCATCGCAAAGGGCACGCCCGTCGAGAAGATCATGGCCGAGCTCTACGGGAAGATCGAGGGCTGCAGCGGCGGGTACGGCGGCTCGATGCACCTCTACGACGTCGAGGTGGGGAACCTGGGCGCGAACGCGGTAGTCGCGGGAGGCCTGCCTGCGATCGTGGGAGCCGCGCTGGCGTTTCAGATGCGAGGCGAGAAGCGGGTCGCGGTGGCGTTCTTCGGCGACGGAGCGACGAACACAGGCACGTTTCACGAGTCGCTCAACCTCGCGCAACTATGGAAGGTCCCCGCGATCTTCGTCCTCGAGAACAACGGCTGGGCCGAGTCGACGCCTGCGACGCAACAGCTCCCGCTACCGGTCGACCGGCTCGGAAGACGCGCTGACGCGTTCGGCATGAAGCTGATCGAGGCAGACGGGCAGGATGTCGAAGCCGTCCACCTCGCTGCGCTCGCGGCCCGCGATCACGCGCTGGCTGGAAGGGGGCCGGTGCTCCTCCACCTGCGGACGTTCCGGCTGACCGGTCACTACGTCGGCGATCCGCAGGTCTATCGCGACCGCGAGGCGCTCAAGCACGAGCGCGAGACCAAGGACCCGCTGCGCCTCCTCGGCGCGCGGCTCGAGCTTTCCGACGAAGACTTCGCCGCCCTCGACGCCGAAGTGACGGCAGAGGTCGAAGCCTCGGTCGAGTTCGCCAAGGCCGGAACCGACCCCGAGCCGGAAGACGCGCTCAAGTACGTCTATGCCTGAGATCACCTACCGGGAGGCGGTTCGCGACGCGCTCTCGCAGGCGCTTCGGAAGGACGACAGCGTCTTCATCATGGGGGAGGACATCGCAGAGATGGGTGGGTCGATGGCCGTGACCCAGGGCTTGCTCGAGGAGTTCGGGCCAAAGCGGATCCGCAACACGCCGATCTCCGAGATGGCCATCGTCGGCAGCGGGATCGGGGCCGCGATCCAGGGGATGAGACCCGTCGTCGAGATCATGTACGAGGACTTCCTCACGCTCTCGATGGAGCAGCTCGTGAACCAGGCGGCCAAGCACCGCACGATGTCGGGCGGTCAGGTGAAGGTGCCGCTCACGATTCGCACGCAGGGCGGAGCGGGGTGGTCGCCCGGCGCGCAGCACGCCCAGCAGCTCGAGGCCTGGTTTGTCCACGTCCCCGGGCTCAAGGTCGTGTTCGCGTCGACGCCCGAAGACGTTCGCGGCCTGCTCTGGTCGGCGATCTACGACGACAACCCGGTCGTCTTCTTCGAGCATCGCACTCTCTACCCGCTGAAGGGCGAGGTGCCGACGGAGCTTGAGCCGATCCCGCTCGGCAAGGCCCGCATCCACCGTGAGGGCGAGGACGTCACCGTCGTCGCGACGGGCCGCCTCGTCCACGAGGCGCTCGAGGCGGCGGAGGCCGCGGAGAGCGAAGGCATCTCGGTCGAGGTCGTCGACCCGCGGACGCTGCTGCCGCTCGACGAGGAGACCATCGTCGGCTCCGTGCGCAAGACCACGCGCTGCGTCACCGCGCACGAGGCTGTCACTCGGGGCGGCTTCGGCTCGGAGCTCGCAGCCGTGATCCAGCACGGCGCCTTCGACTGGCTCGATGCGCCGATCGAGCGAGTCGGCGCGAGATTTGCCCCGCTTCCGTTCGCGCCGGCGATGGAGCAGTGGGCCGTCCCGCACGCGGCAGACGTTCTCGAGGCGATCCGGCGCACGGTCGCGCGGAGCTGATCTGTGCACCCTCAGGCGATGTCATCCTCGCACCTGGCGGCTGCAAAGCTGCGCCATGCTGCGTCCTCAGTCGCACCCATATCTTCTGATATGGGCACTCCTTGCGTCCTTGCCTGGCTTGCTTTTCGCGCGCCAGGCACGAGGCAACATCACCTGAGGGTGCACTGATGGCATCCGAGGTCAAGCTGCCGCGTCTCGGCCAGGGCATGGAGTCGGGGACGATCGTGCGCTGGCTGAAGTCCGAAGGTGAGGAGGTCGCCAAGGGCGATCCTCTCTACGAGCTCGACACCGACAAGGTCACGCAAGAGGTGGAGGCGGAGGCCACGGGCGTCCTGCTCAAGATCGTCGTCGCGGACGGCGAGGTGGATGTCGGTACGACCGTCGGCGTGATCGGCGCGCAGGACGAGGACGTGTCGGAGCTCCTCGCCGCGTCGCAGGGTGGGAACGGCGGTGCGCCGGCCGCTACGCGACCGGGCGCCGCGGCGCCTGCGCAGGCCGCACGGGAGCCAAGTGGCTCAGAGCCACAAAGTGTGGGAGGCGAGACGGCCGAGCCGGATGCCGCCACTTCTGCCGGGCGCGGCGGCGAGCGCACGAAGGCGTCTCCACTGGCGCGGCGCATGGCGCGCGAGCGCGGCGTTGACCTCGCGCTCGTCACCGGCACCGGTCCCGAGGGACGGGTGATCGCGGAGGACGTCGAAAGCGCGGCTGCCGGGACCGTAGAGCCGGCGGCGATGTCTCCTCCCCCCGCCGCGGACGCACCCGCGATTCCTCCGGCGACGACGGACGATGCCGAAATCGTCGAGCTGACCTCGACCCGTCGCACGATCGCACGACGCCTCACCGAGGCGTGGGAGGCTCCGGTCTTCCAGCTCTCGGTGGCCGCGGACGCCACGGAGCTCGTCGCGACGAGGGAGCGTCTCGTCGAGCTCCTGCGCGAAGGCGAGACGAAGCCGACGGTGAACGACATCCTCACGCGCGTGGTCGCGTCAGCGCTCGTTCGGCACCGCCCCGTGAACGCGCACTTCAGCGACGGGCGGATCCTCCGCTTTCCGAGCGCAAGCATCGGCCTCGCAGTTGCGGCGCCCAGCGGGCTAGTCGTTCCCGTGATCCGCGCTGCCGACGCGAAGTCCATCCAGCAGATTGCGGTAGCGAGAGCTGATCTCGTGTCGCGCGCGCGAGACGGGAAGCTCAAGCTCGCCGACCTCGAGGGCGGGACGTTCACGATCTCGAACCTCGGGATGTACGGCATCGAACAGTTCATCGCGGTCCTCAATCCGCCGCAGGTCGCGATCCTCGCCGTCGGCTCGATCGAGGACCGGCCGGCGGCTCGCGACGGAGAGCTGGTCGTATCTCCGACGATGACCATGATTCTGACCTGCGACCATCGCGCGATCGACGGGTCGGAGGGCGCCGAGTTCCTGCGCACGGTCAAGGCGTTCGTCGAGTCGCCGGCGCTCGCGCTGTAGCTTGCGCATGACCGGAATCCGCTCGCGCAGATTCCAGTCGCGCAGAGATCCCTGAAGGCGGCCGCTTCGCGGCCGCGGCGCATGTGTGGGGCAGCGAGCCTCTAGGCTTACTCGATGGTCATCCGGCGGGGCGGTCGGCAGGACGTCAGGTTCCTCCGCGACATGCTCCACCACGCCTACTACTGGCGCGAGCGGAACCCCGGGGAGGAGTCCGGGCCCGTCGCCCGGTACGTGAAGGGCTGGGGGCGCCCCGGCGATACGGCGCTCATCGCGGTGGAGGGCGCCTTTCCCGTCGGCGCCGGCTGGTACCGGCTGTTTCGGCGCGATCAGCCGGGATACGGCTTTGTAGACGAGGAGACCCCGGAGCTCGCGATCGCCGTCGTTCCGAGCCGCCGCGGACAAGGGATCGGTGACGTGCTGCTGACTGCGCTCTGCGATCGTGCGCGCTCGGAGGGGTATCGAGCGCTGAGCCTGAGCGTGGAGCGTGACAACGACGCGTTGGTCTCGTACTACGGGCACCACGGATTCGCGCGCGTTGCCGAGGACGGCGGCGACAGCGTCACTATGCGCCGGGAGCTCTGACGTCCGTGACCAGGCAGGAACGCAAGGCCGCCGAGTTTCAGGCACTCCACGCCGGCGAGGCATTCGTGATTCCGAACCCGTGGGATGCGGGCTCCGCGCGGGTTCTCGAAGCACTCGGCTTCGAGGCGCTGGCGACGACCAGCTCCGGCTTTGCATTCACGCTCGGACGACTGGACGGAGGAGTGACGCTGGACGAGGTCGTCGACCATGTCGCGATGCTCGACGTGGCGACGGCGCTTCCGGTCTCGGTCGATCTCGAGAACGGATACGGAGCCGAGCCCGCGAGCGTCGCGTTCGCGATCGCCCGTGTCGCCGAGGCCGGCGCCGTCGGCGGCTCGATCGAGGACTACGATCCTGACGGCCACCTCTACGACCTTCCTCACGCAGTCGAGCGCATCGAAGCGGCAGTCGAAGCGGTGCGTGGCCTGGGGTTCCCGTTCACGCTGACCGCGCGCGCGGAGAACCACATTCGCGGCAACCCCGATCTCGAGGACACGATCGCCCGCCTTCGCGCGTTCGAGGAGGCGGGCGCGGACGTGCTCTACGCGCCGGGGCTCCGAAGCACCGACGAGATTCGTGCCGTGTGCCAGGCGGTGGCTCGGCCGGTCAACGTGCTCGCGGTGCCCGCGCTCGCACTCGCGGAGATCGTCGCTGCAGGTGCGCGCCGGATAAGTGTCGGGGGTGCCCTGACCTGGGTGGCCATGCGGGCGGCGGCCGATGCCGCGACAGCGCTTCGCGACGACGGCGATCTGTCGCCGCTGGCGGCGAGACTCCCGCTCGAGCAGTGGTTCGGGAGCGAGGACCTGTCTCGCTAGGATCGCGGCCATGGACTTCGACGTAGCCGTCCTCGGCGGCGGGCCGGCCGGCTACACCGCGGCGATCCGCGCCGCGCAGCTCGGCGCCCGCGTTGCCTGCGTCGAGAAGGAGCCCGAGCTCGGAGGAACCTGTCTGCGCGTCGGTTGCATCCCGACGAAGGCATGGGTGCAGACCGCTCACGCCCTGCACGCGGCACGCGAGATCGATCCCAAGCTCGGCGTGGTCACCGCAGAGCCGACTCTCGACTTCGCGCAGGCGAACGAGTGGAAAGCCGCGGTCGTCAAGCAGATGACGGGTGGCGTCGCATCGCTCTTCAAGGCGAACGGCGTCACCTCGTTCCAGGGCGCGGGCAGGTTCGAGGACGGCCGCTCGATCACCTTCGACAAGGGAGACGTGGGGCTGAGCTTCTCGAGCGCGATCATCGCCACCGGCTCGTATCCCGTGCAGCCGCCCATTCCCGGGCTCGACTCGCCTCGCTGCGTCGACTCGACGGGTCTCCTCGCGCAGACCGAGGTTCCGCGGCGACTTGTCGTACTCGGTGGCGGGATCATCGGGTGCGAGTTCGCATCGATCTTCGAGCGCTTCGGCACCGAGGTCACGATCGTCGAGATGCTCGACTCGCTCATTCCGCAAGAGGATGCCGACGCGACGAATGAGCTCCGCAAGGCGTTCGCCCGGCGCGGAATCGTCGTCCACCTCGGCAAGCAGTGCACCAAGGTGGAGGACACCGGCGCCTCCCTCGTCGTCCACTTCGGCGAGGGCGAGACGGCCGAGTGCGACCTCATGCTCGTCTCGGTCGGCAGAGCGCCGCTCGTCGACGGCATCGGGCTCGACGCCGCAGGCGTCGCGTTCGATCCTCGCACCGGGATCCAGACCGACGCCTACCGGCGAACGTCCGTGCCGCACATCTACGCGGCCGGGGACGTCGCGGGGTACTGGCAACTCGCGCACACAGCCTTCCGCGAGGGCGAGATCGCGGCGGAGAACGCAACGGGGCACGAAGCCCCCATGCGGGACACCGCCGTTCCCCGGCCGATCTACACCGATCCCGAGATAGCCGGCGTCGGCCTCACCGAGGCCGAAGCCGCCGAGCGCTACGGCGCCGAGAACATCGCCGTCGGGAGGTTCCCGTGGGCGGCGAACGCGCGCGCGGTCATGTCGGGCGAGACGGCGGGCTGGGTGAAGTCGATCCACGAGACGGCGTACGGGGAGCTCGTCGGTGTCGTGATCGTCGGCGCGCATGCGACCGACCTGATCGAGGCAGCGGTCGTCGCGCTCGACGCCGAGGCGACCGTCGAGACCGTCGCCGACGGCATGGCGCCTCATCCGACGCTCTCCGAGGCGATCAAGGAGGCCGGCCTCGTGGCGCTCGGCCGCCCGATCCACCTCCCGCCACGCCGGAAGTAGAGACCGGTCGGGAGGACCGCACCCGCCAGGTTCTTGCGCGACCGGAATTTGCGCTAGCGGATTCCGGTCTTGCGCCAAGTAGTCTCCACCGACTCGCTCGCGGTTCGATACCCTCAGCGGGTGAGCATCTTCACCAAGAGAAACGCCGTCGTCGGCTACCTCACGCTGAGGGCACTCGAGCGCAGTCGCCGAAGGCGGAGCCGTCTCAGGCTCGGCCTCTACGTCGCACTCGGGCTCATCTCGTTCGGCATCCTCGCCGGTGCTGCCGCGGTGGCCCTGCGGCGTCATGGCGGAACCGCCGCCGAGGAAACCGACGAGGAGCTGTTCGCCACTGACGAAGCGGAGAGCGACGAGGCGGAGGCCGAGATCGTCGGCGAGTACGTGACTGCGGCGCCGGAGCCGATCCCCGCGACGTGAGCGAGCGGCCGGCCGGCAGCGCTCGGTCGTCGGTTCGTCCCACACTCGCAGGACTAGTCCCGTACGAGCCCGGGAAGCCGGTCGAGGAGGTCCAGCGAGAGCTGGGGCTCGATCGCGTCGTCAAGCTCGCCTCGAACGAAGGGCCCTATGGGCCGTTCCCTGCGGCTCGGGAAGCGATAGCCCGCGCGACGCTGGAGCTCAACCGGTATCCGGACGGAGGAGCGTGGCGGCTCAGGCGAGCTCTCGCCGAGCAGCACGGCGTCACTTTCGAGAACGTGACCGTGTGCGCCGGTGCCGATGCCGTTATCGGGTTCGTCTGCCTGGCGATGCTCGATCCGGGCGACGAGGCCGTCACGGGCTGGCCGTCCTTCCCGAGCTACGTGCTCGATCCGCTCAAGCTCGGCGGAGTCCCCGTCCGCGTGCCGCTCAAGGATGACCGCTTCGACCTCGAGGCCATCCTGTCCGCGATCACCGACCGCACGAAGCTCGTGTTCATCGCGGCTCCGAACAACCCGACCGGTACGACGAACAATCGCGCCGAGCTCGAGGAGTACTTCGCCGAGGTTCCGCCGCATGTCTTGACGGTCCTCGACCAGGCCTACTTCGAGTACATCGAGGATCCGGAGTACCCCGATGCAATCGAGGAGTTCGCGAAGACCGGCCACAACGTGCTCGTGCTGCGCACGTTCTCGAAGATCTTCGGGCTGGCGGGGCTGCGTGTCGGTTACGGCATCGGATCCGAGGAGATCGTCACCGCGATCGGCAAAGTTCGCCGAGCGTTCGACGTGACCTCCGCCGGCCAGGAGGCGGCGCTCGCGAGCTACGCGGACGCCGACGAGATCGCCAGCCGCCGAACGGCGAACCGCGATGCGATGGCGAGCCTGGAACGCGTCCTCCGCGACCAGGGGCTCGAGCCGGCTGGCCCGGCCGTTGCGAACTTCCTGTTCGTTCGGGTCGGTGATGCGCTCGCCGTCAACGACGCCCTGCTGCGCGAAGGGGTGATCGTGCGGCCGATGGGGGCCTTCGGCGCGCCGGATGCGCTGCGGATCACCGCAGGCACTCCGGACGAGATCGCCTTCCTCCAACAGGCCCTCGGCACGGCTCCCATTCCGAAAGCTGTCGGCCCGAGCTGACGGTGCGTTAAGGCTCGAGAGCGTTGGGCGGGAACCTGCGCGGGAAACGCGAAGCACCTCCTAGGGATGACTGAGCTATCCTCCGACGACGGGCGCCCGTCGAGGCGCTCGTTCCCTGTATGCGAACCACCCTGAAGAGAGGCCTGGGGCGCGGGGCCGCGCCGGACGGAAACGGGAAGCCCGTTCTTCCGCCTGGTGCCCTGTCTCCCGTCAGCTTTTACGCGCAACCTGCGAGGTCGCCGCGATCTCGTGCCGCGCTCATCGGTCGCATCGCGCTCTGGCTCGGTGTCGCGTCGCTGGTGCTCGCCACCGGCACCGCGGGAGGCGCATACCTCTACTTCCATCAGTCGGTGGCGGCGGTTGCCGCTGAAACGCCTGAAGTGAGGCGCGCCGCCCGGCAGCTCTCGGTGGCGCTACCCGGGCAGCCTGCGGTGGCGCTCGTGATCGGGTACGACCACCGCAGGGAGGACGGCCAGAACGCCACCGGGCGCTCTGACACGCTGATGCTCGTTCGGGCCGACCCGTCGACCGACTCGATCTCGCTCTTGTCTTTCCCGCGTGACATGCGCGTCGAGATCCGGTGTCCCGGGAGGACGGGGCTCTTCGACAAGATCGCGCATGCCTATTCGTACTGCGGGCCGCAGGGGTCCTTGGACACGGTGAAGGCGCTGACGGGCATCCCGGTCAACTACCTCATCACCGTCAACTTCCGGGGTTTCCGGCAGATCATCGACAGGCTGGACGGCGCCTGGATCGACGTCGACCGCCGGTACTTCAACGACCGCGGCGGCCCGTTCGGCTACGCGAAGATCAATCTCCGACCGGGGTACCAACAGCTCACCGGACGGCAGGCGCTCGACTACGTTCGGTATCGCCACACCGACTCCGATCTCTACCGCGTCGCGCGCCAGCAGCAGTTCGTAAAGGCGTTCAAGGGTCAAGTGCAGGAGAGCTTCGCGCCGATCGCGCTCCCGAAGGTCGTCAACGCGATCACGAACAACGTCGAGGTCGCCCAGGGAGGCGGCTCGAGCGTCGACGGGCGCACGGTCCTGTCGTACGCCCTGTTCGCGTACGGCTTGCCGCGAGGGCGGGTCTTCCAGACGCGGATCGAGGGTCTCGAAGGATTCGCGGATCTCACGACGGGCTCCGAGAACATCGAGCGGGCAGTTCAGACCTTCACGCATCCCGACGTCGAGTCCTCGGAGAAGGCGACGGCCGTCGCCCTGGGCGAAAAGCTCAGGCCGCGCATTCCTGCACCGCGCGACACGAGCATCACTGTCCTCAACGGGAACGGCGTCACCGGCTCGGCCTCGACGGCCGGGTTCCAGCTCGGCGAGCGCGGATACGAGATCCTGACGCCGCCCAACGGCCTTCCTGCCAACGCTCCGCGCTTCGACTACTTCCGCACGCAGGTGCACTTCGACTCGGGTCGCCGCGGCGCCCGCGAGGCGGCGCAGAAGGTGGCGAATCTCTTCGCATCTGCCGAGGTCAAGCCGTTGACGAACGAGATAAGCGCGCTCGCGAGCGGCGCGATGCTCACGGTCGTCGTCGGGCAGACCTTCCACGGCAGTCTCGCGTCGGCCCCCATCGACAGGACTCCGAAGCGAGAGCGCCCGAACGTCGTGTTCGGCCCGAACGCTGCCCGCGATCTCCTCCGTGAGCGTCGCTCCCGCGTGCCGTTCCCGCTCATGGTTCCGACCGTGATCGAGCGGAGCTCGTGGACGGACTCGATGATGCCCGTTCGCATGTATTGGATCGACGGAGACGAGAAGCACAAGGCCGTGCGACTCGTCTACAGCATGGGCTCGAACGAGTACTGGGGCGTCCAGATGACCGAGTGGGACGATGCCCCCGTTCTCGCCGACAAGAGCCTCACTCGCCGGATCGAGGGCCGGATCTACGATCTCTACTACGACGGTCCCAAGCTGCACATGGTCGTCCTGCGCACCCCGAACGGCAGCTACTGGGTGATCAACACGATCCTCGACCGCATGTCGAACGAGACGATGCTCGCGATCGCCAAGGGCCTGAAGCCGCTCGGGAAAGGGAACTAGTGGTCGCTCCGGGAAGTACGCCACCCCGTCGCGCGGCTGCGAACACATCGCATGCCGTCGTCCTCGGTCGGCCACGTACCTTCTGGTACGCGGCCTCCCTGCGTCCTAGGCCTGCTCGGTTCTCGCCGGCGAATGGGCACCGGACTTCCCGGAGCGACCACTAGGTGCGAGTCGCGGTCTTCGGCGCCGGCTACGTCGGTCTCGTCACGGGAGCGTGCTTTGCCGACCTCGGGCACGAAGTCGTTATCCGAGACGTGGTCGTGGCGAAGATCGATGCGCTCCGGCGCGGCGACGTGCCGATTCACGAGCAGGGGCTCGAGGAGCTTCTCGAGCGAAATCGGCAGCGGCTGACCTTCACGACCGAGGTCGACGAGGCCGTCGAGGGTGCGGACGTCGTCTACGTCGCCGTGGGCACACCGCCGACGTACTCAGGTGACGCCGACCTCTCTGCCGTCTGGACCGTCGTCGACGAGCTCCCGCGCGCCGACCGCCGAATCGTGGTCGCGATGAAAAGCACGGTGCCTGTCGGCACCGGGCGAACCGTGCGGCACCGGCTCGACGATCGCGGCCTGACGAACGTCGGCTACGTCTCCAACCCGGAGTTCACCGCCGAGGGCACTGCGGTTCACGACTTCATGCACCCCGATCGCGTCGTCATCGGCGCGTTCGACGAGGCCGACGGAGACCTGGTCGAGCGACTCCACGACGGGATCGACGCGCCCGTCGTCCGTTGCGACGTGCCGTCGGCGGAGATGATCAAGCTCGCGGCGAATGCGGCTCTCGTGACGCGGATCTCGTTCATCAACGAGATCGCGAACGTGTGCGAGGCCACCGGCGCCGATGTCCTCACCGTGTCTCAGGGAATCGGGCTGGACCGGCGCATCGGTCCTGCGTTCCTGCGGGCAGGCATCGGATACGGCGGTTCCTGCTTTCCCAAGGATTCTCTGGCGCTCAAGCAGCTGGCGGCGAACTCCGGCTACAGCTTCCAGCTCCTTAACGCCGTGATCGAGGTCAACGAGCTCCAGAAGCGGCGCGTCATCGGCAAGCTCGAGCGGCGCCTCGGCCCGCTTCGAGACAAGCGGATCGCACTCCTGGGCCTCGCGTTCAAGCCTGGTACGGACGACATGCGCGAGGCACCGAGCCTCGTGCTTGCAGGACGGCTGCTCTCGGAGGGAGCCGAGGTGCGAGCCTGGGATCCGGTCGCCGACGGCGCCGTCCATCTCAACGGTGTCGTGATCGCAGAGTCGGCGCTCGCGGCACTCGACGGCGCCGACGCCGCAGTCGTCGTGACCGAATGGCCCGAGCTCCGCGAGCTCGACTGGGCTCAGGCCGGTGCGCGGATGCGACATCGGCTGGTCGTCGACGGCCGGAACCTCCTCGACTCCGTTCAGCTCCGAGCGCTCGGCTTCGAATACGAGGGCATCGGGCGCCCGATCCAGTGAGCTTCGGGCCCCTCGCAAGCGCCTGCGCGTGAGTCTGCCGGCCGTCATCCTCGTTGGCGGGCAGGGGACGAGACTGCGGCCGCTCACCGATCGCACGCGCAAGGACATGCTCCCGCTCGTCGATCGGCCACTACTCTCGTACACCTTGGAGCACCTCGCTCGCCACGGCGTTGATCAGGCCGTCATCTCGTGCGGCTACCTCCCTGATCAGATCGAGACGGCATTCCGCACCGGCCACGCCGGCGTCACACTCGAGTACGCGATCGAGGAGACGCCTCTCGGAACCGGCGGGGCCATCGGTTTCGCGGCCCGCGGACTCGGCCGCACCTTCTTCGCCTTGAACGGCGATTCGCTGCGGGAGGCGGACCTCGACGAGCTCGTCGCCTTCCATCGCTCGACCGGCGCCAAGGCGACGATTCTCCTGACGCCTGTCGCAGACCCGAGCCGGTACGGGCTCGTCCGCACGGCTGCGGACGGCAGAGTCGAGACCTTCCTCGAGAAACCGCGACCGGAGGAGATCGACACTGATCTGATCAACGCCGGCCTCTACGTCCTCGAGCCCGAGGTGCTCGAGCTGATCCCGCCCAATCGCTCGGTGTCGATCGAGCGCGAGGTCTTCCCGCGGCTCGCGGCGCAAGGGGCGGTCTACGGGATCGCTCTCCCTGGGTACTGGCTCGACGTCGGCACTCCGGAGTCGTACCTCCAGGCACACCGCGACGTTCTCGAGCGCCTGTTCGCGACCGAGGTCGGCGGCGCGCTGGGCGCAGACTTCACGCTCGTCGATCCGACCGCCGAGGTCGATCCCGGAGCGCGCCTCGTCCCTCCTGTGTACGTCGGCCCGGGCGCCGTCGTCGAGGCCGGAGCACGGCTGGGGAGCCTCGCGGTGCTGGGTGCAGGCTCGCGGCTCGCGGCCGGAGGTGTCGTGGAGAATGCCATCGTGGGCTCTCGGGCGATCGTCGGTGCGGGATGCTCCGTCATCGGTTCCATCGTGGGAGACGGCGCCGAGCTCGGAGCCGAGTGCGAGCTGCACAACCTCGCTGTCGTGGGGCCCGGCGCGTCGCTCGGCGGTGGCAACGTCCTCGACCACGGGCTGCGGATAGGTGCAGGTCAGAGAATTCCCGCAAAAGCACTGCGGTTCTCGTGAGCGAGCGGGCACGCGGTCGCTACGGGGTTGCTCCACGAAAGGTCGAGAAGCCCTGGGGCTGGGAGCTCGTCTGGGCCGAGGCCGACGTCTACGTCGGCAAGCTCCTGTTCGTTCGCGCGGGCGAGTCGCTGAGCCTCCAGTACCACGAGGCGAAGGACGAGTCGTGGCTCGTGCAGGAAGGTCGTGCGCGGCTCGAGTTGGGCGA
>Ga0247727_10015473_pt1 | contig 12504 bp, 7 predicted proteins | sample WisWelCaveWW1625_FD_202498 | JGI IMG/M metagenome (GOLD analysis project Ga0247727, IMG submission 202498) | Biofilm microbial communities from Wishing Well Cave, Virginia, United States - WW16-25 | ecosystem: Environmental > Aquatic > Deep subsurface > Groundwater > Cave microbial mat | place... | reverse complement strand
CTCTTCCATGTAACGGTTTTCCACTTCGAGCAGCCACTCTCCCAGCTCGCGGCTAAGCGCGCCCCAGCGAATATACAAAACGATGACGACGATCAAGGCGATAACACAGAGCGGCAAAATGACGCCGAGCGTCGCGTTTTCGCTGTCAACCAAATTAAAGACCAGCGTCACAATGGCCACAATCGCGCCGAGCGCCGCCAGGCCCTGCCAGCGTTCCCGATCTTTTTGATGCCGGTCGTACTCGTCGCGCGCTTCTTCCACTTCGGCTTCGGTTGCTTTTACCGCCGTTTCCAGCGTTTTGTATTTTTCAATCTGCCGCCAATCCAACCCGGCAAAACCCGCACGCTCGGCTTCGCTGACGCCGGCTTTTTTCAACGCCTCGTTGACGTCGTGTTTGGCATTCTCATTGTCGATAACTTCCTGAAAGGTGGATTTCCAGCGGCTGTGCAGCGCCAAAAAATCCTCGAACAGCATCTCGTTCCAAATATTTTCGGGCACGTGCAGGGCTTTGGTTTTTTCAGCCAGCGCCATCACTTTCACATCGAGGCCGGCGCGCTCATCCGCCAGCATCGAACTCAACTTGTCGTGATGATTGAAATCGTGCATCAACTGAAAAAAAAGCTCCTTTTCCTCAACGGGAAAATTTTGATAAGGCTGCGAAGCCGCGATTTCGTCCGTCAGCTTCTCGCGTTGGCGCTCGTTTTCCTGCGCCCGCTGCCAGCGCGCTTCGAGCTGCGTCAATTCGCCCTGAATCATTTTTCGCTCGAGGCCGGCCAACTGCATTTTTAATTCATCGATCTCGATTTTGAGAAATTCGACTTTTTCAATGTCGCCCTGCGCTTCGCGCTGCGTTGCCATCCGCAAAGCATACGTGGCGCGCAACTCTTCCAACCGGAGGCGCGCTTGCGGCAACAGCGCGCGCTGGGAGCGATCGCTGCCAAGCTCGCGCAGTTTTCGTTCCAAACGCTCGATGGCTTGCTCGGCGGAATGATCGGCGCCGGCCGCATCCAATAACCGCAGAATCGCGTCGGAAACGGCGTTGGCGTCGCGTTCGCCCAATGGCCGGAGCGCGCCTTGTTGCAGGCAAGCCGTGGCGAGAAAAACCTGGCGCGACATGCCGATTTGTTTTTCCATAAAATCGACTTTGCCGTGCCGGCCACGACGATAGCGCCCCAACCAATCTTCGCCGGTGATCGCATCGAGGAGCTGCGTCGGCACTTCGTCGCTGCTAAATTCGCGATGAATGAAAAAAGTATTGCCGTTATCGAGCGCGTACTTGAGCCGGCCGTGATAATCACTTTCAATAAGCGCGCGTTTGCCGTCGGCATTGGCGCCAGCGCGCGCGGCTTCGACGAGCGTCTCCGGCGCAAATTTAGATTCATATTGCGGCGCAACGATGATTTTAGGTTCGCTCAAATGCAGAGTCGTTGCCGAAACCACGTCGGTTGAGGCGAGAATCGGCGCGGTCAACTCGGGTGATGAGCCACCGGCAGTCAGAATGGTTGTCGGATTTGAGGAATGCTTCAAACGGCGGACGCCCCAAGGACGATAATGTTCGTGCGCTTCCTGCTCGCGTTGCAGCGCGCGGCTGCCGTCATAAAAACCGTACAGCAAGGCGATGAGGGCCTGTTGCAACGTGGATTTGCCGGCCTCGTTGGGTCCAAAGATGAGATTGATTCTGGGATGAAACGCAAAATGTGCGTCTCGCAAGCGCCCAAAGCCTTTCAGCGTCATTTCGAGCAGTTTCATCGCAGCGCAATTTCCTCCTGATTGAACGCCTGCAATCCATAAATCAACGCCTCCATATAGTGTCGCTTGCGAGCGGATTCGGCGCCGTTGGTCTCGGCTTCGAGCGCCGACAAAACTTCACGCACAAACGCGCCGCGCACGGTCGGCTCTTGCGCGAGTCCCTGCAAGTCGGCGGAAGGCCGGGTCAAATTTTCAAGATGCACAAATGCAAAATGTTCCTGAATGCGATGGGTCATCACCGGCAGATCGAGAAAAAGCGATGGCGACGCCTGGCCGACCAAGCGCAGGCGCACGAAGGCTTTGCTGAAATCCTGCGTTTTTTGCAGCGCCATGATTTTATCGAACAGTTGATCGCGATGCGCGCAATCATCGACGGCGACTTCAACGGTTTCAAAGCGCAACTCCGCCAGCGGAATATTTTCAATCTGCGGCGGTTGTCCCGGCTCGAGTTGGATCCAAATCACGCCGTGTTGCCCAGGCTCATCGAATCCGAGCGGCTCGGCACTGCCGGGATAAACCGCGACCGTGCCGCCGGTTCGCGCCATTTGCGCCGTGTGATAATGGCCAAGCAGGGCCAGGGTAAACCCGGCTTGTCGAATATCTTCAAGCGTCAACGGCGCGTGTGAATTGTTCGTTGGGATCGGCGCGGACAACAACGTTGCGTGCAAAAGCAGGATGTGATAACGCGACGGGGTGGTTTGGGGCAATTGGAAGTGGAGCAAAAAGTTTTGCCGCTCGCTTGGTGAGAGATGCCCGGCGGACCACAACGAGATTTCTTTGGTCAACGGCCGTTCGGTCAAACGATTGCTGACAAAAATATTGACGTTTTCCGGCCAGCGGCCGCGCTGGTAAAGCGAACCGGCGTCTGCCGCGTCGTGATTGCCCGGCGCCACGAACACCGGAATCGGCGCGAGCCGCTCAAATTCGCTGACGAGAAAAGCGGCGGTATCCGGAGAGAGGCGCGCGCGCTCGAACAGATCGCCGGCAACGGTGACGGCATTGGCGTTGCGTTCGCGGGCGAGATCGACGATCCGGCGCAGAATTTTGCGCAATTGCTCGCGACACCGCCGCGCCAATATCGCCGGCAAACGGCTGCCGGTGAACGCGCCGTCGAGGTGCAAGTCGGCAAAATGCAGAATTGAAAACGACAAGGATGAACTCCAAAAAACTTTCGGCTCTGATCAAGGTTGGTGCAGCGAGTTGCGCTGTTTATCAATTAACACAAAAAGATAATGGAAATAAGTTAAAAATGCAAATTTTATTTAACACCATCCCGTCCAGTATCGCATAAAAAAAATGGCCCCACGCTTTCGGGAGCCATCTTTTTAAATAACGAAATTTTTTGCGCCCAATCAAAAACCGGCTTATTTCGACAATTTATAAACCACGCCGCCCTGAATGGCAATCTGATTGGCGTCGGCAACGATGCTATACCGGCCATCCGCCAGCAAGTCAAGTTGCGGCGACAAAGCATAAAACAAACCGCCGCCGAGATGAATGCCGATTTTGGCGTCGGAATTGTCGGCACTGAAGCCGGAACTCTTGACCGTGCCTTTGAGAAAGTGGAACGCAATACCGCCGCCGGCAAAAGGCCGCAATTTGGGATTCGAGCTTTTGAACATGTATTTGGCGGTGCCGCCGAGGCTCATATCGCGAAAAGAGACTTCGGTGCCGCCGCCCTCTTCTGATTTCGACCAGTAATCCAAATTGCCTTCGAGCATGATATTCGGCGTGATCGTTCCCAAATCCGCCAGCGCGCCGAACCCGATGACCGAGTCCACGTCCTCCGGATCGACGAAGCCCAGCTTGGCGCCGACGCCCATCAAGCCGATCTTGGCTTGGGAAAAAGCGGGATTCACAACGATCAGACACAGCGACACGGCGAACGCGACAACGATAAAACGTCTTAGCATGTGATTCTCCTTAAATGTAAAGGTCAGAAATAATTTGAGACAACTGAAAACTCCTGCAAATAGATCAACGCAGCTTGACGATTTGCGCGCCGCGAATTTGCAGAATGTTTACTTTGCTGTTCACTTTGTCGGGATTATTCAGCGCGACTTCGCCTTTCATGCCCACATAGCCCTCCACTTTGGCCAATGCCTCCCGAATTTGACTGCGCGTGCGCGCGCCCGGCTGCAGCGTTTTAAAAAGCAAAGCGGCCGTGTCATAGCCAAACAACTCCCACTTCTCCGGCGTCGCTGCCATGCGGGCGCGAAAATCGTTGCGAAATTGTTTGTAGCGCGCATTTTCCGGATCGATAAAATAATCGCTCGCAAAAATAGCGCCTTCGACGTAGCGCTGCAATTCTTTGTTTTTGGCCAGATCGGTCAAATACCAATACTCGCCGCCGATGATGGCGCTTTGAAGATTGAAATACGCCCGCTGTCCGGCGATGAGCCGAATGTCCTCATCGTGCAGCGGCATGAAAATCGCATTGAGATTGGTCACGGGAATATCGACTTCTTCGGCGTCCATAATTTTCGACGCAACCCCCGGCGGAAAAAGTTTGAGACGCAGCGAATCTTTGTAGGCGCGGCGAAAGGCGGCGGCGCGTATCGCTTTAAACGAGCGGCCCAAATCCTGCGGCTCGTCGTAATACCATTTTTGCGCGAAAATTTCACCGCCCAAACTATCGACCGCCGCGCTAAACGCATCCGTCATTTGCTGGCCGTAATCATCCTGCGGCGCGATGGTGACAAAAGTGCGGGCATTCAAAAATTTATACGCATATTCCGCCAATGCCTGACTCTTGCGCTCGCGGTCGGCATTGAGCTGAAAAACATTTTCGCCCAATGCGCCGATGCCGTTTTCCGTTGCGACCGGCGCGAGAAACGGAACGCCTTTCGCATTTGACAACGCGGCCATCGCCCCAGTCGCCGCATTATCCACTTCGCCGATGATTGCGACCACCGCCGGATCGTCGAGCAAATCCTGCGTGACTTTCAAAGCATGAAGCAGGCTGCTTTCGGAATCGCGCACAACCAATTCAATGGGCGCGCCGCCGTTGTTTTTGCCCTCGGTCAACTGCGCATATTTGATGCCGCGATACACGCCCATTCCCGCCTCGGAATCGATGCCGCTCAGCGGCAGCACGAGGCCAATGCGCAGCGCGGTTGCCGTCGACTCGCCGCCGGTTTGGCGCAATTTTTCCAACTCCGCGCGCAGCGGCGTCTCGGGGTTGGCGCGCAAAAATTCATCAAGAATTTTTTCAGCGGCGTCGCGGCTGCCCGCGTTCATCTCCTCGCGCGCCAAAGCCAGAACGATCATCGGCGCGCCCTTGGGACTCGCATAATTTTTGCGCAACCACCGCAGATCGTTGATCGACAAATAATCCTCGAGCAAGACCGTAGCCCATTCCGTAGCCTGATGGCGCAGCGTGGGGTTGCGGCCGATTTCAACCACCCAGAGAAATTCCGTCGCGGCTTTCAAATATTCCTGCTTTTCAAACGCGATCATGCCGAGCAGCGCGTGGCCGTGCGACACGTAATGGCTTTTCGGAAATTTTTTTTCCAATTCATCGAGCGCCGTTCGCGCCGTCTCGTGACGGCCAAGTTGATACGCCGAACGGCCGCGCAGATAGAACGCCGCCGCGGCACGCTGATGCTTCGCGTCGCCTTGCAACAGGCCGTCGAAAATTGCCAGCGCCTCTTCATATCGTTCGGCGTTGAACGAATCCACCCCCCGCTTGAACTGCGTTTCCACTTCGATTGCAGAACGCGTCGCCGATTTTTCCTGAGCAAAAACCCCGGCAATAAAAAACCAGACGGCGGCGAGCAGCGTTAGTTTACGAGCCTGCAAAAAGTCGATTGCCATGTTCCATTTTGCCTCAAACAGATTCCATACTTTCCTTGTAACTGACCGGCGAGGCTCCGCCTCAAACCATCAAATAATATTCTCGTTTATAAAAAAGCCAGACTAATATAGGGCAAAATAATTTTTAAATCAATCGTTTTGCCTTTATTCCACCGTCACGCTTTTGGCCAGATTGCGCGGTTGATCGACGTCGCAGCCGCGCAGAATGGCGATATAATACGCTAAAAGCTGCAGCGGAATGATGGTCAGAATCGGCTGCAGCATTTGCTGCGTTTGCGGAATGTAAATCACGTGATCGGCGCGCTGCTTAATTTCTTCGTCGCCTTCGGTGGCAATCGCAATCACACGGCCGCGGCGCGCGCGCACTTCTTCGATGTTGCTGACGATTTTATCGTACGTCGAATCTTTGGTGGCGATGAAAACCACCGGCATGTTGTCGTCGATCAACGCAATCGGCCCGTGCTTCATTTCAGCGGCCGGATACCCTTCGGCGTGAATATAAGAAATTTCCTTCAATTTCAACGCGCCTTCGAGCGCCACCGGAAAATTATAGCCGCGACCGAGATAAAGAAAATTGCTGTTCTGGTGGTAAATTTGCGCGATCTTTTTGATCTCTTCGCGCAAGCCGAGAATTTTTTCAACTTTTCCGGGCAGCGCCGCCATCTCCTGCACGATCTCCGCGCCTTTCGCTGCCGACATATTTTTATGCCGCGCCAAAAACAAAGTGATCAGCGCCAGCAACGTAACTTGCGAAGTGAAGGCTTTCGTCGAAGCGACGCCGATTTCCGGACCGGCGTGCAAGTAGGCGCCGACATGAACGTCGCGCGCGATGGTCGAGCCGACGACATTACACAGGCCGATCACCGTCGCGCCTTTGCGTTTGGCTTCGCGCAACGCCGCCAATGTGTCCGCCGTTTCGCCGGATTGGCTGATCACAATGACAACGTTATTCTCTTCGATCACCGGATCGCGATAACGAAACTCGCTGGCATATTCGACCTCGACCGGCACGCGCACAAATTCTTCGAGCATGTACTCGCCAATGAGCGCCGCATGCCAGGAAGTACCGCAAGCAGTAATGAGAAAACGTTTGGCGTTCAACAGGGCATCCATGACGTCGCGCATGCCGCCGAGGCGCGCGAGGCCTTCGTCTTTGATCAATCGCCCGCGCATCGCATCTTTAATCGTGCGCGGCTGCTCCATAATTTCTTTCAACATGAAATGATCATAGCCGCCTTTTTCGATGCGCCCAAGCTCGAAAGCCACCTGCTCGACCTGCTTCTGCACCGGCAGATTGCTGATGGTTTTCACTTCGATGCCGTTCCGGCGCACCACCGCCATTTCGTCGTCGTCGAGATAGCTGACTTGCTTGGTGTGATCGATGATCGCCGAAACATCCGAGGCCACGAAATTCTCGCCGTCACCGTGGCCGACGACCAGCGGGCTGCCTTTGCGCGCGGCGATGATCATGTCCGGCTCGTCGCTGCAAACCACCGCGATGCCATACGTGCCTTCCACTTGTGAGAGCGCGGCGCGAACCGCCTCTTCGAATGACATGCCATGCTTGTAAAACTCTTCGATCAAATGCACCAGCGCTTCGGTATCCGTTTGCGTTCTAAACTCATGGCCTTTGAAAATCAAATCCGTCTTGATCACGCCGAAGTTTTCAATGATGCCGTTATGAATCAGCGCGAACTTGCCGGCGCAGTCCGTGTGCGGATGCGCGTTCGCCGAATTGGGCACGCCGTGCGTCGCCCAGCGTGTGTGCGCAATGCCCGCGGAGCCGTTAATGGCGCGCCCGGCCAGTAGCGATTCTAAATTGGAAATCTTTCCCGCTTGTTTGACGAGATTAATTTTGCCATTCGAAAGCGTCACGATGCCGGCGGAATCGTAGCCGCGATACTCCAGCCGTTTGAGTCCTTCGATTAAAATCGGAACGATCGGTTTTTTGCCGAGATATCCAACGATGCCACACATGGTTGGTTCCTCCTAAATACTGTTACCTTATTTCAAGCGAACCGCGAGCACGCCGAACGCGCCCGCTCACGCCGAGATTGATTACTTTAAAAATATAGCACAAAATTTTAATGATGCAACGATTGTTTTGCAGACGTTTTTCTTTTATACTAACGCCCCAGCCAACCAAAGGGCTTTATTCCTGCATCGTTTCATCATTTTTTAAAAAACGGCGTGCGCCGATAAGGCCGTTGCAATCTTTCCGGCAACTTTTGTGAAAAGAAATTTGCCGCCACGGTTTTTTCTTCAAACCTCCTGATTGGAAGGTAATTTTTAAATCATAAGACGCGCAAAATAAGAAAAAAATTCTGCAGGTTATGGCAAAAAATTTCGAGCAAAACGATTTAATGGTTTTGCCCAATCTTTTTGTGCCGCCTGTCGGCGAACATTTTTTCAGGATAAAATATGGCCACCGCTCATTATGACTACGATTTAATCGTCATCGGCTCCGGCCCGGCCGGCGAAAAAGGCGCGGCCCAGGCGGCTTACTTCGGCAAAAAAGTCGCGTTGGTGGAGCGCGGCGCCCATCTCGGCGGCGCCGGCATCAACACCGGCACCGTGCCTTCCAAAATCTTGCGCGAAACCGCGCTGTATTTTTCCGGCTTGCGCCAACGCGGACTTTACGGCATCGACTATTCATTAAAAGAAAATCTCACCGTCGGCAATTTCATGTATCGCCAGCAAAGCGTCGTCGAAAATGAATGGCATCTCATTCAGCGCAACCTCGAGCGACACAACATCGAGCTCGTGCGCGGCGCGGCGACTTTCAAAGACGCGCATACCGTGAGCGTGTACCAACCCAACGACGGCGCGACGATTGATCTCACCACCGACGTCATTCTGATCGCCACCGGTTCCTCGCCTTATCATCCGCCGGACGTTCCGTTCGATCATCGGGTGATTTACGATTCGGATTCCATTTTGCGCATGTGCCACATTCCGAAAAACATGGTGGTGGTCGGCGGCGGCGTGATCGGCTCGGAATATGCCTCGATCTTCACCGCGCTCGGCGTGCACGTCACGCTGGTGGACTCGCGCGATCGTTTGCTGCCTTTTGTCGATCTTGAAATCGCCCAACGCTTGCAACAGCAATTGGAGCGGCTCGGGTTGGAATTTCTTTTCAATGACCGCGTCGTTGATATCAAAATCAGCGCGGGATCCGCTGCGATCAAGCTGCAAAGCGGCAAGTCATTGAATTGCGAGATTGCGCTCTTCGCCGCCGGGCGGCAGAGCAACGTGCAAGAGTTGAATTTGGAAAACCTCGGCGTCAAATCAGGCCCGCGCGGCCTGGTGCTGGTCAATGAAAAATATCAAACCAGCGTGCCGAACATTTACGCCGCCGGCGACGTGATCGGCTTTCCGGCGCTGGCCTCCACCTCGATGGAACAGGCGCGGGTGGCGATGGTGCATGCTTTCAACCTGCGCTATAAAGAGCAGATGGCCGCGATCCTGCCGTTGGCGGTTTACACCATTCCGGAGATTTCGATGGTGGGCCTGTCCGAAGAGGATTGCCGGAAAAAAAATCTTCCCCATCTCACCGGCTGCGCGTATTACGAAAACAATGCGCGCGGCCAAATTATCGGCGATTTGAGCGGAATGCTGAAGCTGATCTTTTCGCCGGATGACAAAAAACTTTTGGGTGCGCATCTCATCGGTGAGATGGCGTCGGAACTGGTCCATCTCGGCGCGCAGGTGTTGGCCGCCGGCGGCACGATTGATTCCTTCATTCACTCCGTTTATAACTATCCCAGCCTTTCGGATATTTACAAATACGCGGCGTATGATGGTTTGGGGAAACTGAATCGCTATCAGGTTTTCTCGCGGTAATACACGCAGCGCAGGCGTCCCGCCTGCAGACAAGATGTCTGCGCTACATTCTATAACTATCCCAGCCTTTCGGATATTTACAATTCTGCGCGGCGGTGTAGTTAGAATCCGTAGGGGCGAGCCGGCGACTCGCCTCTGCAACCCAAAATTCATTTTTGGGTTTGTACGTTGAGGAACATCTGCACAAGGCCAAAGAATACGCGTTGGATGTTTCGTAATATGCGCATCTCTATCAATCCCAAGTCCCATTTTTACGACGGCATTCCCGAGGCGGCCAGGCTCAAACGCGGGATGACCCAACAGGAGCGCATCGACAACGGCTATTGGGGGCGTATCAAATCGCGTTCGCACTGGAGCAGCGGCTGGCGGCAAAGCGGTGAGAGGCTGCAGGCGAAAAATCTTTTATGGCAAAACAATTTCGGGCAAAACGATTTAACGGTTTTGCCCATAATAGTTTTGCCTAATCTTTTTGTGCCGCCCGGACTAGCGGAACTTCGGTTTTCGGCTTGTCTGAAAATCTGACAACCGGTCAATATTCCCGCGCCGCCGGATGCAAATTCCATTCGCTGCCAAAAACCGCGCGCGCCGATTAAGCCGGCGCAATTTTCCCCGCGGAATTTTCGCCGGCGTCGAAACGGCTCTGCTTAAATTTTCCCTTGCCTTTTGCCTCGTCTTTCGTCATTATGAAGAAAAATGAAAGCGAGGCTTTTTTATTTTGCCGATGCGACGGATTGCCGAAACGGGCATCTTCAGACGCCTGGCCCCGCTGTTGAGCCTGTTCATTCTTTCCGCCCTCATGGCCGGGCTCTCGCCGTATTTTTTCACCGTGGAAAATATTCTGGCGATTGGCTTGCAAATGGCCGTCGTCGCGATCATGGCGCTCGGACAGGTGATCGTCATCATCGCCGGCGGCATCGATTTGTCGATGGGCGCGGTGCTCGGCTTGGCGGGCGTCGTCGCTTGTCTGTTGCTTCGCGCCGATCAGCCCTTTGGAATCGCCATGCTCGCCGCGCTGATGGTGGGCCTGTTGTTCGGCCTGCTGAATGGTTTTTTCATCACGCGCGGAAAATTGCCGCCGTTCATCGCGACGCTCGGCACGATGGGCATCGCGCGCGGCCTGGCGCTCATCATCACCGGCGGCGTGCCAATTTTTGATTTGCCGCCCTCGTTTTCCACGCTTGGCGGCGGCCGTTTATTTCAATTGATTCCAATACCGGTGGCGATCGCCGCCGCCGCCGCCATCATCACGCATTTCATGTTGACGCACACTCGTCTGGGCCGGCATGCGTATGCCATCGGCGGCAATGCCGAAGCCGCACGGCTCGCCGGCGTTGCGGTCACGCGCGTCCAACTCATTCTCTACACGATTTGTGGAGCGCTGTGCGGACTGGCCGGATTGATTCTCGCCTCTCGTCTCAACAGCGGCCAACCAACCGCCGGCGCCGGCTACGAATTGGATGTCATCGCGGCCTGTGTCATCGGCGGCGCCAGTCTTTCCGGCGGTGAAGGCGCAGTCGGCGGCGCGCTTATCGGCGCGTTGATTATGGGCGTGTTGCGCAACGGCTGCAACCTGCTCGACATCTCGGCATTCTGGCAACAAGTGGCGATTGGCGCGATCATCATTATTGCGGTGTTCATCGATCAGACGCGACGCTCTCGAAATATTATTTGAAACAACTGATTTCGCGGATGTCAAAACTAAAGCAAAAAAAACACAGAGTAAAGTTTTGAAACCACGCCGAAAATATCGAGTTTCACCGAAGTGTATTTATAGCGGGTTTCGAATTGATGAATAGGAAAAGTCTTGCCCTCTTGAGGGGCACTCTCACGAGAAAGCCGCCCACAAGGAGCGGGGCTTTGATTTGTAACTCGACGACAAATCGGCGTAGTCTGATGCAGAACAAATTCAGGAGGGTTCCAATATGAAAACCGCGATTAAATTTTTTGTTGCGATTCTGACGTGCGGCCTTGTCGCTTGCGCGAAACCGGAAAAATCTCATCCCAAAATTTTGGTGAGTCCGAAAGGGTTGGTGCATAATTTTTGGGTGACGGTCAAAGCCGGCGCGGATTCGGCGGGCAAAGAGTTTGGCGCGGAAGTGATTTGGAAAGGCCCGACGCAGGAAACGGATATTGCCGGACAAATCGCCATCGTCGAAGATTACATCAACAAAAAAGTCGGCGCGATTGTGTTGGCCGCCTGTGACACCAAAGCGCTCAACGCGCTCATCGGCCGCGCGCTAGACAACGGCATCCCGGTGGTCACCATCGATTCCGGCGTCGATGATGACCGGTCGCTCTCTTTCATTGCGACGGATAATATCAAAGCCGCGGAAATGGCGGCGGATGAGCTGGCGCGTTTAATTGATTACAAAGGCGAAGTGGCGCTGATGCCGCACGTGCCGGGCGCCGCGACCACGATCATGCGCGAGGAGGGATTTAAAAAAGGCCTTGCCAAGTATCCCGATATTAAACTTGTGGCAGTGCAATATTCACAGAGTGACGTAGCCACCGCCATGAGCGTGATTGAAAATATTCTTTCTGCCCATCCCAATTTGGCGGGAATTTTCCCCACCACTGAAGCCGGCGTTTTGGGCACGGTGCAGGCCTTAACGGCGCGAGGAAAAATCGGACGAATCAAAGTCGTCGGCTTTGACGCCGCCGAGGATGAAATCGCTGCGCTGCGCCACGGCGGCGTGCAGGCGCTGATCGTGCAAGATCCGTTCAAAATGGGCTATCTCGGCGTCAAAGCGGCGCTTGACGCGATTTCAAAAAAGCCGATCGAGAAACGTATCGACACGGGTGTGTATGTGGTGACGAAAGAAAATATGGAAACGCCGGAGATACGAAGGGTGTTGTATCCGCTGGGTGGGTTTTAATAAGGAAGAATTTGCGAAAAATTCATGTTTGCGCTAACGCAGTGTTATGCATCGCCGCGCAGTTTCTTTTCCTTTCGGAAGGCGTCTTTAATTGCCTTCTCAAGTGCCGTTGATTTGCAGAGATACTTGTCGAACTTGAGAATATTCTCCCGGTTCAAATGAAGTTGACCTTCGCCGACATTACCACGATGCTGACCTTTCGAATAGATGGGGCTGTTCT
>Ga0247727_10015472_pt1 | contig 12504 bp, 13 predicted proteins | sample WisWelCaveWW1625_FD_202498 | JGI IMG/M metagenome (GOLD analysis project Ga0247727, IMG submission 202498) | Biofilm microbial communities from Wishing Well Cave, Virginia, United States - WW16-25 | ecosystem: Environmental > Aquatic > Deep subsurface > Groundwater > Cave microbial mat | place... | reverse complement strand
CGCGCTCAGGCGCTCGCCGAGCAGGATCGCCACGTTGCTGCAGGCGAGCGTGAGCACCAGCAACGCGATGCCGAAGGTCGCCCACAGCACCCAGCGCACCTCGCCGACCATCCGCTCGAGAAGCGCGGTGCTGGTCATGCGCCAGGCGTCCTCCGCGGGCAGCTTCTGTTCGGCATGCACCGTGGCGGTGATCGCCGCCAGGCCGGCCCGCGCCGCGCCGTCGGCATGCCGCCCGTCCTTCAAGAGGCCGATGCCGTTCACGTAGCGGGCGTAGCGGAACCCGGGCCGGTCGGGCTCGAAGTTCCTCTCGGCCGTGGGCAGCCAAAGGCCGGTGGTCCGCGACGGGTAGCGGAACTCCAGCGGCATCACGCCGACGACCTCGAGCGGCTCGTCGTTGAGGGCGAAGGTCTTGCCGATCGCGTCGGGCGCGCCGCCGAACAGGCGCTGCCACTCGACGTAGGAGATCACGGTGACGCGGCGGCCCGTGGCGTAATCCTCGGCATCGAACCAGCGGCCGAGCAGCGGCTTGACGCCGAGCGTCGGGAAGAAGCCCTGGCTCACGATGTTGCTGTTGAGCTCGCGCGGTTCACCGTTCGGGTCCACGACCGAACCGCCGCCCCACAGCCAGTAACCGAACTGGTCGAAGGTCCGTGCCTCGCCGCGCGCGGGATCCGCGGCCAGCGCGAAGGCCTCGGCCGCCGTGAGCGGGTTGTTGCTCGCCCCGCTCGGCGGGTTCTCGGCGCGCACCACCACGAGGCGATCGCCCCCGGGATAGGGGAGGCTCGCCAGCACCACGCCCTTCAACGCGCTGAACGCGGTCACGCTGGCGGCCAGGCCGAACGCGAGCATCAGCGCCGCCGCGGTCGCGAAGCCGCGGTCGCGAGCCAAGCGGCGTAGCGCGAAGCGCAGGTCAGTCAGCAAGGCATCCATCATCCGTACCTCAGTGCTTCGATCGGTTCGATGCGCGTCGCGCGATGCGCCGGCAGGTAGCCGGCGACCAGGACCACGGCGCCGAGCACGGCAGCCGCGCCGGCGAGCACCGTCGGCTCGTCACCGCTCAGCCCGAACAGCACCGACTCGGCCGCGCGACCGAGCAGCGCCGCGCACACCAGGCCGATCGCGCCGCCGACCGCGGCCATCGTCCCGACCTGTCGCAGCACCATCGCGCGCAGGTGGCCGGGCGAGGCGCCCAGCGCCTGGCGCAGGCCGAACTCGCGCGTGCGCTGCGCGACGGAGTACGCCAGCACGCCGTAGAGCCCGATCGCCGCGAGCAGCGTCGCCAGCAGCGCGAAGCCGGCGGACAGGTTGCCGATCAGCCGGTCGAAGAAAACGTTGTCGCGCACCACCGTCGGCATCATGGCCAGACCAGCCACCGGCAGGTTCGGATCGAGCGCCGCGACCAGGCGCGGGATCGCGCTCAGCAGTTGTTCGGCATCGAGCTGGGTACGGACGTAGAAGTTCATGAACCCGAGATCGTCGTCCTGCCGGTTGGCGACGAAGAACTGCGGCGGCGTCTCGCCTTTCACGTCGCTGTACTTCGCGTCGCGCGCCAAGCCGACGATCTCGATGTCGAGCTCGCCGCCCGAGCCGGTCGCCATGCGCTTGCCGACGGCATCGGCGCCGAGCCCGAACTTGCGGGCGAAGCCCTGGTTGACGATGGCGACGCGCGGAGCGCCCCGGCCATCCGCGGCGCTGAAGTCTCGCCCCGTCACCAGCGGGACCCGCAGCGTGCGGAAGAAGCCGGGTCCAACCGCGTTGTAGGCCGCGTCGGTGTCCGCGTCCGGCGCGGCCTCGAACCCTTCGACCGACACGTTGCTCCGCCAGTTGTCCCCGCCCAGCACCGGCACCATCGCCGAAGCGACGCTGACCACTCCCGGCAAGGCGGCGAGCTCCTCCTCGAGGCGTGCGAACAGCTGCGCGGACCGCGCTGGGGCGTAACCGTTCAGCACCGGCGCGATCGAGAAGGTCGCGACCGCCTCGACGCGCATGCCTAGATCGACCTTGGCGATGTTCGCGAGGCTCTGGGCGAACAGGCCGGCGAGCGCCAGCAACACCAGCGCGAGCACGATCTGCGCCGTGGCCAGCGATTGTCGCAAGCGGCCCATCCGGCGGCCGCCCGACGGCTGACCGGCCTGTTCCTTGAGCGCCGCGCCCGGCGAGACGCGGATCGCTTGCAGCGCGGGGAACAGACCGAACAGCAGCACCGTGGCCAGCGAGGCCGCGGCGGCGAACAGGACGGCGGCCGGACTGAGCGCGAGCTCGAGGTCGGCGGCCGACTGCGCCGGCATCAGGCTCGAGATCACGCCCAGCGTCGCGGCAGCGATCGGCAGGCTCGCAGCGCACCCGAGCAGCCCGAGGATCCCGGCCTCGGTCAGCAGTTGCGCCACCAGCCGCCGCTGGCTGGCGCCGAGCGAGGCGCGCACCGCCATCTCGCCGGCGCGCGCCGCGCCGCGCACCAGCAGCAGGTTCGCGATGTTCACGCAGGCGATGAGCAGCACCAACGCCGTGACGCCGAGCAGCAGCGACAACGGCAGCCGTGCTTGGTCGGGCGTGCTGCTCTGGCCGCGCGCGCCCGGCTCGAGCACCAGCGTCTTCGCCTTGAAGCGTGCCAGCGTCTCCGGCGACATGCCGCTCTGCAGCGGGGCCTCGACGTCGTTGATGAACGCGCGGTAAGGGACGTTGATCGCGGACCGCGCCTGCTCCAGCGTGACGCCGGGCTTCAGGCGGGCGAACAGATACGCCCAGTACGCCTTGCGGTTCCCATCGCTGGGCTTGAAGTACGGCTCCATCAGCCAGCGCAGCGTCAGCGGCACGAACACCTGCGCCCGCTGTCCGTAGGTCGTGCCGCTGAACCCGTCCGGCGCGACCCCGACGATCTCGAGCGCCTGGCCGTTGACGATCAAGGTCCGGCCGAGCACGGTCGGGTCGCTGCCGAAGGCGCTCTGCCAGTACGCATGGCTCAGGACCGCGACGCGTCCTTCCCCGACCTTCGGCTCGTCCTGCGGCCCGATCAGCCGGCCGAGGGCCGGCTCGAGCTGCAGCACCGCGAAGTAGCCGCCGGAGACCAGCAGGCCGTTGCCGCCGACCGCCTGTTGACCGGTGGCGATGCTCGCGCCGAAGCCGCGGTGCGCCGCGATGCCGGTGAACACCTGCTGGTCGCGCTCGAGGTCGCGGAGCATCGGGTAGCTGAACACCTGGTCGCAATCGCCGGCGCGGCTGCACGACGTCGAGCCCGGCTTCGGCCCGGGAGCGCCGAGGTTGACCAGGCTGCCCGGGTCGGTCACCGGCAGCGGTCGCAACAGCACTTGGTGGAACATCGAGAACATCGCGGTGGTCGCGCCGATGCCGAGCGCGAGCGTGAGCACGACGACGGCCGTCAGGCTGGTGTGCTTGGCCAACTGCCGCGTCGCGGAGCGGAGGTCGTGCGCGATCTGCATGCCAGGTCCTCGCCTATCTCACTCGTACCGCAGCGCTTCGAGCGGATCGACCCGCGTGGCGCGGCGCGCCGGCAGGAAGCAGGCCAGCATCGCGACCGCGGCGAGCGCGACCAGCACCGCCACGAACACCACCGGGTCGGCGGGCTCGACGCCGAACAGCAGGCTCTGCATCAGCCGGGTCAGGCCGAACGCGGCGAGCGCGCCGCCGCCGACGCCGATCGCGGTCAGGCGCGCGCCCTGCGACAGCACCAGCTTGAAGACCTGCTCGCGCGAGGCGCCCATCGCCATCCGCACCCCGAGCTCGGGGATGCGCTGGCTCACCGAGTAGGCGAGCACGCCGTAGATGCCGATCGCCGCCAGCACCAGCGCCACCGCCGCGAACACCGCCGCCAGCACCATCGGCGCGCGGCGGGTGGCCAGCGACTCGCTGATGCGCTCGTCCATGGTCTTGACGTCGAACACCGGCTGCTCGGGGTCGATGCCGACCAGCGCGTCGCGCACCTGCTTGAGCACCGCCTCGGTCGGCAGCGCGGTGCGCAGCACCAGGCTCAGCGTCGAGTCGGGCCGCTGCCGGTAGTACCAGTAGTAGGTCTCCTTGGTCGGCTCGACCTGGAGCTGGCCGTTCTTGACCACCTCGACCACGCCGACGATCTCGCCGCGCCGGCCGTTGTTGAGGATGAACTGGCCAAGCGGGTCCTGGTCCTTGAAGTGCTTGTCGGCGAGCAGCCGATCGATGACCACCGCCATCGGCCCGTCCTGCAGCCCGAGCCCGTCGGTGCCGGGCGGCGGCGGGCGGTAGCCGCGGTCGGGGTCCTGGGCCGGGTCGAAGCTCCGGCCCTTGAGCAGCGGGATGCGGAGCGTCGCGAAGTAGCCCTCGTCCACCATCCGGATGTGGCCGTGCGGTTCGGACTGGCCGTCGGGCACGACCCGGCCCTCGATGTTGTAGGAGGACTGCGAGCCCTGGTTGGAGAACGGCAGGGTGCTGACCGTGCCGGCGCTCTCGATGCCGGGCAGTGCCCGGACCCGCTCCAGCAGGCGGTCGGTGAAGGCGACGCGCGCCGGTCGGTCGGGGTAGCGCGCGTCGGGCAGCTCGAGCCGCACCGTGAGCACGCCCGCGGACTGGAAGCCCGGGCTCAGCTCGTTGACCTTGGCGAAGCTCTTGATCAGCAGCCCGGCGCCGACCAGCAGCGTGACGGCGAGCGCGAGCTCGAGCACCACCAGCCCGTTGCGGACCGCGGCCGCGCCACGCCCGCCGGTGTTGCCGCGCCCGCCTTCCTTGATGACCTCGTTGGGGCTGACCCGCGACAGCGACAGCACCGGCACCAGCCCGAACACCAGGCCGGTCAGCAGCGACACGCCGAGCGCGAACAGCAGCACCCGCCCGTCGAGGCCGACGTCGAAGCCCTGGGCCGAGCGGTCGATGCCGAGCCACTCGATGAGCTCGATGCCCCAGACCGCGATCAGGATGCCGGCGGCCGCGCCCGCCGCGGCCAGCACCAGCGCCTCGGTCAGCAGCTGGCGCGCCAGGCGCCAGCGGTCGGCGCCGAGCGCGGTGCGGACCGCGAGCTCCTTCTGCCGTGCCAGCACCCGGGTCAGCATCAGGTTCGCGACGTTGGCGCAGGCGATCAGCAGCACCAGCGCCACCGCCGCCTGCAACAGCAGCAGCGTGTCCTTCATGTTGCCGACCAGGTACTCCTGGTAGCGCTTCGACTTGCCGGTGAAGTTGCCCTCGCGCAGCCAGTTGGCGAAACCGGCGCCGCGCTCGCCGAGGCTCGCGACCCGGTCGGCGTTCTGCATCACGATCGCGGTGAACTGCTCGTCGAGCTGGGCGGGCGTGGCGCCCGGCTTGAGCCGGCCGATCGACGAGGAGTACTCGTTGCCGCGCTCGTCGTCGCTGCGCTGGGCGTCGGTGAAGGCGAACGGCACCCACAGGTTGATGCGCTCGCTGGCGAACACGAAGCCCTCGGGCATCACGCCGATCACGGTCCAGGGCTGGCCGTTGAAGCGCACCTCGCGGCCGATCACCGAGGGCTCGCCGCCGAACTGGTTCTGCCAGGTGGCGTGGCTCAGCACCACGACCTTGTCGCGGCCCACGACCGCGTCGTCGTCGGTGAAGGCGCGGCCCAGCGCCGGCTGCACGCCGAGCGTGGTGAACAGCGAGGGCGTGGCGATCAGCCCGACCAGGCGCTCGGGGCGGCCGTCGGCCGCCAGGTTGAAGGAGTCGAAGGTGTACATCGCCAGGTCCTCGAGACCGGCGGCGCGCTGCTTGCGGTCGAGGTAGTCGGGGATCGAGGTCCCGGCCTCCTCGAGGTCTGACTTCGGGTATGTGTTGTAGACGATGACCAGGCGCTCGCTGTCGGGGAACGGCAGCGGCCGGAGGAAGAAGCCGTTGATCACCGAGAAGATCGCGGTGTTGGCGCCGATGCCGAGCGCCAGCGTCAGCAGCGCGGCGGCGGTGAAGCCGGGCTTGGCGGCGAGCGCGCGGCAGGCGTAGCGCAGGTCCTGGAGGAAGGTGTCCACGGCGGCTCCTCAGATGTCGGTGCGGGGCGCGGCGTCGTCGACGGCGGCTCGCGGCGCGTGGCCCGCGTCCACCGCCACCGCGACCGACGCGGGCGCGGCGGGCTGGGTGGCGAGCGGGCGCGGTGCGCTGGCCGCGGTCGACGGCGCAGCGCGTTGGACCAGCGCGGTCAGGCTCAAGGCGGTGCTGGCGGCGACCAGCAGCGCGGCGAAGGCGAGCCTGAGCGCCGCGCCGCGCCAGATGCGCGCGGCGGCGACGCCCCGTCCGTGGTCCGTGGCTGGTCCGAAGAAGGATCGCTCCATGCTCCTGCCCTCCTCATCGCTGGTCAGGAGACCGGGTCTCTACATAGAGGCCCGGTCTCGTCGTTCGGCTCAGGCGCTGGCGCGCAGCGCCTCGGCCTTCATGCGCTTGGCGGTGTCCTCGTCGACCACCCGCCCATCGAACATGTGGACGATGCGGTCGGCGTACTCGGCGTAGCGCGGGTCGTGGGTGACCATGCAGATGGTCGCGCCCTGCCCGTGCAGCTCGGCGAGCAGGCTCATCACCGCCTCGCCGTTCTTGGAGTCGAGGTTGCCGGTCGGCTCGTCGGCCAGCAGGATTGAGGGCTTGCCGACCAGCGCGCGCGCCACGGCGACGCGCTGCTGTTGGCCGCCCGAGAGCTGGGCCGGATAGTGCTTGAGCCGGTGCGACATCCCGACCTTCTCGAGCGCCTCGACCACCCGGTCGCGACGCTCGGCCTTGGCCATGCCGTCGCGGTAGGTGAGCGGCAGCTCGACGTTCTCGAACACCGTCAGGTCGCCGATCAGGTTGAAGGCCTGGAAGATGAAGCCGATCTCCTTGTTGCGGATCCGCGCCCGCGCCGAGCCGTCGAGCGACGCGACCTGCGCGCCGTTGAGCACGTAGGTGCCCTCGGTCGGCGCGTCGAGCAGCCCGAGGATCGAGAGCAGCGTCGACTTGCCGCAGCCCGAGGGGCCGCTGATCGAGACGTACTCGCCGCGCTCGATGTGGAAGTGCACGCCGGCCAGCGCGTGGGTCTCCACCTCGTCGGTCAGGAAGACCTTCTTGATGTCCTTGAGGTCGATCAGTGCTTCTTTCACGGTCGGCTCCTTTGCCTCGTTCTTAGGAGACCGGGTCTCTTAAGAGACCCGGTCTCGTTGATCACTTGAGTTCGATGCGGTCGTAGTCGTCCCACTGCGCGGTGTCGGAGAGCACCACTTGGTCGCCCTCGACCAGGCCCTGGCGGACCTCGATCAGGTTGACGCTGCTGCGGCCGAGCGCGACCGGCACGCGCCGCGCCTCGTCGCCGTCGGCGTCGAGCTTGAAGAGCGTGATGGTGGACTCGGGCTGGCCGTAGGCCGGCCGCCCGACGTAGAGCACGTCGGCCAGGCGTTCGATCTCGATGGTGCCGTCGACCGACAGGTCGGGGCGCGCGCCGCGCGGCAGCGCGCCGGTCAGCTCGACGTCGACCTGGACGGTGCCGTTGCTGACGCCCGGGTCGATGCGCAGCACCGCGCCTTCGACGATGCCGTTGCGGGTATCGACCGCGACCTTCTGGCCGAGCGCCACGTCGCGGGCCTGGGTCTCGGGGATGCGCAGCTCGGCGATCAGGGTCTCGGGCTGCGCGACGCGCGCCAGGTTCATGCCCTGCTGGACCTGCTGGCCGGCCTCGACCGGCAGCTGTTGGAGCACGCCGCTGATGCCAGCGCGGACCTTGAGGCCGCGGAACTGCTGCTCGCGGAGCTTGAACGAGGTGCGCGACTGCTCGAGGCGCGCCAGCGAGGCGTTGACCTGCGCGTCGACCGAGCCCTTGGCCTTGCCCAGCCGCTCGGTCTCGATGTCGAGCTTGACCTTGAGCTGCTCGGCGGTCAGCACCGAACGCTTGTAGGTGATCTGCGAGACCACGCCGTTCTCGACCAGCTCGGCCTCGGCCTCGACCTGCAGCTTGGCCGACTCGTAGTCGGCGCGGGCGGCGGCGTGGCGGGCGCGCTGGTCGAGCTCCTCGTTCTCGACCCGCACCTTGAGCGCGGCGTGGTCGGCCTGGGCCCCGGCGTAGCCGGCGCGGGCGTCGTCGAAGGCCCGCACCACGTCGGGGTTGTAGAGCTCGAGCAGGACGGTGTCGGCCTTGACGGTCGCGCCCGGCTTGACCAGCACCCGCTCGACCCGGCCGTCGCTCTCGGCGGCGATCCAGCGGATCTCCTTCGGGACCAGCGTGCCCGGGCCGCGCACCTGGCGCAGCAGCTCGCCGCGCTTGACGGTGTCGACCCACACCGCACCGCGCTCGACCTCGGGCGCGGCGGGCTTGAGACCGGCGAGCGCGAGCGTGGTGGCGGCGAGCGCGGCGAGGCCCACGCCGATCAGGATCCGGCGCTTGCGCGTCTGCTGCTGCTTGAAGTCGGTGCGAGGGAGGTCCATGCCCTAGGTACATGCAAGGACCGTGCCAAGCGTTGCTCAGGCGACGAGGAACTGCGGTTCTGCAGCGCGGGCGCGCGCATCGCGCCGCCGCGCGCGGTGCGCGCGCGTCCCGCGCATCCCGAGCGTGGGATGCCTAGTCCCACGGGCGGGACGCCGGTTAGCGGTAGGCCGTGATGGCGACCAGCATCAAGTAGGAGCCAACCAGCGTCGCGGCGGTCGCGATCAGCACCGGCCGGCGGAAGAACCAGGCCGGTCGGATCGCGGTCGCCGCGAAAGCGAGCAGCAGGCTGGCGATGTGCAGCGTGCCGAGGGCAAGCGCGGTCGGCGAGGTCAGGCGCTCGACGTTGCAGTTGCGGCTCATCCGCCCCGGGCAACTGCCGTACTCGAGCGCCCCGTCAGCGAGGCCGCGCACCAGGTAGGCGCCGAGCGCGAGGAACAGCAGCGCGCACAGTGGCCGCACCAGCTTCCAGAACGGCGCCCGCGGATCGACCTCCCAGGCCATCTCGCGCCTAGCGGGTCGCGGCGCGGCCGAGCGTGACGAACGCCCAGGCGAACGCCGCCGCGAACAGCAGGTCCAGGCCGCCGCCGAGCGCGACCAGCGCCGGCGCGCGGCCTTGCGCGTAGAGCACGAGCGCGGGGATCCCGAAGCCGAGCTTCTCGACGATGCCGGGCAGGATCACGAGCCGGTAGCGCACCGGGTCCTGGGCGATCAGCAGGAACGCGAGCTGCCACGCGCTCGCGATGCCGATGAAGCCGTAGTAGAACTCGGGATGCGTGAGGTCGGTCGGCGCCTGGAAGTACATCGGCAGCAGCGCGAGCAGGCCGTAGGCCGCGGCGATGCGGAACAGCCAACGCGAGCGGGCGACGGTCCGCGCCACGCGCTCAACGCCGGTCGGCATCCGGTCCACCGCCGCGGTCGGGATACGCCGTGCTGCGCGAACCACCGAGCGGGAACAGCCAGGTCGGCGGGGCATGACCGGTGACCGCCACCCAGCCGAACAACACGGTCAGGTACGCGGAGAGCAGGAACATCCCGACGCCGCGCAGCGTGTAGCCGGTCGGCTCGTCCAGGAACCGCGCGATCACGAAGCAGGCCGCGGCGCAGGCGCAGACCAGGAACAGCACCGCCAGCACGCGGATGGCGGGCGCGATGCGGACCGATCGCTTCGAATCGTTCATCGCCCTGACTCCCCAAAGAACGGTCGACCCGATCATCTCGATCGGTGGTGGCGATGCCTCCACCGTGCTTTACAGCGTGACCATACAGCAGGTTCTCCGGGAACCGGATCACCGGATCCACGGAGAGGACCCTGCGCCGGCGTGGGTCATGGGCCCGACCGTTCATGTGGATGGACTTGGGGCTGCACACGCTCCAAGGCGACGCGACGGACACCTGACCGATCCGAAAACGAACCGGGGGACCTATTTCTCGCCGGGATGGTACAGGCGCCGGCCGTGGATCACGTTCACCACGACGATCGCATCTGCGCGCTGTTGATAGATCACACGATAGCTGTAAACGAAACGCTCGCGGATGTCGTCGCGTTCAAGCTCGGGAACGATTCGGCCAAGTCGCGGCTGGCTCGGCAGGGCGCGCGCCAGCGCGATGATCTTGTCGACCACCGCCGCTGCGTAGTGTGGCGAGTCACGCTCGATGTACTCGGCGATGCTCCGCAGGTCGTCGACCGCTTCGACCGACCAGATTACGCGTTGAGCCATTTCGCGAGTCGCTTCTCGACCTCGTCCTGGCTCAGGGTGCGGCCCGCCTCGACATCGGCCATCCCGCGCTTGATCTTCTCCAATACGTAGATCCCGTACTGAACGTCTTCCAGCGTGCCGTCCTTCGGCAAATGCTTCAGCACAGCATCCACTTCATCCTTCACGACACCCATGATGACTTCTCCGGCGGCTGATATAGGGATTCTAGGCTGCGCGCTGGGGGTCGTCGAGCGCATGCACCGGACCCGCTCGACGAACGCTTCCGCATCGCCAGGCGCCAGAACTGGGGCATAGGCCGCGATGAACTACGGCGCATCATCGACCACCTTCTCGCGCTGCGGTACCTCGAGCTCCGCGGTCTAAGGCCCTGCTGGTCGTGGTCCGGGAGAGCCTCGCCACCCTTCGTCGCCAGCTACTGCCGCTGCTGCTGGAGACTCGATCGCGCGATCCCAAGCGCGCGGGTCACCAGGCTGGTCGGCCGGCCCAGCACCCCACCACCGGCCGTACAGCCGGGCGCGGTCTGGTCGTAGCTGAAGGTCGCGGTGCCGATGCCGCCCGGCAAATCAGCGACCGGCTCGCTGCGGGAGCTCAAGCGCCCCAGAAGGTCGTAGGTCTGGGTGATGGTGATGCCGCGCGCATCCGTCTGGCGCGTGAGCCGGGTCATCCAGCGTGTCGGTCGACCCCAGGTGGTCCTGGAACAGGTACTTCCACTGGCTCGGGGTGCTGTCCGAGTAGGTGGTGTAGAGCGCGATGGTCCGTCCGCCGGCGGTGACGCTGTGGCGGTACTCGGTACGACCGGGCTTCTCGATGACCTCGAGGCTGCCGAGGTAGCGGCTGGTCTCGACCACCGACCCTAAGCGCGATCTCTGCTTGTAGCGCGCCCCGGTCGGACCGTAGGAGAACGCGGACCAATTGCTGGTGGTGCTCTGCGGGTCGCTTTCCCTGGGCAAGCCTCACTGTCTCCGAACAATCGCTTGTTTCACAAGCGCATCGAAACACTGCTGGACTTCACGCTCGCGCTCAGGGTGGGAGGCGAAGTACTTCCGCTCGTATGCGAACACGATCTCCAGCCCTACGACGTCGTCTAGATTGGTTCGGAGAATCGTGGCGACCATCGGCGTCGGACCGTCGATCGTCAGGTCGGGCCGTCTCAGCGTCCACAGCGTTTCGCTCGACGAGATTGTTACGACACCCGGGTTGTCGTCGAAGCTGAGCCAACCTGGTGGTCCATCCTGAGCAGCAATTGCTACCATTCGCGCGAAGATGTCGATCGACGGATATGCGCGAGTCCGCCAGAAGTACCCGACGGCCGTGAGCTGAATGCCATAGGCCGGCGGCGGCGGGATGTCGAGCAATCCAATCGGGACGCGACGGTCTCGCTCGCCAATGATTGTTCCGTTACTCGCAACGGGGATGCCGATCCGCTGTCCGCCATAGTCGAACCACCGGTGTTCGATGGTCGTGCAGTCGAACGCGCCGACGGGACGCGCAATCTGACACCCAGACGCGCATGCCACGACGGCGAGCACGAGCACTGCGCGCCGCCTATGCCACGACGGTGCCTGTCCGGGACGGTCAGCGATCCACATGCGGGCTGCACGAATCGATGGCAAGACAGGGGGCCATCACGATGGACCGCGCCCAACTCACGGGGTTGATGCTGTTGAAGCCGAGGATCGTGTATACCGCATCCGAGTTCCTCCCACTGAGATGTGCACGACCTTGCACGTCGATGCCGGCACGCATGAATGCGGAGCGCGCCAACTGGTTGTTGATGGGACCTGCCTTGAGAGTGACGTCGATGTTCGAAAGGCCGCCAAGCGTAGCGGCCGCGGCGAGCCGTACTCCTGCGGCCGTGCTGGCTGCACCTTGGCTGAACCCTGCCACGTGCAGCGTGCGTCCTTCCATCTTCGCAGCGAACACTGCCAGCCCAACGACCCGTGCGTTCTCCGAGTGGTTCGTCCCGATCAGGAACGACAGGATGTCCCCACTGGCCTCCATCGAATCGGATGCAAGGTCCGAACTCGGGTTGTAGTTCAGCAGAAGATCGCCTCCCAAATGATTCGCGCCGCGCTCAAGGTTGGAAGCCGTGGCCGCGCCTTCGTCGAAGTCCTGCATGATGCCGTTGGTCGCCAGGAAGCTGTTGTCTGCGATGTCCCAGACCGACACCTTCCCAGCGCTCTTCCGAGTGGACCGGTCTATCACATCGACTGAAGCGTCGGAGCCTAACTGCCGCAACGCCCGTTCGACCCGCATCGCGAGTAGGGTCTTCAGACTGCGATACGGACCCCTGGCTGGCCCCCAATCTTCGGACGGTGCGTAACCTCAGACATCGCCATGTTATGCCGCCTTCTGTCGTTCTAGGAAATACGCTGAGGCCGGTGGCTTATACCCCAGTCGGCTGTGCGGCCTGATCTC
>Ga0247727_10015471_pt1 | contig 12504 bp, 10 predicted proteins | sample WisWelCaveWW1625_FD_202498 | JGI IMG/M metagenome (GOLD analysis project Ga0247727, IMG submission 202498) | Biofilm microbial communities from Wishing Well Cave, Virginia, United States - WW16-25 | ecosystem: Environmental > Aquatic > Deep subsurface > Groundwater > Cave microbial mat | place... | reverse complement strand
GAACCGAAACCAGAAACCAACGTCAGAAAATCAACAACGAAAGGCAAGACCATGACCGACAAAACACAAAAACACGTTCCGCAACCCCCAACAGGGTTCCGAAAAGCAGTTATCGGAGGTTCCCTTATCAACTCTATAGTCTGTAAATTTCATCCTTTAATCGCGACAATTTGGCGGCGGTTTGTTCATTCCTTGCAGATTCGGCCTCTACACTGCGAATCGCGTACGCCACTCCACTGCCATCGCGATAACCATACACCCGCGCCAATTCCGCTTGTCGCCGATTCGTCAACCGCACCAGCGCCCACAACTGCACCCGATCATCGGCCTCCATCGCCAGTAACTCGTTTAACCGCTCCTGCGCCCGTTGCTGATTCTCGGCTTTCGTCCAAGCCGCCTCTTCCAAACCACTTTTGCGTCCGATGACCTGCGCGACGCGACGTCTCAACTCGTCGCCCCCCAGCACCAAGCCGCCCCGCACCTGTTCCCAAGGCGATTTCAGCCGCCCGGCGGCAAACGCCGCCGCTATCCGCTGCCGATAGCCGCGCCGCGCCGCGACCCGATCCGCTCCCCAATACCGCAGCCAATCCAAGCACAACCATTTCGTCGGCGCACGGCGCAGGCCGGCATAATCGCCGTGACTACTCCACGGGTAAGCGTCCAGTTCGGCCGCGCGCTCCGCCGCAATCAACTCCTCTTTGCGTCGCGGCCGGACCGGGTTTAGATGAAGATACTCCACCAGCCACTGCGCGTAGCCATCCGCCTCCACCAACTGCGCCTTGAACCGCCCCTGAAACAAGTGCCCGCTGCGCCGATGCCGCCGATTGAACCGCACCGTATAGGTCACCTGCAACCACCCGAGCGCCTGCGACAGATTCGCCCGCGGCGTCCCGACCAACAAGTGATAATGATTCGGCATCAGACAAAACGCGTGGACCCGCAACCCGAACCGTTCCACGGTTTGCTCGACCGTGTGCAGAAAGCGGCGGCGATCCTGATCGTCCCGGAAAATCGCGCGGCGTTCATTGCCGCGGGCCATCACGTGATAGACCGCCCCGGGAAACTCGACTCGAATCGGTCGCGCCATCGGCGTGATTTCTACCCGCCAACCACCCGACATTCAATCATAATCTACAGACTACAGAGTTGACCCCAACACCTCACAGAGTTGACCCCAACACCTCAGAGTTGACCCCAACACCCTACAGAGTTGACCCCAACACCAGACAGAGTTGACCCCAACACCAGAGTTGACCCCAACACCTGACAATCATAATCTACAGACTACAGAGTTGACCCCAACACCTGACCCACTACACAGACTACAGAGTTGACCCCAACACCTGACCCAGAGTTGACCCCAACACCTGACCCCAACACCCCCCAACACCCTTTGCGCCGCCAAATCCACATTCGACATGGTGCGCAATCGCGCACCCTCCTGAACTCTGAAACTACCGGCAACCGTCTAGCTCCGTCCCTTGACCCTGTGCTCGCTCCGCCACCCACTGGCACGCGCGCTCCATGACCGGCAGGGACATCATCGTGCTGATGTGGCCGTGCGCCATTCGCCAGATGTCCGGCCGTTCCCACGCCTCCCATAGCTCCTCAATCGTCTCGGCCGGCGCGAACAGATCATGCCGCCCGGCCACGATCAAGGTGTGGCGCGGACTGTGCCGGGGACGATGCGTGGTCAGATTCAACCGCGCCAGCTCCGGCGGCGAACCGTGGAACTGTCGCCGCAACACTTCGCAGAAATCCGCTTCTGCCACCACGCGGTCGATCCGCGCCACCGGCGTCATCAACACGCTGAACCGCACCCGGTCATCGTGACACGCGACCAGGCCGGCGAGCCACGCGCCGAGGGACACGCCCCACAGGCCGATCTGCGGACATCCCTGCGCCGCGAGCCACGCCACCAGCGCCCGCACATCCGCCAGCGCCTGCCGCGTCGCCGCGACCACCGACGCGAGATCGCTCGACAGAAAATTGCGGACGGTTGCTCCGTTGCGGGGTTTACGTTGCGAATGGTACGGCAACTCGATCATTGCCGCGTTCAGCCCGGCCTGATTCAACCGCCGGGCCAGGTGCGGAAACAATACGCGATAGCCCGTCTCGGCATTCCAGCCGTGCAGCAGCACCACGGCTGGCTGCCGTTCCCACCGGGGTCCGCAACGGAATAATTTCCCGTGCACGCAATTGTTGTGCGCCGAAGGCGACTCCAGCGGCGATGGGAAGATGAACTCGCGCTCGCTGTGAAATTGCAGATTGGCCGGCGCGGTGACGAAATCACAGAAAAAATCCGGTTGCGCCAGCAACGCCCGCGCCGCCTCGACCGGATCATGGCTGGCCGGCACGACGCGGACCGTGCTCTTCGCCAACCGGATGGACAGCCAATCGAGAGGTTTGACTAGGACTGCGTGCATGAAACGAACCGCTCCAATTTCTTCCGCGCGCCACCGTTGTCAATTAACTCGGCGGCGAGCTTCCAGCCGGCTTCAAAACTGGTCACGCGGTCAGAGACAACCAACGCCGCCGCCGCGTTCAATAAGACGATGTCCCGCCGCGGCCCGCGGTCCTTGCCGGCCAGAATCTCGCGCAGGATGACGGCACACGCCGCCGGGTCGCCGCCGGCCAGTTCCTCGCGTTTCACGGTCATCAACCGCAACTCGGTGTTCGGCACACGGAAATCGCGCTCGGTCAATTCGACCCGGCCGCCCCACAGCTCGGCGACCGTGTTCACGCCCATCGTGGACAACTCATCGAGTCCGTCGCCGTGCACGACCATGGCGTGTTTCAGCCCCAACAATCGCAACACGTCGGCATACTTCGCGACGAGCGCGCGATCGAAGACGCCGACGAGTTGATGGGTCGGTCGCGCGGGATTGACCAGCGGACCGAGAATGTTGAAGACCGTGCGCTGTTTGCGCTCCGCGAGTTTCTTGCGCACGGGCGCGATGGCTTTGAACGCGGGATGAAAGGCCGGCGCGAAGAAGAAGGTGACACCCACCGACTCCAGACACCGCCGCGCCGCTTCGGGCGACAATTCGATCTTCGCACCGAGCGCGGCGAGCACATCGGCGCTGCCGCACTTGCTCGTGATCGCCCGGTTGCCGTGTTTGGCGACGGCGATGCCGGCGGCAGCCGCGATGAAGACCACGCACGAGGAAATGTTGAACGTGTGCGCCATGTCCGCCCCGGTGCCGACCACGTCGAGCACCACGCCGCCGAACCGTGCCGGGTCAATTCGCGGATCAATCGCGCGCGCGCGCAGCTCTTCAGCGAACCCGGCAATCTCCGCGGCGGTCTCGCCCTTCTGCGCCAGCGCCGTGAGGAAATCCGCTTTCGCCTCGTCGGCCACAGTCGCGTCGAGCAACATCTCCACCGCCGCCTTCACCTCCGCGCGTGAAAGATCGTTCATGCGCAAAATCCTACCACAAATCACGAAACAGCGTTACAGTTCCAGCGTCATGAGTGCGACCAGAATGACCATCGGCGCGCTGGCGTTGCTGTGTGTGGCGCTGGCCGGGGGATGGATGGCCACGGCCCGGCGCGTTAAACTGGATCAAGTCGCCCCAGCCACTCTGCCCACGGAGCCGGTCACCGTCTCCGCCACCGCGAAAGAGAAATTGCTCCAGCGCCTGCTCGATGAACGCGTGGCGGCCTACGCGAAATTGCAGGCGGAGTTGGATGCGTTGAGGAAATCTGGCGGCGAACCGGCCGCCGCGGCACCGGTCGTGTCCGAGCCGGCAACGGCCAGCCGCGCCACCTGGCTGGAACGATTGAAGGCGGAAAACCCGGTGCGTTTTCAACAGATCCAGCAGCAGCGCGAGCAGCGCCGGCAAGGGGTGGACGAGCGGTTCCGCGATCAGATGACGCGGTTGGATGAACGGTTGGAAACGGTGGAATCCCAGGAGGAGGCGGAGTTGGTCGTCCAAATCGCGGATTCGGTCGCCAAGCTCGACGAGTTGCGTGCGCAGTGGCAGCAACTGCGCGGGTTGCCCGAGGAGGAACGGCGGGCAGCGGCACCGCAACTGATGGCGGAGAGCCGCGACGCGTATGAGACCTTATCCAACCTGCGCGCCCGCGACCGGCAACTGCAACTCCAGCAACTCGCCGCCGACATTGGCTATCGCGACGCGGGCGGCACGACGGAGTTCGTCGATGCCGTGCAGCGGATTTACACGGAGACCGACACGAGCCTGAACCGGTTCATGGGCATGGGCCGCTGGGGCCGGGGCGGACCGCCACCCGCGCAACCGTGAGCGTGCCCCGGCATTTCTCCGCGCTGGCCCGCCGTTCGAGCGACCCGCCGATCAGTTGGCTGATGAAACTGGCGCTGGAACGCCCCGGCTTGATCTCGCTCGCCGTCGGCTTCACCGACAGCGACACGCTGCCGGTCGCGGAGGTCGCCGAATTGACGCGCGACATCCTCGCCCGCCCGAAAACCGCCCGCGCCGCGCTCCAATACGGCACCACGGCCGGCCTGCCGCAGTTGCGCCACGCATTGCTGCGTCGGGAGGTAGGAGCCCCGACGAGTCTGTCGGGGCGACCGGATGACGTGATCATCACCAACGGCTCCCAACAACTTCTCTACCTCATCAGCGAAGTCCTCTGCGATCCCGGCGACATCGTCCTCGTCGAAGACCCGACCTACTTCGTCTATCTGGGAATCGTCGAGGCGCTGGGGATCCGCGCCGCCGGCTTCTCTTCAATCGAAAATCTAAAATCCAAAATCGAAAATCTGAAATCCCGCCGCCTGCTTTCGCGCCTCAAGCTGCTCTATCTCGTCACCTACTTCCAAAACCCGACCGGCCGCACCTGGTCGCTGGAGGAGAAACGCGAAGGGCTGGCGGTCGTGAAACATTACGAACGCGCCGCCGGCCACCGCATCTACATTCTGGAAGACGCCGCCTACCGTGATCTCCGTTTCGAAGGCGAGGACGTGCCGTCATTCAAGTCACTCGACCCGCGTAACGACCGCGTCGCCTACACCAACACGTTGACGAAACCGTTCGCGACCGGCATGCGCCTCGGCTATGGCATCCTGCCGACGCCGCTGATGCGTGCCGTGCTGCGCAGCAAGGGTAATCACGATTTCGGCTCGTCCAATTTCCTGCAAAGCATCGTTGCCCGTGTCCTCGCCGAGGGCGTTTACGACCGCCACCTCCCACAGATCGCCGCCGCTTATCGGCGGAAGCGCGATGTGATGGTGGAGGAGTTGAACAAAGTGGGACAGGCATCCTGCCTGTCTCCCCGCGGCGGCCTTTATATCTGGGTCCAACTCGTTCCTCCAATCCACACCGGCTTACGAAGCCGATTCTTCCGCCGCGCCCTGGATGCCGGCGTGCTTTACGTTCCCGGGGAACTGTGCTTCTGTCGCGACCCCTCCCGCCGCGCGCCTCAGAACACGCTGCGCCTCAGCTTCGGGGCGCCAAGCGCAGAACAGATACGGCGCGGGATTCGGATGCTTGCACAGGCTCTCGCTTTACTCCTCCTGTTTCTGGGCGGCTGTGGGAAGCCGAATGACGGCGCGAGCAATTCAAAAGGCTGGACCGTGCTGCATTCCGCCGTGGACGCCGGCAACGCGGAGCAAACAGGATCCCTGTTGCGCAATCGCCCGGGCTTGGTCCAAGCGGATGACGGGGACGGGCACACGCCGTTGCACGTGGCGGCGGACCGGGGCCACAGGGAAGTCGCGGCGCTGTTGGTGGATGCCGGTGCGAAGATTGACGCGCCGGATTCGTGCGGGTGGACACCGTTGCACACGGCAGCGGCCAATGGACGCGTCGCGACCGCGGAATTGCTGATCGCCCGCGGCGCGAACTTCAATGCCACCGACGGACAGAAACAGACGCCGTTGCGACTCGCGGTCAAGTGGCGACACCCGGACGTGGCGGAGTTGATTCGCGCACGGGGCGGGCGGGAGTAGAACAGAATGAATGGCATCGCACGACGATGGATCTTATGGCTTCTGTTTGCGGGGCCGCACAGTGTCGTGGCCACCAGGATTGTCATCGCCCCTCCTCCTTCCTGCACTGACATTTTCGAAGCTCTCAATCGAGGGAGTGTCGAATGTGCTTGGACGTTGATTGAGACCGATCCGAGGCGGCTGGAAGAATGCGATTCGAGGGACAGAACCCCTTTGCACATGGCGGCAGCCAGGGGGCAAGAGTGGATAGTGGAACTTTTCCTTGCGAGGAGTGCTTCCGTTAATATCACCGACAAGGATGGTTGGACTCCGCTGCATTGGGCGGCGGCTGCGTTCGGCGAGCCGATAACGGCCTATCATGAGATTGTTAAAATGCTCGTCCAGCACGGGGCCGATCTTCGGGCAGCAGCGTCGGACGGAAAGCTGCCAATCGACATCGCCGCCGAACGTGGCGACAAGATTATGGTGGAAGCCCTGACTCCGGAGGCGCAAGGTGCGGATGCCGATGCTCAATCACTACTGGTTGCGGCCGCGCGTGTGGGAGAAGTTGAGACGGCCAAGACCGCGCTGGATCGCCTGGCAGATCCAAATGGGAAAGACCGGGAAGGTCTGACGCCGCTGCGGATTGCCACGTTGCGGGGACATCTTGAGGTTGCCAAACTTCTGTTGGATCGGGGGGCAAAGGTGGACATCTTTGCCGCGGTCGCCCTCAATCTGACCAATGAGGTCGTTCGTCTGCTGAGGATGAACCCCAATCTGCGGAACGCCGAATCCGCAGACGAATATATGGAAATCGGCCCGCCGCTGCATTTCGCTGCCCAACGCGGCAACCTGCCGATGGTCGAGCTACTTCTCTCTCAAGGGGTGGAGATCGATGGCAAAGGGCCTCTCGACATGACGCCGTTGCACTGGGCAGCACTCATGGGACACGAACCGGTAGTTGCTTTCCTCCTCATGAAGGGCGCCGAGATCAATCGTCGGGATGTGCAGGGCAAAACCGCGCTCGGATGGACGGTGCTCAAGGGGCATCACGATGTAGCCGAGTTTTTGCGCCAGCGTGGCGGGCGGGAGTAGCCTTTAACTCTTCCAAAACGAGCCGAACACGGGCGGAATTTCGCGCATGACGGCGCGCAGGCTCGTGTCTTCAGCCCGCAGTTGCTGATCGAGCGCCGCGTCGTCTTCCTTGGCCGAACTCAGCAGACGCTCGACCAAGGTGCGGCGTTCCAGGAACCGTTCGCGGTAGGGATGCCGCGGATCGGTCCAGTGGTCGAGCAGGCGCTGGCGCATCTCGGGATTTCTCCAGAACATGCGGCCGTACTCCAGCCGCGCCAAGTCATCGTAGTTGACGTACTCACTCATGAAAGCAGCCCGACACTACGCGCCCACTCGGCGTGTTTCAAGTCGCGTGGCTCGCCTCGTTTCAGTTTTGGGGCGAGCAGGTCCGCCGGGGCTGGCACCGTCACGGCTAATCGCCCGTAGGTCTTGCGGCTGGCGCGCGCCTCCCAACCCGCGGGTAATTCGCGCAGCACGGCGGCCGGCATCAGGTTCACGTGCCAACCGTGTGTCGCTCAAACTCGCTGCCAATCGCCTTCACGCCGAGCCGTTGGCTGTAAGCTCACTCATTTGAATGGGAAATCATCCTTGAGCAGAATGCGTTTCGCTGTGGATGGCCGGGAAACTTTGCCGTCCTTGTCGGTGTACGTGATGAACAGGTACACCTCCACGCTCGGCGGCAGGCCCGTCAGCAACTGCCCGGGGGCCGGCCAGTTCGCCCCTTGCCGGACCGCGCCGCGTCCATCGGCGTACGTGCTGACCCAGACATCGTAGCTCGCGGCGCTGGCCACCGGTTCGAAGAACACGTGGCAGCGCGTTCCGTCATATTCGTGCGCCGGCGGCTCGACCTTCGTAATGGCGGTTGGTTGCCCAAGTCCCGTCTGAGTCAATTTCTGAATCGGATTCTCGATCGCCGGGGCGCTTGTCGGCTTCGGCATTCGCAGCCGCGATAGACGGATCGCCTCGTCGCTGCGATCGGCAGCCTTTTCGTATTCGGCGTACAGATCGCCCAACAACACGTCCGCGGGATTGGCGGGAACCAGCTCGTCCACTTTGATCACGTGAGTACGGCGTTCGACGATGATCTTCTCCAATGACAGCGGCAAGTCCACGATGCCGTCGCCTTCGCCGTAGTAGCCCCAGAAACTCGTGCCTGCCTCGCGGAAGCAATCCCACGGAGCGTTGCCGGGCATCTCGAACCGCAGATAACGCCAGCCGTCGAAGTTGAATGCGCTCCAGCAATGGATGTCATCCACGTTCCACTCCCCTTTCTTGCCGACGCTGAGCCAGCGTTCGCCGGTCGCGTCGCGGAGGCAATAGACGAACCGGCCCCAGTCACTTGCTGCTCGCACCCAGAGACCGAGGTGACTGGGCTTGCCGGGAATGGTGATCGGTCTGGACGGTACGAGCGTCGTGTAGAACGGCATCGTCTGGCGCTCTTTCTCCGGCGGCTCGAGATGGATGGCAAGCGCGTTGTCCGCCGGTCGAATACTCATCTTGGCCGGAAACTTTTTGATGAAATCGAGGTGTGCGGTTTCGTAATCGTTGTCGCGTTCCGCGGAGATCGTCCAGTGGCGCAAATTGTCGAGGCGTTCCGAGACCGCGGCGGGTTTGGCGTCCGAATGGTCCGGTTCGCCGAGCAAAATCCGCGCGTCCGCTGTCAATCCGCGGACGTAGCACGGCGACGGACTGAGGAAAATCGGGTGCGACGGCACTTTGTTGTCCATCGAATCGGACACGGTGATCTCGGATGCGTTCTCCAACGTCACCGGCCGTTTGCCGCGCAGCGTCCAGAGGACGTGCAACAACTCGCCGGTCTTGTAGTGCTTGAACTGGAGACAGAAAACCGACGTGCTGCCGGTGTCGATGCTCTTCACGAAGTTCATGCGGTTGAGTTGGCGCGTCATCGTGGCATACGCGGCATACGCGGGCTTCGGATTCAAGAGCGGAAGGCGCGCGCACAGCCCGCCGCCGTAATGTTGCTCGCCATAACTTTCCACGATATGAAACGTCTTGGGACCGCTATATTGACGCGTCACGCCATAGGCGCAAAGAATCAAGGCGGATCGAATCGTGTGATCAGCTTCCTGCTGCATCGTCAGAGCACCCGGCATTGCCGGCGCGGCCCACGGACCGCCTTCGACCAGGGCGAATGACTGGGGCCACGGCTTTCCCGCCTTGATCCATTCCTGTTTGAACTGCCAGAGCACGGAAGCGTAAGTGACCTGATGCATCTGCATCTCCGGCAGTCGTTCAAAGAGCGCGCAATCAATCGCGGGGCCATCCAGCAATTCGGTTGCCTCCTTGCTCTGGCGCAGGAAGGGAATCACAAACGTCGGTGTTCCCCAGGGCATGAAGCATTTGACATGCGGATACGTCTTCTTGACCGTGCGCGCGCCAATGAGGAATTCATCGAGAAACTTTTTGTAGGCCGTCTGTTCAGCCACGGTCAGTTGATAGGGCGGATCACCGTAATACTCGGGCCAACTCATCATGGTGACCGGACCCAAATGGGGTTCACCAAAGAACATCACATATTCGGGTTTGTTGAGCTTGGTGGGCGTCACGAGCGGCAACTTTTTCAGCCAGTCGGCAAACTTTGCTTCCATCTCGGCCGGTTTCGATGGATCATATTCCACTCCGAGCACTTCTTTGGTCAGGCCTGAATGATCGAGAAAATGGGTGACCATGCCCTGCGCTTCCGCAAAGGCCAGTTCATCGGGTAGATATCCATAGTTGTGCAGTTTTCGATCGACCAGGGGCATGTGGGATGACTCCGCGCCCGCCGCCACCGCGGCCTGCAATCGCGGAATACCGCCCGGACTCCCCTGCCCACCCTTCATGTCCCAAAAGCCAAAGAGCGGTCCTTTGCCATCTTCCCAACCGCCACGTTCCCGCGTGTCGGGATGAAGATAAGCTAAACTTCGTGTCTGCGTGCGCAGACCCTGGTCATCTTTGACTCGCAACGCCACTTCATGATAGCCGTAACGTTTGACCTCCACGGGCAACTTGACGGTTTCCTGACCACCTGCTGGAACCCGAACACTCTTTTTCTGAGCGGTCTTCTCGCTGCCGTCATGGCAGAGCGTCGAAAGCTCAATCGATGCCTTCTTTTCCTTTGAGGAATGGTTTCGCAAACGAATGGTGTAAGAAGGCTTCTCCGGTGAAGTCCAGATATGGGCGAACTGATCGGGTTGCAGTTCGACCGCGACGGCGGGCCGCTCCAACGTCATCGCATACACGCGCACGCCACTGGGCAATCCTGCCCCATGCTCGCTGTAATAGGCCGGGTCGGGAAACGCGCGGTGGATGCGAACTTCCTTGGTCAACTCGAAGTGCAACGTGTCCATATCAGCAAACGCCGCCAGCCCTTCCGGCTCCAGAGGAATCGTGACCCAGCGTGGTTTCCCCTTCGGCACGCGCGCCGAATAACTTACCGGCAGTCCCGCGTTCGGCCGATAAAACTGGGCGGTGACGATCGCGGTGTTGTCCGGGTCGCCATCAAATGCCGCCAACAGATGCAGGGCGCGATACGGCGCGTTGCGGACGCTGAAACAAATCCGCCCGGCCTCGCCCGTCCACACCCCATTCCAACGCGGCAGCTCCGGATCGCCGCCGTCAAACGCCCCTTCCAGCGCCCCGAACCGCATCCACGAGCGACCGAGATCAATCGGCTTGGTGCCGTCCAGCGGCACCACCTCGAAGAGCGGATCCTCGGCCGGCAATCGGCGGATGCGCACCTCCGCCAACTGGACACCCTCGGACGCCGTGAGCCGCAGATAGCCGTCCGGCTGGATCGTCAGACCAGCCGGCGTAACGGAAGAATTCACTCCTTCAATCGAGACGTACGGCCCGGCCGTGTCGTACACCAACTTCCCATCCAGATAGATTTGCGCCGAGTCGTTGCGGACCACATACCGCAGCGTCAGCCAGCGATTCACCAGCGATGGTGTCGAAGCAAAATCCTCCTCCGCCCGCGCGCGCACCATGGCCGGCCAGGCCAGACGGTTGGCCGGCAGGATTCGCGGCGTGTAGAAAAAATAGAGGCCGATCGGCGATTGTGCCGTCAGCGCGGGCATCTGGCACGTCACCCTTTCCTGATCCGTCCCCGCGGCCACGCTCAGAAGGAGCAGCAGTGGGCTGGAATTCGGATCGTCAGGAGTTTTCAGCGCCGGGGCAAAATGAAACCAGGTCGCCCTGCGATCCGCCGTGCCCAGTCGCAGCCGAATCGTCACCTCCGCATTCGCCTCAATTCTTTTCAAACAGGTGAGGCTTGTGGCGGCACCGGCGGTGGAGATGCGCCAGTCGTTGGTTGATGAGCCGAGGATGGCCGCCAGTTTTTCGGGGGACAATTCGTTGGTGGATTGACCGGGACCAGGGGTCGGCAGGCTGAGCAGCATCGCCACCGCCAGGAAACCGATCCGTTCAGACACGCGCGTCGAAGAGAGTATCGTCATTGAGCTCCGATTCGCCAACCTCCGATTTCCACCAGCGATCTCCTTAATTCGGTTCATGCGTGATCGTCAATTGCCACAGGTTCGGCTGGCCGACCGGGCACTTGAAATTGATGAACAGTCCGTTCTCGTCAGTTGCCAGCAACCAGCCGTGGTTGGCGGCCGCACCGGCATGCCACAACTCAACGTCTTTGGTGACGTTAAACGACAACTGGAAATGGCTGTCCCCGCGCTGGACCACGACCACGTTGGTCGGTTCGAGGGCGCGATCCACGCCGACGCCATCCGCGCCGGCCACCGACCATTCGACGCGCTCGGGACGGACGCGCCGGAAAAGATACCTGACGCCCACCCCCCAATCCACCAGCAGCCGCCACACGTACACCCGCGCCCCCGCCTGCGTCGAGTACACCGGCAGACTTAACTCGGCGTTCACGATGCGGTGCGCGCGTGGAATTGCGTCCAACGGATACTGAATCAGAATTCCCTTCACGGTCGGCAGGTTGAGCAGCGTGGTGGTGAACGAGCCGCTGCTGGGCTCCCAGCCCGCCCAACTCGCGTGCGGGAGCTGGTCGTTGAGCGCCGCCATGTGTGTCACGTTGGTGTCCGTCAGCACAATCGTGCGGGCCTGCGCCGAGGCCAACACAACGCTTCCCGCCAACGCCAGTCGCCAGAGTCTCATGGCAAGTGCTCCACCACGAGGTACAACCGGTCAAACTTCTCCGAGTAACAGACCGCCCGGCCGTTGAAGTTCGGGAGTTCGAGCATCGTCACTTGATCGCTGTACCAGCCTTCCTCGGTCAGTGGCACGAACCATAACCGGTTGGCGTAACTTCCCAGCAGCCGGTTCGATTTCGGAAGCATCACCAGCGTGAACACGGGCAGTTTCAATTCCTGGGGCATCAGGGTCGGGTAACCCGCGGCCAGTTGATACGCGGCCAAAGGCCTATCCCCATCACTCAACCTGCCTCTACCCGTTGTGGGTTCGCAATGCTCTTGTAGGGCTTGGGCTCAATTTGCACGGCTTGCTGGACCAAGCGGTAAAACAGTTTCCCGCGCGACCGC
>Ga0247727_10015470_pt1 | contig 12505 bp, 15 predicted proteins | sample WisWelCaveWW1625_FD_202498 | JGI IMG/M metagenome (GOLD analysis project Ga0247727, IMG submission 202498) | Biofilm microbial communities from Wishing Well Cave, Virginia, United States - WW16-25 | ecosystem: Environmental > Aquatic > Deep subsurface > Groundwater > Cave microbial mat | place... | reverse complement strand
GTGGACACCGCGGACGCGATCGCCTCGATCCTGATCGGCGTCGCCATCCTGCCGCGCACGTGGCATCTCCTGCGGGAGTCGGTCGATGTGCTGCTGGAAGCGTCGCCCAAGGGCCTGGATCTGTCGGAGGTCCGCCGTCACATCCTGGAGACCGACGGTGTGGCCGATGTGCACGACCTGCACGCCTGGACGATCACCAGCGGCATGCCCGTCTTGAGCGCGCATGTCGTGCTGGCCGAGGACGCGCGGGACACCCAGGTGCTCGACCAACTCGTGGCGTGCCTGGCGGAGGACTTCGACGTCGAGCATTGCACCTTCCAGCTCGAGACGTCGGATCGGCGACCCGTCGAGCCTGGCGGTCATCGATGACGGTTGGTTCGAGCTCGGATCGGCGGGGGCTACTGAAGCGCGGGCTCGTGCTCGAGTACGTCACGGTGGGCTGGAACGTCGTCGAGGCGTCATCGCCGTGGGAGCCGCCTTGGCCGCCGGCAGCATCGCGCTGCTCGGCTTCGGGATCGATTCCTTCATCGAGAGCACCTCCGGCTCGATCTTGATCTGGAGGCTGCTCGCCGAGCGTCGGTCGAGCGACGAGGAGCGGATCGAGCGGGTCGAACACCGGGCCCTTCGTTTGGTGGCTGTCTCGTTGTTCCTGCTCGCGGCGTTCGTCTCGGCCGACGCTGTCAGGACCCTCATCGGAGGGGACCGGCCCGATCCGAGCGTGGTCGGGATCGCACTGACGTCTGTGTCGCTCGTCGTCATGTGGTGGCTGGCTCGCGCGAAGCGTCGCGTCGCGATCGCGCTCGGGAGCAGGGCCATGGAGGCCGACAGCTTCCAGGCGGAGGCGTGCTGGTGGCTGTCGCTCATCGTCTTGGGCGGTGTGGGCTTGAACGCAGCGCTCGGATGGTGGTGGGCGGATCCCGTCGCCGCGCTCGGCGCCTGCATCTTCATCGTGCGAGAGGCGGTCGAGAACTGGCGCGGGGAGGCGGACTGAGGGCTCGGCCTACGGGGCGTCGACGTCGAACGAGCCGGTGACGACGTCTCCAGAGGCGGTGGTGCCGTCGATCAGCATCGTCCACACCCCCGACCCGATGGTCCCCGTGGCGAAGAAGTGCCCTGGCTCGAGCTGCGAGACGGACATGGAGACGGACCGACCATCTTGGGAAGCCGACAGCGTCATGGAGCCCATCTCGAGCTCCCCGCCGGTATCGTCGAAGTAGGTGAGATGGATCTGAGCCTCGCCGGGCGCCGACGTCAGATCGACGAGCGCCTGCAGCGTGCGACCGTCTCCGAGGTCGAGCCGTACCAGCGACGGCTGATCGGGGAGGGTGATCCCATCCGCGGGGAGGTCCTCTGATCCCTCGACGGCCGGTGTGTGTTCAGTTCCGCCGCTTCCAACCGAGGCAAGCGCGATGGTCGCGACGAGGATCGAGCACAGGCCGAGCACCACGCACACGACTTCGAAGGGGCGGCGCTGCGTCCAGCGGGCACGACCTGCCTCGCTGGCGAGCCCGACGCCACATCCGGCGATGATGAGCACCTCGAGCGCGGTGGCGACCAGATCGGCCGTGCCGACCGGCTCGACCTCACCGGGCTCCGGTCCGAAGGGCAAGCCGATCGTCCGCGATGCCACCCACACACCGATGATGACGGCGTTCGCGGTGAGGCCGCGGATGAGGCGCCGCCGCGAAGGTGATGCCACGACGGCGATGGCCCACAGGGCCTGGTACCACGCGGCCACGGCGAAGAAGACGCCGAACCACACGTATTCATCGAGATGCGACCCCATCACGGCGAAGTGGATCGCGGCGGCCCCGACGGACATCACCGCCATCGCGACCGGGAGCGGGTCGACCGTGAGCATCCTCCGCATGCCGCCCTCAACGTTCATCGACTGCATCCCCGGATCCTCCCGCGTTGATCGGTTCGAAGACGCGGGATCATATGGCCGACCTCTCGAACGTCACGGACGCGGTCACCCGAGGGTCGAACGGGGCATGGTCCGCCGCGACGAACTCCACCTGGAGCGTGTGGGGGCCAGGTGTCAACGCCGAGGCGTCCAGCTCCTGCTCGGTGCCGGACGTCATCGACAGGAGCCTGCCGTCGAGCATCACATGGAGGTGTCCGACATCTGGCCGGAGCTCCGTGGTCGACTCGTCGGTCAGCGACGCGCCGGAGAGATCGATCCGCAAGGCGAAGATGTCGTCGGCGACGACCGCGCCCGCTATCGGTTCCGCGATCGTCAGTCGGGCCGTGGAGGATGGACGGGGACCTGGCGCCGGAGTCTGCGGCTGCATCAGGGCCGGCACGACGAGCCCGGCCGCGAACAACGCGGCCCCGACCCCCAGGAGCGAGCCGCCCAGACGTTGGAAGCCCGTGCCACGCCGACGATCCCAGCCCACCCATCCGACCCACAGACCGGCGAACAGCAGCACGACCCTGACGGTCTCGTCTGGCGTGCCCTGATGAGCCAGGAGCCGCACCACCCGCCGTCCTCAGCCGTCCATCGAGGGCATCGTCACCGGTGCCTCGGTCTCTTCGGCTCCACGCTGGCGCAGGAGGTCCTGCATGTACTCGATCTCAGCCTGCTGTGCGGTCGAGATGCCCTCCGCGAGCGTGACGATCTCCGGACGATCGGTCTGGGCGAGCACCGCATCGGCCATGAGGACCGCTGCCTGGTGGTGCGGGATCATCAGCTGCAGGAACCGGATGTCCATCTCCTCCGGGTCGAGGCTCATGAGAGACGCCACGTCGTCGGCGGACGCCATCCCCGGCATCGCGCCCTGCGTAGGGTGGCCCATCCAGGTCATCGCCTCGTCGACGCCGCGGGCGCCGAGACCCCACGCATCCAGCCACCCCTGGAACCGTCCGATCTGCGCCTGCTGGGTCAAGGCGATATCGGTGGCGAGGATCCGGATCTCTTCGTCGTTCGTGTGGTCGCGGACGATCTCGGCCATCTCGACGGCCTGTCCGTGGTGAACGACCATGTCGCGCGTGAACCCCGCCTCGACCGACCGCTCACCCGGTGTGGCCAACGCCCGCTGGGAGCCGAGGAGGTAGCTCGCCGCGGCGGCCACGAGGACGACCACGGCGGTCAGCCCAATCCGCGTCCACGCGTTCCGCCGGTCGGGTGGCACCGCCTCCGGTACGGCGTGCGCTCTCGCACTCATCCCATGATCCCTCCCGTGCATGGGGCCCCGGGCTCCGGGGTGTCGGGTCCCTGGGCGAACGTACGGACGAACTGCTCGAGCCGGCCGTCGCCGACATCCTGGACACGAAGTTGATGCCCCCACGAGGTCGCGACCGCCGGCGAGTCGAGTCCCGGATAGGGGCTCACCAAGACGAACGGGTCCGCGAGTCCTTGTATCTCGTCGATCTGATCGGCCGGCAGGTCGGGCCGGTAGGTGATCCACACCGCGCCGTGCTCGAGGCTGTGCACGGCGTTCTCGCTGACGACCGGATCATCGTACGCAGCACAGTTCAGCCAGACGGGGTTGTGGTTGCCGCCTGCAGGCGGGTCCTGCGGGTAGTAGACCGGACCCTCGACGTGGTTCCGATCAGTGATCTCGAAGTCCTCAACCCCACCAGGAGGTCCCGCGGCGACGTCGTCGGAGCCGCCGCCGGACGCGACCACGGCGACGACGATTCCCACGACGACGATGATGCCGAGAGCGACAGCGATCTTCCGGTTGCGCGCGCTACGCGCCCTGTTGCGGAGCAGCTCTTGACGTTCCAGTCGAGCGTGCTCCTGCCGTTCCTTCTTCGTCAGCTTGTGTTCCGACATGCTCAGATGCCACCTCCTGGACCACACGGCAAGGTGCCGTGAGGGCGTCGTTGACGGTGGATGTCAGACGAGGATCGGAGGAGGCGCCCGAAGGAACCCGCGGGAGTTCCAGACCGTCGCGCGGGAACGGACACCGAGTCGCGGCGTTCCAGGAGTCTCCGGACGGTGGATCGCGCGGGGGGCGCGGGACTTGCGCAAGGCACGGACCAGGACGACGACGGCCCTGGTACACCGCGCCACGATCACAGCGGTGACGATCTGGAGGAGCAGCCCGAGGAGGACCGCGTGGTCGGCGAACGTGGTTCCGATCGACAGGTTCCGCTCCAAGAGCTCGAACCCGAGGAAGACGGGAACCTGGATCGCCAGCAGCAGGTGCGCCGTGATCGGGAACGCCGTCGCCCTGGCCAGCCGTCGGCCGGCGAGGGCAGCGGCGAGGGAGGCGATCGCGATCATGGGGGCGACCGAGAGCGCCGCACTGCCGTGTGCAGCGGGATCAACGTCGCGGGCGAGGCACATCCAGCAGTCGTAGACGGCTCCGTAGGCGACGACGTGCGCGGTCGCGGCAGCGGCGAGCGCGAGGAGGATGGCCGCGAAAGAGCGCGCGAAGCGGTTCACAATCCTACGAGCCTACTGGGTTCTCACCTTCAGCAGACCTCGTTCAGTTGGGGATACGGATCGGCGGTCGCGCCGCCCCCCGGATGCCACTCGAAGTGAGTGTGCGCCCCTTCCGCGAGACCCGTATCTCCCAAGTATCCCACCACGTCGCCCGTCGCCACGCTGCCGGTCTTGCCGAAACGGGACATGTGGAGCATCTGGACGAACCCCCCCGCGCCGGTCACGGTCACGAAGTTCCCGGCGGTGTCGTCGGTGTCGGCGACCGCGGTGCCTGGGAACGGAGCGACGATCGGTGTGCCGTACGGAGCCGTGATGTCGTTGCCCTGGTGCGCGTGCGTCCAGCCGGGATGCACGTGGATCTGACCGAAGGTGTCGGCATAGGCGTGCGGGCCAGCGACAGGGCACACCTCGAGCGGGCCCGAGATGCCGTCCCCCTGACCACCACCGGAGCTGGGTGGAGGCGGGGGAGTGAGTTCGCGCTGGAGCTGCTCCTCCAGCTCGTCGATCAGGTCGGAGGCGTCGGCCCTGAGCGACAAGACGCTCGTGATCCGCGCCGCCTGTTCGTCGAACTTCGCATCGAGCTCCGCCTTATCCGCCTGCAACCCGGCCAGCGAGGTCTGCTCCTCATCCAGCCTAGCTTCGAGTTCTCGACGGCTGATCTCGAGTTCATACGCGGCGTTCGACACGTCGTTGGCGAGGGCGGCGTCCGACTGAGCGACGGCGCCCATGAACTCGATCCTGTCGGACAGGTCGGCCATCGACGACGCGTCCAAGACCAGCTCGAGGCCCTCGCCCGGACCACCGGCCATGAATGCCTGCACCGTGCGATCGCTCAGTTGTGTCCGAAGGGCCTCGTACCGTCGCTCGGTGGCCGCGATGCGCCGCTCGGTCTCTGCGATGTCTTGGCGCGTCTGTTCGATCCGTGAGTTCGCCGCCTCGATCCGGCCGGCGATCTCGTTCAGCTCGACCTGGAGCGAGTCGAGCGCTGCCTCCTCGTCCGCTATCTGCTGTCGGATGTCTTCGAGCCGTGCCTCCGCAGCGTCGAGCTCATCCTGTGTATCTGCCCAAGCCACGGCTGACCCCGTCAGCATGGTGGCGGCGACGACGACCGAGAGGAACGGTCGGAAGGGGATCCGTACGCGGAAACGCATATGGCCTGCCTATCCAACCAGCGAGCGGGCCGGGTGTCAACGACGCGGCGTCGTAGTTACGCGGCGCCGAGCAGCTCGGTGAGTCCTTCCTCGAGCTCCGCTTCCGTGAACAGGTTGTCCCACCGCGCGGCGATCCTCCCATCCTCGTCGAGCATGAACAACCAGGGCTCGGTCAGGTCGCCGTCACGGAACAACCACTCCGCGGCCGCATCGTTCGCGGTGCTGGTCTCGAAGTCCTTCCAGACCTCGACGTGGATGAAGGAGGCCTCATCTCCGTACTTCCGCTCGAGATCGGAGACCATGTCGGTCACCGGCCCGCAGAAGCGGCTCTGACAGTAGACGGGCGTGGAGAAGACGATGACCGTGGGCTGCCCCCTATCGATCGCGTCGGCGATCGAGACGGCGTGGAGATCAGGGTCAGGTATGTCGACGCCGTTCTGGGCGCGCGAGTCGATCTCCACGGACGCAACGTCGTCTCCGATCACCGCGTTGTCCGACGCCGGCGCCGGCTCACCGACGCCGGGGACCCTCGGCGCGTCGAGTACCTCGAACGTTGCCGTCCCTTGCACGACGCCGTAATCCTCGACCCGTGCAGCCACCTGCACCGCCCATGTCCCAGCTGTTCCGAACTCGACACCCTCGAGCTCGTACACCCCTCGAACGGTGGCAGGGGAGATCGCCTGTGGATCCGCCGAGTAGTCACCCACCTTCGTCCCCGGAACCGGCAGGTACGTTCCCGTGGCGGCCTCGCTCGCAGTTCCTGCCGGCTGACCGTCCGCCCCGATCCCTTGGAACCGCATCTGCACGGTCCCGTAGGCGACGAGCCGGTTGTCCGGCAGGATGAGACCGACGAGGAACCTGTTCGACTCGTTCGCGAGCAGCTCGTAGTTGACGAGGCTCACCTGCACCGGGAGGTTCCCGCCCTGCGAAGTGGGCGCAGACTGTGGCGACGTTGCCGTCGTCGTGTCGCCCGAACATGCGGCGAGCGTGATGGCGAACCCGACGCACAACACGGCCATCTTCGTGCTCACCGAAACCTCCGGGACCGATCTCGCCACGACGCTCCGTAGTAGCCTAGCCGTTCCATGGACGAGCGCGCCGAGACCACGTCCGCGCACGAGGGTACCGCTCGGCCACCAGCGGCCCACGATGCGATCAAACGCGTAGCCATCTGGCTCGTGATGCTTGGTGGCGCGATGCTGGTGGTCGGTCTCGCGTGGACGCAGCTGCGGTCATCGAGCGATTCTGCCTTCGGCGCGATAGCAGGGCCGGCCGAGATCGTGGAGATCGATGCGCCTGCGCCGGACTTCGAGCTTCCTCTGCTGGACGGCTCGGGTTCCCTCCGGCTGTCCTCGCTGCGGGGGAGCGTCGTCGTGCTCAACTTCTGGGCGAGCTGGTGTGGCCCGTGCCGTCAGGAGGCGCCCGGCCTCAAGGCGATGTCGGAGCGGTACGCAGACCGGAACGTGCGCTTCGTGGGTGTCGACTACGCCGACAACGTGGCCGCAGGTCAGACCTTCATGCGCGAGTTCGGCCTCACCTATCCCAGCGTGAGCGACACGTCGGGCAGCCTCGGCGACGATTACGGACTGCTCGGCCTTCCGGCGACGTTCGTGATCGACGAGCAGGGCACGATGCGGTTCCGGTTCGCCGGGTACGTGACCGAGTCGGTCCTCAAGCAGGCGCTCGAGGACGTCCTGGGAGCTTCGCCATCACCTTCCCAAGGGGTGTCGCCGTGACTGATCACGATGGCACTCACGAGCCGTCGATCGACGTCATCGAAGGTCGGAGCGGACTCTGGCACTGGAGCTGCCCAGGCTGCGGGACGGCAGGGAGGCGTTGGTACCGGACGACATCCGAGGCGCGCGCCGCAGGCGCCGATCATGTGGATAGGGCGTGTCGGGCCACGCCAGGGGTATCGTCCAGCTCACGCAGCGCAGATCAGCGTACGGTCCAGGCGCGCGTGCCTGGGGAGGGTTGATGGCGACGTTGAAGAGCGAGCTCGGGCCCCTTGAGATGGCCGTGATGGACTTCGTCTGGGATGCGGACCCTCGCGAGGTCTCCGTCCGCGAGGTCCTGGAGTCGAGTGTGGGGCGGCAACATGCGTACACCACGATCATGACGATCCTCGATCGACTCTGGAGGAAGCGGTACCTGTCTCGACGCCGGGTGGGCCGCGCCTACCTCTACCGCCCCCGCATCGGTCGCGAGCAGCACGTGCAGGCCCTGATCGAGGATGTCCTTGCGGCGTCATCCGATCGGCGCAGTGCGATGCTCGGGTTCGTTCGGGGGGTCGGTGAGGCCGATCTCGAGGGTCTGCGGGCCGCCATCCGGCAGGTCGAGCGCGAGCGTCGGCGCGATCGATGAGGGTCGCCTTCGCCCTCGGGTTGATCCTCGTCGTCGCTGCCATGCCGATGACGGCCGGCCGGTGGCTCGTCCGTGTCGGTAGCGCATGGGGGACGATTGTCCTCAGCGCCGCCTCGCTCGCCGCGATGGCGCTCGGGTTGGTCGTCGCGTTGGCGGCGTCCGTTGGCGCCCCTTCCTCCGGATGGCGTGATGTCCCGGCCTTCGTTGGTCGATGCCTCGAGGCCGCGGGTGAGATCTGGGATCAGCCGGTCCAGAACTGGGCGCGGATCTTCGCGGCTGTCGTCCTCTCCCTGGTGGTCCTGCGGCTGGCATACGCACTGGTCCGGACCGTGATCGATGCCCGACGCGAAGCCGGCCGCGCGTTGTCCGTTGCCACGAGCGTGCGGGCTGAGAAGTGGGGGGAGCTCTGGGTCGCCCCGAGCGAGGCGGTGTTCGCATTCGCGATCGGGGTCGGGGGAAGGGCGATCGTCGTGAGCGACGGCCTCCTCTCGGCGCTCGATGATCGGCGCCTCACCGCCGTCATGGCGCACGAGCGCGCCCACCTCGCGAGGTGGCATCTCGTAACGCTCCTGCTGACCAAGGGCATCGCGCGGGCGTTCCCATTCCTCCCTCCGGTGCGCGAGGCAGCCGATCAACTCGAACTAGGACTCGAGATGCACGCCGATCGCGCCGCCGTCATGGCGACGGGAGATCGGGTGCTCGTGGCTCAGGCGCTGGCCGACGTCGCGAGCCGCGGGATCGGTGTTGCACCGACCGCCGGCATCGGGGGCGGAGCGGTGAGTGTTCGGATCGGGCACCTGACCTCGAGCGATCGGAGCGTGCCGCGGATGAGGTGCGCGATCCTCCTCGTCGTACCCCTGCTCGTCTTGACCATCCTCGTCGTCATGTTGCCCCTGAGCGCGCGCAACCTGGTTGGGGCGGAACGTGCGGTCGCACTCCACGATGCGTGCCACCTGCCGCATCCGCTGGGCAACGAGGTCGTGTGAACCCAGGGCGGCGGTCTACAGCTCGCGCGTAGGCTCGACGCCGCCAGACCTACCGTCTCGCCTTCTGAGCGCGACCTCCGCTAAGAACATCCAGGCGCTCGCGGTACTCGTCGGCGTCGATCTCGCCGTTCGCGAAGCGCTCGGCCAACACATCCTTGGGATCCTTGCCAGGCTCCCGCCAGCCGTCCGTGGAGGCGAATGCGCGGATCAGGATCACCACCAAGACGACCACGGCCGCCATGCAGAGCACCATCCACAAGATCCCCCAGCCACCGTCGTTCCATCCATACATAATGGCTAGCTTCCTTCCACCCGGGGCCCTCTAAGCATCCCTCGATCCGAAGCCCGCCGCGGGAGCTGTCTGCCCTGGTTGTTGCGGGCCGAACGGTCAGGTGGCCGCGCCGGACCCGCCCGGATAGGGCCTCTGACCTGCTGTGGGTACTACCCTCCTTAACCTGTGGGTCCTCACGCGAGAGGGTGTCGTTTCCCGTGGTCAGGCGGTTTTGAGATCACCCCCACCGTCTAGAACTGACGGACATCGTGTACACATCGGGTTCTCTCCACGAAAGGGGAACCGATGACCGAGCGGGAGCTCTCTCGAACCGCCGCCAGGCGACTCGCCATCATCCGCCATGCCGAGGAGGTGACCGGCAACGTGGCGCTAACGTGCCGCTACTACGGGATCTCGAGGGCCCTCTACTACACGTGGCGCCGGCGCTACGAGGAACTCGGGGTCGATGGACTGCGGCCTCGATCGAGGCGACCGCACACCAGCCCCAACGCCACGAGCGGTGAGGTGATCGGCAAGATCATCCACCTGCGCAAGACCTACCACTTCGGTCCCCAGAAGATCTCGATGTACCTGAGGCGCTACCACGACGTCCAGGTGAGCACCTCCGGGGTGTGGCGGATCCTCAAGCGGCTGGAGATGAACCGTCTGCCGAGCTCGCAGCGCTACACGCGCCACGTCGACCGATGGAAGCGCTACGAGAAGCCGCAGCCCGGCCACCGGGTGCAGATCGACGTCAAGTTCGTTGCCCCGCTGAAGGGCACGCGCAAGAAGCACTACCAGTTCACGGCGATTGACGACTGCACACGGATCCGGGTCCTCAGGATCTACGACCGGTTGAACCAGACCACCGCGATCCGGTTCGTCGACTACGTGCTGGAGAAGCTCCCGTTCGCCGTCGAGGTGATCCAGACCGACAACGGTGCGGAGTTCCAGTCCCGGTTCCACTACCACGTCCTGGACGCCGGGATCGGCCACGTCTACATCAAGCCTGCGACGCCCAGGCTCAACGGGAAGGTCGAGCGCTCGCATCGGATCGACAAACGAGGAGTTCTACCGGATGCTCGAAGGCGTGGTGATCGACGACACCGAGCTGTTCAACGACCGGCTCCAGGAGTGGGAGGACTTCTACAACTACAACCGACCGCACGGCGGCCTCGGGGGCCAGACCCCGTATGAGAGGCTGAGGCAGAAGACGACGAGCCCGGTGTGAACGAACATCGTCAGTCGCACACTCCTCCTCCCACCATGGGGTGTTCTCAGAACTGAGGCCCCTGACATCTCAGAACTCCGCTGAAGAGGGCGTCGATCGATGTTGCGCGCGCTCGCGGGTGGGTTGCAGCGGCGCCGGCGCGGATCAGCCCGCGCAACGATCCCCGGAAAGTGCGAAGGGCGTCATCGGAACATGCCGATGACGCCCTTGATCAAGCGGTGAGGTGGTTCGAGGCGGTGTGGATCAGGCCGGTGGCGGGTCCGGATCGGTGTCCGTCCCGGCGCTGTCGAGAAGATGTGACCACGTGCCCTGCCGGCGCCCCTTGCGGCGCCTCTTCTTCGCGTCTGAGGCCCTCGGCCTCGGCGACCTCCGCCCACGAGGCTTGTCGCGATCGAGCATCTGCGGAGTCTGGAACTCAACACGATGGTCGCCGCGGCGCACGATCCAGCGGCAGCCAGTATTGCGATTCGTGATGACCGCGGTCGCTGTGTCGTAGATGTACTCGCCCTCGCGACCGTACTCGTTCGTCTCACTCCAGATGCGGTGAACGTGCCATCGTGCCCAGTACAGCGCGTCCTCAAGCGTCTTCGAGTTCCGTCCTCGTTCCGAAGAGTCGGGGAACTCGGTCCGGTACGGATACGCGTACGTCTTCATCCATCCGTGGGCTCGGTCACCCAGCCACCGCCGGCCGGGTCCCAGTCGCCCGTCGCCGTGCCGTCAATCAAGGGATCGATGAACGGTCGGACGATCCCTAACGCTTCATCGAGCGTTCGGTTCATCGCCAGCAAGGAGCGCTCAGCCTCCGCGGCATACCCGGGTTCCCACAACGTCCGGTCAGGGACATCGAATCGCCTAGGAAGTGTTAGACCTCGCCTAGCGACCTCTGACGAGATCGCGCGAAGCTGATCCTCAGCATTGACGGATGCCCCGGCGACGATCGCGACGAGGTCAACGAGGTCCCTGTATCGAGTCGAGGGCAGGTTGCCATCGCCGTGTCGCTCGAGGATCGCGCATATCTTGTCGGCGACATGGTCTGGAAGCGGGTACGCGCGGTAGCCACGCTGCTCGATGTTCGGCATCGCGACTCTCGCGATCGGCGGCACTTCGTCTGGCTGCCCCGTCATCCGAAGGTCGGATCCGACGAGGTCGACATGGAACTCTGCCCATACGGTCGCGCCGACGAACGCGCGAACCGGAAGACGGACGCCGGACTCCCCTCCCCGCGCTGGGAGCGCACCCCCCATCTCGAACCTGAACCAGTCTCCGATGTCCAAACCTGCAGCTCGGCGGAGCTCAGCCTCGGCGACGTCGCGAGCCGTTTCCCTATAGACATCGACGTCAATGCTGCCTCGCACGCTGAGCTCCCGCGCGAGCAGTGCGGTGGCTCCCTTCACGATCCAGCTGTCGTCGACGGAGTACAGCCGCTCCAGGAGGCGGTCGTATGCGATCTGGCGTTGGAGCTGGGCGAGCGACCACCTGCTGTCATCCGCCTTCGCTCTGAGTCGGTCCGTCAAGGCACGCCGGAACGCGGCAGGCGACTCGTACTCCGCGCGCTTCCTCGTGGGGCTCGGCTCGCTCATGGAGTCTCTCCCGTGCCGGCGGTCTCGTCCTTCTCGACGGGCTTCAACGTCGACTGCGCCTCCCGGATCCACGCAGGGCCGTCAGGATCATCGACAAGGTTCAGGAACCACCGGAGCAAGGCCAGGCCGTCGTTCCCACGGAGGCCGAACCTTGCCGCGTGTGGCGCGAGCTTTTCTGCGAACGCCGCGGGGTAATCGAACACCTTCCTGATCGCGTCGGCGATGATCCGGCCCAGAGCCTCCGGATCCTCGTGTTCGTGGAGGAGGTCTGAAACGAGGCGCGAAGGGAGTGTCGTGGGCATGCCACCGACGGTGGTCCACTCGCCACGCGCAAGCGATTGGTGATGGAGACGAACGTCTTTCCGCCGGGTTTGTTTCCTCGTGTCGACGATGAAGTTGTGGCGGTCCGCGGGTAGATCACCCAAACCGTAGAGTGCGGCTGCGGAGCGGTGAGACACGACTCCTTGGGACGGGCCCCGCGTCCAGGCAGGGGAAGCGGGCGCAAGCTGCAGCCAGGCTGCGCGGA
>Ga0247727_10015469_pt1 | contig 12505 bp, 7 predicted proteins | sample WisWelCaveWW1625_FD_202498 | JGI IMG/M metagenome (GOLD analysis project Ga0247727, IMG submission 202498) | Biofilm microbial communities from Wishing Well Cave, Virginia, United States - WW16-25 | ecosystem: Environmental > Aquatic > Deep subsurface > Groundwater > Cave microbial mat | place... | reverse complement strand
GAAATGATTTTACAATTAAAAACCGGAAAACTCAAAACCGATTATTTTCACCATAAATTTAACACAGATATTTTGTCTGAATTTGGAGCTGCTTACCAACGATTGCGTGACGAAGGGATGCTCTTATTCAGCCCAAACGAAGTGACGTTGACGCCGCAAGGCTTCCTGCGCGTCGACCTGCTCCTGGCGACTTTTTACGACCCGAAATATCGCAATGCCCGCTACACGTAACCCAGGCCGCCGATCTGGCAACACTTCGGATTGGGTCACACAAGGTATTACAAGTCACTGTCATTCCGCAGGAATCTTGTTTCAGTTCAGGACCGTTCTTGATCACAAAAAAGATGCCTGCGGCATGACATTTTTTTACGAATGTCACTCTCACGTCTGCTGCGTGTTTTTCGGGAATCAAATCTTTTGAATAAACATTCGGCGCGGAGCAGCGTCATTATAAGTAGTCAATTTTAAGGAAAATCGTTGGAAAAAAAATCGGAAAACATGAAATGAAAATGCGAGAACGACTGTGCTTGCCGCAAAAATTGGGGGTAATGGCGATACTCACGCTTGGCGTAAGTTTATTGTTGGGAAGCATATTTTATGATGATCCCGACAGCGAATGGCCGCAGTTTCTTGGCCCGTACCGGAATGGAATTTCATACGAAACCGATCTAGCCAAAAGCTGGACGGCGACCGGCCCAAAGGTGCTGTGGAGAATTCCGCTCGGCGACGGCTATTCGAGTGTTGCGATTTCAAAAAGACGCGTCTACACTTTATTTTCCAAAAACGACGATGAGTTTGTGATTTGTCTGGACGCAAACAGCGGCAAAGAAATCTGGCGCATGCGTTCCGATTCGACGTTTAAAGACACGAATGGCAACGGGCCGCGCTCGACGCCGGCGATTCACGGCGACGTGGTTTATGCGCTCGGCGCCCGCGGCAAACTTTATGCGTTGAATGTGAAGAATGGCAAATCGCTTTGGCGCCACGATCTCAAAAAAGAGTTTAACAGCGTCGGGCCGTCGGACGGCGGTTATGCCAGCTCGCCGCTTGTCGAAGGCGACATGCTATTGATCGAAGCGGGTGGCAATGCGTTTGTAGCCTTCAATAAAAAGAACGGCCAGGTCATTTGGAAAGCCGAATCTGACAGCGCCGGATTTTCTTCGCCGGTCGCGTACACGATCAACGGCCAGCGGCAAATCATCTTTTTCTCCGGCGACGGCGCCGTTGCAGTTGCGCCGGAAAACGGCAAAATGGCTTTTGAGGAAATCTGGAAAAATAAGAGCATGCAAAATATTTTTTCGACCTCGATCTTGCGGGGAAATTACTTGTACGGCTTCGACCGCGGCACGTTGAAATGTATGGAGGTCAACACGGCCGAGGAGAAATGGAAGCAGCGCGGCTTTGGCGTGGGCTCGCTGATTTATGCCGACGGCCATTTGCTCGTGTTGAGCGACAAGGGCAAGCTGGTTTTGATTGAAGCCACGCCCGACGAATATCGAATATAAGGAAAAAGCCAGCGCGGAAATTTTGGCGGGCCGCTGCATCAGCGTGCCGGCGCTGGCCGCGGGAAAATTGTATTTGCGGAATACCAAAGAACTGGCGTGTTTGGATTTGAGGTAGTCTTTAAAACCGAAACTCTGCGAACCTCGAACAGCTTGCAGAATTAGCCGATAGCCGGTTATGACTCATGACACAATTGAAATATTTTGTCTTTATCATTTTATCGGTATTTATAAACATTTATATTAATCGAGACTCATCGACCCAATTTAGCGAAACTTCGGACCCCGTTAACCACGATTGGCTGCAATGGCGCGGGCCGAATCGCGACGGCATCTCGAGCGAAACCGGTATTTTAAAAACCTGGCCGGCGGCGGGACCGACCGTGGTTTGGCGCGTCCAGCTTGGCGAAGGCTTTTCGAGTCTTGCAATAGCGAATAGTTCCGCCTACACGATGTTCAGCAAAGGCAATGACGAACATCTCGTTTGTTTCGAGGCAAATAGCGGCGCTGAGAAATGGCGCTTCCGTACGGGCGATAAATACCGCAACAGTTGGGGAAATGGACCGCGTGTAACGCCGACCATTGCCGGCGATCATGTTTACACGATCAGCGCCAATGCCGGGCTTTACGCCCTTGACGCCAAAACCGGCGCGAAGTTCTGGCAGCATGATTTGCCGAAAGAATTTGGTGGCTCGATTCCCGACCTCGGTTATTCCAATTCGCCGCTGGTTGCAGGTGACTTGCTTTTAGTCGCGGGCTGCGGTGGACAGGATCAATCTATTCTCGCTTTCAACCGCAAAGATGGCCGTCTGGCGTGGTCGTCTTACACTGATCATCCCGGTTATTCCTCGCCGATTATGATTTCCGTGCAGAATGTTTCCCAAACTGTCTTTTTTATGGGCAGTTCCGTTGCTGCGGTGGCGCCCGCGGATGGAAAACTTTTATGGAATTATACATGGCGAAACAGCGACTATGAGAATACCGCCACACCGGTTTTTATCCCGAATGATAAGCTCTTTTTCTCTTCGCCGCATCCGCGCGCCGAAGGAACCGCGGTTTTGCAAGTAACCGCCACGAATGGGCGCGTCAATGCCGCGCCGGTTTGGAAGAACAACGTGATGCAATTGCATTTTGCCTCGGCGGTGTTGCAAGGAAATTTTCTTTACGGCACGGATCGTTATATTTTGAAATGCATCGACGCCCGCACCGGCGAGCAGAAGTGGCAGCAGCGCGGCTTCGGCGAAGGTTCGATCATTCTCGTCGACGGCCATCTCCTCGTGCTTGGCACCAGCGGCAATCTCGCGTTGGCCGAAGCGACGCCGGAAGCTTATAAGGAAAAAGCCGCTGCACAAATTTTGCGAGGGCGATGTTTTACGCCGCCGGCCTTTGCAAACGGCAAGCTTTATCTGCGCAATGAAACGGAAATGGTTTGTTTGAATTTGTCCAACTAATTTTGCAACCATCACGAAGACACCAAGATACCAAGAAAAGCTTTATATGGTATGACCTCTTGATTTTTTGTGCCTTCGTGTCTTTGTGGTGTAAAAACCTTGTTTTTGAGTGCATCTTTAATTTGTAAAAAAATTTAATTATGGAGACAATTATATGAAAATGCGTCTGCATTATCTTGTGTTAATTATCGTCGGCGTGGTTTTAGGGTGTAATTTTCTTTACAAAAATTCCGCGGCACAAGATGCAGCCGATGATTGGCCGCAATGGCGCGGCCCGAACCGTGACGGCATTTCCCGCGAAACCGGCTTGCTCAAAACTTGGCCGCCGGAAGGACCGAGGGTGTTGTGGCGCGTGCCCTCCGGTGAAGGCTATGCCGGCATCGTGATTGCCAAAGGCCGCGGTTTCACAATGTTTGGCCAGGGTGAGAGCGAGTTTCTGATTTGCTTTGATCCGGCGAACGGCAAAGAAACCTGGCGCTATAAAATGGACGGCATATTTTCCAACGATCAAGGCAACGGCCCGCGCTCGACGCCGCTGGTTGACGGCGATTTGGTTTTCGGCTTGAGCGGCAATGGAAAATTACACGCCGTCAACACGCCATCCGGTAAAGCCGTTTGGAGCCACGATCTGCGCGCGGAATACGGCGGCAAGTCTCCGATCTGGGGCATTTCGACGATGCCGCTGGTTGAAAAGGATTTGCTTGTTGTCGATGTCGGCGGCAAGGATGGGCACGCGGTGATGGCATTCAACAAAAGCAACGGCAAAGTTGTTTGGAAATCCGAAAGCGGCGTTCCCGGCTATTCCGCGCCGATTGCCATCACGGTCAACGGCGTGCGCCAGGTGCTTGTTTTCGCCGGCACGGCATTGCTTTCTCTGGCGCCAGCCGATGGCAAGCTTTTTTGGAAATATGATTGGGAGACGCGTTTCGACGTCAACGCCGCGACGCCGGTGTTTATTCCGCCCGACAAAATTTTTATTTCCTCCGGCTACGGCAAAGGCAGCGCGTTGCTGCAAACGCAGGGCAGCAACGGCACCGCCACGATGAAAGAAATCTGGAAAAGCCGCGAGATGAAAAATCATTTTTCTTCTTCCATTTTATATGAAAATCATTTGTACGGTTTCGATGATTTTCTGTTGACCTGCTTGGAGGTAACAACCGGCAAAACGAAATGGCAACAACGCGGCTTTAACAAAGGCTCACTGCTGTTTGCTGACGGCCATTTGATCGTGCTCGGCGAATACGGCAACCTCGCGCTGGTCGAAGCCACGCCGGCAGGGTATAAAGAAAAAGCCGCCGTCCAAATTTTAAAAGGCAAATCATGGACGATGCCGACGTTGGCAAATGGCAAGCTGTATTTGCGCAATCAGAGCGAGATGCTGTGTTTGGCGGTGGCGGGAAAGAGTTAGCTGCTGGTTGCTGGAGGTTTGATATTGGAAAACTAAATTAATGAAGAACCTAAGTTGAGCGGCCCTGTTTTTAGAAAACGCAGCAAATCTTTAATTGTCATTTCGAGCGCAGCGAGAAATCTTTCTCGACAAAGATTCCTCGCTGGCGCTCGGAATGACAAAATCGCTCAAGTTGGTAAGAAATTATTTTAACGAGGAATTTTTTGAAAATGAAATTCTCAATTTGTCTGCAAGCGGTCACGCGCTTGGTTGGCCTAATCCTTGCGGTTTCAACAGCGGCTTTTGCCCAAGAAGATACCAAGAAAACTTACATTTCCAAAGACACTGTCGTCGTCATCGGTGAAAGAATCGGGCAAATTCCGCGCACGAACACCACGGCGATGAAGCTGCCTGTCGCGTTGCGGCAAACGCCGGCGAGCGTGAGCGTGGTCACGAATGCGCTGCTGGATAATCAAGCCGCCATCGTGCTCGCCGACGCGCTGAAAAATGTGAGCGGCGTCAACACCCAATCCGGTTTTGGCACGTTTGATTATTTCGTGATTCGCGGCTTCGAGTCGCTCACCAACGGTCTCGTGCTGACAGACGGCGCCGCAGAGCCGGAAGTGACGTTTTATAATATGTATAATATCGAGCGCGTCGAAGTGCTCAAAGGCCCCGGCGCGTTTTTGTACGGCGGCAATCCGCTTTCCGGCACCGTCAACCTCGTGCGCAAGCAGCCGATCTTCAGAAATTTTTTGCACGCCGCGGCGTCGTATGGCCAATTCAATTCGACCTACAACACCGTGGATGTCGGCGTCGCGGATTTTAATTCCGGCGCGGCGTTTCGTCTCAACGGGCTTTGGCAAAAATCGGATAGTTATCGCGACGATAAAGCCAACGACAATTTCAGCGTCAATCCGGCGTTGACCCTGCGCGTGAGTGAACGCACCTCGTTCATGTTTAATTACGAGTACGTGAACAGTGAATACGCGCCGGACACGGGTTTGCCGTTGGTCAATAACCAGATTCCGAATGTGCCGCGCACCAACTCGTATCAACTGCCGTCGGATCATTCGCTACAAAAAATTTCGCGCGCGCGCTTTGATTTCGAGACGCGGCTTGGCAAACGCGTGACGTTGCGGAATAAATTTTATTTCACGGATTTGGATTGGCAGTCGGAAGGCACGTTGATTCAGGGCGCACTTCCCACGCAGAACGGCAACGCCATTGTGTTCAGGACGCTGACGGAGTTGGATGATCGGCAAAAGTTGTTGGGCAATCAATTGGAAGCCGCGTTCAATTTCAACACCGGCAACGTGCGCCATCAACTTTTGGCCGGCGTGGAATGGAGCCGCCTCAGCGATGAATTTTCCATCAACGTCGGCTTGTTGCAGCCGATGAATTTGCTGCCGCCGCAAACTCCGGCGGTGGGCAGCACGTTTTTTCCATATATGACGACCGATGGCCGCAACGTCACCCTCGCGCCGTTTTTCGTGAATCAAATTTCTTTTTCCGATAAATTTCAAACCGTCATCGGCGCGCGCTATGATCGTTTCGATTATAAAGATTCGCGCCAACTCTTTTCGCAGCAAATTGGCGCTTTTAACGCTCCGACAAAAAGAGAATACAAAAAAGCCAGCCCGATCCTGGGCGTGAATTTTTCGCCGGCGCCGAACTGGTCGTTGTACGCGAATGTGGGAAAAGCCTTCGGCCCGCCTTCGTCGCAAACCGTGGGCGACTTGAAAGCGGAAGAGAGCGAGCAAATTGAATTTGGCGCGAAATCGCAATGGCTGGACGGCAAACTCAACGCGACGTTGGCGCTTTATGATATTAAGAAAGACAATTTGACGATTCCGGATTACAGTGGTTTGGCGTACAACCTCGGCAAGCAAAAATCGCGCGGCCTCGAATTTGAAATGACCCTCGAGCCGATACGAAACTGGCAAACGTTTGTGACGTATGCCTTCACCGAGGCCGAGCTGACGGAATTTCAAGAAGACGTTCTCGTTCCGACGCAGACCGGGCAAATCGTCTTGCGCCTTGATCGTTCCGGCAACACCCCCGCGTTTGCGCCCAAACATATTTTTAATGTCTGGACGAACCGCGAGATCAAGCAGCGTTTCGGTATCGGCGCCGGCGCGCGTTACGTGGGCGCGCAGTTCATTGATGAAGATAATGCATTTAAAATTGACGACATCTTTTTAGTCGACGCGATGTTATATTACAACATCGGGCCGTTGCGCTGGAGTCTCAATGCGAAAAATCTTTTGGACACGAAATACGAAACGCGCGGCTTCGGCGCGGCTTCGGTGATTCCCGGCAATCCGTTCGCGATTTATGGCGGTCTGGAGCTTAGATTGAGATGAGATTAAACTGAAACAGGTTTATTTTTATTATCCCCACGGATAAAAGGCGGTCAACGGATTATTGCTTCGGCGCGCAACGGGCGAAGATCAAGCGCAGACCGTCGAGCGTTAACGCGGGCTCGACGGCTTGAACCGTGGTCAAATGCTCGATGAACACGGTCGCGAGTCCACCCGTGGCAATAATCTTGGTGGCGGGACCCAGAATTTTTTGGAGGCGGCGATTGAGGCCTTCAACCATTTCGGCGCCGCCGTACATCAAACCGGACTGCATGCTCGTTTCGGTGGTGCGGCCAATAAAATCCGGCGGAAAACGCAGCGCCACTTTCGGCAATTTGGCCGCGGCGCGATGCAGAATTTCCGCGGTGGTTTCCGGGCCGGGCGCGATGATACCGCCGAGATATTCGGCGTTGGCGGTGATCACGTCGTAAGTTGTCGCGGTGCCGAAATCAACGACGACCAGCGGGCCGCCATACTGCGCAAAGCCGGCCACCGCGTTGCAAATGCGATCGGCGCCGACTTGCTGCGGATTCTCATACAAAATTTTTATGCCGGTGTCGAGATCGGCGGTGACGTTGATCACCGGTACGCGCAACCGGTTCATGCCGACGCGTTCCAGCACCGGCGTCAAAGTCGGCACCACGGAGCTGATGGCAAAACCCGTCAACTGCCCGAGCGCAAATCCTTCCGACTCCAACAGCATTTTGATCAAAATCCAAATCTCATCGTCCGTGCGCGCCACCCCGCTGGTGAGCCGCCACTGCGCGCGCAAATTAATCTGCTCGTACAGACCGAAAGTAATGTTGGTGTTGCCAACGTCGGCGACAAGTAGCATATTAAACTCCGATCAACGCACATCAATATTCCCACCGATAACGGCGCCACAAACCTTGGTGGTTTTAACACGGCGCCGCGGAAAACACGAAGATCGTTCGGTTTTGCGAAAAGCTTTCTTCCGTGAAATCGGCGGCGCCGTGTTAAAAAAATTAGCTAATCAAGAAAATACCGCAACCCGACCTGCATCTGCCAACGCGAAAAAAGACCGGGGTCGTCGATAAACGTTTCTTTCGGGCCGGAGAAATTGAAAATCGGCGCGCCCTGCGCATTGAAGCGCGTGAGCCGGAGCGGCGAGGTCGCGGCCACGCTGGCGACTTTGCGCACGCCCCAATCCGAGCTGATGAAGTTGGGCACATTCAACAGATCGAAGCTCAATTGAAACATGTGTTTTTGCCCGCCGGAATTGAGCGACAAATCCTGCAGAATGCGCAGATCGATGTTGTAGTACCACGGATTCACCGCGCCGTTGCGCTCGGCGATTTGGCCGCGATGCGAGCTGAGATATTTGTCCTGCGAGATGAAGGCATCGAGTGCGGCCCACTGCTGCGCCGCCGTCGAAGTCACTTGACCCGTGCTGTTGGTGATCGGATCAAAATTAATTTCGCCGGCGCTAGCCGGAATGTAAATCAAATCGTTGCCGCCCTGGCCATCGCCATTCACGTCGCCGGAGTAAAGATACGAATACCGGTTGCCGCCCGCGCCCGCAAAGCGATTGCCTTCGGCGATTTCCAGAAAAAGACCGAAGTGCGTGCCGAGGTTCTTCGACCACGTTTTGCGATACGTCCCGCCGCCGGTGATGCGATGCCGCTGGCCGAATTGCGAAAAACCAATTTCGGGTTTATTGGGATCGCCCTGAATCGGCTGCAACGACCACAACACGCTGGCAATTTCCGTCGATTGCAAATTGTTTTTCGCGTCGGTGAAACTATACGCCAAAGTCGTAAACAGTCCGGAGTCGAAATTTTTGCGCAACTGCGCGGTCACGTTGACACTGTGACCTTCGTTCGTATTGTCAATCACGTAAATGCCGGCGCCGCCGTCCGAGTTCAATTCGTTGGCGCCGAAGCCGCCGTAAAATGGCCGGCCATCGGGCAGCCTGCGCGCCGGTTTCACCAGATCGGCGTTGCGCACAAAAACCGCGTTGAGATCTTTGCCGTACACCAATTCCACCGTGCCGAGCGTGTTCCACGGCAATTTGCGATCAATTGCCAAATCCGTCGTCCAAATTTGCGGCCATTTAAAATCCTCCGTCATTGCATTCAAATCAAACGACTGCCGGAGAATCGAGCCTTTCTTTGTGGGAATTTGCTGGACGTTGGGATTCCCAAACGGATCATACAAATTCGGATTCGCGCCCGGATTGGAGATGACATTGCCAATCCACACAAAAGGCACGCGTCCGGTGAAAATGCCGGTGCCGCCGCGCAATTGCGTCGAGCGGTCGCCTTTCACATCGTAATTAAAACCGAGACGCGGCGACAACATCAATTTCGCGCCGGCGAGCTTGCTTTGGTCAACAACTTCGGTATTGCCGTTTTCATCCAGCGCCTTGCGCGATCGTGAAAACGGATTATCGACCGGATCGGTGAAATACATCGGCACATCGACGCGCAAGCCGTATGTCAGATTGAGCTTGCCCGACACTTGCAATTCATCTTGCGCATAAATGCCGAGTTGGCCCAAACTAATGTTTTCGCCTTTGAACGGGCCGGAGCCGATCAGGCCCTTGAAATTAATCGGGCCTCCGGCGCGCGCGGGATCCGTCGCGGCAAGAAATTCCGCCAACGACGAGAAGGTCGAGCCGATGCCTGTCACCGGCGGCAGGAAAAATACGCCGTGCCGGAAAATATTAAAAGAATTGAAGAACGAAAATTTTTCAAAGTTGGCGCCCACGGTAAAAACGTGTTTGCCGGAGAAGATACTCAGATTGTTCGTAACCTGAAAAACGTCTTGATCCAAAATATTGTGAATCGAAAACGGCTCGTGGCCGACCGTCGTGTAGGTCGCGCCGTTCTCGCCGATTTCGATGGTGGGAAAATCCGCGCTAAATGGATCGCGGGAATCGCGGAAACGGTTGTAGCTCGCAAAAAAACGATTGGCCAGCTTGCTCGAGCGGCTGTTCAGCTCCAATGCAAACGAGTTGAGGTCGTTATTGATTTGATAACCGGAATTTTTAAACGGCAAGCTGCTTTCGTTCGGGCCGCGGCCGGTGTTGTTGAAACTCAACACGAACGGATGCGGCGGCAGATCGCGGCGCGCGTCCAAAAGATTATAGCGAAACGTCAAGTTATGATGATCATTGAGATTCCAATCCAGCTTGACCAGCAGCTTGTCGTTATCGGTTTGATGAATGAAATCCTGATAGGGGCCGGTGTCATAGCCGTAAACCTGGCGCATGCGCGCGCTGATTTGATCCATCACCGCGGCGCTGACGCGCGATTCACCGAAGGACAACGTTCCGTCGCGATTGGCGACAACGTTGGCGCCCGGATCGTCGCGACGCTCCAACTCGCCGTTAATGAAGAGAAACAGCTTGTCGCGAATGAGCGGGCCGCTCACCGTGAAACCGGATTGGTTGAATTTCAAATCCGGATTGGCAATGACGTCATTGCCGCGCACCGAATTGCCGAGAAAACTTTCGTTGCGCACAAAACTATACAGCGAAGCTTTGAAATCATTCGTGCCGCTTTTCGTCACGGTGTTGATGCCCGCGCCGGTGAAACCGCCCTCGCGCACGTCGAACGGCGCAATCGAAACTTGCACTTGCTCGACGGCATCAAAAGGCACCGGCTCCGCATTCGCCTGGCCGCCGGGCGCCGGATCGTCAAGGCCGAACGAGTTGTTGAAATAAGAGCCGTCCAACGAAATATTGTTGTACAACCAATTGCGCCCGCCGAAGCTGAAATTGCCGTCGCTGCGCGGATCGAGTCTCGTTAAATCGCGCGTGCTGCGTTTGATCGACGGCAGCTCGATCACCTGCTCCGGCCGGACGAACGTGGCCGCGCCGGTGCGATCGCTGTTGAGCACTTCATCGCGCTCCGCCGTCACCTGCACGCCTTCGACCGCAACGGCTTCTTCAATCAGCTTGAAATTGAGACTCACCGTTTGGCCGAGATTCAGGTAAACATTTTGTTCTTCCTGTTTTCTATAACCGACCAAACTCGCGGTCACGGTGTACGGACCACCGATCTTCATATTGAGAATGTTGAACGCGCCGTTGACCCGCGCGGCCGCGCCGTAACGCGTGCCGCTCGGTCCATGCACCACGACCACATTCGCGCCGGGCAAGGGTTGGCCTTTGTTATCCATGACGATACCGCTCATCGCCGCGGTCGTCACGCCTTGCGCGAAAAGTTGCGTGGAAAAACACAACACCAACACTGAGAACAAAAGCAACAACCTCAGCGCGGCAGCGGAAACCTGCGTAGCTTTTTGCTTCATGTTCCTCTCCTCCGATTTGGTTATGGGGTGAAATGAATTATGAGAATAATTTGCAGAGAAGAAATCAATTTGTCAAGTAAAGTTTTTCAGGAGGGTAGCGCAGACATCCTGTCTGCCCCATGAACGGGGCGCTACATTTTCCACCAATAATTGAGGCATTGCTGTTCAGTGTAAAAAATGATTGACTTTCGGGTTGAATTTATGCTCTTTTTGATTTACCTTAATAATCAAGTTTCATTTACATCAATTTGCGAAAATTTTTTATCATGAAAAAACTCCGTGTTTGTGTTATTTTCGGCGGCCGTTCCGGCGAGCATGAAGTCTCCATCGTTTCCGCCAACTCCGTGATGAAGGCGCTCGACCCCACGAAATACGAAGTCATTCCCGTTGGCATCACCAAATCCGGCCGCTGGATTGCCGGCGACCAATCCGTTCAGCTTTTGAAAAACGGTATCGAAGATACGCCGTTTTACGCGATGCTCCCCGCCGATCCGAATGAACAACGTCTGTTGCCTGCAACGACAAATGCAGTTGCGGCGCGCGAGTTGGAGCAGCTCCGCGAAAAATTCGACGTCGTCTTTCCGGTTCTACACGGCCCGTATGGTGAAGACGGCACGATGCAGGGCCTTTTGGAATTGACCAACTTGCCGTATGTCGGCGCGGGTGTGCTCGGCTCCGCGGTTTGTATGGATAAAATCGTGCAAAAGCTGTTGTGCGTGCCGGCCAATGTTCCAGTCGTGAAATTTTTGTGGCTGCGCTACGAAGACTGGCAGCGCAACCAAGCCGAATCGCATGTCATGGCGGCGAACCCGCAGCAACTTGCCGGTCTCGCGCAAAATGAGATGATCGCCAGAATTGAATCCGAGTTGCATTTTCCGGTTTTTGTGAAACCGGCGAATATGGGATCGAGTGTCGGTATCTCCAAAACGCATGATCGCGTTGAATTGATTCGCGGGATTGACGACGCGGCGCAGTACGATCAAAGAATTTTGTTCGAGGCCGCCGTGCCGAATGCGCGCGAGATTGAAGTGAGCGTGCTCGGCAACACGCAACCCAAAGCTTCGATTCCCGGCGAAGTCGTTCCGTCCAATGAATTTTATGATTACGATGCGAAATACGTTGACGGCGCTTCGACACTCATCATTCCGGCGGAACTTTCGGCAGACTTGGCGGAAAAAATTCGCGCGACCGCCATTCGCGGCTTTCTCGCCTGCAACTGCGAAGGCATGGCCCGCGTTGATTTTCTCTTGCGTCGCGAAACGAACGAGCTTTATCTCAATGAGATCAACACGATTCCCGGCTTCACGCAAATCAGCATGTATCCCAAACTCTGGGAAGCGACCGGTGTTTCGTATGCGCAATTGCTGGATGAATTGATTCAACTGGCGATCGAGCGACATCGGCGCAAAAATAATTTGAAGACGTCGTATCAGCCGAAGGAAGAATGGTATAAATAACTTTGGGCCGCGAAAGCGATGGATATTGACGACACTGATGTGCCGAAACACGTCTCGCAGAATCGGG
>Ga0247727_10015467_pt1 | contig 12507 bp, 12 predicted proteins | sample WisWelCaveWW1625_FD_202498 | JGI IMG/M metagenome (GOLD analysis project Ga0247727, IMG submission 202498) | Biofilm microbial communities from Wishing Well Cave, Virginia, United States - WW16-25 | ecosystem: Environmental > Aquatic > Deep subsurface > Groundwater > Cave microbial mat | place... | reverse complement strand
TGACGATAAACTTGAAGCAGGTCAATTCTTCCAGCCCCATCGGGCCTCGGGCATGGATGCGGGACGTGCTGATCCCGATTTCTGCTCCCAGCCCGAACTGATAGCCATCGTTCAACCTGGTCGAGGCGTTCACCAACACCGCGCTGGCATCGACCTCGCGCAGAAACCGCATGGCCTTTGGATAATCGGATGTCACGATGGCTTCTGTATGACGTGAGCCATACTTGGCAATATGTTCCATCGCCTCATCGACGTTCTTGACCACTTTCACCGCTACGATGAGATCGAGGAATTCCTTTCCAAAATCATCGTCGCTCGCGGGTATAGCCGACGATGACAGCTGACAGGTTTTCTGGCAGCCACGGACCTCGACCTTGGCCCCCACCAACTTATCAATGAAGGGGGCGAGCCAGTTACGCGCAATGCCCTGATGAACTAAGAGAGTCTCCATCGCATTGCAAGTCGACGGCCGCTGCACCTTTGCGTTGAAGCAGACCCGCTCCGCCATGGCTGGATCGGCATCGGCATCGACATAGATGTGACAGACGCCGGCGTCGTGCCTGATGACAGGGATTGTGGCGTGCTCGGTGACGGCGCGCATCAGCGATTCGCCGCCGCGCGGGATAATCAGGTCGATGTAGCGATCTTGCTTCAGCAGAAGAGGAACCAGCTCACGGTCGGGCCGCGCGACAAAACTGATCGCCCCGGCCGGGACACCGGCTTTCTCTGCCGCCTCCGATAGGATCGCCGCAATTGCCGTATTCGAATGGATTGCCTCGCTCCCTCCTCGGAGCACGCAGGCGTTCCCAGATTTCAAACAGAGGGCGGCGGAATCCGCTGTGACGTTCGGGCGGGACTCATAAATAATTCCAATGACGCCGATCGGGACCCGCACGCGCCCCACCTGCATCCCGTTCGGCCTTGCCCACATCTTCGGCATGTCACCGAGTGGATCAGGGAGCGCAGCCACCTCGCGCAGGCCTGCTGCCATTTCGACAATCCTCTTGGCCGTCAGACGCAGCCGGTCCGCCATTGCCTGCTTCTCCGGCGAAGTCCCAAAGGCCTCCAAATCCAGTTCGTTCGCGGCACGTAGCGCATCCTTTTGCTCTTCCAGCGCCTCTGCCATCGCGAGAAGGGCCCGGTTCTTCACGGCAGTCGAAAGCGTAGCCAGTCGGCCCGCGGCACCTTTGGCTCGCGTGACCAATTCGTTGACATACTCTGGAATCGGTATGGGTGCACCCGCTTCCACACCCACCGATTCGATGGGTTGGACTGCCGCTTCCGCCCGGTTCCTTTGGTCAGACAGCATAAAAAAGACTCTTACCTCATGAGGTTGGGACAGGGACAGGATACAGCGGGAGTTTCAACGCGGTCAAGGCGGCCATTCGCAGCAGACAGGTTGAGGTTGAGGTTGAGTGAAGATCAGACTCTCTTTATCTCAACCTTAGCCTTAGCCTGAACCTCAACCTTCTTCAGGCTGGCGGTCTTTTTCACCATCCTGCTAGATCACTTTTCTGAAGTATTCTATCGTGCAACGGAGGGCGTCCTCGAGCTGTACTTGAGGTTCCCATTTCAGGAGAGTGCGCGCCAGACTGATATCGGGCCGTCTGACTTTTGGATCATCGACGGGCAGCGGATGATGGGTGATTTGGCTCGATGAACGGGTGAGTTCCAATACTAATTTCGCGATCTCTAAGACAGTCAGCTCACGCGGGTTCCCGATATTCACGGGACCATGCATGCTGGACCCATCGGCATCCTCATTTTGTGTGACGAGGAACTTGCGATCTGTCCGTTGTTCAACATTCTTGTCTGAGTCCAGAAGAAGCAACCCGGTGATACCGCGGACAAGGTCGTCAACGTAACAGAAACTTCTGGTCTGAGATCCATCGCCAAAGACGCTCAACGGTTTTCCCTGGATCGCCTGGACGATGAAGTTCGACACGACGCGGCCGTCATTCGGCCGCATGCGTGGTCCAAATGTATTGAAGATGCGCACGACCCTGGTATCGACCGCATGATAGCGGTGATAGGCCATCGTGAGGGCTTCTGCAAAACGCTTGGCCTCGTCGTACACGCCACGGGGGCTGATGGGATTGACGTTGCCCCAATAGGATTCCGGCTGAGGATTCACAAGCGGGTCCCCATAGACTTCCGACGTGCTGGCCAAGAGAAACCTCGCCCCCTTCGCCTTGGCTAGTCCAAGAGCCTTATGCGTACCTAAGGCACCGACCTTCAGCGTGGCAATAGGAAATTCAAGGTAGTCTTGCGGGCTCGCGGGTGATGCGAAGTGCATGACCGCATCCAGTGAACCTTCGATATGCAGATAGTCACACACATTGTATTTGACAAAAGAAAATCGCTCGTGCCCGATCAGATGGGCGATATTTTCGACCCGTCCGGTGAGGAGGTTGTCCATGCAGATCACGGAATGTCCAGACTGCAGCAGCAAATCGGAGAGATGACTCCCGAGAAACCCGGCTCCGCCTGTAATAAGGATACGCATACGATGATTCTTCTTTTACGCTTCTCTCATCGCGAATGCCATAACATTTGCCAGAATCGATAGGGAACGCTGGTAGGGGTTTCGGATTCACGGTCGGCTGCCCCTGAGTTGGCTGGGCAGCTGGAGCGATTCCTCCAGGAGTGATCGACGATCCCGGCGTTGATGGCGCCACAGAACTGGGCGCAGTCCCTTGTGGCATGATCGGAGCTGATGAGGGACTTGGGTGTTGGAAGACCCAATCATGAATAGGTGGCGCGTCCCTCGAAATGCCGGACAGCAGGGTGAAAGTCGTGCTGCCGAAATGGCTTCGGGAGACTCTTGCTTCGGGCCCCAGGATGCCGTCTGTCTGCGCCCGACATATGCAGTGGATTTTCCAGGGGGCAACGAGTGTCTGAAGACTCAAGGCAGATCCCAATACACTGCTACCAAAGTATCAGAACATGAACTTCAGCCCAACGAAGTAAGCCCCCTCGCCACTGGGCTTCCCAAACGGTAGCTTTCTGGTCCAGCGCACTTCAGCTAGGGTCGGAGTTTCTGCCATGCTGATCGGTGTGGGCACATAGACCTTCATCACTTGTTCGATCGCTGGGACCTGATCCATCAAGACCAACATTCCCCCACTGCTGATGTTCAGAGAGAGCGCTTTCCCACTGTGGGACGACGCAGCTGGTCCTTCTACGGGTGTCGTCATCTCATACAGTATCGGTCGCAACAACGCCGCCCGCTCACTGTGACTTTTCTGACTATCCGTCATCGACCACTCCCACTCTGTCTGTGTCACCTCGCGCCTCCTCTATAAGGGAAATATCTCCGTTCTCAGCCTAATGATGGTTCAGAATTTTCGGTTGGGTCGCACGCCATGTTTTTTCTCGATACATACCCTATCTCAGGTGTTCAGGCTGAAGGCCTCGTTGTGCAAGAAGCCCAAACGCTGAAAGCCTTCAGCCTATCTACCTGAGTAGTTACCTCGAACCACTGAACCCAACGACGAGGCCCCTTCCCTCCTGTTCCTTTCCCACCCCTTTTGTTGACGACTATAGGCGGAGCAAACAACAGGGACAATACCGACGACGTAGGCCTCGTTGCTCCAAAGGTGGGGTGTTGACTCCCCCAAAAGGGTTAGGTACTATTTTCACTCTAGTGTTACGTTCCTCATGTCTCCGTGCTACCCTAGCAGAACCGTATTGGATTATCTAGCGTTGTTCTTATAACAACTTCGAAAGCGTCCTTCTATCCATGAGTGATTCATCGCCCCCCGTAGACTCAACTGACACGCTCGCCGATCAGCGCGTGGGCTCAGGTATTGTTGTCCTCTCGGCTTCCATGCAACTCCTCCATATGAATCGTCAAGCCTCAGAGTTGTCTAAGAAGATTAACGCAGCAGAGCATGGTGGAGGGAGCCTGAAATCGGCCCATGGAGTCCTGCCGACTGCGCTGACAGAACTATGTGGAGAAATCATCAAGGCCCTTCACGTTCGTACCGAAGCGAAAGACTGGGAACAATTCGAGATCAAGCGTGTGGCAGGTAATCCTGAACAACCGATCCTGTTACGGGGGTTTGGCCTACCGGATCGAGGTGGGGTCCAGTATGCGAGACTCGTTGTCACCTTGGAAGAGTTAGCACGGCGACAACAGCTTAACACCGATCAAGCCAAGGAAAGGTTTCAATTGACCAATCGCGAACAATCGGTCATTGAGCACCTGGCAAAGGGATGGACCAACAAAGAGATCGCGAACGCACTTCAGATTACCGAGCAGACCGTGAAAGAACACATCAAACACATCATGAGAAAAACCAATTCCACGACCAGGACAGGGATCCTCGTTCACATCTTCAATTCGTAATCTGCCACAGTATCCGTGTCAAAAATACCATGGTGCGGTTTCTACAACACAGGGACTATTTCAGAATAGTAATGTTTATCGTTTATAATCAATAGCTTGTGTTATTAAACTTTGGTCTATTGATTGCATTATACCCACAGTGAAACTGTGTCGATTGCTGTGGATGTGAGCAAGACTAAGACAGGATGGGCCCTGAGGTAGCATGAAGAACTTTCGCTCGATATTGTTGAGTATCCTGGTTTCCGTGGCTGGGTTCCAGACTGGTCAACCAGTACAAGCAGCCGCCATCGACAACGGAGGCTTCATGAGCCTTTGGAGTAGCTACTCCCATTGCCAAGCCACCACCGATATCGACCAGCTGAGAGAGGACGCGTTGACCCTGACAAACGCGGCCAATCGCTCCCTCACCCAGGAATCCTTTGTTCTCCCCCTACCAGGCAAGCTTGAACAGTTCGTGTCAACTCCTGCAGCCCGATTTGCGGTGGACGTGAAAGCGATGGCTGCAGCCTGTTCCTTGCGGGCCGGCTCCGCTGCCGTAGAAGCAGGAAAACTGGACATTGCCAAAGACCTTCTCCAGACGATCCTCAGCTACCAGCCCCAATCCGAGTATGCCTACTACGCCCTACAGGCGAAAGCTCTGCTTTCGGAGCTCGAGACGAGCGTTATTGAGGTTACGCTCAACCTCCCTTAACCCGCATTATCACGGGTCTTCCCTCTAGCCCCGCGCCTCTCACCTCCGCGAGCTGGCTGCCCTCCTTTCACTAACGATACAAACAGCAGGTCGTAGGCCTTCGCTGAACGAGCCCAGGACACATCCGTAGTCATCCCTGCCTCAACCAGTTGATCCCATTTGGATCGATCCTGATACACCGCGATAGCTCGGCGCAACACAACCAGAAGAGCCTCTGCCGTGTCCGCTTCAACATGAAACCCGGTCGCCCGTCCAGCCGGCCGGGCCCTCGGGGTCAGGGGCAGAACCGTATCTGCTAACCCACCGGTTTTTCTGACTACGGGAACCGTTCCATAGCGGAGACTGTAGAGCTGGCTCAGGCCACATGGCTCATACCGCGACGGCATCACAAACACGTCTGCTCCGCCTTCGATACGATGCGCGAGTCCTTCGTCGAAGCCGATACGAAGTCCCAGGCTGTGTGGATAGCGTGCCTGGAGCAACTTAAACTTGGCTTCGAGTTCCGGCTCTCCAGATCCCAACATCACCAGCTGCAGATCCATCGCCATCAGTTGCGGAATAATGGTCGCCACAAGATCTAAACCCTTCTGCGACGTCAGCCGTGCAATTACGCCAAGAAGCGGAACCGGTGTTTCCGGTAACTGAAACTCTCGTTGAAGCGCCTGCTTGCATAGCAGTTTCCCTGAACGGTCAATCGCTGAGTAGTTGGCTGGCAGAAAGGAATCGGTTTCTGGATTCCATCGATCGATATCGATACCGTTCAGAATGCCCATAGGTTGGTCCGCACGATTGCGCAGCACGCCGTCTAGCCCAAAACCGAATTCTGGCGTGAGGATTTCTCGCGCATAGGTGGGGCTGACCGTCGTCACATAATCAGCAAACACAATTCCTCCCTTGAGCAGATTCACCAAGCCGTAATACTCAAGACCCACAGGAGTAAACAGCGATGGGGGCAGACCCGTTTTCTCGAATTGCTCTCCGGGGAAGAGGCCTTGATACCCCACATTGTGCAGAGTCAGTACGGTACGCACTCCCTGTACCTCCGGTCGATCTTGATCAAAGGTATTGAGATAGACCGCGCACAATGCTGTTTGCCAATCATGCAGATGGAGGATATGGGGATTCCATCGGCACGCGGTTCGGAGATGGGCGATCACCTCAATCGTCGCGCGGCAGAAAAATGAAAACCGGTCAAGATTATCGGGATAGTCGATACCCTGATCTTGATACAGCCCCGGCCGGTCGAAGAAGGCCTCGTTCCGAATCGTCCACACCCGCACCTGGCGACCACCTTCGCCGATGGAAATGACATCTTCTTCAATCAACGTATCGACAAGCCCCTGCGGCGTCGGCACATGTAGCCGACAGACGGAACGGAAGGAACGTCCTGACTCACTCAGGCAACGATAACGTGGGAGCAGGAGAATGACGTCGTGGCCAAGTTTCGCCAACTCAAGGGGTAACGCCCCAGCGACGTCGGCGAGCCCACCTGTCTTAGCATAGGGGACCGCTTCGGAGGAGACCATGAGCAGATTCATGAGATGCTGGGTCATCGAAGGGCTACTCCTCATTACTCACGGGGGTTCGTGACGAAACCGTCCGAAAGCGGCTCCTCGTTCAAGAGTTTCAAGTTGAAAGTTTCTAGTCTAAAGTTTTTGGAGGTTGTTTTCTGACAACATGAAACCTGAAACTAGAAACCAGCAACTCCGCTCCCGAACGCCGCTTCACGCGCAAGAGCGGTGTATCGGCGATTGCAGCAGAAGTACTCATGAGTAATGTGGGTTAGGGAGCGGTCGGCACTTCAAACCTAGAGCGAAACTTGTCTTCGTGTTGCCAACTGCGTCCCAACGCATGGAGCTGCGCCGCGGTCAGCGCTTCGCGATAGACAAGCCGTTCCTCAAAAAACACCACCAGCCACCCGTGATCCGGGTAAGCCAAAAACAGCGCATCGCCGGCCTCGATACGGACCTCCCACCCTCGCGGCGGTTCTCCGATCGCCAACCTCGATCGTGGAATCAGCGAGTCGCCTTTCATACCGAAAAACTGCATGAACTCAGCATGCTGATACGTCGGCGTTCCCCATGCCCCGACAAACGCGCGCGGGGTCAACTGATTGAGCATCAACTCGTTCTCTCGCACGTGGCGCTCTTGTTCTTCCAACGAAGGCATCCCGCTGCAACTGAGAACCGACCCGATAGCGACCACGACTAACACACCGGCCCATCCCAAGCGCTTCAGAAAATCAAAGCCCCGGAACCGCTGCGCACCACACCAGGTCGATCTGAACATGCCCACGAATTTGCTCACAATAGGCGGCGGCTCCTTGGTTCAACAGGCTTCACTGGCTGACAAACATCACACTGACAGAGCCGCCGAAGAAGAGCATAGGAGTATATGCCGGTGTCGTGGCCATCGCTCCAGGTGAATTGCAGCGCATACCGTCCGACCGGCTGCACATCCTGCAACATGATCAAGAGGGGCACATCGTCCGGTTGCAAACGCCGTGCACCAGACCACTCATCCACACAGGCTGCGCAGGGGCATTGCTGACGGAGATACCTCACGGGATAGACGGCATTGTGCCCATCGTTCCATTCGATGCCCAACACACCCTTGTCAATCCAGGCCATGTCTCTCGGCTCATACACGGTCTCTGTCATCTTCAAGAGTTCCCTTCCACGACTGGCAGGATGCTAAATAGGAAGCCTGAGGCGCAGGAACAAAGTATCTGATGGTCTATCGAATGTTAAATGTTGAATTTTGAGTGTTGAATGTTCGGAAATCACCAGATCGACGGATCATCAGATATCTTGCGCCTTACGGTTCATACCTCACAGTGAAACCTCTCCCGACTCCGACCATTCAACATTTATCATTCAACATTCCCAATGCCGTCTCACACCTCACGCCCCGCCTTTCCCGCCAGTCTCGCGTGCAAATTCTTATGACGGATACGACAGAAAATTCACAGGAGGCAGTTGCCTACCTGCCACAACCGTGACATAGCCTTCAATCACGTTTTCCACCTCGTGCCGAACTTGCCCGGCGGCCTTCAAACGATCGACCACAGCGGGCGAGAGCCGCAACGCTTGATGCAGAAACGCCAGGCTTCCTCGCGAGAGCGGCAAACAGCAGAAAGCCTGGCGCGCAGCACAGACCACACAGACCAGGCCTCCGGACAGAGGCGAGAACTGCGGTTCTCCCATCAACCGGCCCTTGCCACAGGCGGCACAGTGATCGGTCTGAGGGCGAAACCCGATAAGGCCCAGCAGACGAATCTGAAACAGCAGCGCTGTCAACGCCGGGTCCTGGCTCATGACTAATGCGCGCAAGCCCTGTTCTAGCGTCTCGAAGAGCTGCGGGTCAGGATCCCCGTCCGGCGTCACCGCACCCACCACATTGACCATCCGCGCGGCAGCGGTCATCAGCGTCAAGTCTTCGCGAAACCGCATGAATGGCTCCACGAGATCGACTTGAGACACACGATAGAGTGAATCGCCTGACTTTTCGAACAGGTTCAGATAGCAGATAGTGAGCGGTTCGAGTGATGCGCCAAGCCGGCTCTTCATCCGACGAGCCCCCCGCGCCACGCCGCGAACCTTTCCCATCTCCTTGGTATAGAAGGTGACGATACGATCCGCATCGCCCCACTTCCGACTTTTCAGCGTGATGGCCGTGGTCTTGATCAGCGGCATGGGGGAGTTCCGTGAGACGTGAATCGTAAAACGTGAAAGGTTTCGGAGGAAGAGCACTCGGCAGTCCTACGTTTCACGTTTCACGCCTCACGTTTTACGGTTCCTGTTAGCGAAGGTATTCCATGAACACGGTGGCCAGGGAGAGATAGATGGTAATGCCCGTGATGTCATTAGCCGTCGTCACAAAGGGGCCGGCCGCAACGGCAGGATCCACCCTCATACGCTTCAGCAAGATGGGCATGAACGTCGCCATACTGGTTGAGACCATGAACGCGATGATCAGCGATAGCCCCACGACCATACCCAGAAACGCTTGATGCCAAATCCAGCCGACGAGCGTGAGAATCACGCCGCAAGCGAGCCCCATTAGTAGTCCGACCTTGATTTCTCTGAAAAACACGGTGCGCACATCCGTCAGCTCAATCAGCCCTGTCGCCAATCCGCGAATAATGAGGGTTGAGGACTGGAGGCCCACGTTTCCACCCATGGCGGCGATGACCGGAATGAAACTTACGATGGCCACCACTTCCTGAATCGTATACCGGAACTCCCACAGAATCGCGCCCGACAACAGACTGCCGACTAGATTCGTAAAGAGCCACGGGAGCCGGTGCTTCGCCGACGCCACACTGGAAGATTTCGAGACCGAGTCCTCTTCGATCGCGCCGGCCATCTTGAGCATGTCTTCGGTCGCTTCTTCCCGGATCACGTCCACGACGTCGTCAACCGTGATAATGCCGACCAATTTATTGTCGTAGTCGATGACCGGAATCGCGAGCAAGTTATAACTCGCCACCTGACGGGCGACTTCTTCCTGGTCCATGTCGACCGTCACGCTGATCACGTCGCGCATAGCGATGTTTTTCAGCGGCGTCGTGGGAGGAACCGTCAGCAACTGCCGCAGAGAGAGCACCCCGACCAAGCGTTCATCCTTATCGGTTACGTAAATATAGAACACCATTTCCGCATCCGTCGCCAGCTGGAGACGTCGGATGGCATCTTGCGCCGTCGCATCTTCCGGGAGTGCGAAGAACTCCGTTGTCATGATGCCGCCGGCCGTATCCTTCGGATACTTCAGCAGATCGGCGACTTCCGTGGAGTCCTCCGTCCGCATCAGCAAGAGAATCTCTTTGGCTCGTTCTTCCGGCAGAACCCCGAGGAGGTAGGCCACGTCGTCAGGGCCGAGGTCTTTGATCAGCCAGGCGATATCCGAGTGCAGCAGGTCTGCCAACACCTGATTGATACTGTCACTGTCGAGCTCGCTCAGCACTTGGCCGCGCTTCGCCTCGCCTCGCACTAGTTCGAAAACTTCCCGCTTTTCTTTGGGGGACGACAGATGCACAATCACTTTCGCCACGTCGGCCTGATGCATCCGGCCCAGCATCTTCGCGAGATTGGTGACCGCACCCCGGTGCAGCAACCGTTGCACCGACAACAGCACGATGTCGGACTTGGTCCGGCCTTGATCGGTCTGGTCACGCAGCGCGTCGCGGAGAAGATCTTTATCCCCTGGACGAGGGCGCGGGTCCGCCGGATTGGATTCTGTCACACGGTTTGTCGGTTGCATCGTCACACCGGATCTACAAATCTGAACGTCGAACGTCATCAAGTCTTGGATCGAGACATGATGACATTATGACGTTATAAACTTGACGACTCTCTAGTAGCCCAATTCTGTGAGGGCATGCTCATCTTCCCGCCACGCCTCCCGCACTTTCACCCACAGCTGCAGAAACACTTTTACCCCGAAGAGCTGCTCCATGTCACGTCGTGCATCCGTCCCGACCTCTTTGAGCCTCTCTCCGTGCTTCCCGATCACGATCGCCTTGTGAGACTCTCGCTCAACCAGCACCGTCGCGCTGATGCGGGCCAGCTTCCCCTCCTCGACAAATTCGTCGATCTCCACGGCAACCGAGTAGGGCACTTCCTCATATGTCTGGTGCAAAATCTTCTCTCGAATCATCTCGGCCGCCAAGGTCCGCATGGACTGATCGGTAACGGTGTCTGCACCATAGGCCGCATCCCCTTCCGAAAGATGGGCCACGGTTACGGACAGCAATCGATCGACATTATCGCCGGTTTCAGCCGACACTGGCACCACTTCCGCCCAACCGAATAACCTGGCGTAAGCTTCCATCACCGGCAACAGCTTGAGCTTATTGACCAGATCCACCTTGTTCAATACGAGAATTACCGGACGCGCACGCTTCCTGACCGCCCCTTTCACATGATCGATGACCAATAGATCACCAGGACCAGGCAAACTCGTCGTGTCCATCAACACGTACAAGATATCTGCCTCCTCCAGCGTGTCAACCGCGGTGCGGACCATGCGACGATTGAGCAGATGTTGCGGCTTGTGCAACCCCGGCGTATCGAGCAAGGCAATCTGCGCACCCGGTGCATGCACGACTCCCAGAATTCTCGTCCTCGTCGTTTGCGGCTTGTCCGAGACGATCGCAATTTTCTGCTCAAGCAATCGATTGAGCAATGTTGACTTGCCGACGTTCGGTCGTCCAATAATCGCCACTGTGCCAAACTTCATGGTGCTACGGGCGTGGCCGCTCCTGTGATGGTGATGGAACCAGTTGATACACGGTTTCACCTTTGCGAACGTAACCGAGCTGTTCTCGCGCCAACTGTTCGATTTTCGCGGGATCGTGCTCCAAACGATCAATGTCCTCCCGAAGCGTGCGGGTCGTCCGTTGCAATTCCTGAAGGTCCACGTCCAGCTGTTGGGCGTGCTCGCGCATGGAGAAGTAGCGCGGTAGACCCATGTCGCCAAAAACCAAGACGAACAGCAGCAGCAGGCACACGGCGGCTCCAACATAGTACGCGCCCGTCACCATGCGACGCTGCCAATCGAGCCACTGCCGTCCCCGATTTCGCTTAATGATCATCGTCGGTTGCTCATGATCAGCATCGCCCCGGCACCGCCTCACGACCTCGATAGACTGCATTCGAACCAAGCTCTTCCTCGATCCGGAGCAACTGATTGTACTTGGCCACGCGATCCGTTCTGGACAGCGACCCGGTCTTGATGAGCCCGCTATTAGTCGCAACCGCCACGTCCGCAATCGTCGTATCCTCCGTTTCCCCGGATCGATGCGAAATGATCGCCGTGTAGCCAGACCGTTTCGCCAACTCAATCGCCTCCAGCGTTTCCGTCAACGTGCCGATCTGGTTGAGCTTGATCAGGATGGAGTTCGCGATCCCTGCCTTGATCCCTTTGGCAAAAATCTCCACATTGGTCACGAAGATATCGTCTCCGACAAGTTGAACCCGCTTGCCCAACTTTTCCGTCATCATTTTCCAGCCCTTCCAATCCAACTCGCTCAGCCCATCCTCGATGGAGAGAATCGGGTATCGATCCACGAGCTTCCCATAGTAACTGATCATCTCCTCGGAGGAGCGCTCAGGATTCTTTTCGGTTTCAAGGAGATACCGGCCTTTCTCATAGAGTTCACTGGCCGCACAGTCCAATGCGAGGCCGATATCGCGCCCAGGTTTATAGCCGGCCTCCTCGATTGCCTGCATGATCAGGCTGAGTGCCTCTTCATTCGACTGGAGGTCCGGCGCAAACCCGCCTTCGTCACCGACCGCCGTGTTCAGCCCTTTTTTCTTCAACAGCGACTTGAGTGTATGGAACACCTCCGTCGCCATCCGAAATGCCTCGCTGAAACATGTCGCCCCCACCGGCATGATCATGAACTCTTGCAAGTCCAATCGATTGTCGGCATGAGCCCCTCCGTTGATGATGTTCATGAGCG
>Ga0247727_10015466_pt1 | contig 12508 bp, 10 predicted proteins | sample WisWelCaveWW1625_FD_202498 | JGI IMG/M metagenome (GOLD analysis project Ga0247727, IMG submission 202498) | Biofilm microbial communities from Wishing Well Cave, Virginia, United States - WW16-25 | ecosystem: Environmental > Aquatic > Deep subsurface > Groundwater > Cave microbial mat | place... | reverse complement strand
AAGTTCAGAACAATAAGCACAACGTATTTAAACGATTCAAAGGTGCCAAGAGTATGAAATATAACAACATATTGCTTACGGGCAGTTCAGGAAGGGTTGGAAAAGCATTGCTTGCTTCGGATCTTCGCAATAGAAATATTCTCGCTACAACTCGGGCAGAGCTGGATGTTACAAATAGAGAGCAAGTTCTGGCATATTTTGCTAGGAATAAGATTGATGCCGTTATTCATTGCGCCGCTATGACTAATGGGAGAGAATGTGAGAAAAATCCTGAAGCAGCAATACGCGCAAATATCATAGGGGCTGCAAATGTTGTCCAGGGAGTCTTAAAAAACAATGCTAGACTTATTTTCATGTCCACTGATTATGTTTATCCTTGCACTAAAGGGCCTTACTCTGAGAAAGATGGAACACTTCCATTTACAGTTTATGGATGGACGAAACTTGGAGGAGAATGTGCCGTTAAAACCTTAGAAAATCATTGTATTATAAGAACTAGTCTTTTTGATCCAAATAATATAACCTTTGATGCTGCTCCTAGTGATGCCTATGTATCAAAAATAACTTTTGATGAAATTGCTAAGGCGATAAACATTTTATTAGATAATAATTTTATTGGAACAATTAATGTAGGCCAGAATAGAATTAATTTATATGATTTATACAAAAAATATAATCCAAATATTAAGCCAATTAGCATAAAAGATATTCCAAAAGAGCAGCAAAGAGCAGCAGATTCTTCTTTGGATATCACGCTTTGGAAAAGTATTTGTCATTAAATTGGAAGAAATAAGTAAAGATCAGAAGATTTTATTGAAAAATTCAGAGATTTTTGCCAAATAAGGATTTTTAGCTCTTTTTATAACATTTACTAACAGATGTTTGAATATTTGTGGATTGATAAATATAGAATAAAATATTAACTTGTATAAATACGGATCTTTGAATAATCTTTTTTGATTTCTCAAAACAGCCAGATCTGAATCTAAATTAGAAAATAATATATGGTCTGTATTTTTCAAAGGCAAAGGCTTTATTTTTCTGGATCTTACTAGGGACATTGATATGAAAAGAGTATTATCTTGATTTATAAATTTAGGCCGCTTTCCTTTATATAAGGAGGAGAATTTACCTATATTTTTTAGGAAAAAATCCCTTTTTACCATAAATTGAGAAATGTCTGCATTTTCATATACATACTTTTTATCCGGATAATATTTATAGGCATAGTGTAAAGACAATGTTGCATAATCTCCTATTAATCTGGAGTTTAGATAAGCATCACATATAGAGATTGGTTTCTTTATTAATTCCATTGTATAAATTTGGAAATAATCTCTATAAGTAATATTTTCATGACCTTTGTTTTTGAAAGATACATATTCAAAATTAGCTACTTTATTCTTTACATGCTGAATCCCTTTTTCAAAATCACTTTTTTCTAGATATATCGGCTTTTTATCTAAATACTTGCGGCTTGTTATGGCATGAAGTTCCCTTTTATCTTTCTCTATCGATCTAAATGCATCACCCATCATCTTATCGTTTGAGAATTGATTTGTTACTTTTTTATAGGCTTGTTGGGCTATTTTCTCTCTTTCTTTTTCATGCTTAAGGTAATAATTGATTTTTTCAAGAAGCGCCGCTTCATTTTTAAAAGTCACAATGTCATTGCCTTCTATAAACTTTGGGAAATAGCCGGCAACATATTCTGTTAGAGCAAATGATTTGCAAGCATTTACAGCCAAAGATCTCTCAAGTACATGCGGAGAACTAAAGAAATTCTGTGAAAAGCAGAGACTTATCTTTGTTTCATTTATAATTTTGATAAACTCTTCATCAGGAATCTTTCCCAGATAGTATTTTTTAAATTCTGGATATGCATCCCATCCTGCCCCGCCGATCGCAAAATTAACCTTCTTCTTAAGAAGATATCTCATGTATTTTAATCTGTCACCTTTTGGAGTACCTATAAAAACAACATCATATTTTTTTTTGAGGTTTAATGGTCTAAACTTATTTGTATCTGCTCCTAATAAATCATACCAAGGCAACTTATAAGAATCATACTTTTTTATAAATTGAAGCTGGCTGATAAGCTGATAATCTATGACTGCTGAATAAGGAACAGTATAGTTATCAAATTTTATATCATCATCACCATTCCAATGAGTTACTTTTACATTTGGCAGGATTTCCTTTATTTTAACTAAAGTTTCAGGGTAAAATTCATCCCATACTAGAAATAAATGAATATAATCTGGCTTTTCCTTTTTTAATAATTCCAGGAATTTCTTATTCATTACTTTCTTTCCATATTTGTAAGTCTCTTCCTGTGGATCAAAATTTATTACTTCCTTGAAAATTTTTCTTAAAGGAATATGATATGCTTGATTAATAATCCAATAGGGGTTGTTTACAGACCATGCTGCCAAAAGCATTTTTTTATTTATTTTATTCATATTCCAGTAATAATGGAGTGATTTAAAAACATTCCCTTGGAATTATAGGTTCATGAAATCATTCCTTATTTAAAAATATTCCTAAAAACGATTAAAACATATATACAGAATTACCATAATTGGATTAAATATCCATACAAATAAATATTCTATTCCGGATACTAATATATTGAAAAGTAATGAGATTATTTCTTTATTATCTTTGCAATCTTCCTAACGATGAAAGAAAAATACTTTCTAATTCCTATAGGGAAAATATATCCAATTGCCTTTCGGTCTTCCCCCATTTCTATATATCTATCGGGTGCAACTATGTCAATAAAATCAATGCCCCTTTCAAATTCTTTTTTTAATTTAGGAAATTTATTTAATTTATCCTTTTTAATAAAAAGAAATATGTTTTGTCTATAGAAATAAAAGAGTTCTTTATTACTCCAAATTTTTCTTCTTATACAATCAATAGCTATGTACTTTCTTTTAATAAATTTGTCTATCCAATAACTTTGCCATTGTTCATTTATGTGTCCTTGGCCTGTTCCTCCTTGATATGGAACAGAAGCAGAAAATAATACAATATCGGCGCTGTTTGTTAAAATATTTAGTAAATGATCTTCCCTTTCTTTTGAAATATGCTCTGCTGTTTCAAGGCAAATCGTTAAATCGTATTTAGTATTAGTTTTGAATTCTTCTTTTTCTAAATCAACAGATTTAAAATTATCTTTTGAAATCAACAACATATTTTTATTGACATAATTTCCATCTATGCCCATAATTTTATTAACTCCCTTTTCTTTGAATACTTTTAACCAAGCTCCGATACCGCAACCAACATCCAAAACACTTTTTATAGTTATTAGATCAAGAACTATTGGAATTATTTCTCGTGCTGATTTTAATGTTACTTCCGTTCCCTTATTAATTGAATAATATTCTTGATTATATATTTCATTACCCATATATGCATAATTATGCGGCAGGGTATAAAAATCTATAGTCACTATTATGCTTATATGGAAAGAAAGTCTATTATTGATGTTATTAAAAGAATTAAGATACTTTTGGAGAAAGAGAAAGAACTATCCACTAGACAAATTTCTATCAAAACGTGATCTCAATGGAGAACAGTAAATAACGCTTTGGAAGTTCTGGTCTTTCTAGATGTTGTAAGGAAAAGAAATAATAAGGATAAAGAAAGATCTGAGAATATATACTCCCTAAAGAATAATTAATATTCGATAAAGCTTATAAAGTATGTAAAATGCGAATTAATATTATGATAAGGAAAAAATGTATAGTCTGTGATTCCAATGATTTAAAGCAGATAATCGACCTAGGTTTGCATCCTTTTGCAGACACTTTTGTACCTGAATCAAAGATTAGTGAAGGAGATGTAGTTTATCCTTTAGTCTGTGACCTATGTGAAAATTGCGGCCATGTTCAGACAAGATATGAAACAAATCCGATAGCCAGATACTCCCAAGTTGATTATTCTTATACTTCATCAAACTCTGCCTTTTCAAGAGGCCATTGGGACGAATATGCAAAGGAAGTCTCTGGCGAACTAAAACTCAATCCAAATTCTTTAGTTGTTGAGATCGGTTCTAATGATGGATATCTTACAGAACAATTTCTAAAAAATGGAAATAGGGTCCTTGGCGTTGATCCGAGTCCCTATATGGCTGATTTGGCTAAACAAAGAAATGTCAAAACAATTGTAGGGTTATTCGGCAAGAAATCTTCTGAAAAAATTTTGACGAGCTACGGAAAAGCAGACTTAGTAATTGCAAATAATGTCTTTAATCATGCAGATAATCCTATTGAGTTTACAAAAGCTGTTGCTGAAATACTTGCTAATGGGGGGAGTTTTGTTTTTGAACAGCCTTACTGGCTTATAGGACTTAAGAGTGGAAAGTTTGATCAGATATACCATGAACATGTAAGCTATTTCACAGTAAAATCTGCAAAGGCACTGCTTGAAGGAGCAGGATTAGCAATAAAATCTGCCAGAGTTGTGGATTATCATGGGGGATCTCTAAGGATAATTGCCCAAAAGAAAGAAGATGTTAAACATGAATCTGAAGAGGCAAAAAAGATGATTAAAGAAGAGGAAGAATATGGGACTTTTAAGTTAGAGACTTATAAAGAATTCATGCACAAGAATATTCAGCAAAGAAATAGATTTATGCAAAAAATCTATAAAATAAAAGAACAGGGAGATCCAATTGTAGCTGTCGGCGCAGCTGCCAAGGGAAATACATTTCTGAATTTTTATAACCTAGATCACAGCTTGATAGATTATGTTACCGATTCTTCTCCTCACAAAAAAGGAAAATATACACCTGCCACTAGAATTCCAATTGTTGGAGATGAGATATTTTCAAAATATGGCTCTGTATATGCATTAATTTTATCTTGGAATATTGTCAATCAACTTAAAGATATTTTATATAAAATAAATCCTAATATTAAATTTATCTCTCCTGAAAATGATTAAAAAAATTTATTCAAAAATAAATCCAGGACTTATTCTTAGTATCATACACTTACATGAATCTAGTTCAGGATCTCTTACAACCACTAAGCGGACCGAAATCACAGATCCGAGTTATTTTCTACAGGCAGGATTTTTTGAGATTCCTGCAAATACTGATTTCAAAGCCCATAAGCATAACCATCAGGAAAGAAAGACGGATCAAACTCACGAAGCTATTTTAATCTTTAAAGGGTCTGCCGAAATTTCAATTTATGATACTGATAATAGTTTTGTTGAAAAGGTCAAACTCAAAGAAGGAGACTCTACAGTGATTATTAACGGCGGGCATAAATTAAAGACTCTCAGCGAAACATTGCTCTTTGAATTCAAAAACGGACCTTATATGGGTCCCGACAAAGATAAAACTAATTTTAATTAAATGCAATACCTCTTTTTTTAAGAACTTCTTTGGCTTTTTCTAAATAAAATCCCTTAGGTTTATCTTCTTTAGTCATAAGCAAAATTCCTTCTGATTCAAGTTTTTCCTTAATATCTGCTTCAACCATCATTTCTACTAATTCCTGGAACTTAACTTTTGTTTCCCACTTAAGTATATTTTTTGCCTTGGAATAATCACCTAACAAAGCTGGAACTTCAGCAGGTCTTTTGAAACGATCATCACTAATAACAAAATTCTCGTAATTGAGGCCAACTAAAGAAAAGGCAGCTTTCAAAAAGTCTCTCACAGTGTGCGTTTCATTAGTTGCGATAACAAAGTCATCAGCTTGTGAATGTTGCAATATATTCCACATAGCTTCTACATATTCCTTAGAAAAGCCCCAGTCTCTCTTTGCATCAAGATTGCCCAATTTAATTTTATCAATTTCCCCAACAATAATTCTAGCTAACTCTCTAGTGATTTTTCTTGTAACGAAATTATGTCCTCTTCTAGGTGATTCGTGATTGAAAAGAATACCATTTGAAGCAAATATATTATATGCATTTCTGTACATTTTAACTAAATGAAATGCAGCTACTTTTGAAACACCATAAGGGCTTTGAGGCTGAAAAGAAGTATTTTCATCTTGGGGAGGAGGAGAAGCACCAAACATCTCGGAAGAAGAAGCCTGATAGAACTTACAATTAAGTTTCATATCTTTTATTGCATCCAATAGACGCAGTGTTCCCAGGGCATTTATATCAAACGTAGCGAGAGGATTGTTAAAACTAATTCCTACATGACTTTGAGCTCCTAAATTATAAATTTCATCAGGTTTAACCATTTCAAGTACAGATCTTAAGCTTGAAGCGTCTGTTAAATCTGCAAAATAAAGCACAAAAGGTGTCTCAGAATCCTGTATCATATCCGGATTATAAGTTTTATACAAATGATCTATTCGACTTGTATGGAGAGTAGAAGCTCTTCTCATAATGCCTCTGACTAAATATCCCTTTTCTAATAAAAATTCAGATAGATAAGATCCGTCCTGGCCAGTAATTCCCGTAATTAGCGCAACTTTCTTTCCATTTAACATGAAAACATAGAAAAGATACGATATATAAATATTACTACCATTATAGAAGAAATAGAATTGATATTAAAATTAAAATTGCTAGAATCATAGAAATGTATATAATATACAAAGATAGTTTATTTACAATCCTATCTACACCATATACATCATAATTGAACACGTAATTATCTAGGTTTTTATATAAATAAGGAACAAAATAGAAATTTTGTATCTGCTTTGTCTGCTTTACTAGATCTTGATTTAAAGGAATATTAATACTATAAATTCTAAATTCCTCAATTTCTTCTTTAGATCCGACAATTTCATTTCCCCCATATTTGTTTTCTTTTATAGAGCTCTCAAGTTTTGTATTTTGTTTTAATACATCTAAAAGATCTTCTGACGATTTATTAAATTCTTGATTACTCTGTACCCAACCCCAGCCACAGTCGTCTATTACACATTCAACAACATAAACTTTTGTATCTACCTTATTACTAAGATTTTGATTATAATTATAAAATTCAGGAAATTGCTGTAATAAAAGAAAGTTATTTGGCGTTACCAGCCAAAACGACTCAGAAGTATATATTCTGGAGTCTAAAATAACGAGATCATTTACTCCAACATTATTATTAATAAAGCTCTTTAATGATGCAGTGCCGCTTTTTGATAAATAGTTAGAGGGTGTTCCATAACTTGATCCTAGCCCCATTATCATAATTAAAGTAATTAGAGATAACATAATTATTTTTACTGTTTTTTTGCTTGTTTTATTAATAAATTCGTTCAAACCATAGGCTGCAGGAATTGCAAAAATAAAAGGCAGGAATGCAAAATGCTTTTGAAGTGCGCTTCCACCGCTTTGTAATATAAATGGAATTATTAAAAATAGAAGTATAAATTTTAATGGAATTTTTTCTTTCCTTTTTACAAGTAAACCAAGGCCTAGAAGTCCAAATAAAGATATTAGTAAATCATTTTTATATAGCACTTTGTAACCTGAATAATAATTTGGATTAAGAAGATTTTGGAAAAAGCTTGTTTCCTGTCCAGCTAAACTGCCATATAGTTGTTGAGCTTTCTCAACATTTATAACTCTGCTAAAATATACATCGACAATACCTTTTTCTTGATATATAAAATAATTAAATGCCAATATTGGCAAAGCAAAAAGAAAAATGATTAATAAAAATATTAGCAAGTGTTTTATGTGTTTTTTAGAAAATATTGCTTCCTTTTTTTCTTTTTCTTTGAAATAAGCAAAAACTAAGAAAGCCAAAATAAAGAATGGCGCACTGTATTTTGTAAGCAAGCCCAAGCCAAATCCAATTCCAGAAAACAATAACCACTTCAGACTTTTATTTTCAAGATACCTGATTCCAGAATAAACCCCAAAGAAAACAAAAAACAAGACAACAAGACTTTGTTCGTTAAAAGTCATTCTTACTAGAAAACTCGAGAAAGTAACAAGGAAAGCAGCAAATAGCGCTATCTTTTCATTAAAGAATTTTTGCGTTATTAGAAATGAAAGTGGAATAAGCATGGTTCCAGCTATAAGTGGCCAGAATCTGGAGGCAAATGTAGAGTATCCTAATATACCATAGATTAAGTCAGTTAAATAGAAGAATAAAGGAGGATTAGAGTGTGTGGATAATATCTTTGCATCAAATATGCCTGCACTTTGGGAAGCATAAATCATATCATCTGCGAAAGCATCAAGATTAAGGGCAGCTATAAGTCGAAGGACAAAACCAATTAGAGTTAAAAGTAAAACATATCTAACGAATTTTTTTTCAGGCGAATATATTATTGATAATGCATTGCTTAACAACTTGTCAAACATTCCTTTTTCTGACATATATTTTTATAATTTTTGTCTTTAAATAAGTTCTTAAATAATGTTAAAAAGAGTATTTTTTATATTTTCTTATCTTATATCTGCTTAGAGTGTATCTTAAAAGTTCTTTTATTATGTTTAATCCATAGTTAACTACTTTAACATTGCATTTTTCATCACCATAATAGGTAGGTATGGTAATTTCCGTGATTCTTTTTTTTACTTTAACGAGCTGGAATATTATTTCAGAATCAAAATGAAATCCATCAGAATTTAAGTTAAATGGAATTTCTTTTAGCGCTTTGATCGAATAAGCTCTAAATCCAGAATGAAATTCACTTAATCTGGTTTGTAAAACGAGATTTTCCACACCTGTTAAAAATATATTGCCGAAAAACTTGTATAATGGCATTCCTCCCTTTAAAGGATGTCCTGCCATTCTAGATCCGAATACAAAATCTGCTTTGTTATTTTCTATAGGTTTAATTAAGGGAAGAATAAACTCTGGAGGATATTGAGCATCTCCATGAATCATTACTACTATATCAAATTTATTTTTTATTGCGTAATTATAACCCCACTTCTGATTACCGCCGTATCCTTTATTTTTCTCATGTTTAACAATCTTTATTTTTTTGGTTTTATTTGCTTTTTTATACCATTCTGCTAATTTGCTTGTTGAGTCGCTTGACGCATCATCTGCAATAAGAATTTCGTTAACTCTTTTTAATGCTTCCTTAGGAAATCTATCAAGCAGCTTTGCTATTGTTTTTTCTGCATTATATGCTACTACGAGCACAAGAACTTTCTGCTTCTTCATAACAAAAAGAAATTTTTAACTCTTTTTAAATATATCTTTGTACTACCTACTCACTTTCTTTTAGAATATGTTCCAAATAGTCTCTATATTCACATTTTGGCAACTCTCTTATGATATCATCTAATTGGCTATGTGAAATAAATTTTCTTCTAAAAGCCGCTTCCTCTGGACATCCAATTTTTATACCCTGTCTTTTTTCTATTGTTTGCACGTAAGCAGAAGCTTCGTGTAAACTGCTGCTTGTTCCAGCATCAAGCCACGCAAATCCTCTGTTTAGTTTATATACTTTAAGCTGCTTTCTTCTTAAATAATCGAGATTAACATCGGTAATCTCAAGTTCCCCCCTTGCAGATGGATTTAACGACTTAGCAACTGAAATTACTTCATTATCATAAACATATAATCCGGGAACTGCAAGATCGCTTTTAGGTATTTTTGGTTTTTCTTCTATATTGATCGGTTGAGAATGAGAGTCTAATTCAACAACACCATATCTTTCTGGATCATGAACCTTGTATCCGAAAATAACTGCACCTTTTTGAAAATCGCTAAATGCTTTTTGAAAACTCTCGCCTCCGTAAAAAATGTTGTCCCCTAAAATTAAAGAAACAGAATCATTTCCTATAAAAGACTCTGCTATTATGAAAGCCTGAGCTATTCCCTCTGGTTTTGGTTGCTCTCTATATTCTATTGATAATCCAAGTCTGCTGCCGTCATCTAGTAATTGTCTAAATCTTGGAATATCTTGCGATGTCGATATAAGACAAAAATCCTTAACACCATTTTCGATTAGTGTTGTTAAAGGATAATATATCATAGGTTTGTCATATACTGGCTGAAGTTGCTTGCTTGCAACTCTAGTTAAAGGATAAAGTCTAGATCCAGCTCCTCCTGCTAATATTATTCCTTTCATATTCTCTCTTGTTCCACGTATTCTGCAACTCCACGTTCTATTGCAGATTCAACAGAAGGAACACTAATTCCAAGAGATTTCAGTTTTTCGACAGATAAAACACAATTGGAACGTCTAGCAGCTGTTCTTTTGTCAAGATCAGCTGGAGTAATCAATTTATAGCTTAATTGCCTTCCTGAAACTTTTTGATATTCTCTAAGCAATTGATCATGTGTCATTGCTCCCTCATTTACAACATTAAATATTCCAGCAGCTCTTCTTTCAGCAAGCTGTTGTGTAATGTATAATAAGTCTGGAATATAAGAAATAGAATTTGGGGCATCAAGTACATGAAACCCATTTGAAATATAACTCAGAAGCTTATCCAACAAGTTTCTAGGATTTTTTCTTCCTTCAAAAGGTATTCTAAGTCTTATTTGGCCAACATTTAGAAATGGTTTTAATGCTTCTTCTCCTTGTGATTTTGTTATACTATAAAAGCTACCTCTAAAGTTTGGAACATCTTCTTCAGAAAATCCTCTTCCATTATGCCCATTACCTTCATAGATGCATCCGCTGCTTAAATGTATCATAAAAAGTTTTCTTTTAGAACAAGCTTCTGCAATATTATACGGAACCGAAACGTTTCCAGCAAAAGTTTGACTTTTTTGCATCTCACATGCGTCAACGTTTGGCTTGCCTGTATGTCCTGCTGCATTAATAACCACCGTTGGTCTTATTTGGTCAATAACTGTTAAAGCATCATCACTACTATGAATTCTCATATCTGATAATATGCTTTTTCCATCTAAAAATTCTTTAAAACGATTTCCAAGGTATCCGTTTCCAAAAATTAAGTACCTGTCTTCCATTCAACCTTTTGAAATATAATAGGTTATAAATTTAACTAGATTAGAGTATGTATATTCAAAACAGCATTTTTCTAAGCCAATTAATAAAAAAGTATTCTCTCCTATATAAAAATCCAGTATATAGCATAGCAATCACATCAAGTAAAGAATGAAATATCATTCCAGCAAAAATATAAAAGAAACCAGACCAAAAGAAGCCAAGTGCAAATACAAGCAGATGAAATTCAATTGTATGGAAAAGATGAAAATCCCCCGTTCTTCTTATTCCTCTTTTCTTCTCTGCCTCTGCTCTTTTGCCTTCAATTTCATGATATTTAAAAGACTCCTTCAAAGACCATCTGCCCGTTTTAATAACAGAAGCAGCATAATGATCAAAATCAATTAAGAAAGACGAAAGAAATACAAGTGACAAATAGATCCAGTTAGTTTGCGGATAAATCAGCCATAATATTAAAGTAAATATTGCCCCAAGAAAAATGTGCCATCTCGGTAGCATTTTATGCTATCCTCTCGTTTTTAGGTAACATCTTATTGCTCTTGCATCTGTTTAATAATGTCAGAGAAAGCTGGCCTTGTTATGAAAACTCCAGCAGTTATTCCAATTATTGTAGTAATTGCAAAACCCTTTAACAGGCCTGCTCCGGCAGAGTAAAGAGGCAGTAGGGAAACAAGAGAGGTAAAGTAAGCAGCTATAACAACAAATCTAGCCCTCTTCATCCTGTCTTTTATAGCGCCCTGGCCCTTTCCTGCTTCATCTAATATAACGATCTGCTGATCAACCCCAGTACCAATAGTAGCTAGAATTCCAGCTATAGAAGGCAAGTCTAGGTTCCATTTTATTAAGGCGGCGAATCCTAAGATTACTACAAGTTCTGAGAATGAAGTAAGTAACAGTGCAAGCGAAGCCTTTATTTTTCTATATCTGATAAAAATTATAATGGAAACTAAAACTATAGAAGCTGCGCCTGCCAATAGAATTATATTTATGAAATCTCCCCCCAATGTTGGAGAGATTGTATCAATCTTTTCAATATTTAGTTTATAAGGCAAACTTCCTGTAATCAATATAGTTTGTAATTTGCTCATAGATATTCTTGCATCCTTTAGTGCATCATCTCTAGAATTTCCAGTTCCAGATCCCTGTATTGAAATTTGTGTAGTTACTTGGCCCCTTAAGCCGCTGCTTATTAATAATGAATCTGCTTCTTTATCATCAATATGTAAAAATAATTTTTCTGATAAGTACTGTCCTGTTTCATCTAATGAAATATTTCTTGTTATGTCAGCATGTCTTTGTGCTGCGTCTTCAGTCAAATAAATTGTAAATGCAAACTGACAAACAAAACCGTCTGTAGCTTGATCGCAGCTGGTTACTCCCGAACAGCTCGCATCATTTCTGCATACGCTGCTTATATCGTCTTTTCCACCTCCAAATACGCTTGTATTGCCTATTTTAGCCTCAAATTTGCCCTGTTTTGAAACAAGGTCCTCAAGATCAGCAGGCGTTGCTCCAGCAACTTCTACTAACATAAACTTGTTTCCTTCTAAATCGCTGACTCCTTTAATCTGCACATCCGATAAACCATAAACATTAAATCTGTTTCTGCTCACTTCAATTAAATCATTCAATTCTTG
>Ga0247727_10015465_pt1 | contig 12508 bp, 9 predicted proteins | sample WisWelCaveWW1625_FD_202498 | JGI IMG/M metagenome (GOLD analysis project Ga0247727, IMG submission 202498) | Biofilm microbial communities from Wishing Well Cave, Virginia, United States - WW16-25 | ecosystem: Environmental > Aquatic > Deep subsurface > Groundwater > Cave microbial mat | place... | reverse complement strand
GAAACGGGCGCCTTTGGTTGCAGGCAGTTACCGAGCCGCGACCGCAGGGAGCGGTCACGAGAACCGGACTTCCCCCAAAACGGTTAAGCACCCGCGGGCACAGAAAGGGCCCAACCGGCACGGCCGAAATGTTGTATCATCTACTTCAGGCGAGCTAATGAACCGGCGCTCCTTCCTGCTCGCCGCCGCGGCCCCGTTCGCCCGGGCCGAGGCCGTCCAGCGCCAAGTGTTCCTCAAGTCCCCCGGCCAGGGCGCCGCCGTGATGGCTCTCGCCTGGTACACCAGGCCGCGCGGCGGTCTGATGATGTCCATCGAGGAGCGCTGGTCCCGATCCGACACCATCGACGTCGCCTTCCGCCGCCGCTCCTCCGACTTCGGCCGCACCTGGACCCTGCCCACCCAGCACAAAACCGACGAGCGAACGCCCCAGGGCGTGCTGCGCCGCCACCTCCGCGGCGGCTGGGTCGACCCGAAAACCGGCCGCCTTCTCGAGTTCTGGATGGAAGGCGTCCTGCCCACCGACGACCCGCTGGAGGGCCTCCGCCGCTGGCGCATCTACTACACCGTCTCCTCCGACGGCGGCCTCGCTCACCACGGCATTCAGCCCGTGATCCACAAGGGCGCCGAATATGACGCGGAACACTGGCTCCCCGGCGTTTGGCACGGCAAGAACTGCGCCATGCTCGGCGATCGCACCTCACAGCCTTTGGGCCTGGCTGACGGGTCCATTCTCCTGCCCGTAGAAGTCTCCCCGCTGGCCCCCGACGGAACACTCTACAACCCCGGCGGAGGCTACACCTACCATGACTCGCTCGTCTTGATCGGGCGATGGAAGGGAATGCGGATCGAATGGGAGGCCGGCCAGCCTGTCCAGGGCGATCCTAGCCGGTCCACCCGCGGCATGGTCGAGCCCACGCTCGGCCGCCTCGCCCGGAACCGCCTGCTCATGGTCATGCGCGGCTCCAACGACCGAAAGCCGGAGATCCCAAGCTGGCGCTGGATCTCGATCTCCCGCGATGGAGGCCGCCGCTGGTCGGAACCAGTCCCCTGGACCTACCATGACGGCGCCAGCTTCTACTCTCCCAGCTCCTGCTCCCAGCTCCTGCACCACTCCAATGGGAAGCTATATTGGCTGGGCAACATCACCCCCTCCAACGCGCGCGGCAACCGGCCCCGCTACCCGTTCGTGATGGGCGAAGTAGATCCCGACTCGGTCCTGCTGATACGGGACTCCCTGCGCACCATCGACGACCAACAACCCGGCGACGATCCCGCGCTCACCCTGTCCAACTTCTACGCCCGCGAGGATCGCCTCACCGGGGGCATCGCTCTGCACATGACGCGCCTGTTCGCTCTGCCCGGCGGCTGGAAGGGCGACGCGATGCTGTACCGCATCCCCGTTTGAGGCTTCGGGCGGGCATTCCGGGGCTCAAATCCCCAGCCGCTCCCGGAGATACTGCCGGCTGGCCAGCGCGCTTTCCCGCGGGGAAGGGGCGCCGGGGCGCGCCGCGTCGACGTCCTGTTCCACCACCGCCCAGCCGTCGTAGCCGATCCCGCGCAGACCCTCCATCAGCTCGGGAAAGCGGACGCAGCCCGACCCCAGCTCGCAAAACACGCCGGCCCGCACGCCGCCCAGAAAGTCCAGCCGGCAGCGGCGGGCGGTTCCCAGGCGGGCCGGATCGACGTCCTTGAAGTGCAGATACTCGACGCGGGCGCCGAAGGTCGCCACCGCCTCGACCGGATCGCCGCCGCCGTAGACGTAGTGCCCCGTATCAAGACAGAGGCCGACCCGGGTCGACTCCAGCAGCCGCCCCACCTCGGCCGGGGTTTCGACGTAGCCGCCGGCGTGGTGGTGGAAAACGCAGCGCAGCTCAAAGCCGGCGGCCATCTCGACAACCGCCCCGATGTTGGCCGCGACCACCGCCCAGTCCGCCTCCGTAAGCCGAGGTCCGGTCTTCTCGACCCGACCGGCGACCGCCTCGCGCTCCGGCCACAGGGCGTCGGCCAGGACCAGATAGCGAGCCCCCAGGGCCTGCAGCAACCGCGCCACCCGCCGCGCGGGATCCAGATCCACCCCCGGCACTTTCAGCCGCAGGGGAACAAAGGCCGAGGTCAGCGCCAGCGAGCGGCGGTCGAGCTCGCCCCGCAACGCCTCCGGCTCGCTGGGCAGGTATCCGTACGGTCCCAGCTCCGTGCCCTGGTAGCCCGAGGCTTCCAGCTCGTCCAGGAAAGTGGCGTAGGGGAGCGGCGGGCTCCAGCCCTCCACCTCCATGATGCCCCAGCTCACCGGGGCGTTGGCCACGCGGATCCTCATGGCCGTTACCGCACCAGCGGCAGCCGGGGATCCTTCGAGCGCCACGCGCCGCGCACCCAGGCGTAATCGGGATCGTCGCTGGCCGCCATCGACCGCGCCGAGCCGGCCAGCACGTTCAGGTAATAGCAATCGTAGCCGTGCGCCGCCACCACCGGATGATACCCCTCCGGGATCAGGACCACCTCGTTGTTCCGCACGGTCAGGGTCTCGTCGCGCCGCCCGTCCCGCGTGTACACGCGCTGAATGGCGTACCCCTCGGGCCGCGCGATTTTGTAGAAGTAGATCTCGTCCAGATCGACTTCCCCCGGTGGGTCGTGGAGGTCGTGCTTGTGCGGCGGGTAAGAGGACCAGTTGCCGCTGGGCGTGTAGACCTCGACCACCAGCAGCCGGTCGGCCGGGAACTCGGGCTTGAGAAGGTGATTGATCTGCCGGGTGGCGTTCTCCCCGCCCCGAATCTCCACCTCCACGTCCGCCGGCTCGATCGCCGCCGCCGGGAATCGACGCTCGGCCCGGGCGCCGCAAACCGCCGCCTCGCAGGCTTCCGTCAACGCCTGAATCCGGATCTCGGCCAGGCCGGCCGGCAAATAGAGCGCGTGGGGCATCCCGGCGAAGACGTTGGCGCGGCCGCCGAGACTCGGCCAGCGCTCCCCGCCGGCTTCGATCGAGGCGCGCCCGCCCAGCATCACCAGCGCCAGCTCCTCCTCGGGCTGGCTCACCACGTATCTGTGGCCAATACCTAGACGCAGAAGCCGCAGCGAGACGGTCTGCCAGCCGGCCCGCTGCTGGGTCACGCTCAGCACTTCGCCGCCGGCGACGGCGTTCGGCTTGATCAACAAGGCGCTCATGGCCGAGAAACTCCAGCGAATAGCCCGCACTCGGCTGGCGCAGGAGTGCGCCAAGCTCGATCCGAAAGAAGAGAAGGCGAGATCCGCTGGGCCGACCTGAGCCCGGTAAGCGGTCGGGAGCAGGCTGGCAAGCGCCCAGTGCTGATCTTGAGCCACGACGTCTTCAACGAACACTCCGGCACGATCATCGCGGTTGCTTTAATCTAGTGTAGTGCGTCAGAAGTCCGTTAACATACGGCCGTGCCTTGGTGGGGTGGGCTTTCCAGCCTGCGAGCCGACTTTCGAGTCGGCTTCCGGCGCAAGAAGCCGGCAGGATTGCCGGCTTGCAAGCTGGATAGCTTGCCCCACTTCCCAAGCCATGTGAAGGAACTTCCGACGCACTACACTAGCAAGGCTTGGAAGCGCGGCGAACGGGCTAACAGTAACCACCTCGGGCTGGCTCACCACGTGTCTTTGGTCAATACCTAGACGCAGAAGCCGCAGCGAGACGGTCTGCCAGCCGGCTCGCTGCCGGGTCACGCTCAGCACTTCGCCGCCGGCGACGGCGTTCGGCTTGATCAATAAGGCGCTCATGGCTTCACCGGAGCGCCCGTTTGGGCGCTCTCATAAACGGCCAGGGCCATCCGCACGGCGCGTCCTCCATCGGCGGCGGTGACCGCGGCCGGGCGCCCCTGCTCGATGGAGTTCAGAAACAAGCGGTCCTCGGTCACGTAACCCCAGCGCTCTTCCCAGGGAAGGTGCCGGTAATCGCGCCATTCCACCGGCGAGGACAGCCCGCGGGCCACCGCCACCCGGTCCATCTCTTCCGCGCGCAGCGTCGAGTGCTTCCCGTAAATCTCCACCCGCTCGAAGGGGAACGACCACCCCGAGTACGCGCAGGACATAAAGGTCGCCGTCCGCCCGGAGGCGAAGCCAAGCAGCGCGGTGAAGGTGTCCAGCGTGGGATAGACCAGCCGCTCGGCGCGCGCGACGACCTCCGTGCACTCCCCCATCAGAAAGGCGGCCATATCGAAGATGTGGATGGGCGTCTCGAACAGATAGCCGCCCGTGACCGAGTCGTCGGCGGTCCAAGGCGGATTCTCCAACTCGCCGCGATTCATCTTGAACTCCGCCGACAGCGCCGGCATTTCCTCGAGCGCCGCCTTCAACTTCTCGTAGACGGGGGCGAAGCGGCGGTTGTGTCCGACCTGGAAGACCACCCCCGCGCGGGCCGCGGCCAACTCGATCCGCTCGGCGTCCTGGCGCGTCACCGCCATCGGCTTTTCGCAGAACACGTGCTTGCCGCGCTCGAGCGCCGCCAGCGCCTGTCCGGCGTGCAGACGGTTGGGCAGCGTGATGTAGACCGCGTCGACGGCATCCAACAGCGCCTCCGCCGTGTCGAACACCGGAGCGCCGCTGGCCCGCGCCCGCTCGGCGGAAATGTCGTGGACACCGGCGATCCGGGCCCGCCGGTCCCGCGCCAGGATCCGCATGTGCGTGCCGGCGATCTGCCCGGCGCCGATGAATCCGACCCGGATCACTGGAATTTGTCCACGTTTTCTCTGGTGACCAGAGCCGTGCCCGTATCGATCACCGGCTCGACCTTCTCTCCGCCCAGCGACTTCAGCGCCGCCTCCACGCCCAGCTTGCCCATAAGAAAAGGCCTCTGGGCGACCACCGCGTCCACCTTGCCCTGGCGGATCAGGTTGAGCACCTCGCGGCCGGCGTCAAAACTAACCAGCTTGACGGGAAGGCCGGACCGGCGAGCCTGGATCGCTTCCAAGGCCCCCAGCGCCATCTGGTCGCTGGTGGCGAAGACGGCCGCCAGCTTCGGTCGCGCGGTCAGCATGTTCTCCATCACGTTCATGGCCAGCGCCCGCTCGCTGTTGGCCGGCTGCTCGGCGGCCAGCTCCAGGCGCGGCGTCGCCGCCAGAACATCCTTGAAGCCGCGCTTCCGCCCTTCGTGGGTCTCCTCGCCGGGAATGCCGGTAAGCAGTCCGACCTGAGCGGCGCCGGGGATTGCTTGGACCACGAACTGCCCGGCCAGCTTGCCGCCTTCGTAATTGTTGGTCCCCACGTAGGTGACTTTCTTCGGCCAGGGGATGTCGGTGTCGACGATGATGACCGGAATGCCGCGCTCGGCCGCCTTCTCCAGCGCCGGAATCACTTGCGCCGATGCCGCCGGCGCCAGAACCAGCGCCGCCACTCCCCGCGAAATCTGATCCTCGATCATGGAGACCTGCTGATCGATGTTGATCTCGCGGTCCGGCGCCACGATCCCGAGCTCGGCCCGGCCCGCCGCCGCCGACTCGGCGCCCCGCTTCACCTCCAGCCAGAACTCGCTGTCCAGCGCCTTCAGCACCACCCCAATGCGGGGCCGGCCGCCGCTGGGCGCCGTCGAGCGACAACCCAGACACGTCAGCGCCACCGACAGACAGGCAATAGCTTGCTTCACCGCCATCGCGCCCCGAAGCTCAGCTTATCACGAGTGGTCGCTGCTATAATCCCCTTCGGGAACATGCCCAAAACCGAAATCCTCACCGCCCCGCCCGACGCCATCGCGCGCTACGAGCCGGTGATCGGCCTGGAAGTTCACGTCCAGTTGCAGACCCGCACCAAGCTGTTCTGCGGCTGCTCGACCGAATTCGGCTCGGCCCCCAATACCCAAGTCTGCCCGGTGTGCCTGGCCCTGCCCGGCGCTCTCCCGGTTGTCAACCGGGAGGCCATCGAGCTGGCCGTGAAGGCCGGGCTGGCGCTGAACTGCCGAATCAATCCCTCCTCCCGCTTCGCCCGCAAAAACTACTTCTACCCGGATCTTCCCAAGGGCTACCAGATCTCCCAATACGACCGGCCCCTGGCCGAGCACGGCTGGCTGGACCTGCCCCTGGACGGCGGCTCCCAGCGCATCGGCATCACCCGCGTCCACCTCGAGGATGACGCCGGCAAGAGCATCCACGAGGGCTACCAGGACTCGGACCGCTACAGCTACGTCGATCTGAACCGCAGCGGCGTCCCCCTGATCGAGATCGTCAGCGAGCCCGACCTGCGCAGCTCCGCCGAGGCTTACGCCTATCTGACCGAGATGAAGCTGGTTCTGCAGTACATCGGCGTATCGACGTGCGACATGGAGAAGGGGCGCCTGCGCTGCGACGCCAACGTCTCGGTCCGGCCGCGGGGCGCCGAAAAGCTGGGGACCAAGACCGAGGTGAAGAATCTGAACTCCTTCCGCTACCTGCAGCGCGCCCTGGACTACGAGATTGCGCGGCAGGTCGCCATACTGGACGGCGGCGGGACCATCCCCCAGGAGACCCGCCTGTTCAACGTCGAAACCGGCGAGACCGCCGCCATGCGGAGCAAGGAGCACGCCCACGATTACCGCTACTTCCCCGAGCCGGACCTGCTGCCGCTGGCCGTCAGCGTCGAGCGCTGGGGGCTGATTCGCGCCCAACTGCCGGAGCTGCCCGGCGCCCGGCGCAAGCGCCTCGTGGCCCAGTACGGCCTGCCCGAATACGACGCCCAGGTCCTGACCCTGACCCCCGCGCTCGGCGACTACTTCGAGGAAGTCGCGCGCGCGAGCGGCGAGCCGAAGCTGGCCTCCAACTGGGTCATGGGCGAGCTGACCGGCGCCCTCAAGGCGGCCGATCTGGCCATCGAGCGCTCGCCGGTCAGCGCCGCGAATCTGGCCGAGCTGATCCGTCTGCTTTCCAGCGGCGCCGTCACCGGAAAACTGGCCAAGGACGTGTTCGCCAAGATGTTCGCCACCGGCCGGCCGGCCCCCGAAATCATCGAGTCGGAAGGGCTGAAGACGATCAGCGACACCGGTGAGATCGAGAAGATGCTGGAGGAGATCCTGGCCGCCAATCCCAAGCAGGTCGAGCAATACAAGGGCGGCAAGAAGGGCGTTCTCGGCTTCTTCGTCGGACAGATCATGAAAGCCACCCGCGGCCAGGCCAACGCGGCGGTCGTGAATGAGCTCCTCGCCCGGAAGCTGGGGTAGGATCCTTCCCCGCGCCTTCTACGCCCGAAACACCGTCGAGGTCGCCCGGGACCTGCTGGGGGCTGTTCTGGTTCACGGCCCTTGCGCCGGCCGGATCGTCGAGACGGAAGCCTACCTGGGCCAGGACGACCTGGCCGCCCACGCCGCCCATGGATTGACCGCCCGCACCCGCGTTCTGTTCGGGCCGCCCGGCCATGCCTATGTCTACCTGATTTACGGGATGTACAACTGCCTGAACCTGGTGGCCGAACCCGACGGCAAGCCCGGCTGCGTGTTGATCCGTGCCCTGGAGCCGGTCGAGGGAGTAGAAGAAATGCGCCGTCGCCGGCCCGCGGCGCGCCGCGCGCAGGATCTCGCCTCCGGCCCCGGCCGTCTCACCCTGGCCATGGGGATCGCGCTGCGGCACAACGGCTGCGACGTCACGCGCGGCCCGTTGGTGGTCCGCCGGCCCTATGGTCAGTCAAGGTACTCGATCGCCGTTGGCCCGCGCGTGGGAATCGCCCGCTGCTCCGACTGGCCCCTGCGCTTCTACATTCAGGACAACCCCTTCGTCAGCCGGGCAACTCCAAGAGGTAGCCCTTCCGGCCGAGGTTGACGGCCTGCGTCTTGCCCAGCCGGACCTCGACCCCCCAGCACTCGTGGATGTGCCCGCAAAAGAAATACTCCGGCGGGTGCTCTTTCAGGAACGCCTTCACCGCCGAGCTGCCCCCGTGCCGGCCCGGCCCGACGCGGTCCAGGTCCGTGCCAAACGGCGGCGCGTGGCAAACCAGAACCAGCGGCGCCAGGCCCGCGAACTTCCGGAGCCGTTCCGCCAGCTCTTTCTCGCTGTACTCGCCCGGCGTGTTGAAAGGAGTTGGATTCGAGTAGCCCAACCCGGCGATCCAGTATGGGCCGGCCCGCCAGGCCTGCTCATGAAAATTACGAAAGCCGAACGCGGCGCAAAAGCTCGCGATCTCGGCGGCCGACTCGTGATTGCCGGGCAGCACCCAGACCTTGTCGCCGTGGGACTGCATGATCCGCCCGCAGTCGGCCAGGCCGCGGTTCCAGTTCACCAGGTCGCCGGCGGCGATGTACACGTCCGCCGGCGTAGACATCAGCTTCCGGAGAGCCGGCAGGTCGCTGTGGATGTCGGAGAACAGCAGCAGCCGCATCAAGCCCGTCCGCCGCTACAGGGGCGTCAGGCCCACATCCACATAAATCGTTTCCGCCGAGACCAGGGTCACCTCAACCTCGTAGGGGTTGTAGCCGGCTCGCGCGACCGTCATCCGGTAGGTGTTGGCCGGGTAGCCGATGCCGTACTCGCCGGCGCTGTTGCTGGTCGCCGGCGCGGGATTACCCTCCATCCGGATGACCGCCCCGGCGATCGGCTCCTGGGTGGCTTCGTCCCTCACCACGCCCCTCACCCGACCGGCCTTGCTCCCATCGAAGGAGAAGACCCACAGCCCGGTCTCCATGTCGCTGATCAGAATCACCCCGGAGGGAAGGAACGGGTAGCACCCCCAGGACCCTCTCTGCCCGGTCACCCATTCCGGATGAGTGTCGTAAGAGCCCGCCTCGACGGGCAGGGTCGGATCGGCCATATCGATGACCCGCAATCCCTCGGCATAATACGCCGCATAGGTAAACTCGCCCTTCGCGTACACGTTGTGGATGGTGGCCGACGGGTGAGCGGTGTATTCCCCCGCCAGGTAGATATTGTCCAGATCGAGGATGTTCCACACCCGCAGATGCCCGCCGGTCTCCTCGTCGGTGGTCAGAAAGTAAGAGCCGTCGTCGGTCAGCCAGCCGTTGTGCGTGAACGCCCCCGGATACCGCTTCTGGGCCAGCACCTGAGGATTGCCCTTGTCGGTCACATCGACGATCGAAAACCCGTTGCCCAGTTCGGAAGTGTAGGCGATGTTGTTCCGGACGTAGGAGTCATGCGCGTAGCGAAGCGAATACACTCCGTCCTCGGTCGGGAAGACGGGGTCGGCGTTCAGGTTGAGGAAATTCATGCCGCCCCGGGAAGAGCTCGGCCCGCCGCTGGCGCCGTTGATATAGGCGTAGCCGTCTGCCGGGTCGATGAACAGGGTGTGGGCATTGCCCACCGTCACGTTATAGGTGTTGACCAGGTAGGCGGTCTTGGGCAACTGGGACAGATCCACGATTTGCACCCCGCCGCCGCCCTCCGTGGTGATGTAGGCGTAACTGGAAAACGTCTGGATCTCGCGCCAGATCGATGCTCGGCCGGGGATAAACGCGGACTCCACCGGATTGGCCGGGTCGGTGACATCCACGATGGAGACACCCGCCCGCGTTCCCAGCAGCGCGTACTCCCGCCCGTCCGCACCAACGTACCCCGACACTCCGGCGTACCCGCGATCCCGGTCCAGATTCTCGAACCGGCCCAACAGTTGAACGCTTTGGCTCCCCTGCGCGTACAACGGGCCGGCCAGGCAGAGCAGAAGCGGGATGACAGTCAGGGCCCTTCCCCACATGTCGTCTTCCTCCTCGAGGTCAACGAGCATCATAGCCGCACAGGCCCGCTTTGTCCACGGGGTGAATCGGACCCGGTGCTTCTACAACTGCCTGTAGGTACTCTATGGAAAACCATATCTATCCGACCCGCCCACATGTTGACTTGCATGATTCCTCTTTATCTTTTTGTGCCAAGCTGCTAACCTTACACAACAGACGGGGGATGGACCCCGCAGGGGGACAAGACATCGGAGGAGGGATAGTTATGAAGCTGTCAGCTCATCGTCAGTTTACGTTCACGTTCCTTTTGGCGCTGGCCGTGATGGTCGGGCCGGCGCTGGCTCAGGAGCGAACCGGAACCATCCAGGGCACAGTAAACGACCCCACCGGTCTGGCCGTGCCCAACGCCGCGGTCGAGATCGCCAGCCCGGCGCTGCCGCGGTCGATGAAAGTTTCCACGGATGCCGGCGGCGCGTACTTGTTTCCCTCGGTGCCCCCGGGCAGCTACGAGGTGACCATCAGCGCCAGCGGTTTTCGCGCCTTCAAGGCCTCCAGCGTCGCGGTGAACATCGGCCGCACGATCCGGGTAGACGCCCGGCTGGAAGTGGGCCAGGTGACCGAGAGCGTCACCGTCAGCGGCGAAACCTTGCTGGTCGACACCGCGACGAACACCGTTTCCACCAACGTGACGGCGACGGTCTACGACCGGCTGCCCAAAAGCCGCAGCTTCGACTCCCTGATCGTGCTTTCGCCGGGGGTGCGCAGCGAGCCCAAGTCAGGCGGCTATCAGGTTGACGGCTCCAGCGGCTCCGAGCACGCCTGGATCATTGACGGCATTGAAGTCACCGACATCCAGCGCGGCGATCTGCCGGCGTCGGCCCGCTTCCCCATCGAGTGGGTGGCCGAGACGCAGGTCAAATCCAGCGGCTTCGACGCCCAGTACGGCGGGGCCATCGGCGGCGTGATCAACGCCTCCACCCGCTCCGGCGCCAACGATTTCCACGGCCAGATCTCCCTGTACACCGCCGTGGACGGGATGAACGCCCGGGTGCGGCCCAGGCTGCGGATTAACCCGATCAACGACAATATCGGCGAGTATTTCCACGATGGAAAAGACGATACGACGTTCATGAACCCAGTGGTTCAGGTGGGCGGTCCGATCAAGCCGAACATGATGTGGTTCTTCGCCAGCGTGACGCCGCAGTTCAGCCGGCGCGAGCGCGACGTGAGGTTCCTCCGGCCGGTGACAAGCGGCCACTACCGGCAGGACGTCCGCCAGGATTACACGTTGGCCAAACTGGACTTTCAGCCGTTCTCCAGGCTCCGCGGCGGCTTTTCTTACATCTACAACCCGCAGCGGGTGACCGGCTTGCTGCCCACCTATGAGGGTACCGACCCGTTTGCCTCCCCGTGGGGCGACCGGGGCTACCGTGCCCCGGCCACCAGCTACGCTTATCAGGCCGACTACACCGCCGGCTCCAAGCTGGTCTTCAGCGTGTTCGGCGGCCGCCAGTATTCCAATTTCAAGGATTACGGCATCCCCCGGGGCACCCGCTACCGCTACGCCAACGGCAACACCGCCTTACCCATTACTTCGCAGCTTCCGGCCAACGTCTTGGGGCCGGCGGGTAATTTCACCGCCGATAACCGGCAATCTGTCCAGGACATCTTCACCCGCAACACCGTGCACGTCATCGGCAGCTACCTGGCCAACATGGGCGGGCAGCACAACTTCAAGTTCGGCTGGGACCTGAATCGTCTCCACAACAGCCCCAACGCCTCCACTTGGCCCGACGGTTACGTGTTCGTATACTGGGGCCTCCGGCGCACCGGGGTCACCAAGCCCGGCCAGTTCTCCGGGCCGTTCGGCTACTACATTAACCGCGCTTTCGCCACCGAGGGGAACGTCGCTTCCAACAACCAGGGAATCTTCTTCAATGACAACTGGCGCGTCAACAAGAACTGGACTCTCAACCTGGGCCTCCGCACCGAGCGCGAGTTCCTGCCGTCGTTCGACCCCAAGATCCAGGTGAAGCCGATCGTGTTTGGTTTCAGCCAGAAGCTGGCCCCGCGCCTCGGCTTCGCCTGGGATCCCACCGGGCAAGGCCGCTCGAAGTTCGGCGCTTCCTGGGGTATGTACTACGACATGATGAAGTACGAGATGCCCCGGGGCAGCTTCGGCGGCGACAAGTGGCTGGACTACGCCTACACGCTGGATAACCCGAACATCTTCAACATCAAGCCGGTCGGCAACGGCTTCGCCGGCTGCCAGTGCCCCGGCACCCTGATCGAGGTCGTCAACTGGCGCATCCCCTCCCACGACCCCGCCGAGAACCTGATCGAGCCGGATCTGAAACCGGTTCGCCTGCAGGCCTTAAACGTCACCTGGGACTATAGCCTGTCCAGCGACCTGATCTTCGGCCTCCGCTTCGTGCACCGCCAGCTCGACCGGGCCATCGAGGACGTCGGCTCGCTGACCGACGCGGGGGAGACGTACTTTATCGCCAACCCCGGCTTCGGGGTCACCATCGACCCGAAGAAGTTCCCCACGCCGCCCTACCCGGCGAAAGTCACCCCCAAGGCGGTTCGGGACTACGACGCGCTCGAGTTCCGGCTGGAGCGGCGATTCACCCGGAGCTTTGCCTTCCAGACCAGCTACACCTGGAGCCGGCTCTACGGCAACTACGCCGGGCTGGCCAACTCCGACGAGAACGGCCGGCGCTCGCCCAACGTCAACCGCGTGTTCGATCTGCCGTGGATGTCCTACGACGAGCGCGCCCAGCTCGTTTACGGCCGCCTGGCTACCGATCGGCCGCACGCCCTCAAATTCTTCGGGTCCTACGACTGGAAGACCAAGGCTGGCGTCAGCCGCTTCTCGCCCATCTTCGAGGTGGCCAGCGGTTCGCCGGTCACCAC
>Ga0247727_10015464_pt1 | contig 12508 bp, 10 predicted proteins | sample WisWelCaveWW1625_FD_202498 | JGI IMG/M metagenome (GOLD analysis project Ga0247727, IMG submission 202498) | Biofilm microbial communities from Wishing Well Cave, Virginia, United States - WW16-25 | ecosystem: Environmental > Aquatic > Deep subsurface > Groundwater > Cave microbial mat | place... | reverse complement strand
AAGATCAAGAGCGCCTTGCGCAGCGCCAAAGCGCGGACACGAAGAAAACTAGAGCGCAGCTTGGCTGAGGCCGTCGACCAAGTGACTCTAACCGATATCAAGGGTTGGTTTAATCATTGTGGCTATACATCTTCATACAACTGAAAACCGCTGTAAGATGGTGTTGTTGCAATAAATTTCATTTTCAATTCTCCGCCAATTTCCTTAAATTGAGAATTATGCGCCGGGCATCGCCATGTGTAAAAAATTTCCTTTGGATTTAAAGTGATCCTGGTGGAAGGACAAAAACATCACTCTTAAAACGGAGGTGAGCTATGGCGATTAATTATCTTGCTGTGCTGGTGGCGACGGTCGTCAATTTCGTTCTTGGCGGGCTGTGGTATTCGCCGTTGTTGTTCGGGAAAAAATGGATGGCGCTCATGAACGTAACCGAGGAGGAGATTAAAAAGAAAGGAGGCGGTATAAAAATTTCTTCCACCAGGATCGCCACAAAACAATGGTTGTCAATGTTGCTGCTTTGAAATCAGGGTTTGCTTTGTTTTAATTTTTTTGTCAACGCTGCTACTCTTAGATTTAAAGCTGCATTTAACAGCACTATCATATAAGGAGTCAAAAGGAAGTTAATGATTAAATCGAATCTTCGCAATATTGCAATTATTGCCCACGTCGATCACGGCAAAACCACGCTGGTGGACGGCCTGCTCAAACAAAGCGGCACGTTTCGCGAGAATCAAAACACCGGCGAGCGCATCATGGACAGCATGGATCTGGAGCGCGAGCGCGGCATTACCATTATGGCGAAAAATACCGCCATCTGGTATGAAGGCGTCAAAATCAATATCGTCGATACGCCCGGCCACGCGGATTTCGGCGGCGAAGTCGAGCGCGCCATCAGCATGGTCGACGGCGCGCTGCTGCTCGTCGACGCCAGCGAGGGCCCTTTGCCGCAAACGCGTTTCGTGTTGAAAAAAGCGCTGGCGGTAAATTTGCCGATTATTTTGGTGATCAACAAAATCGACCGCAGCGACGCGCGCATTCAGGAAGTCATCAACGAAGTGTATGACTTGTTCATCGATCTCGATGCCAACGAGCATCAAATCGAGTTTCCGATTATTTATACCAATGCCAAAATCGGCGTGGCGCATCGCAAACTCGATGACGGCTCGCAAAATCTGGCGCCACTGTTTGAAACGATTCTCTCGGCGATTTCCGGACCGCCCGCCGATGACGACGCGACCCCGCAATTTCTTGTGACCAATTTGGATTATGATGATTACGTCGGCCAGCTCGGCATTGGCCGCTTGAAACACGGCAAATTGGAAATGGGAAAAAATTATGCGTTGTGTGCGGAAGGCGGAAAAATCAGACCGGTCAAATTTTCAGTGCTGTATAATTTTAAAGGTTTGCTGCGCATTCAAGTCGATACGGTTGAATCCGGCGATATCGTCGTGGTGGCCGGCGTCGAAGGCATTCGCATCGGCGACACGATTTCGGACGCCGAAAATCCCAAACCGCTGCCGCGCATTCACGTTGATGAGCCAACCGTCGCGATGATTTTCTCCGTCAACAACAGCCCGTTTTCCGGACGAGAAGGAAAGTATCTTACTTCCCGCCATTTGCGCGAGCGTTTGGAGAAGGAAATTCTGCACAACGTCGCGCTGCGCGTCAAACCATTGGAGCGCGCCGATAGTTTCGAGGTCTGCGGCCGCGGCGAATTGCAGCTCGCGATTCTCATCGAAACGATGCGTCGCGAAGGTTATGAATTTATGGTTTCGAAGCCGCGCGTGATTACTCGCGAAGAAAACGGCAAGCTGCACGAGCCTATGGAGCACGTGTTTCTCGATGTGCCGGAAGTGTTCATCGGCATCGTCAATGAGAAACTTGGCTCGCGCAAAGGCCGCATGACGAATTTGGTGAATCACGGCACCGGCCGCGTCAATTTGGAGTTTCGCATTCCCTCGCGCGGGCTGATCGGCTATCGCAATGAATTTCTCACCGACACCAAAGGCACGGGCGTGATGAACACGCTCTTCGACGGCTACGCGCCGTGGCACGGGGCGATTCCGCAGCGTCTCAGCGGCGCGTTGGTGGCGGATCGCGCCGGTCGGGTCACTCCGTATGCGAGTTACGGCATGGAGGAACGCGGCGAGATGTTCGTCGAAGCCGGCACGGAAGTTTACGGCGGGATGATCATCGGCGACCGCAACCGCGGCGGCGATCTCGAAGTCAATATCACCAAAGAGAAAAAGCTCACCAACATGCGCAGCTCGACTTCCGACGCGACGATTGTTTTGCGCCCGCCCAAAATTTTGAGTTTGGATCAGGCCATCGAGTTTATTGCTGAAGACGAATTGGTCGAGGCGACGCCGAAAAGCATTCGCATGCGCAAGATGGAGCTGGATGCGGACAGGCGCGCCTCACTGCGGAAAAAACTGGAAGGATCGCGCGATGAGGCGTGAGTTTTTAATTTTGCCTGACAATGAAACCAGATTTGAATATCTTTGATATGACCGAGCTCGAGCCAGAGAACGCCGCTGATTCTTCCTCGCCGCTAAATTTTTTTCATCCCCTCACCGCTTGCTGGTTTCAGAGCCGTTTTCACGCGCCGACCGAGCCGCAGCGATTGGGCTGGCCCGAAATTCTTGCCGGCCGCAACACCCTCATTGCCGCGCCGACCGGATCGGGCAAAACTTTAGCCGCGTTTCTCGCGTGCATCGATCGCTTGCTGCGCGCCGGACTCGACGGTAATTTGTCCAATGCCATCGAAGTGCTTTATGTCTCTCCGCTCAAAGCGTTGAGCAACGACATCCGGCGCAACCTCGAAACGCCGCTGGAAGAAATCCGCCAGTGTGCCGTCGATGCCGGATATGCGCTGCCGCCGATTCGCGTGCAAGTTCGCACCGGCGACACCACGCCCTCCGAGCGACAGGCCATGCTCCGGCAGCCGCCACATATTTTGGTGACCACGCCGGAATCTTTGTATTTGCTGCTCACCTCGGCAAAAAGCCGCGAGTTGCTGCGCACCATTCGCACTGTGATTGTCGATGAGATTCACGCGCTGGCACGCGACAAACGCGGCTCGCATCTCGCGCTTTCACTGCAGCGCCTCGAAGCGTTGTGCGAATCGCCGCCGGTTCGCATCGGCCTTTCCGCCACACAACGACCGGTGGAAGAAATCGCCCGATTTCTCGTTGGCAGCAAGCGCGTTGACCCCTCCGGAAATCCACAATGCCGCATCATCGACATAGGCCATCTGCGCACGCTTGATTTGGAGATTGAAGTTCCTCCGACGCCGCTTTCCGCCGTGTGCTCGCACGAAACGTGGGATGAAATCTATCGCCGGCTGGCGGAGTTGATTCAATCGCATCGCAGCACGCTCATCTTTGTCAGCACGCGGCGGCTCGCCGAAAGAATCTGCCACAACCTCACGCCGCTGCTTGGCAAAGAAAAAGTCGCCAGCCACCATGGCAGTCTCTCTCGCAAAATTCGTCTCGATGCCGAAGAGCGATTGAAGGCCGGAGAATTGCAAGCCATTGTCGCGACCGCCTCGTTGGAGCTGGGCATCGATATCGGCTACATCGATCTGGTTTGTCAAATCGGCTCGCCGCGCTCGATTGCAACTTTCCTGCAACGCGCCGGCCGCGCCGGACATTCGCTCGGCGTTATTCCCAAAGCCCGCCTCTTTGCGCTCACCCGCGACGAGCTGATCGAAGCGATGGCGTTGATTCGCGCCGTGCGGCATGGCCGGTTGGATCAAGTTGAAATTCCGGTTGCGCCGCTGGATATTCTCGCGCAGCAAATCGTTGCCGCCGTTGCGAGCGAAGAATGCAATGAAGACGCGCTTTACGAATTGTGTCGCAGCGCGTGGCCGTATCGCAATTTGTCCCGCAAAAATTTTGACACCATCGTCGCCATGCTCAGTGACGGCATCGGTCGCGCCAATCGTCGCGGCGCTTATTTGCATCGCGACCTCATCAATCGCCGCCTGCGGCCTCGCCGTAACGCGCGTCTCGCGGCGATTACTTCGGGCGGCGCGATTCCGGAAAACGCCGATTATCGCGTCGTGACGGAAACCGGCCGCACCTTTGTCGGCACGGTCAATGAAGATTTCGCCATCGAGAGTCTCGCCGGCGATGTTTTTATTTTGGGCAACACCTCGTGGCGCATCAAACACGTGCGCGGCGGCGAAGTGGTGGTCAACGACGCCGAGGGACAACCGGCCACCATTCCATTTTGGCTCGGCGAAGCGCCCGGCCGCACCATCGAGTTGTCTACTGAAATTTCAAATTTGCGCGAGGAGTTGGCACGTCGTGTCGATAATTCAAATTCAACCAACGGCGTCTTTCACGATAATACTGATTGGCTCAAACAAGAATGCGGCGTCGGTGAATGGGCCGCGCAACAAGCACTCGAATATATCGCGGCGCAAAAAGCTGCCATCGGTTTGGTGCCAACGCACCAGCAAATCGTTTTCGAGCGCTTCTTCGATGAGGCCGGCGGCATGCAACTCGTCATTCACTCGCCGTACGGCGCGCGCATCAATCGCGCCTGGGGATTGGCGCTGCGCAAACGCTTCTGCCGCCAATTTGATTTCGAGCTGCAGGCCAGCGCCGATGATGACGGTATCGTGCTGTCGTTGGGACCGCAGCACAGTTTTCCGATTGCGCAATTGTTCAAATTCCTCCACCGGCAAAATGCCGAGCACCTGCTCACGCAGGCGCTGCTGGCGGTGCCGATGTTTCAAATTCGCTGGCGCTGGAATCTCACGCGCAGTCTCGTGGTGCTGCGGCAAAACGGCGGCAAAAAAGTTCCGCCGCCGCTGCAGCGCATGCGCGCCGATGATCTGCTCACCGCCGTGTTTCCGGCGCAAACCGCCTGTTTTGAAAATCGCCCCGAGGAGGTTGAAATCCCCGATCATCCGTTGGTGAATCAAACCGTCTACGATTGTTTGCACGAGGCGATGGATTTGGAGCGCTGGCTGCAATTGATCGGCGACATCGAAGACGGCAAAGTCGAGCTGATGGCGCGTGATACTCGCGAGCCTTCGCCATTCAGCCACGAGCGCCTCAATGCGCAGCCGTATGCTTTTCTCGACGACGCGCCGTTGGAAGAAAGACGCGCCCGCGCCGTTGCCACGCGCCGAACGATCGATGTCGAGTCGGTGCGTGATCTAGGCCGGCTCGATCCCGCCGCGATTGCGCAAATCAAAGCCGAAGCCTGGCCGCTCGTGCGCGACGCCGATGAGCTGCACGATGCGTTGTTGATGATGAAAACGTTACCGAAAAATGAAGGCGAAGAATGGGCCGCGTGGTTTCACGAGTTGGCGCAGAATGGAAGAGCAACAACGGTGCAGCAAAAGATTGGGCCGGATTTGTGGATTGCAGCGGAATGTTGCCCGCTCGTGCAAGCCGCGTTTCCGGAGAGTGTCGCAGTTCCGGCGATTTCTCTTCCCGATGAAATTGTGAAAACACGCGAGTCAACGGAAGCTTATTTAGAATTAGTGCGCGGCCGGCTCTCGTGCATCGGCCCAACAACCGCAGACCAAATCGCCGTCGATCTTGGCCTCGAGCCGCAACGCGTGCAGCTTGCCCTCGAAGCATTGGAAGCGGAAGGCTTTGCGCTGCGAGGACAATTTACCGGCAGCGAAAGCGCGATCGAATGGTGCGAACGCCGATTGCTGGCGCGAATTCATCGCTTGACTCTCGAAAATTTGCGCCGGCAAATTCAGCCGGTGGAGCCGCAGGATTTTATCAGGTTTCTCCTCGCGCATCAACATCTGTCGGCGGATACGCGTTTGAGTGGCGAACGAGGATTGGCCGAGATCATTTTTCAATTGCAGGGCTGCGAAATTCCCGCGGCGGCCTGGGAACAAAACATTTTGCGCCGGCGCCTGGAGAATTACGATTCAATCTGGCTCGATCATCTCTCGCTCTCCGGCGAAGTGACGTGGGGCCGATTGCAAACTCCGCGCAAGTCTGATGACGATCCGATTTACCGCAGCGTTCTCACGCGCGTCGTGCCGATTTCGCTGCTGTTGCGCCAGGATTTGCCCTGGCTTTTGCCTGGCACAAACAGACAAAATGATAATCACATTCGCAGCAATGCCCGCCAGGTTCTCGAAACGCTGGCGAGTCACGGCGCTTCGTTCTTCGATGATTTATTGGCGCTCACCAGGCTGCTGCCGGCGCAATTGGAAGAGGCCCTCAGCGAGCTGGCCGCGGTGGGATTGGTTACTGCCGATGGCTTTGCGGCATTGCGTGCGATCGTCACACCCCGGCGCCGAAGAACTTTTCAAACAGAACCTCACTGGCCGCGTCAAAATGATGCATCGAATCGCGTTTATTCTCGCGGCGGTCGTTGGACACTGTTTCCTGGAAAAATCGCTGCATTAGAATCTGATGAACATATCGAGCCATGGGCGTGGCAGTTACTCTCTCGTTACGGCCTCATGTTTCGCGATCTGCTGGCGCGCGAATCCGTTGCGCCGCCATGGAAAACTCTGCTGCCGGTCTATCGCCGCCTCGAAGCCCGCGGCGAAATTCGCGGCGGCCGTTTCGTGAATGGCGTTGCCGGCGAACAGTTTGCAATTCCCGAAGCCGTTGATCGCCTCCGCCGCATTCGCGACCAAAAACCAAATGGCGAATGGTTGGTCATCTCCGCCTGCGATCCGGTGAATTTGTTTGGAATTGTGACCAGGGCTTCACGAATTCCGGCGCTGCGGACGAACTTGATTGTGGTGCGCGACGGCCGTTTGATTGCTTACAGGCAGGCGGGCGAGATTCAATTTCACGAAGCGGTGGAATTCGAGTTGAGTGAGGAGATGACCAGAGCGCTGAAGCACGCAGAGCCGCCGGGGATGAGGCGTTACATTCTCAATACCCGCAAATATTCCCGATCAAACGCCGCTGGAATGCTCTCACGCGGCGAATAAAGGCCGGGGCGATACAAGCGCGATGAAATACCCTGCTGGCTTAATTCGCAAACATGCCAATCCTGCCGGTTCGTCATGTCCCAAAATTCGATGGCATCATTTGGATTAAAGTCGGTTCGATCAAATGCCTCGGGATTAAAGAACCAATCGCAAAAAATGATGGCGCGATTCGGCGACTGCGGCCAGAGGAGATGCGCCATCACATAATCCGGATGCATGCTGAGAAGCATGTTGGGAAAAATGGAATAATAGTAAACGAAATTATCGCCGGCTTCATCATCGCGAATCGGCCGGGCGCAGCTATTTCCGCTCATCGTCAAACTGCCGCCGTCTTTGCGGATGGGCATAAAGCCGCCGAGAAACGGCCCTTCATATAAATCATTTTCCGCTTGATCATAAGGTGTCAGCTTCGCGAGCGTCGGATGCACCAGCGGGCAGTGATAACATTCCGAATAATTCTCAAAAATCAATTTCCAATTGGCGGCCACGTCGTACTCGATACGTCTGGCGGATTTTAATTTCGGCAGGTTCCAATGCGAAAATTTGTTGAGCAGCGGCGCAAAAGCGGTTTCGAACGGCTCGGCCTCCGGCATGAGATTGACAAAAATAAACCCTTCCCACCGGGCGAGATGGACGGCGTGCAAAGGATATTTCGTTTTATCAAACCCGTCAATTTGATTCATATGGGGCGCGCCGATGAGCCGTCCATCCAGGCCGTAGGTCCAGGCATGATAAGGACATTGAATCGACTCGTGAAATTGGCCGCCGGTCTTTTCACAAATACGCGTGCCGCGATGGCGGCAGACATTATAAAATCCGCGAATTTCTCCGCGGCGATCCTGCAAAATAATCAAGCTCTCGCCCGCTACCTTTTGCACAAAAAAATCCCCGGGGTTGGCAATCTGGCTCTGATGTCCGGCGCAAATCCAGTGTCGGGCAAAAATGCGTTCCATCTCTTCGGCAAAAATTTCCGCTGAAGTAAAATAACGCTGCGGCAGAGTTTGCGCGCCTTGCGTGTAAGTCTCGGCGGTTTTGAGAAATGCCGTCATATTTTGCTCTCCGTGGTTCAATAGCCTCGATAATTGAAATTTGATTTTCAGGCAAACATTTTTAAACCGCGAATCAACGCTAATGAACGCTAATATTTTTATTCGCGTAAATTCGCGCCATTCGCGGTTTTCACGTTGCCTGTAATCGCACTAATAAGCGCTGAACGCCTTCATGAAAAATTTCCGGCGGCGGCAAAAGACTTAAAACCAGAAATCCTTCCTTTTGAAAATCAAAAAAGTAGCCGGGATGCGCCAGCACGTTGTCTTTTTCGAGCAACGACAAAATAAATTCTTCTTCCGGAATCGAATCAAAAATTTCGAGAACGGCGTACCAACCGCCTTCGGCGTCGAGCAAGCGGCAACGCGAATGACTGGCGAGCCGGGTTTGAAGAAAAGCCAGGTTGGCTTGAACGCGCGCCGCGATTTGATTTTGCAGCGAGGATTTCAATTTCAGCCATTGGGGCGCGGCGTGTTGAATCGGCGTGCTGACTGAAAGATACGTGTCGGCAAGCAAATCAAGATATTCCTGCGCTTGCCGGCGCAATGCGTCGGGGCCGTTCGCCACGATCCATCCCAGTTTCATTTGCGGCAGGCCGAGAATTTTCGACAGGCCGCTCATCACAAAAGTTAAAACTTCCGCAACCTCGAGCAGCGTCTCGACGCTTCCTGAACTGGATGAAAAAATATAATCGGAAAAGACTTCGTCAACGATCAGCGTCAAATGATGGTCAGCACAAAGCTGAATGAGTTTTGGCAATTCGTCGCGTTTAATAAAAGAGCCGGTCGGGTTGTTCGGATTAACCAGAATAATCGCGCGAGTTTTTTGATTGATGCCGCCGGCCATCGAATCAAAATCGACGCGCCATTCTTCTTTGTGATAGACCAATTGATAAGGAACCAGCTCCACATTTTCAAATCCCGCCAGAAAATCGAACAACGGGTAGCTCGGCTGCGGCACGAGAATATTGTGGCCGGAATCCGCGAGCAATTTAAAGAGAAACGCGTACGCTTCGCTGGTGCTGGTGGTGAGATGAATTCGATCAACATCAATTTCGTAGCCGCGCTGCCGATAATATCCGGACACCGCCTCCCGAACCGGTAAAAGACCGCGAGGATGAGGCTCATATCGCAGCGCCGCCGGCTGCGCCAGCGCCAATAAAATATCATCGGCGGGATAATTCAAACCGGCGGCCGTGGGGTTGGATTCGGTGAGATCAAAAATTTTTTCGCCGCGCCGGCGTTTTTCTTCCAGCAATAAATTCAACCGATTCGATTGCAAATTCCATTTGAAGCGCGAGGAGAAAAATTCTTTTTGATTTGAAGTTTTCATGCTTAATCTATTGTTGGGTTATACAACTCTCAATAAAATTGCGAATAGCTTGAATGTATTCATCGCCGCCGGCCACGAACGTGTCATTATGATCGGCGCCCGGCAGCACAACCAACTCTTTGGGCGGCGCGGCGGCGTCAAAAAGTTTTTTCCCGAGCCGAAGCGGGATGATGGAATCATGCTCGCCGTGAATAAACAATTTTGGAATTTTGATTGCGGCAATCTTCTCGTCGCCGGCCCATTTCATGCTCGACAGCAAGTGCAGCGGAATCGGCCCGAACATGAGACGCGCCATATCCGCGGCATTAGTGAATGGAGACTCGAGAATCATTCCTGCCGCGCGCTCCGGCAGCCGGTGAACCAACTCGATGGCGACGGCGCTGCCGAGTGAATGGCCGTGCACAATTACTGGCAAATTGTTTTTTTGAATGTTCAACCAATCAAACGCCGCCACGGCATCGCGATAACAACCGGCTTCCGTCGGTTTGCCGGCGCTGCGGCCGTAGCCGCGATAATCGAAGATAAAAAGATTTGCCGGCACGTGCTGATGCAAAATTTCCAGCCATTCGTAGCGATCGCTGACGTTGCCGGCATTGCCGTGGCACATCAACAGCGTTGCAACCGGTTGATCATGCGGCACGAACCAGCCATGCAGCTTGATTCCATCAGCCGCCGCAAACCAAACATCTTCGATGTTAAAACGGCCGTTATTTTGTGCCTGCCAAAAACCCGCAGGATATTTGCTCGGAAAGAAAACGATATGATGGTCGAACCAACGCACCAACAAAAAAACGATGATCAGCATGGCCATCGTGATAAGCGAGATCCGCAGCATATTTTTCAGCCTTGCTTTTGTGAAGAAATTCATTAATTTCTAATGAGGTCAATTTAAAAAAGCTGGCCGGTAGTTGCAAGTTTTTTTCTCAATCTTACCAGGGAAGGTGGGTATGAAAACCGCGATTCAATTCATGCTGTTACTGATGCTATTGAGCTGTGCCGCCAAATCCAAAATAGAACGCGAAGACTCGAATGGCTATACGGATCCGGATGAGCCGTCGCCCGATGAAATAGAAACGGTTTCTTCCAATATCGATGAGCCGCCGGAGCCGGTGGGCGGCTTGGAAGCCATACAAGCCGTGTTGCGCATGCCGGAAGAAGTTTGGAAGAGAAACAAGGAAGGCTGGGTGGTTGTCGAAGCCACCATCAATCCCAATGGCCGCGTGGCATCGACGAAAGTGGTTGAGAGTTCCGGTTTTCCGGGAATGGATTCGGAGGCGTTGATCGCGGTCGCGCGCGTCGCCTGGAAACCGGCGCTAAAACGCGGCAAGCCCGTCATCGCGACGGTGCACGTGCCGGTGGCGTTTATGAAAAATTAAATAGCATGCGCCGTTTTATTGCGGAAAGCTTTTTGAAGCGGATGAAGCGTTCAAACTCGGCTTGGTCAACGAGATCGTTCCCCGCGAGAGGCTCATGGAATCGGCGCTGGCGCGATTGCGGGAATTTACGCTGCAGCACAATAGTTTAGCGAGGAGGAAGCATAATGACACCGGAGAAACGGCTCAAATCCGTGCGCAATTGGATTGCCGGCGCGGAGTATGATTGGGAAACAGCGAAACACATGCTGAAAACCAGGCGTTATATTTATGTCGTGTTCATGTGCCATTTGTCGCTGGAGAAAATACTCAAAGCGCATGTGGAAATTGTAGAGAATAAATTTCCGCCGAAGATTCATGATTTGGAATCTTTGGCCGAAAGAGTTAATCTTGCAATCCCATCCCCATTGAACAAAATCGTTCTTGAGCTAAACAAGGCGAGCGTTCCAACTCGATATCCTGAGGATTTGCAACGCAGTTTAGCTGATTACACAAAAGAGTATTGCAAAAGAATTTTAAAAGAAACCAAGGAGACACTCCAATGGTTAAAGCAACATCCGCGCCTCTCCAGCCTGTAAGAAAATATATTCAAGCTTTGATGAATGATGGCATACGAGTGCAGCAAGTATTTCTCTACGGTTCGCATGCCAAGAACCGCGCGCACGAAGATAGCGATATCGATATTATTGTTGTTTCCAAAGATTTTAATGACAAACGATTACTTGAACGCTTACAAATCTTAGGATGGGCGCGGCGTGGCATTCCTGAGCCTGTTCAAGCCTACGGCTTTACGCCGGAAGAAGTAAAAAACCGCGAGCGCGATCTCTCCGCGTTTTGGGAAGAAATCATTGACACGGAAGCGATTCCGATTACTGATCAAGTTTTAACCTCGGCCAAGAAAAAAAGAAAATGCGCAAAAAAGCCTTGACTTTTGACCGAGTTTGTTTATTTTGCGACACATTTGAATAAAAATCATCGGGGTTTTGTTCATGCCCGACAAGCATCTAAAGAAACTGCTTAACTCACGTTCACAAACCAATAAGGAGAAACGATCATGAAAATCATAACCAATTTGATCATGGACGTTCTATTAGCTGCCTTCGTGTTGGCCCTTTCCACGAAGCCGGTAATGGCGCAAGATCCGGTGAAACTTGCGCCCCAGCTTCATACTGTGAAGCTTGATAATGAGAAAGTGAGGGTATACGAATTACGGGCAAAAGCTGGCGATAAAATTGCGATGCATTATCATCCAGCGATGGTACTAGTCGCTCTCAGTAATTGCAAATTAAAGGTGACTTCTCCTGATGGCAAAGCCCAAGAAGTTGAACTCAAGGAGGGCGATACGGGTTGGAATGAAGCACAGTCGCATGTCTCAGAATTTCTTACTGATGCACATCTGTTGGTTATCGAAATGAAAGAGCCACAGAAGAAGGAAAAGAAAGAGTAAATTAATGGCAAGGTTATTTTTCTAACACTGGCTGGCGCGGACGCGGCAACGCGAGCATGATTTCCATGACGGTGCTCGTAATGTCCCGCCGCTGAAGCCGGTGTTAGGGAATAAGAAATGATCACAACACGAAAAGCAAATCACAGCGATAAGGAATTCCTCTGGAAGCTCAAGGTCAGCTCAATGCGAAAGTACATTGAGTCGGTATATGGGTGGAACGAATCAGATCAATTACGCTTTTTCGAAAAGGCCTTTGAGCCGGAAGCTGTGCAGATCATTCAATTCGAAGGAAGAGATGTTGGGATGTACGAACTGCAGGAGCGCGATGAAGACTGGTATCTTTCCCGAATAGAAGTGATTCCGGATTTCCAATGCAGG